>Ga0137432_1000442_pt1 | contig 22971 bp, 31 predicted proteins | sample EasRivERMZT820_2_FD_102337 | JGI IMG/M metagenome (GOLD analysis project Ga0137432, IMG submission 102337) | Soil microbial communities from meander-bound floodplain in the East River, Colorado, USA - East River MetaG ERMZT820_2 | ecosystem: Environmental > Terrestrial > Soil > Floodplain ... | reverse complement strand
TTCATCCCGGCGTCGGAGATCGCAAGTGCCGCGTCAACTATCTCGACTTCAGCGTTTCGCCAGGAATACATGGCGTCGTTTGAGTCGACTGGTGGCGTCATTTTTCAGCGCAAGTGGTTCAAGTACGGGCCCGAGCCGAAAAACGGCCGCTTCTACATCGCGGTCGACCTTGCCGGCTTCGTGGACGTCGAAAAACAGCAGATGGCGAAGACGTCGCGCCTTGACAGCACGGCGATTGTCGTTGTCAAAGCCGACGGCGCGAAGTGGCACGTCAAAGACGTGATTCACGGTCGTTGGGACGTCAAGAAAACGGCCGATCGCATCGTGCAAGCGGTCAAGCAGTACGAGCCCGCGGCCACGGGCATTGAAAAGGGCGTCCTCATGCAGGCGGTACAACCGTACCTTCAGGAGTCGATGCGCAAGAACAACGCGATGGTGCACATCACCGAGCTATCGCACGGCAACAAGCACAAGAACGACCGGGTCATCTGGGCGCTGCAGGGCAGATTCGAGCATGGAAACATCACGTTCGAAGAAAACGCGACCTGGGCGACCGAAACCGAAGATCAGTTGCTCAACTTCCCGAGCAAGACCGTACACGACGACATTCCCGACGCCCTTTCGTACATCGACCAGCTAACTACTGAGGCGCTGTGGGAGGGGTGGAAGGACGACGAACCCGAATGGCAGCCCATCGACGAGATCGCGGGTTATTAAATGGGACCTTTACTTTACAAATGGCTCGACAAGCAGCCGCAAGGAATGCTGTGGGAAGTGCAGCGGGATCGCAAAGCGTTGCCGTCGAGTGATCCACAGCAACAGAAGCTCGCGCTCGAAGATCGGCGCGCATTTTCGCGCGACCTGATGCAGGACAACATCCCCATGGGGGTGTTCAACGCCGTCGTTGCGGCGCCGGCCGAGCAAGTAGCGAAAGCCGCGATCGCTGCGCCAGGGGTCGGCCCCTACGCAGAGAAGATGCTGCGCAGCATCGGCCTGTACGGCGGCAGTCGCTCGGGTTACTTCGAACCAATGGCAAATATCGGCGCGTCAATGACCGGCGCACTTCAAGGACTCGATGATCGCGGCCTGTTCGGCCGCGGGAAGCGTTAAGCAGAGGCTAAATGTCTTACAACCAATCACCGACGGTACAAGTACGAGGCACGACGGCCAAGATCGTTGACGATCAGGACGGCGGCGGGCTCGACAAGTACAAAGAGCCCGACAAGTACGCGGAACTGGTCACTTGGGTCGTCGCGAAGACGGATGCATGGCGCACCTGGCGCAATACGCAGTACGAACAGAAGTGGAACTCCTACGAACGGCAGTGGCGCGGCGAATGGTCCGCGACTGACCGTCTGCGGCAGTCGGAACGCTCGAAAATCGTCGGGCCGGCGCTCAGCGAGGCCGTTGAAAACGCGGCGGCAGAGATAGAAGAAGCCACTTTTGGTCGCGGCGTCGATTATTTCGACGTTAGCCCGCTGCACAACCAAAAACTAGAAGCACCGAAGGAAGCCGCGCCGCAAATGGCGCCGCCGGGCATGCCAATGGGCGCGGAAGCGCCGCCAGGGATGCTCGCGCCGATGCCGCAGGCCGTGGCCGCGGTCGCGCCGCCCACTGATCGCGACAAAGTCGAGACGGTACGCGGCGCGCTGAAGGAAGACCTGGGTCTGACCGACTTCGCCGCGAACACCGCGATGTGCATCTTGAACGCGGCCGTGTTCGGTGACGGATTTGCCGAGATTCGCGTCGCCGACCGCAAGTTGCGCGAAGCGATCGTCGACGACGTGACCGACATGATGGCGTCGAAGGTCACCGTGCGTCCGCTGGCCGGGCTGGAGCCCGTGCACCCGCGCAACATGCTGTACGACCCCAATGCAGTGACCCTGCACGACGGGCTCGGCTGCGCAGTCGAAGAAAACATGAGCCTCCACCTGATCCTGGCGGCGAAGAAAACAGGCGACTTCCGCAAAGAGGCCGAATGTTCGGTCGAAACGGCGGATCGCACGTTGCAGGGCGACCAAGTCACGCAGGGCGCGCAGTACGAAGAGGACCATGTGCCCGTGATTCGCTACTACGGCCTGGTGCCGAAGAAAATGCTGAATCCAGTGCAAAAAGACACTGCAGAGCTTTTCCCCGAAGAGAAAAAAGAGTCGGATTCGGCCGAATACGAAGACGGTGAGTACGTTGAAGCGATTGTCGTCATTTGCAACAAAAAGAGCGCTCTCAAGGTCGAGTCGAACCCATACGCGATGGAGGACCGGCCGGTCGTCCACTTTCCATGGGACCGCGTTCCTGGACGCCTTTCTGGACGTGGTATCTGCGAGAAGGGGCTCAACAGCGCTCGCATCCTCGACGCTGAAATACGCTCCAGGCTTGATTCGCTGGCGTATGTCACGGCGCCGATGATGGGCATGGACGCCACGCGCGTGCCGCGCGGCATGAAGCTCACCGTGCAGCCCGGCAAGACGATTCTGACGTCCGGCCCGCCAGGCGAGGCCCTGTACCCGTTCAAATTCGGGCAACTTGACCCTAACCACTTCCAAAATGCACAAGCTCTACAAGCAATGGTTCAGCAAGCTACAGGCTCTGTGGACGCAACTGCGCTCGCGGCTGGCATCGGAGATGCGCGAAGTGGGGCGGTGTCCATGGCATTGGCGCCAGTCATCAAACGGTACAAGCGCACCATGGTGCACTTTCTTGACCTGTTCCTCATGCCCGCGCTCGAAAAGATCACCAACCGGAACATGCAGTTCAATTCCGAGCGGTACCCGACCGTCGCGCTGAAGTTCAAAGCGGCGTCGACGATGGGCATCATGCAGCGCGAATACGAGTCCTCGCAGTTGACGGCGCTGCTCGCCACGATGGAGCCAAATACGCCGCCGCATCGCGCGGTGCTGCTCGGGATCATCGGCAATAGCTCGATCCCAAACCGCGAAGAGATCATGAAGATGGTGCGCGACGAAGATGGCCGTCAGGCCATGGCCGCGGATCAGGCACTCGCCGCGCAGTCCGACCCGGCGATGCAGCAGATGCAGGCGCACGCCGCGCAACTCGCGATAGCGAAAGAGCAGGCCGCGATCGAGAAGCTGCAGAGCGAGACGCTGCTGAACACCGTGAAAGCCGAGGAAGCGAAGAACTCGTCCGAACTCGAAATGATGCAGCTTGCCACGAAGGGCATCTATGGCCTGCCAGCGGAGCAGCAAGCCGCCGAGTTCGACAACCGCATCAAGATGGCGCAAGTCGTACTGCAAGGCGAGCAAATCAAAGAGAAAGCCGCCGATCGCGACTCCAACGAGCGCATCACCGTGATGCAGATGAGTCAGTCCGCGGCCGAGAAGCAGCGCGACCGCGAGCACAAGGAGCGCCTTGAAGAGCGCAAATTGGCGATAGCCGCACGCAAAGCCGCAAAACAGCCGAGTAAGTAATGGCGATCACCGTTCGCCACCGCACGGTGCAAGGTATCCGGCCGGGCAGCGCCGAGCGCATCCTCGAAGCCGAGTGGAATCAAGAGCACATCGTCGAGGGCGAAGGCGGCGAGGGCGGGGGCGTTGACGACGGCGATAAGGGCGACATCACCGTCAGCGACGGGGCCACGGTCTGGACGATCGACAACAACGCGGTCACGACCGCAAAGATCATCGACAGCGCCGTCACGCTCGCGAAGATGGCAAACATTAACGCCTCGCGTGTGCTTGGGCGCCAGTCCAGTTCTGCAGGTGCTCCGCAAGAGTTGACGGTTGCGGGCGGCATAACGATCTCGGGGACGGAAGTTCGCTCGCCGGCCTTCACTGCATCGGCAACCGCGCCTGTCAGTCCCGTAGTGGGCGACGAGTGGGTGGATACCGACACCGGCATTCTCTACACGTACTACAACGATGGTAGCTCGTCGCAGTGGGTGGAGTTCTAGATGGCGATCAACTTTCCGACTTCGCCCGCAGTCAGCGACACCTACCAAGTCGACGCCGTTGGGCGTATCTGGAAGTGGAACGGTTCGGGGTGGGAACAGTTTCTCAACTTCGGCCAGATCGGCCTTGCGTTCGTGCCTATTTATGTGCTGATTGAAGAAACGATAGGAGAACTACCGGGCGAAACACTAGCAAACGGAGCATGGGGTTTGGTTGATTACGTATGAGCGCGACACTTACTTGGTACAACAGCGGCAACGGCACAAAGACCGGCACGGCCATCGGCAACCTGTTTGCCGATATGGTCACGCTCATCAACGCGGTCGACGTGGGCGCCGATTTTTCATGGGAGCACGCGGGCAGCAACACCGGCTCGACTCCGTACTACATCGTGCTCAAGCCGAAGTCGGGCGCAGCGGGGCGCATTCTTATCGTTGCTTGGTCTTCGGCCCCGGCCGGGAATAACGCCGCAATACTGGACACTACGCCCCAAAGCAACCAACTCTACATCGCGTACTTCCCGAGTGGGAACGTGAACACCGCGAGCAACCTCACGGCGTCGAGCGGCACGATCATGGGGGACGACACCGACTGTACGAAAGTCGCCACGGGGCCAACGGTATCCGCTGCATACGGGGCTAATTTTCAGGCGTACTACTTCGATAGCGCAGAGGCATGTGTCTTCGGTTTTGCAAATCCCGCCTCAGCCGGTAGTGGCCTAGGGTTAATGGCGGCGGGCAACATACTTATAGACGCTGCGGACACCGCGTATGTGGGCGCCCTGGGGTTTGTTGGTAACCCATTAAACAACTTCGGAACATCAACGGCCGTTTGTACGTGGCAGGCGCCGGCTATCAACGCGGGGGCCAATACCGCGGGGATAAGAACCAACTACGGCTCCTCTAATCGGATTTACTTTCAGGCGTGGACGGCATCCGGCGCATGGGGGTCCAGTGCGGTCGGGTCAACAGACATCTTAACCAGTACCGCGGTCAATAAAGCTTGGTTCGTCCCTTTTCCGTTACTAGGGCAGACCAAAGGCGAAGGTTTCATTCTCAAGCTACGTCAGATCGCAATCGGGCCGGGCACAGTAGGGCCGTTCACCGCTTACAACACGACGGGCCCTGTGGTGCAGGCGCGGCAGTTTTCCAACACTACGGGCGGCGGTAATGGTTTCCCATGGGTACTCAATTTCAAAATCTAATAACAAATGGACCGCGAACTGCAGACCTACTACGAAGAAGTCATCGCAACGACCAACACGCCCGGCTGGGCCCACCTGGTCGAAGACGCAATCAGCGACCGCACGATGATCAACAGCGTGCCGCACATCAAAGACGCACAGCACCTTTTCACGACGCAGGGCCGGATTCGCGAGCTTGATGCGTTCATCGCGTTCAAGGACACGGTTCGCCAGGGCTACGAAAAGCTCCTAGCCGAGAAGGCCGAGACATTTGACGAAGGCGACGAGCCCAACGAAGCGGAGATAGTGTGAAGGTATACGACTTCGAGTGCAGTAAAGGTCACATCACCGAGAAGTTCTGTCACGGCCGCGGCGAGTTGCTCGGCGCGTGCGACACCTGTGGCGAAACGCTCACACATTACATGAGAATTGTCAGCGCCCCTCGCTTCACCCTGGAAGGGTGGAGTGGTGCCTTCCCTGGCGCCGCGATGAAGTGGGAGCAGCAGCACGAGAAAGCACACCGCGACTCCGTGCTCAGTGGCGAAACAACCATTTAGTTTCAAACGCGATAACCGGCATCCCGCCGGCCGCGCAGCAGTAAGCATCTAACGCCCCGGAAGGACAAGCGAACATGCCAGCAGTCATTGTGTCAGAAGAACAGGACGAAAATCCCCCCAGTATCGATAGTACTGCAACACCCGCCTCGACGCAAGCCGAAGCACCCACGCCCGAGCCCACACCGCCACCGCCTCCGAGCGTCCCCGAAAAATTCGCGGGAAAAACGACGGAGCAGTTGATCGCGATGTATGCCGACCTTGAAAAAGTCACCGGCAGGCAAGGACAGGAACTCGGCGAGCTTCGCAGCACGCACGACCAGTACATCAGGACCGCCCTGGAAGCCGCGCAACGAAAGCCGGCACCAAGCAATACGGAAACAGCAGACGACGACACAGAATTTTTCGTCAACCCCAAGGCCGCGATTGAAAAGGCCGTGGCGAATCACCCGCTAGTCAAAGAGTTAAACAGTAAGCAGCAGCAGACTCAACAGGAGCGTGCAGCGGCCGCGTTCGAGGCTAAACACCCCGACGCGCCGGAGCTTGTTCATGATCCCGAGTTTCGCGCGTGGATAGATGCGAGCCCCGCTCGCCGTGCACGCCTGCTAGCTGCTAACAACAACTACGACTTCGAAGCCGCGGATGACCTATTCGGCACGTACAAAGAGATCAAGGCCGCAAAGACGGCAGCAGCCCCGGCACCAGCACCGAAGCAGGACACCTCCGCAGCTAAAGCCGCGGCCCTGACCGCGGGCAAGGTGCCCGGCGGCAACGCATCGCCTACGGGGGCACCGACGGGAAAGATTTTCTACCGCGCTGATCTAGCGCGCCTGCGGAACACGGACCCCGAGCGGTATCACGAAATGGGCGAAGAAATTCTGCTTGCGTACAAAGAGAAGCGCGTCAAGTAGCTCTGCTGTTTCCGAAAAGAGTTCTCTAACCCTCAACCTTTTCGGAGTTATTTATGGCTTACGCTGACGACAACGTCATCAAGTCTCAAGTAGCAACGATGGAACTCATTCCAGAAATCTGGAGTGATGAAATCGTTGCTGCCTTCAAAGCGTCGCTGGTTCTTGCGCCGCTCGTTAAAAACATGAGTGTGGTTGGTCAGAAGGGCGACATCGTCCGTCTGCCGGTCGTTACTCGTGGATCAGCAGTCGCGAAATCGGCTGACACGCGCGTCACCACGATCGTTGGTGCGGGTACTGGCCTCTCGGTCAACCTGGACCAGCATTGGCACTATGCGCGTTTGATCGAAGACATCGCAACCAAGCAAGCGAACAGCGCGCTGCGTTCTTTCTACACGGACGACGCGGGTTACTCGCTCGGCGTGGCGATCGACACGTACGTGGGTGATCGTTTCGTAACGCTTAACGGCGGAACGGCCGATGACAACTGGGATGCAGCCTACATCGGCTCGAACGGCACCACGCTGTTCACCGACGCCGCGGACAACTCAGCCGCCCTTACAGACGCAGCCATCCGCCGGACAATCCAACGTCTGGACGACGCGAACGCGCCCCAAACGGGCCGTAAGCTGGTGGTTCCCCCGTCAACCCGCAACACGCTGATGGGCCTGGCCCGCTTTACCGAGCAAGCATTCGTCGGTGAGTCAGGTTCGAGCAACACGATCCGCAACGGTCGCCTGGGCAACGTTTACGGCGTGGACATTTTCGTGTCCAGCAACCTGCCGTCACCGGACACCGCCACGACCGTCAAGATGGCTCTTATGTTCCACACGGAAGCCGTCGTGTTGTGCATGCAGATGAAACCGCGTATCCAAACGCAGTACCAGTTGGACTCGTTGGCCGACCTGTTGGTCGCCGACACCATCTTCGGTGCGGGCGAAATGCGCGACAACGCTGGTTACGCCCTAGCAGTTCCGGGTTAATCCAGTAACTGAAAAAGTAGCGGCCCCTTCGGGGGCTGCTTCTCGGACAGAAACCGTTTTCAGGAGAAACAAATGGCAGCAGCATCAGCAATCACCGTCAAGCAGGGCCGCCAGCAATTCGGCAGCCTGTTTAACGAAATCTTTGGAGTCAGCTTCACGCTCGACCCCGCCTCCCTGGCCGATGCAGTCGGCGAGACGAACACCATTGCAGTGCCCGGCGTCGCCCTCGGCGACATCGTGCTCGGCTTTGCGTCCAGTCTTGACCTGCAGGACATCACGGTCACTGCGTACGTTCAAGCCGCTGACGCGGTCGAAATGCGCTTCCAGAACGAAGGCGCGGCAACTGTCAACTTGGCATCGTCCACCTGGAAGATGTTGATCGGTCGTCCGGGCTTCTAGTAACGGCTCGTAGGGCCGCCGCGAGGCCCTACACCAAATTCCAACCCCCGATCGAGATAAATGTACATCGCTCGCATGTTACAGAACCGGCAAGTCGGCTTCGTGTCATCTGGCACGGCTTGGTACGACTATGTCCCGGTAAAGGTCGCGGGGACTGTTAAAGACTCCTCAGACGCCGCTGGCTACATCGAAGCAACGAACGTCACCGGCGTTGGCGGCCGCACCGCAGCAGTGGGCCGCGAACTGTTCGGCTCGAAATTCGATTGGCTCGACATCGCGGCCACGCTAGCCGGCGCCGCTTTCGTTTGGCTGGTGTAGCCCTATTTTCACGCAGCAGTTGATGCGTCGCATCAACTACTGCACGTAAATCCGCAAACCCCAAAAGGACAATTTGTAATGTTGAACGACCGCTACTACTTCAAGTGCAAGCTAGGCAACCGCGTGATCTACAAGCCGGAGTACATGTTCGACGTCGAAGCGATGCGCAAGCATCCCGAGTACGACGAAGTTGACGCCAACGGCAACGATGTTGCCCCGCACGCATACGAACAAGTTCAGCGGCCCCTGATGCAACCGGCCGTCGACCCCGGCGTGAAGCCGGCAGTTAAAGCAAAAAGGAAGTAGTCAATGGCTCTGCAGCGCGGCAGTGGGGCCAGCGGCACCGGCAACCCACTGAACATCCCGGACGCAACTCCCGACGGTAACTTGTACGGGCGGAAGGATAACGCCTGGGTGGAAGCCAATGCTGCGGACACGACGGTTGCCGACGCGGGCGGGCTGCTGGCTGCGACCAACGTAGAAACCGCTCTTGCGGAGTTAGCGACCGATGCAGATAACCACTTGGCTGATACGACAGGCGCACATGCTGCTAGCGCGATTGCCTTTACGCCTGCAGGTACTGTTGCTGCGACCGATGTTCAAACGGCGATCAACGAGCTTGATACTGAAAAGGCGCCGCTAGCTTCACCGACGTTCACTGGCACACCGGCCGCGCCGACGGCTGCGGCGAGCACTGACACCACGCAGATAGCAACCACCGCGTTCGTGCAGGACGTGGTCGCTGCGGTAGTCACCGGCAAGAACGCGCTCATCAATGGCGACTTCGCCGTCGCGCAGCGCGGCACGTCGTTCACGTCGGCGACTACGCCGGCGAACAGCGACGACACCTACTTGCTCGACCGCTGGACGTTGCTGTCCGACGGCAATGACGTCGTCGACGTTACGCAGAGCACTACGGTCCCGACCGCCCCCGGCGCGCTCACCAGCATCGCGCTCGACGTCGAGACGGTCAACAAGAAGTTCGGGATCATCCAGTTCATCGAGCAGAAAAACTGCAACGGTCTGATCGGTGCGACTTGCACGCTGTCGTTCAAGATGAAAGTGTCGGCGACCACCAAGCTCGACAACATTAAAGCCGCGATCATCGCGTGGGACGGCACCGCCGACACCGTGACGAGCGACGTAGTGAGTGCGTGGAACGCCGAAGACACGAACCCGACGCTCGTTGCCAACTGGACGTACGAGAACACACCGGTCAATCTAGTCCCGACCACGTCGTTCGCGACGTACTCGGTGAGCGCGGCGGTCGACACGGCCTCGGCCAAGAACATCGCCGTGATGATCTGGTCCGACGTGACCGACACCACGCTCGGCGACTTCGTCTACATCACCGATGTGCAGTTCGAAGTGGGCGCGGCGGCGACGTCGTTCGAGCGTCTCTCGTTCGATCGAGTGGTAGAAAAGTGCGAGCGGTACTTCGAAAAGACGTATGACCTCGCCACCGCTCCGGGCACCGTCACCGACGCCGGGAAAATACGCCACAGTGACCCAATCTCAGGCGGGCAGTTCTACAACCAGTTCTCTGTAAGAAAGCGCGCCACCCCAACTGTAGTGTTATATAGCCCTGCTACAGGGGCCTCTGCAAATTATAGAGACGAAACTTCCGCACTGGACATCGCGGCCAGTGCTACGTTCGTTGGCGAGCGTGGTTTTAACCATGCGTGCGGCAGCCACGGAGCCGCCGATGAAACAGTTGCATGGCATTACACCGCGGTCGCGGAACTGTAGCCATGAGCGAATACAACCCCCGTGAGTTCGGTCGACTGGAAGAAAAAGTCGAGAACATCGAAAAGACCCTCGTCAACAACACGAAGAAGCTTGACGAGATTCACGAGTTCGTCACTAAGCAGAAGGGCGCGGTTCACGTGCTGCTGATGCTCGTTACAGCGGTTTCAGCCTTCGTCGGTTGGGCCGTGTCGTATTTCACGAAGTAACAACCCCCGGAGGTGGCAGTGAAGAAGTTGTTGGTAGCGTTCGCTCTCGCCGGTACGCCGGGTTGTGCCACCCCTACGCCTGCACAACTCGCGCCCGCCATGGTCGCGAGCACCGTCGCGCTGTCGGACTCCGAGGGCGAGGTGCTCTGCTCCGGCGTAGCGATTTCACCGACGCAAGTGATGACGGCGGCGCACTGCTTGAGCGGGCCTGCGGTCCATGTGTTTGACGAAGCCGACAGCACTGTTCGCGCCGCTACGGTAGTGTGGTCTAACGTGCCGCGCGACGTTGCGGTTCTAGAAGTAACGGGTGCGAACTTTACGCCGGCTCACTTCGGCGACTCAGCCACCGTGCAACGCGGCGATCGCGTGTTCACCGTGGGTAACTCATACGGCGATTTATTGTTCTCCTTCACTGTGGGTTACGTGTCCTACGTCGGCCGCACACTCCCGGCATCCATCGGTGCCGCCGGCAAGTTCATCCAGTACAGCACAGAGGCTCGCCCCGGCAACTCCGGCGGGCCGGTCTTCAACGAAGCCGGCGAAGTGATCGCTATCCTGGTGCGCGGCGACAATTCCGGCGGCATCATCTTCGCCGTCCCCATCAACGAGGCAAAACCCGCATGAACCCGCTACTCCTTGGTCCTATCTTCGAGATCGGCAGATCGCTGATCGAGCGCTTCCTGCCCGATCCTGCTGCCAAAGCCGCGGCGGAAATGGAGTTCTTGAAGATGGCCGCTGAGGGCGAACTCAAGCAGGTCATTGCGCAACTTGAGATCAACGCCAGGGAAGCGCAGCACCCGAGCATCTTCGTAGCCGGCTGGCGCCCGTTCTTCGGGTGGGCCGGCGGCGTCGGTTTCGTCTACGCCGTGATGCTGCAACCGTTACTCGCTTGGGTCGCCGTCATCAAGGGCGTGCCGGTGCCTCCTGAACTGAACCTTGACCTGTTGTGGGTAGTCGTCACCGGCATGCTCGGCATCGGCGGACTGCGCACCTTCGAAAAAGCTAAAAAGGTATCGAAATAATGGCATACGGCCGCACTTTCCTGCAGCTTGTGAACGACGTCTTGCGCGAACTGCGCGAGCCGGAAGTCGACGCCTGGAACGAGAACGAATACTCGACCATGGTCGGGTCGTTCATCAACTCGTGCAAGCGCGACGCCGAGAACGCATGGACGTGGAGCGACCTGCGCAACAGTTATGCGGTCACGACCGCGGACGGCACGATCACGTACGAACTGGAAGAAACAGACCAGCGCGCACAGATACTCGACGCCTGGAACACGACCACACAGGAAGAACTGCGCCTGAAGTCGTGGCGCTCGATGAACCGCGTGTACTTCGGCGCCGAGCCGGACCAAGAGGGTTACGTCACCCACTACGTTCCGAACGGTGTTGCGTCTGCCACGGGGGCTTCGCAGGTGGACCTGTGGCCGACGCCAAACAGCGTGCAGGACCTGATATTCAACGTTTACGCGCCGCAGCTTGATCTCGACGCCGATGCGGACGTGATGCTGGTGCCAAGCCGGCCCGTGGTCGAGGGCGCACTAGCGCGTGCGCGCTTCGAGCGCGGCGAAGACGGCGGCGTGAGCTTCGAAGGGCAGGCGCTCTTCATGGCGAAATCGCTCGGCGATCACATCGCGATCGAAGCCGGGCGCCACCCGGAGGATTTGCAGTGGGAGCCGTGCTGAAATGCCGGCTCCGCGTCTCCAGGGCGCGCCGCTCGGCGCTATAGGCTCGTCTGGTCAGAATTCACAGACGACAGACATTGATCTGCCGCCTAACTTCGGCACGGAAGTCGTCAACGCAATCATCGACCAGTCGGGCAAGCTCACCTCTCGCGCGTCGATGATTCGCGTCACGGCGGACAACGCGAACCTGACAACCACCGAGGCTGTAGAGCGCGTCTACCGGCACAACAAGGCCGACGGTACCAGTGTAATGATGTGTGCCGGCAACGGGCGCATCTTCTCCGCCACGGCCACGACGCTCACCTCACAGTCGAGCGGCCACACGACCGACGCCTGGCAGTTTGCCTCGCTCAACGGGCAGATTTTCGCGGCCCAGGTCGGCAAGACGATGCAGGTATACGACGATGACGGCGCCAGTGCGGCTACCGTAGTTGATCCCGCCGCGCCGATCGCGATTCACTCGGCATACGGCCGGTTGTGGGCGCTCAGTTCCGACGGATTCACGCTCGAATGGTCTGACCTGCTGGACGGTGACGACTTCGCCGCCGGCGACTCGGGTTCGCTCGACCTGGACCTGATGCACACGGTCGTGCGCTCCCCCGGCGTCGCAATCGTGTCGTTCAACCGCCAGATCATCGTGCTGTGTAAGCAGCAGATACTGGTCCTAGGCTTGGCTACCGACACCGACCCGAATAACACGACCACGCCGATCTACCTGGCGGACTCGATCTCCAACGTCGGCTGCATCGCACGCGACAGCGTTGTGCAAACGGGCGACGACATCATGTTCTTGTCTGCTGACGGCGTGCGCAGCCTGACACGCAGCTTGCAGGAGCGCGAAGGCCCGTCACCGATGCAGGAGACGTCGGCGCTGAACAAGAACGCCCTGGTGCGCATCATCGACACCGAAGTCGCGGCCAACATCACCGCATGCTGGCACCCGGGCGAGGCTTGGTATCAGTTGTTCCTGCCGTTGACGAAAGAAGTGTGGGTGTTCGACCTGTCCTCGCGGCTCGATAACGGCGTGCCGAAGACAGTCATCTGGCGCATGGGCACGCGCCCCGCGTACTGCGGCGCCTACTTCTCGAACGACCTGATGTTCTACGGCACCACGGGCGGGCTCGCGAACAACGACCTGTACGACACCGACGACAGCTACACGATGACGGTGGAGACAGGCTGGATGTCACTCGGCGACCCCAACAGTCTGAAGCACTTCAAAAAACTGATTTTGAGTTTGACCGGGGGCGGCGGGCAGAGCGCGACGGTCAAGTGGTACGTCGACTTCGACCTGAACAATGTGCGTACGCGCACCTTCACCCTGGAAACCGCAGCGGACCCCGACGAATACAACGTCGGCGAGTACAACATCGCGGAGTTTTCCAGTGGCCTCGGCACCGCGGAGTTCGGCATTCAACTATCCAACAGCGCGAAGTTCATCAAGCTGGAAATCAATCTGCCGGTATCGGCGTCCTTAGTGACGATCAACAACGCGCAACTCTTTCACCAAATGGGCAGGGTCAAAGCATGAGTGAGTATGTAAAGACAACGGACTTCGCATCTAAGGACGCACTCGCGCCCGGCCATGCGTCCAAGGTCGTCAAAGGCACCGAGATCGACGCCGAGTTTGAAGCGATCGAAACAGCCCTGGTGACGAAGCTCGATCACACGAGCGGCACGCTCACCAGTCCGACACTCGCCGGCACCGTCACCAACGGCGCGGTAACAGCGACGGCTGTTCCTACCGTTGCGACCAGTGGCGAAACGCTCGCCGCAGCGCACCGCGGCAAGTGCTTGATAAACGATGGCGCGGGAGGCATGACCGTGCCCAACAGCGTGTTCGCCGCAGGCGATGCGCTCTCCATCTACTGCAACGCGGCCACGGCGATCGCTATCGTGCAAGGCTCGGGCGTCACGCTGCGATGGGCCGGCACGACATTAACCGGCAGCCGCACACTCGCGGCACGTGGACTAGCGACTTTGCTCTTCGTGAGCGCATCCGAAGCCATCGTCAGCGGCGCGGGGCTGACGTAATGTTTTTGCCTCTGCTCGCACCGGGCGGCGTGCTTCTGCAAGGTAGCTTGACTGTCGGGCACAACTCGGGGGGCACGACCACGGTCACCGTTTCGCGCGGCTATGCGGCGTTCATCACCGACACACCCGGCTCGTTTAGCGCGACGTTCAACGCGCTGTCGAGCTTGACCGGCATCTATCAGTATTCACAGTCGGGCGCAGGATCGAACACCGGCATCGTCGTGCTCTGTTCGCAGCTCACCGGCGTTAGCACGATTTCCGTTTGGGAGCCCGACACGCAACTGTGGTACCCGCTCACATGGAACGGGTCGACCGGTTACGACAACGGCACCAGTGGCGACACATTCGGCTGGAACGCCGGCGACACTGGCACCGTTAAAACAATCATGGTCAGGGCGGGATGACGCTCGCACTCCTTGAGCCAACGTCTGAGGCGCTTACAAAGCGAGCAGACAGTCTCCCGTCAACCGACACAATCGCGCGGCGGGAGAAGATTTTCGCCTTACAGGACGCGCTGATGGCGGAGCCGGGCGCGATGCCGGGCGTGACGCACGTGTTCGCGCCTGACGCGATGTCCCGCACGATGGTGATACCGAAGGGTGTCGTGATCGTGGGCAAGATTCACAAGCACGCGCACCTGAACATCATCAGTTATGGGCACGTCATGGTCTACACAGAGCAAGACGGCTTGCTCGAACTGCGCGGCCCGATCGAGTTCACATCGAAGCCCGGCACGAAGCGCGCGGTACTGGCACTGGAAGAGACGCGCTGGACGACCGTCCACGTAACCACAGAAACCGATCTCGATAAAGTCGAAGACTACGTGATCGCAAAGTCGTACGAAGAGTACGAGCAATTCAGGCTGGAAGCCACACAACCACAGAAGGTACTCACATGACATGGGGCGCAGTAGCGGGTGCAGCAATCGGAGTCGCGGGCGGAATGCTCTCCGGCTCGAAGGCGCGCAAGGCGCAGGGGCAGCAGGAATTGCGCCGGAACGAAGCCGCAATGGATAACCTGATGTGGGAGCAGGGCCGCTCGGACATGATGCGCGGCTACGCCGATCAATACGGCGACTACGCGCAGCGCCCGACGTCCTCGACCAGCGGTTACGGCACGTCGTTCATCGACCCGACCACGGGGCAAACGCGCTTCGACCTTAACAGCGACTACGCCGGCATGCGCGGCCAGATGTTCAGCGGCGCCAACAAAGCCTTCGGCCTGGCTGGTGACTTCGACCCGAAGGCGCACGCCGCGGAGCGCTACGCCGCTGCGCAGGGCCTGCTCGCCGAAGGCGATGCGCAGGCGCAGTCGGGACTGATGATGGACCTGTACAACAAGGGCGGGTTCGGGTTGCGGACCAATCAAAAGGGCAACCCCTACGTCGCCGACTTCCAGGACTCTGTGAACGATCGCAACGCGAAGATGAGTTACAACTCGCTGCGCGAGGGCGAGTCGTACCTCGACAACTTAATTAACCGCGGCACCGGACTGTTCAACTCGGCCAGGGGCATCGACGCCCTCGGCGCGAGCAGCATGCAGGACGCGATGAATTACCGCGGCATGTTCAACCGCGATTACCGCGACTACCTCGGCATGCGCATGGGTGCAGATAACACGCTCTTTAACGCTCAAGCAGCGAAGAATCAAGCATGGGCCGGCGGCGATCCGGGCTTCGGCGCAAACAACCAGTCGCAGATGTGGGCCAGTGGCGCTAACCAACTCGGCGGCATGATCGGCAAGGTTGATTGGTCGAAGATGTTCGGCGGTAATCCATACAGCCCGAACACCGGCTCGCAGTGGAACAGCGGTTATTTCGGCGGTAGCGGAGCGATGATGTAATGGCGAATCCCTACGGAATGCTCGGCCTCGGCGCACCCGAGGCAATGGAAGTGGCAGAGCAGCAGGCCCGGCGCCAGCGTGCGATGGAGTACGCGCGCCTGACACCGGCGCAACAGTCGTCCTACAACGCCAGTAACGCGGCGCAGATGGTGGGGCAGGGCATGGGCTCGCTGGTGGGGCAGGGTGTCGGCATGCTCACCGGCAGCGACATGCGCGACCCGGCGCAGAAGGTGCGCGGCGTGCAGCAGCAGATGGCGCAGGCGCTGCAGGGCGTGGACCCGAGCGACATCGACAAGGCGTACCCGATCATGATCGGCATCCTGCGCGACAACGGCATGGTGCCGGAAGCAATGGCGATGGCGAAAGAATACGAAGACCTAAAGCAGAAGAAGGCGACGCACACGCGACTGGAAACCAAGGACGCGAACGACGCCCGCCTGCGCCAGCTAAGGCTCGACCAACACGACCCGCGCTCGGCGCTACAGAAAAACGTCGACGGACTGCAAGCGCTGATGACCAAGCGCGACCAGTTGCCCGAAGGCTCGCCGGAGCGCAAGAACGCGGACCAGGCGATTGTGCGCATGCAGGAAGCGATCAGCAAGACGCACTACGGCATGGTGACCTTCAACGACCTCGGTGATCGCGTCGAAGTCGTGAACAAGGAAGACGGCAACGTAATCCGCACCGTGTTGAAGGGGAACGACCCAAACAAGAAGGGTGACGGTGATCCGGCAACCGAGGACAAGGTAAAGAACACGCCGTCCAATCAACTATCGAAGTGGGGCACCGCCGTCACCAACGTCGACAAGTTCGCCACGTTATCGGGCGCCTTCAACCCGCGCTACACCGGCGGCACACTGTCAAAAATCGCTAGTGCTACCGGCTTCAGCGACCTGATGCTGCGCATCGAAGCGCTGCGCGGTGCAGACCCCGAAGCCTCGGCATGGTGGAGCAACTACGCGAACCTGATCGTGCGCATCCGGCACGAAATCTTCGGCGCTACCTTGACTCAAGGCGAGCAGACCGCGTTCGATTCAGTGCGCGCCATGGTGGGTATGCCGCCGGGGACGATTCTCGACCGCGTGCGCGGACAAGCCAGTGATGCGCTTGACGAACTGGGCAACCAGGTCAGCGCGCACGCCAACGGTAACTACAACGTGAGCAACCTGCCGGAGCGTATTCAGCAACTGCAAGCGCGCGTCGGCGGCATGCGCGGCAACGCAGTCGGTGCAGCGCCGCAGTCCACGACGCGCAACGTCGCACCGCCCATGGCCCCCGCGCCCGCCGCACCGGGCCTGCCGCCTGGAGTCACTGTCCGCCGGGTGAGCTAATGCCCAAGTACCAAATCACGATCGGCCAGGCAACATACGAGGTCGAGTCGCAAAGCGAACTCACGGACGCGCAGGCGTACCAGTACGCGCTGCAGCAGAGCGGCGCATCAGAGCAGATGCCGCCCGACGGTTTGACGCAGGCGCAGTTGCGCGCGTACCTGGCGAATGCGGCCGGGCCAATTCCGCCTGCGCCGACTCCGGTCGCCCCCAAAGAAGAAATTCCAGTTTTGGACGCCGAGTCGCAGCGCCATCAGAACCGCAACCAACTCTACGCGGCCACCGGTGAGCAAACGCCGTACGGCAACGTGCTCGCGGCCGATCGCAGTCTGCAGGAGCAGATCAACGCGCTGAAGCTGCAGCGCGCCGACATCTACCGCACGCCGCGCGCCCAACTGGCGCCGGCGGCGAAGGCCGCGCGCGTGCGCGAGATCAACGATCAGATTGCCGCGCTCGAAGACAAGCAATCATCCGATCCGTACGCCACAATCGGCGGAACCGGTGGTGCCATTGTCGGCGGCATCGCCGGTGCGGCCGGCGGCAGTGTGGTGCCAGGTGTGGGCACCGCGGGCGGGGCGCTGGCCGGCTCGATGATGGGCGGCTTTCTCGGCACATTGGGCGGCGCGCTAGTGTACGCCAACAAACAAAACATGACGCCGGAGCAGGCGAGCGATTACCTGTTCACCAAGGGCATCGAGTCCCTCGCCTACGACGCCGTCGGCAACATCGTGTTCATGGGCGGCGGCAAGATCATCGGCCAAGTCGCGAAGAACTCAGCACCGGGCCGCGCCGTAGTGAAGCTGCTCGGCGGCGACATCAATCTGAAGTTGAAGGCGCCGCGCGAAGCGTACCTCCCTGGTGAGCGCGTGTTCAAGGAAACGAGCGAAGATCAACTGCGCGACGCTACTGAAGCAGGCGCGAAGATCATTTCATCGGCGAAGAGCACACCGTCCGCGGGCCAGTTGACCGGCGACCCCGGCTTCATGGAAAGCGTGGTACGCGCTAAAGACCCGGGTGGCTTCGCCGCCGTGCGTCGCGAGCAGGAAGACTTGCTCGAAGCGCGCGTAGCACAAGAGATCACCCGTATGCGCGGGGAAGGCTCGAAGTATGCCGGTACAGACCTGCGCAGCGTACTCAACGATACGGAAGCCGCCGTCAAGGTCAGGCTCGCACCGGTGTGGGAAGAGTTGCGTAGCATGCGAGGCACGGACAGCGTCGACTTCAGTGAAGTGAACACAATGGCGCGTCAGCTTCTAGCAGACAACGCTAATTCGAGGATAAAGTTTCTCGATGGTGCGCAGCTTGACTGGGTGAAACAGTTTGCCGCTGCCGGTGAGAGACTTTCTCCTGCCGAGGCGCAAGCCACGCTCAGCAAAATGCTCGCTGTTGCGCGCGACGCACAGAGTCCGACAAACCCGAACTCGGAACTGGGCGGCTTTGCCACTCGGGTCGCCGGGATGATCCGCGGCAAGCTCGACGCCGCCCTGGCGTCCGATCCGAAGTTCGCCGAAGCGCGCGCGCTTTACAAAGACATGATGGACACGCTCTACAACCCGGTGCTCGATGCCGCGCGCCGCGGGGGCGAGTCCGCAGCGGGTCGCAAAGCGATCAAGCTCGGCGAAGTCGAAGGCGTGCAGGCGCTCAGTGATCTGCAGCGACTGGCAGCGCGCGTTGACAGCGTCGCGCCGGGTCGCAACCTCGCAGCCACTGCGGGCGCTGCGCAACGCGGCGCGGTGTCCGAGTTCTTCGACAAGTACGCCGGCACGCCGGACGCCCTGGCCCGGTTGCACGGGCAGATGGGCAACCCGGACTTCCGCAAGACGTTCGAAGCCGCGGTGCCTGACGCCACCAATCGCAAGATCATTGAGAACTTGTCGCAGGCCGCGCAACTCACGGCACGCAACCGCGGCATGTCGGGCTCGTTCGGCGCCGAAGCGGGCGCGTCTTCCGCGGGCCGGGGTGCGGGCTCTGCGGTCGGCCTTCCAAACCTCGGCTCCGTGGCGGGTCGCCTCCTGGTGATGCTCGCCTCGAAGGACTCGGCGCGTGCTTTCACCAAGCCCGAGCTACAGGCGCAACTACCGCGCATCAGCGCCTGGTTGCTGCACGCCGCGCGCGGTAGTGGGCGGGCCACGGCCGAAGCGCCGGGGTTCGTGATGGATTTTTATGAGCAACTGAAGGCGGAAGTCGAGACACCATGATCACCGTATTCGGCCTGATCGCCGGGTGTTTGTACCTAGCGATCTCGGGCGTGTACGTCTACAAACATGAGCTTTGGCTCGCCGGCGCCTGGTTAGGGTGGGGCGGTGCCAACATCTGCTACGGCCTCCATGAGTGGTTCAAATGAAAGCACCGTTTCCAGTAGTCGAAGTGATTTGGGAAGACGCCGCCAGTGACGTGCAGGGGTGGGAGTCGGAAGCCGAAGTGTCGATCGACATCGTGATGACGATCGGCTTTCTGATCGCGGAGTCCCCGGCCGGGTTGTTGATCGCGTCGACCGCGTGCGAAGAGAAGACGCACAACAGCCGCATGACGATCCCGCGCACCATGGTCAAGTCGATGAAATACTTACGCGGCAAGCCGAAGGTTGTAAAAAATGCCGCCGCATGAGGGGCAGGGCGAGGAGCCGGATGACGGTAGCGAAGAACATCCTGACTTCTAAGCCCGCCTAACGCGTCACTTTGACCGGCGCGCGCAGCGCCTCCATGAAGCGCTCGGCCTCGGCCGGAATCTTGCCCTGGCGGTCGAGCGAGTTTGCCAACAGGCGTAAAAGTCTAATCTCGTTTGACATATCGGCGTCCACGGCAAACCGCCCGTGCGGGCCGGCGTACCACAGCAGGCGCAGGGCCGCGGTGGGGATCGGCGTGGCGCCGGCGCGCCAGCGCTTCAGGGTCTTGGCGTGCACGTCGAGCAGCTTAAGCGCGGCGGCGTCACCGCCGGCCAGTGCCACCAGTTCGTCGAGGTCGGCGCGGCACAATTTGGGCGGGGCGAGCATGACGTCGCTACGCTAAACGCTTCATTGTGAAGCGATCCGCCGAACTCCCGGGCAGTCGGGCTGCGCATAATGTGCATTACACGGTGTTGTTAAAAGCACGTGTATCTGCCAGCGCCTAAAAGAGAAATTTGAATTTCGAGCGGTGGACACGCTGTCTGGCGTGCTACATTCGGTGCTAAATCGCCTCTCAATTCCTCGTTTAGCGTACACAACTTTGAACCAAAAGAAAAGGGCCCTATGTGGGCCCTTTTTATTTGTTCAGAATTATCGTAGCATGGCTACGACAGGAGCATACTTTTCGCGCGGGACAAGGTCCCCCTGGGGGTTCTATAATGTGGCGCTTCCTATCTACCGAAAGACGGGCTTCACTGATGCAACAGTTGTTGATGGACAAAGCAAGCTGCACGCACCTACTAGAAACGATCGAAAACGCCCAGGAGAATCTGCAGAAATACTGCAACAACCCTACGACGATTAACTACAACCGCTTCAAGCTGAGCATGTACGAACTCGACATCGCGTACGTGAAGGCGCAGCCGCCGCTGCTGCCGATATACTCATAGGGACATAAAAAGGCCCGCTTTCGCGGGCTTTTCCGTTTGCGTTTAGGCAATAGCGACAGCGCTCTGACCGCCGCCGATCATGCCCAGTTCAACGGCGGACAGTTCGACAAATTCGGTTTCCTCTTTGGTCACTTCTGTCATGTCTAGCTCCTGTGGATGCCCCGAATAGGGCGGTAAAAAGGTAACACTTAAAGGAGGAGTGTGCAATAACTTGGCGCCCCGTGCCAGGGGTGCACCCGCCTCTTCCAGTTCCTGCTGTAGCATAGCGAGCGCGCGCCAAGCGACATAGGCCGAGTGGCGAACCTCATAGCATTTCTCCCCGATCCAGAACACGTCGGTCGTACCGCGGTCGGTGAGGTGACGCATGATGCAGTCGGCGTGATCCATCGACTTGCCGCGCGCATGATGCAGCGGCTCACCGGGGTTGTGCTTCTCGTTGCCGACGTACGACACGAAGGCCACTTCGGCCAGGGCCGCGGGGAAGTAGTCGAGCAGGCCCGAGCACATGGGGATGTTCTTACGGGTCGCTGAGTCCGTGGGTAGTGCGTGCTGCGTCATTTCTTCTCCAAGTAGTTCCAATGAATCCATGTGGCACTGAGCGAGCCGAGCCCGCTGCCGATTCCGATCGCTAGCACGATCCAGCCGAAGCCCTGCGAGGCAACCTGCGCGACCACGTACACTTCGCACAGCGCCATGCACATCGACGTCGGCAGAATCCAGGCGTACGCCTGGCGCACGACGTTCAACTGCTGCCAGCTTTTCAGCGCGACGTACAGGAACGACGCCGTGAAGGCGACCGCGTACATCATCTGCTTAGCGCACGCAGGATGTGACTGGCGTCTTGCTTGTGCCGCACGCCGTCGATCCAGCCGGTCTTCCAGGCGTTGCCATCGCGATCAACGACGCAGATGTAGTCGTCCGGCTTGCAGTACATGACCTTGCCCCCCGCGTAGTACGGTGTGCACAAGGTGTAACCCTTCTCATCCATTGTCTCTTTGTACTTGATGCCACAGTCGTTCACCGGCAGTGCATCGAGTTCTTCCTGGGTCATTTCATTCTCCGTTTGGCCGCGTTCATCAGGGCCTGCTGCACACTCATTTTGTTTTCGAAGCTGTCGATAACATCTTCGTCAACTGTTCCCCTAGCAATGATGTTGTAGACGAACACGTTGCGGTCGAGCCCCGACTGCATCTGCCGCACCGGCCCGATGCGCTCTAGGATTTGGGCGCGTTCTTCGGCGCTCCACCAGTGTCCGAAGTAGACGAGGATGTTGCCGCCGACTTGGAGGTTGAGTCCGTGTCCTGCGCTCGCCGGGTGAGCGAGTAGGATAGGAATCCGCCCGGCATTCCAGTCCGTGATCGTGACCGGGTCAGTGTCCAGTTGCCGAGCTTTAGGGAATGCGATTCGAAGTCGTGCCAGGTCGCTGACGAAGTGATAGGCCACAAGAATCGGTGCACCGTTTGCCTCAGAAACGATTGACGCAAGCGCATCCATCTTTGTGTCATGGACTTCGCGCCATTCCTTTGACCGCGGATGGTTATCATCGTGTGCTTCGGGGTCGACATATACGGCTCCGTTGGCTAGTTGCAAGCACTTCATGGTTTTCGCCGCCGCGCCGAATGCTTCGGCCGTGCGGTCGCCGATGGTCGCGAACATCTCGCGCTCCATCTGCTTGTAAATCTTCATCGCTGCTGGCGGCAGGTCGACGTACACGTTGCGCACGATCGGGTCGGCCAGGTCGAACCAGTCCTTCGAGTCGATCGTCAGCGCCAGGTCGCTGACCAGTTCGCTGATCTCTTTCTGCGCGTGCGGCATCGGGCTGATACCATGGCCGTCGTACGACGTCATGAACCAGCGCTGCGAGTAGTCGGTGAAGTGCGCACCGAGCCGCTTGCCGCGGTCGAGGAACCACATCTGGCCCCACAGGTCGATTAGGCCGTTCGGAGCAGGCGTGCCGGTCAACTCGATGAAACGGCGCACCTTCGTGTGTGCCACGCGCCCGAGCGCCGCGGTCCTAACACCACCGCCCGCACTCGCCTGGAAGTACCACTTGCCGGACTTCGGATGCTTGCGAAAGCCGCCGCGGAAGCCTTTGAGTCGGGTCGCTTCGTCCGCGATCACCGTGGTGAAGGGCCACTTGTCCCTAAGCTCGCGCACGAGCCAGGGCAGGTTGTCGTAGTTCATTGTGTACACTGCACCGTGGTCGCGCTTCAGTGCGTCGAGTCGTTGCTTCACGGAGCCAACGATCGGCGTGACGTTCCCCAACCGATGAAGATGCGGCCACTTCTCCTGCTCCTCGGGCCAGGTCGACTGCGCTACG
>Ga0137432_1000438_pt1 | contig 23184 bp, 19 predicted proteins | sample EasRivERMZT820_2_FD_102337 | JGI IMG/M metagenome (GOLD analysis project Ga0137432, IMG submission 102337) | Soil microbial communities from meander-bound floodplain in the East River, Colorado, USA - East River MetaG ERMZT820_2 | ecosystem: Environmental > Terrestrial > Soil > Floodplain ... | reverse complement strand
TTCCTCGGCGCGACCCTGGCGGCGACCAGCGTCGGCATCACGGCGCGCGTCCTCAAGGACATGGGGAAGCTGCATGCGCGCGAGTCCCGGATCATCCTCGGAGCGGCGGTCATCGATGACGTGATCGGCCTGATCCTGCTCGCCGTCGTCACCGGCCTGGTGACGGCGGGGACCGTCACCGCCCTCGGCATCACCTGGATCGCCGGCGTCTCGATCCTGTTCCTTCTCGGCGCGGTGCTGGTGGGCGGCCGCATCGCCGCGCTGTTCGCTTCACGCGCCGCGCGGATGCGCGTGCGCGGGATGAAGCTGATCACGGCGCTCGGCTTCTGTTTCGCGATGGCCTGGCTCGCCGATGTCGTCGGTCTGGCGCCGATCGTGGGAGCCTTCGCTGCGGGGCTGGTCCTCAAGGAGGGGATGTTCCAGGGTTTCGGAGCCGCGAAACCCCTCAACGAGCTGCTCGAGCCGCTGACGACCGTCTTCGTCCCCATCTTCTTCGTGCTGATGGGCCTCCAGGTGCGCCTCGAGACGTTCAGCGATCCGCGGATCCTGGGGCTGGGCGCGGCGATCACGCTGGTGGCCATCCTCGGTAAGCAGATCTGCAGCCTGGGGGTGCTCGAGCGCGGGCTGGACCGGCTGACCATCGGCGTGGGGATGGTGCCGCGCGGCGAGGTGGGGTTGATCTTCGCCAGCATCGGTCACGGACTCGGTGTGCTGGGGGACGCGCTCTTCACGTCCCTGGTGTTCATGGTGATCGTCACGACCTTCGTCACCCCGCCTGCTCTCAGGATGACGATGGCGCGTTACGAGAGGAAGCGCGCGCGCGCCTAGCCGAGGTCGAGGGTGCGCAGGTAGTCGCGGAAGTCCCGCCCCAGATCGTCGCGCTTCAGGGCGAGTTCGACCGTCGCCTTGAGGAAGCCCAGCTTGTTGCCGGTGTCATGGCGCTTCCCTTCGAATTTGAAGCCATAGATGGGCTGATCGTTGAGCAGCGAGCGGAGGGCGTCGGTGAGCTGGATCTCGCCGCGCCGGTCGGCGGAAGTCTTCTCGAGGTGTTGGAAGATCTCGGGCGTCAGGATGTAGCGGCCGATGATGGCCAGGTTCGAGGGGGCCTGCGACGGCTCGGGCTTCTCCACCAGGTTGTCCAGCCGGTAGAGCCCGTCGCCTGCCGGCTGCCCGGAGACGATGCCATAGCTCCTCGTCCGCGCCGGCTCCACCTCCTCCACCGCGATGACCGACGCGTTGAGCCGATCGAAGGCGCTCATCATCTGCTTCATCGCGGGGACCGCGGCATCGATCACATCGTCGCCCAGGAACACGGCGAACGGCTCGCGTCCGACCCATTGCTTGCCCACGAGGATCGCATGCCCCAGACCGAGGGCCTCCTTCTGCCTGACGTAGGAGAACCTCACCATCCTCGAGATGGCGCGCACCTGGTCCAGCAGCGCGCGCTCGCCGCGCTGTTCCAGGAGCGTCTCCAGCTCGAACGAGACGTCGAAGTGATCCTCGATGGCGGACTTGCCGCGCCCGGTGATGAGGAGGATGTCTTCGATCCCGGAAGCGACGGCCTCCTCGATCACGTACTGGATCGCGGGTTTGTCCACCAGGGGCAGCATTTCCTTCGGCTGCGCCTTGGTGGCGGGGAGGAAGCGGGTTCCAAGACCCGCCGCCGGGAAGATCGCCTTGCTGATGGGCATCGCGCCTCTCTCGGAAAAAGGAAAAAAGTATACTTCGCATCGCAACGCATTGCTCCGGGGGCATCATGCTGGATCTCTCCTACATCCGGGAACACTTCGACGAGGTTGTGGCGCGTCTCGACGCGCGTCACAAGGGGATCGATCTGGAGCCCTTCCGGGTCCTCGACGAGAAGCGCCGCGCGGTGCTGCGCGACGTCGAAGGGTTGAAGCGGGCGCGCAACGAGGCCAACGAAAAGATCACGGCGGCGCGCAAGGCCGGGGGTGACGCATCGGCGATCATCGCCGAGATGCGGGGTCACTCCGAGACGATCGAGGGGCACGACGCGGTGCTCAAGGAGATCGAGTCCGAGATGCAGGACATGCTGCTCCGGCTCCCCAACATTCCGCACACGTCGGTCCCGGTGGGTCACGACGCTGAGGCCAACGTCGTCGTCAGGACGTGGGGGAGCGCGCCCGTGATGCCTTTCACGCCGCGCACGCACTGGGACATCGGCGAGGCGCTGGGGATCATCGACTTCAAGCGCGCCGCCGAGCTCACCGGGAGCCGGTTCGCCGTCATGATGGGGCAGGGGGCGCGTCTCGAGAGGGCTCTGATCAACTTCATGCTGGACATCCAGACCCGCGAGCACGGCTACCGCGAGGTCGTTCCCCCCTTCATGGTGAACACGCGCACGATGACGGGGACGGGGCAGCTTCCGAAGTTCGCGCAGGATCTGTTCCGCGTGCAGGAGACGGACTACTGGCTCATACCCACCGCGGAGGTTCCCCTGACGAACCTCCACGCGCGCGAGACGCTCGATGAAGAGATGCTGCCGCTGCGGTATACGGCCGTGACCCCATGCTTCCGCAGCGAGGCGGGCTCGTACGGCAAGGACGTGCGCGGGCTGATGCGCCTGCACCAGTTCAACAAGGTCGAGCTGGTCGCGATCGCCAGGCCCGAGTCATCCTACGAAGAGCTGGAGCGCCTGACCGACAACGCCGCGGAGATCCTCCGCCGTCTCGAGCTGCACCACAGGGTCGTGGCGCTCAGCACCGGCGACCTGGGCCCCGCGGCGGCGAAGACCTACGACATCGAGGTATGGCTCCCGTCGGAAGGGACCTTTCGGGAGATCTCCTCGTGCTCCAACTGCGAGGCCTACCAGGCGCGCCGGGCCGGCATCCGCCTGCGCAGGCGCGGGCAGAAAGGATCGGAACTGGCCCATACGCTCAACGGCTCGGGCCTCGCCGTGGGAAGGACCGTGATCGCGATCCTGGAGAACGGCCAGCGTGAGGACGGCAGCGTCGTCATCCCTGCTGCTTTGCGGCCGTACATGGACGACCAGCAGGTGATTGCCTAGCCTGCCGCAGGGACATGGCACGGCTGGCGACAGATCGCGTACCATCCGCCGTGGAGGGATGGCAGAGCGGTTGAATGCGACGGTCTTGAAAACCGTTGACCCCGCAAGGGGTCCGTGGGTTCGAATCCCACTCCCTCCGCCAGCGCGCATCTGATCGATCCCACACCGCGGCGCCGCGCCCTCCCGAGAACCCTGACAACGCCGACGCTGCCCCGTTGGAGGCGCCTGTTGTGCTGGCGCCCGTCCTGCCGAGAACCTACGTTACGCTCAACAGAGATGCCGTTGCGGCCCCGCTCATGTCCGCTGCCTTGCAACCACATCGATGGGGCGGTGGTCGCATCAAACGAGAGTTGCCCGTGCACGTCCCCCCAGACGTCCCCCTCGCGGGCAGCTCCCACGAAGGCCGGTCGCATCACGCATGCGACCGGCCTTTCAGGTTTCAAGGCCCTGGGAGCCTGGTCACCCGCCTTGCCCGGCAGGGGGGCCCCTGCTATCCTGCCCGCCTCGTTCGCCAGTTTCGGAATAAGCGGCAGCGTCGAGCGCGGAGAGGTGCTGGAGTGGCCGATCAGGGCGCCCTGCTAAGGCGTTAGGCGGGAAACCGCCTCGGGAGTTCGAATCTCCCCCTCTCCGCCATCGCGCACGATGTGGCCGTCCGTGAGGCCAGCGCCTCGAGGTCGCCTTGGATCAAACGCCTCGCCAGCCCCGGCTCACCGCCGACGTGATCATCACGCCGCCGGGCCAGCCCCGCCGCGTTGTGCTGATCCGGCGTGGGAATCCTCCCCATGGCTGGGCCCTGCCGGGGGGCTTCGTCGACTACGGCGAGTCGCTCGAGTGCGCGGCGAAGCGCGAAGCGCTCGAAGAGACGGGTCTTGCCGTGGATATCCGGCGGCAGTTTCACGTCTACTCGGATCCGGGACGCGATCCCCGCGGTCATACCGTCACCGTGGTCTTCCACGGAGAGGCTTCGGGCTTGCCCGTGGGAGGGGATGACGCGACGGAGGCGCGCTTCTTCGACGCGGACGATCTGCCGCCCAACATCGCCTTCGACCACGCCGGGATCCTCTCCGACTACCTGCGCGGCAGATACTGACGCAGGTCCGCTCTACTTCGCGCGCGACACGTAGGTCCCCGTCTCGGTGTCCACGGTCACGGTCTCGCCGGGGCCGATGAACGAAGGGACCTGGATCGTCAACCCCGTGTCGGTGACGGCGGGCTTGCGCTGCGCCGAGGCTGTCGCTCCCTTGATCTCCGGCGCCGTGTCGACGATCTTGAGATCGACGTTCAGCGGCAGCGTGACGTCCACGGGGCGTCCCTCATGCGTCACGACGGTGAGCTTGAGGTTCGGCGTCAGGTAGCCGACCTTGTCGTCGAGCGCCTCTCTGTTGAGATGCACCTGCTCGTAGTTCCTCATGTTCATGAAATGGAAGTCGTCCCCATCCCGGTAGAGGAACTCGTACTCGACCTCGTCCAGATGGATGCGTTCGACCTGATCCTCGGACCGGAAGCGGTGCTCGAGCTGGTTGCCGGACACGAGGCTCCTGAGCTTCGTCTGAACCAGCGCCCGAAGGTTCCCGGGCGTCAGGTGCAGCGTGCTCATGACGGTGCAGATCTCCCCGTTGAACCGGACGTACATCCCTTTCCTGAGTGCGTTTGCCTTCACTGTATCGGCCATGCGATTCCTCCGTACCCGTTGTTTGACTGTTCTGTTCGATGCCGCGCCCGCGCGCGGCGTCGTCGTCAGGTGACGTGGGGACGCCAGCCGGGGTCGTAAGGGACCCGGAGATTCATGAGAGCCGCGCGCCTACGAGTCACCGCACCGCCTCCATGCGCGCCAGGAAGGCGGGGGCTTTCTCGAACCCGGTCAGGCGCAGCTCCTCGCGCTCGCGCCCGTCGGGACCGATGAACAGGAACGTGGGAGCGCCGAGGATCTTGTGGCTGGCCTGCAGGTCGACGACGTCGTCCGCGATGCCGCGCGTGATGTCCGCCCGCAGCGTCGTGAACCTTCCGGCTTCGGCGACCACGGCCGGGTCGGTGAAGGTGAAATGGTCCATCTCCTTGCAGGGGAGGCACCATTCCGCGGTCACGTCGATGAGCACGGGGCGCCCCGCCGCGACGGCCTCCTGGAAGGCGGCCGCGCTGTACGGCTCCCATGCGATCCCCTGGGAGGCGTTGGCGGGGATCATCAGCAGCGCCGCGATGACGGCGCAGACGGCTGCCGTCGCCACGCGCGCGACGCGGAACCCCGCGGAGCGGATGGGGGAGCCTTCGACGAATCCCAGATAGACTCCGGAGGCGATCAGGACGATGGGGATGCTGTAGGTGGCGAGCGCCGCCGGCAGCAGCGGGTTGACGAAGTAGAACGCCATCGCGAACATCACGCAGCCGAACAGCTTCTTCACCCAGACCATCCACGCCCCGGCGCGGGGGAGCCCGGTCGCCGCCCCGGCGAACCCGCCGAGGAACAGATAGGGGAGACCCAGGCCCAGGGCCAGCACGAAGAAGAGCCAGAACCCGAGCAGCGGGCTCCCCACGCGGCCGACGTAGGCCAGCAGCGCCACGACGAACGGGCCGATGCACGGCGCCGCGACGAGGCCCACCGTCAGGCCCATGAAAATGGCCCCGCCGAATCCCGAGCGCGAGGTGATCCTGCTGCGCAGGGCCATCGGCACCTGCACGTCGTAGAGGCCGAACATCGAGAGCCCCAGCGCGACCAGCACGAGCGCGACGAAGACCAGCGCGACGGGGTTCTGCAGGATCGCGCCCAAAAGCCCTCCCGTGGTCGCCGCGAGCACTCCAAGCGCCGAGTAGGTGGCGCACATCCCCAGGACGTACGCGGAGGCGAGCCCGAAGGTCCGTGACGGGCGGCCGGAGGCCTGTCCGCCGAAGTAGGCCAGGGTGATCGGGATCAGCGGGTAGACGCAGGGAGTCAGGTTCAGCGCGAGCCCGCCGAGGAAGATGAGCGCGAGGGTGGCGAGCCATCCATGATCGACGATCCACCGCTCCACGGAGTTCACCGCCGCCGTCCCCGCGGCGCCGGATGCGGGGGCCGCGGCGCTTTCATCCTGGTCAGGGAAGGCCCCGCCTTCGAACGCGATCGCCGTGAAGATCTCCTGGTTGATCGCGTTGACCGGCTCTCCAGGTGCCGCGATCGTGACGGGGATCGCGATGCGGATGCGCGCGGGGGCGAGACACGACGTGTCGTTGCACGCCTGCACGGTGAGCGTCCCTTCGATCCTGGCCTCGCCGGGGACGAGGTCGCGCGCGGCGGTCGCCGCGATGCCGATCGGGATCTTCCCTTCGTACACGCGGAGGGTGGCCCCCTTGGTGAAGGAAAACGCTTTCGTGACGTGCGGCGGATAGATCGGCTCCTGGAAGGAGAACCCGGCGGGCGCGTTCGGATCGACGGTGAAAGCCGTCGCGATCAGATAGTCGAGGGAGGGATTGTGGGCGTTGACGTGCCATCCCTCGGCGACGTCGGCAACAACCGCCGCATGGAAGGCTGACCCGGGATGGACCCTGTCGATGGAGAGGTATCCCGCCGCAGTCACGACCCTGGCGCTGGACAGCCCCTGGGGATGAGCATGCGGTGCGACGAACGGGAGGACGAGAATCACCGCCACGAGGACGGCGAGGTGCTTTGTTTTCACAACCTTGGAGGACCTCTCGGGATCTGTCGTGGAGGCGGAATTGTAGCACAGCCCCCGTGGCGGCCCTGGAAGCTTGGCTCGCGTCGCAGCCATCAGGCGCGGTGGGGCCCCTCGTTCCTGGAGACCAGCTCGTTGAAGCGGGTCAGCCTGGCGTCCGCCAGGCCGAAGATCGTGCGGTCGGGATAGCGGCCGTCCTCCCCGCGCGCCCCCGCGGCGATGCCCGTGAGGATCTCGACCCCTTCCGGGATGGTGCCGACGGGATAGATGTGGAACTTCCGGCGCCGCACCGCCTCCAGCACCGCCTCCTCGAGCATGAGCTCCTGCACGTTCGACCGCGGGACGAGGACCCCCTGCTCGCCCGTGAGCCCCAGCATCCGGCAGACGCGGAAGAAGCCCTCGATCTTGTCGTTGATCCCACCCACGGGCTGGATGTCTCCCATCTGATCGACCGAGCCCGTCACCGCGATCCCCTGCCTGATTGCGACGCCCGAGAGCGCCGAGAGAAGCGCGTAGATCTCGGTGGAGGAGGCGGAATCGCCGTCAATGGTGTCATAGGACTGCTCCAGGGCCACGCTCCCGGTCAGCGCGATGGGTTTGCCCGCGCCGAACATCGCGCGCATGTAGCCGCCGATGATCAGGACCCCCTTGGTGTGCGAGGACCCGGACATCTCGGCCTCGCGCTCGATGTTGATGATCCCCGCCGTGCCCGGCGAGACGGTCGCCGTGATGCGGGAAGGGATGCCGAAGCTGTACTCGCCCGCTTCGCGGATGACCAGGCCGTTCACCTGGCCCACGCGCGAGCCCTTGATGTCGATCAGGAGCTGGCCGTCACGGAACATCTCGAGCAGCCGTTCCTGGGGAAGCCCGTGTCTGTTGATCGCCTCGCGGATCGCGGCGCGCACGTGCCGCGCCTGGATCCTGCGCCCCTTCCCGTCCTGCAGGCGCCAGTAGTCCGCCTCGCGCAGCAAGTCGGCGATGTCGGAGAAGCGGGTGGAGAGTCTCGCCTGGTGGCCGGCGAGGCGGGCGCCGTACTCCGCGACCTCCGCCAGCGCCGCCGGCTCGGGATGACCGAGGCGCTCGTCCGAGCAGATGCGCCGCGAGACGGCCGCGTACTGCCTGAGGGTCTTCGGAGTGCGGTCCATGTGCTGGTCGAAATCGGCGAGGACCTTGAAGATTTTCCTGAAATCGGGCTCCTCGTTCAGGAGCATCTCGTAGCGCCCGCGGCCGCCGATCAGAATCACCTTCACCTTGATCGGGATCGCCTCCGGCTGGAGCGTCACCGCCGGCGTGCCGCCGGAAACCGCCTCCTCGGCAATGGCCAGCTTCCCCGAGATCAGAGTCCGCTTGAGCTCCGTCCAGACGGCGGCATCGGCGAAGAGAGACTCCAGCGTCAGCACGAGGTATCCACCGTCGGCGTTCAGGAGGCTCCCCGGCCGGATCTGCGTGAAATCGCTCGACCAGTAGCCGGATGCATCGAGCGACTTCTCGAAGTGGCCGAAGAGCCTGCGGTACGAAGGGTGCGACTCGACCAGGACCGGGCAGTCGCCGTTGCGCTCCGATGCGAAGATGACGTTGACGCGGAAGGTGCGGAGAAGCTTCCCGAGTGCCCCTCCCTGCTCGTCCTGGGCTGCCGCCGGCTCGGCGGACTCCACCGCGGCGGCGGGCTCCTCTCCGGACGGTTGCGGGCGCGCTTCGGCCGCCAGGAACAGAGGCAGCTTGTGCAGGATCTCCGCGAGCACGCGTTCCAGGTGAGTGGACACCGTGGCGCGCGATTCTCCCTGGAAGTGCGACGCGATGGCCGCGAGCAGGGGGCGCAGATGGTCAGCGACCTGCTGCCGCTGCTGCTCGGCGAGCGCGGTTTCCATCCTGCCGATCAGCTCGCGGCTCAAGGTTGCCGCGGTTCCGAGCTCTTCGCTCAGGGCGGTGTGACTGCGGATGAGCTTGTCGGCGTCCGTACGTGCGAGCTTCCCCTCCTCCACGAGCCGTTCCAGATCGGCCATCGGGTGGCTGCGCCCGGCGACGTTGGGGAAGAGCCCGGGCCGGGTGACCCGTCCCTCCCGGACGCGCTTGAGGGTGAAGCCGGCGCGGGAGGCCCGCCGCTCGAGGCGATCGAGCAGCCGATCCCCCTCGGAGCCGAAGCGTGCGACGATCTGGCTGCGCCGTTTTGCATGGTCCTCGGTCTCCAGCGCCTCCCTGATCTCCCCAGGGAGCGCCGTGATGAAGATCTCCATGGCCGCCGCGAGGATCGCGCCACCGCCGCGGGCGAGAGTGAGCAGCCGCGGTTCGTAGGGGCGCTCGAAATTGTGAACGTAGCAGCGATCGGGGGGGATGCGACAGAAGCCCTTGATGTGATCGAGCAGCCGCTTCACCGTGCTCTCGCGTCCGGTGCCCGTGACGCCGCAGACGTAGATGTTGTAGCCGGGGGCGTCGAGCTGCGTGCCGAGCCGCAGCGCGGCCACCGCGCGCTCCTGCCCGACGGTGCCGATGATCTGGAGGACCTCGCCGCCACCCTTGAGCGCTTCGTCACGCGGACTGCACGCCCACCGCAGCGCGGAGGCGCGCGCTGGGCGTGGCCGGCGCGCCGCCAGGAGCGGGGCGTGCGGTCGAACTCTTCTTCTGGGCATGAGAGGGCGAGTATACAGGCTCCCGGTTTGACGGATTGCGCGCGGCGGGGATAGAATCCGGGACCTTCACATTCATCCGGCCAGACGTCCCGATCGTCGGTCCTCAGGACCTGCGGCGTGCGACCGAAGGCCCCCGGCCATCAGGAGTCGCTGCACCGTGGAGACGCGTACGACCGACGGCACGCGCATCCGGAACGTCACTGCTGACTTCCGTGCCCTTGCCGATCGCTACGGTCCCGAGGCCATCCTCGTCGCCGATCATCCGGAGGGGATCGGATCGGCCATCATCGTCGTGCACAACACGGCCCGCGGACCCGCGATGGGGGGGCTCCGCATGGCTCCGGACATCGGCGTGCCGGAGGTGGTGGACCTGGCCCGCGCGATGACCTACAAGAACGCCGGCGCGATGCTCGAGCTGGGAGGCGGCAAGTCGGCGCTCGCGATGGATCCCGCGCGCTTCCGCCGCGGAACCCCGGAGCGGCGCGCGCTGATCGGCTGGTACGCGCGGTTGCTAGAGCACGCTCCCAACTACACGCCGGGCCCGGACATGTACACCGACGAGCAGGACATGCAGGTGATCTTCGAAATCGCCGGTCGATCGATCGGGCGGCCCGCGGACAAAGGCGGAATCCCCATCGATCTCCTCGGCCTGACGTCGCTCGGCTGCATCACCGATCTCAAGGCCGCCGTCGAAGGCGGGTACATCGAGGGGATCGATCGTCTCCGAGGAGTGAAGATCTCGGTGGAAGGATTCGGCAACGTCGGAGCGGCCATCGCCAGGCTGGCGCACCACGAAGGGGCGGTGATCGTCGCGGCAAGCGATCTCCCGGATCCGAAGCGCGACTACGGCGGCGTCGTCGCCCACGCACGGGGTCTTGACCTCGACGCGCTCATGAAGGCGCGCGCGGCGGGGCGGTCGATCATCGAGACGACGCAGCCAGGCGTCCGCGTGCTTCACGGGGCCGCATCCCTCAAGCAGATCTTCGCCGTGGACTGCGACGTCGTGGTTCCCGCGGCGCGCACCGACACCGTCGATCTCGCGTGCGCCCGGACCATCGTGGCCCGCTTCGTCCTGCAGGCCGCCAACAAGCCCCTCTCCCTCGAGGCCGAGGAGCACCTGCACGCACGGGGTGTCCTCTGCAGCGTCGACTACCTGAGCAATTGCGGCGGCATCGTCGCCTGCGCCGAGGAGCTCGACGAGGTGCGACGGCCTCTCGGCGCGCTGAGGCTGCCCCGGGCGGTGGCGCGGATTGTCTCGACCGTGAGAGCCAACGCCTATGCGGTCTACGATCTCGCGTCGCGCGAGAGGATTACACCGCGCGCCGCGGCGGAGCGGCTCATCGAGCCGCGGATCGCGGCGGCCGCCTTGACGCCACCGTCCCGCCCCGTCTAGAATCGCGCCCACCGCTGCGGGATCGTCCAACGGTAGGACACATGACTCTGGATCATGTTATCGGGGTTCGAATCCCTGTCCCGCAGCCACCCCTTCCGGTCACCTGGCGCCGATGATAGGATTCGGCCAGTCACTCCTAGGAGTTACGTCACGGACGCCCAGCCCGCGGCGCCTGAAGGCGCCCCCCCCCAAGCGAGGACTCGCCTGGCGCACGTCGCGATCACGCTGGCGTGGCTGGCGGCGCTCGCTGTCTTCATCGTTGCGGTCTTCGCGGCCAGCCTCTACGTCACCGTGAGGACGGTCTTCGTCGGGCGCGAGCTCAGCGTCCCCGACGTCACCGGCGTGCCTCTCGAAGAGGCCCGCGAGATCCTGAACAGGTCCGACCTCTATCTCGAGGTCACCACCGAGCGGTTCGACGAGACGGTGGCCGCGGGCGCGGTGCGCGCCCAGGACCCCCCCGCGGGCACGACGATCAAGCCGCACCGCAAGGTGCGCATCAGCGTCAGCCTCGGCGCCATCCAGGTCGAGGTCCCCGACGTGCGCGGCCAGACGCTGCGAACCGCCCAAATTGCGCTGCAACGCGAAGGGCTCCCCATCGGACACGTCACCTTCGCGCACGTGGGGAGCGTCCCGGGCGACACCGTCATGGCGCAGGATCCGCTCCCCGCCGACGTGAAGCCGAAAGGCGACGGGGAGGCTCCTGTCCGCACGGGGTGGGACGGCAGGGTCGATCTGCTCGTCAGCCGCGGACCCGAGGAGCGGCAGTTCATCATGCCCGACCTTGCGGATCGCCCCATCAGCCAGGTGCGTCAGTTCGCCGAACGCGCGGGGCTGCGGCTGGGCGCAGTGCGCATCGAGAGAGTGCCCGGTGTGCCGCGGGGGCGCGTGGTCCGGCAGTATCCGCGCGCCGGATATCCGATCGGGCGGCACGATATCATCAGCCTTGTGCTGAGCGACTAGGGGTGACGATGCCTCGGCTTGCACCTTCGATCCTGTCCGCGGACTTCAGCCGTCTGGCCGAGCACATCGAAGCGGTCGAGCGCGCGGGGGTCGAAGTGCTTCATCTGGACGTCATGGACGGCCACTTCGTCCCCAACATCACCATCGGGCCGCCGGTGATCAAATCAATCCGCGCGGCGACCAGGCTGAAGCTGGACGCCCACCTCATGATCGAGAACGCCGACCGCTTCGTGGACGAATTCGCCGCCGCGGGGGCCGACATGATCTCGGTCCACGTGGAGGCCTGCCCGCACCTTCACAGGACGGTCACGGCCATCAAAGCCCGCGGATGCCAGGCCGGCGTGGTCCTCAATCCATCGACCCCCCTTGCGGCGCTCGACGAGATCCTCGGCGTGACCGACTACGTGCTGCTGATGTCGGTGAATCCCGGCTGGGGAGGTCAGTCCTTCATCCCTCAGGTGAAGGACAAGATCGCGGGGCTCAGAAAGAGGATCGCGGATGCACGGCTCGCCACGATGATCGAGGTGGACGGCGGCATCACGCGTGAGAACATCGCCCAGGTGGCGGCCGCGGGCGCCGATCTCCTCGTCGCCGGGAGCGCGGTGTTCGGCGGGCCCGACCCTCAGGCTGCGGCGGCCGGCCTCATCGCGGCGCTGAAGACGGCCCGGTGATGGCAGGTCGGGCTCCCGGAGCGACCCGGACGTTCAGGACCAGCCTGCGGGTGCGCTACCCGGAGACCGATGCCATGGGGATTGTGCATCACACGCACTACTTCGTCTGGTTCGAAATCGGACGCACCGAGCTGATGCGCGCCGCAGGGTATCCCTACGCGAAGATGGAGGCGGAGGGGGTTCTCTTTCCCGTCGTGGAGGCATCCTGCCGCTACCACGTTTCCGCGCGCTATGACGACGTCGTGACGGTGGAGACGCGGATTGCCGAGATGACGCGCGTCACGACGCGCTTCCAGTATCGTGTCGAGAGAGAGTCCGACGGAACTCTTCTGGCCGAAGGGACGACCCGGCACGCGGCGACAGACGAAAGCGGCGCGCCCCGCCGCATCCCCCGGGAGCTCGCCGACGCGCTCGGTGTCGAGACCCGGAACCTCCCGCCGGAAGGCGAGGCCCGATGACGATGCGACCCGTCCGCGTCAGCGCCACGCGAGCCCTGGCGCTGGCCAGCGCGACGATCCTCATCATCGGGCTGATGGCGACGATGGGCTGCGGAGGGGAGAAGAAGGCGCCCAAGGATCCCTTCGCGGGACAGACGGCCGAGGAGATCTTCCAGCACGCCCAGAGGCAGATGGAGAAGAAAAACTACAGCCGCGCCCGCACGACGCTGCAGGCCGCGCTGGGGCGAACCACGACCACCCCGGACCTCATCGCCAAGGTGCACCTCGCGCTGGCGGATGCCTACTTCTACGACGGCGGGATCATCAATCTCGCGGAAGCCCTGAGCAGGTACACGAACTTCATGACGTTCTATCCGAACCACGAACGCGTGGACTACGCGCAGTACCAGGTGGCGCTCTGCCACTTGAAGCAGGTCCTCACGCCCGATCGTGACCAGACGCAGACGCGGCGCGCCCTCGACGAGTTCCTGAAGCTTCGGGGGCAGTTCCCCAACTCCCAATATGTCGCGCCAGCCGAGGAAAAGGCGAACGAGGCCCGCGAGCTGCTCGCCGAGTCGGAGTTCAGGATCGGGCAGTACTACTTCAGGAACGAGGCCTATGAGGGAGCCGTCGATCGGTTCCGCCTGGTTCTGGAGCAGTTTCCTCTCTATTCGAAGAAGCCGAAGCTCTATCTGCTCCTCGGCCGATCACTCATCGGGCTCGACCGCGAGGAGGAAGGAAAACTCTATCTCCACAAGCTCATCGCGGAGTACCCGGACAGCGATGCGGCGTACGAAGCCGCCGTGCTGCTGGAGGAGCCCGCTTCGGCCACAGGAGAGGGCGGGTGACGAGCCGATCGATCGAAGACCTGGCCGCGGAGATCGCGGCGAAGGAAGCCGGGCGTCAGGAGGCCAGGCGGCGCGCGCAGGACCTCCTGGTCCGGCTGCACGCGCGCGCGCGCACGGCGCTGGATCGATTCGGGCGCGCCGTGCGCGAGGCGGGCGCGCCGCACCTCGACCTGGTCGTGCTCGAGCCGGTCGAGCCCGACGACAAGAGCGTGCGCGCGTTCCAGTTCAGCATTCATCGCGGGGCTTTCACCGCCCTGGTGGTCTCCCGCGACAAGGGAGAGGTCATGCTCGTGGGGCCCTTCAAGCGGGGCCACGCGGGGGAGCCATGCCATGCCCTGAGCCTCGATCGGGGGGAGGGAGCGATCGAGGAAGCCATCGACGATCTCATGATGGCGCTGATCGAACAGTCCTACGCGCGGTAGATTCAGAGGATCATGGGAGGGGGATATGAGACGGGTTCTGACGGCCGCAATGCTCGTTGTCGGGATGATCGCGTGCTCGGGCGCGACGTCGATCGGGGATCTGAAACAGAAGGATGGGATCTGGTATGTCTCGAGCCCGGACAAGCCCTACACCGGCGAGGCCACGTCGTTCTACGCCAGCGGAAAGCCGGAGGCGAGGAAGTTCATCAAGGCGGGGAAGGTGGACGGCGTGTGGATCGAATGGTACGAGGATGGCCGCAAGCGCTACGAAGCGACGTGGAAGGACGGCCTGCAGGAGGGCAAGTCCTCCCGATGGTATCCGGGCGGGCAGGTCAAGCTCGAGGAGGAGCATGCGATGGGGACGCTCAACGGCGTCCAGCGGGAGTACTACGAGAACGGTCAGAAGAAATCTGAGCGCCCGTTCGTCGACGGGAAGCCGTACGGGACCTGGACCTTCTGGAACGAGGAGGGACGCAAGGAGAAGGTGGAGATCTACCAGGACGGCGTGCTCGCGCGCACCGAAGCGAACGAGTTCCTCGAAGAGGCGGAGGCAGCCGAGGAGGCGAAATGACGATGCAGGTTCGATGGCTTCGCTCCGGCCGCCGGCGGAGCCTTCTTTGCGGCGCCCTCGCTGCGACCGCGATCGTCCTGACGGCAGCCCTCCTTGGCGCGTTCGCCGCGGAACCTCCCGCCGGGGAGCAGGAGTACGAGATGATGACGTACTACGTCGCGTTCCTCAGGCGCGGCCCCGCATGGACCCCCGAGCAGACCGACGAGACGCGCCGCATCCAGGCCGCGCACCTCGAGCACATCGGAGCCATGGCCGCCTCGGGAGATCTCGTGCTGGCCGGCCCTTTCATGGACGATGGCGATTTGCGGGGCATGTTCGTCTTTTCGGTCGATTCCCTGGAAAAGGCGGAGGCCCTGGCGCAGGCGGACCCGGCCGTGAAGGCGGGACGGCTCAGACTGGAGTTCCACCCCTGGTACTCGGCCAAGGGGATCACCATCGTGAAGCCCTAGGAGCCTGACGCGTCAGCGCTGCGCGGCGCCGGTGGCGGCCAGGCCCTGGCGGAGGTCCTTGCCCAGAGCTTCGACGGTCGGGTGCCGCTCGTTGCGGTCCTTGGCGAGCGTCTTGAGGATCAGATCGTTGAGCCATTGGGGCACGTCGGGGTTGATGTCCCGCGGCGGCCTGGGAGTCTCCCCGACGTGCTTGTAGGCGATCACGCTGGGTGATTCGCCCATGAACGGCTCGCGGCCGGTGAAGAGGAAGTACATCACGACCCCGAGCGAGTAGACGTCGGACCGCACATCGAGCGGCTGCCCCTGGATCTGCTCGGGCGACATGTACTTGGGCGAGCCCATCACGAAGCCGGCGGTCGTCATGTGGTCCCCCTCGACACCTTGCGCGATCCCGAAATCGAGGATCTTCGGGATGCTCGCGTCCTTGAGCAGGATGTTCTGCGGCTTGATGTCCCTGTGGATGATGCCCAGCGCGTGGGCCGAGGCGAGGCCGTTGGCGATGTCGATGGCGAGCCGCACCCCCTCGTTGATGTCGATGGCGCTCCTCAGGCGCACCCACTGCTCGAGATTCACGCCGTCGATGTACTCCATGGTGATGTACTTCATCTCGCGCCACGTTCCGAGATCGAACACCTTCACGACATTGGGGTGGGTGATGCGGCGTGTCATCTTGATCTCGCTGACGAAGCGCTCCTCGTTGCGGGCTTCGGCATCCCCCGTGCGAAGGACCTTCAACGCAACCGTCTCGTCGAGGTCGCGATCGAGGGCCTGGTAGATGCGGCCCATGCCGCCGATGCCGAGCTCCCGCACGATCTCGTAGCGATCCGCGATCACGGCCCCGGGGACGAGGGCCGACGCCTTCAGCTCGTCGAGCACCTGCTCGGCCGATCGATAGCGCCGCGAGCGCTCCTTCTCGAGGCACTTCTCGATGACTTTCCTCAGGAAACGCGGGATCTGGCGATCCGGCTTGCTGGGGAACGGCGGTGGGACATTCAGGTGATCGAACGCCGCGGTCTCGGCGGGGAAGGGAGGCTCGCCGAGGAGCATCTCGTAGAGGATGATTCCGAGCGCGTAGAGATCGGTGCGCTGATCGGTCTTCTCCGACCGGATCACCTCCGGGGCCAGGTAGCTCATGACGCGCCCCTTGGCCGTGGAGGGGTCGGAGACGCGCGTTCCGAGGCCGAAATCCGAGACCTTCACCTGGTCGTCTCCGAGGATGAAGACGTTCTCCGGCCGCAGGTTCCGGTGAAAGACTCCCTGGCGGTGCGCGTAGGCCAGCAGATCGCACATCTGCGTGGCGTACTCGATGACGCGTGCGGGCTCGATGCGGAGCTTCTCGTCGAGGATCTCGCGCAGCGTGCGCCCTGCAACCAGCTCTTCGATGATGTAGCGCCCCTCGGAGTCCTCGCCGACCCCATGCACGTTGACCAGGTTGGGATGGTGCAGCTCCGAGATCCTCTTGGCCTCTCTCAGGAAGCGCTGGACCATGTCGGGGGCGCCAGACTGCTGGGGCGGATACCGCTTGGCCGCCACCTTGCGCTGGAGAGTGCGATCGTACGCCTCGATCACCATCCCGTGCCTGCCCTGTCCGATGCGTCCCGTGACCTCGAGCCGGCCGGAGATGTTGGCGTCGCGCTGGGGGCCGGTCGCGTCGTTGCGGGGCGGGGGAGCGAGCCTCCCCGGTCCGGTAAAGGTGATGGCGGGCCCGCTGACCTGATGGGCGAGGGCTTTGAGCCGATCGGCCACGTCCGCGTGGTGATAGTCGACCGTGAGGATTTTCTCGTAGAGAAGTCTTGCTTCCGGCACGCGCCCCATCTGCTCGTAGGTCCGCCCGAGGTGATAGAGGCACTTGAGGCGCCGATCGTCCTTGAGGTGCCGCTGGGCCACGTCGAATTTCGTGGCCGCCGGAGCATAGAGCCCCTGATCGTGGAACAGCGTGCCCAGGAGCAGCGAGGCCTCGCCGTAGCTCTCATCGTTGGGCTGGACTTCCTGAAGGATGCGGATCGCCTGATCGTGGCTTCCCGCCTTGATGTGGACCCGCGCCGCCTGCAGCGCACGCCCCGCGCCCGTGTAGAGGCGCGCGGCCTCGGCGAGCAGGCCCGCCTTCTCGTACTCCCTCCCCGCGTGCTCCGTCTCGGACGCCTGCTCGTAGGCCATGGCGGCGTCGCGATGACGTCCCACGGCGGAGAAGAGATCGGCCGCGCGCGTGGCCTCCCCCTCGGCCGCGAAGAGATCGGCGGCCTTGTCCTGGTTCCCCGCGCTCTCGAAGCACTCCGCTGCCCGGAACTTGAGACCCTGAGCGAGGAACACCTCGGCCGCCTCCTCGTAGCGGCCGGAGCGCACGTAGAGCTCCCCGAGCAGCTTCGGGTCGACGGCGTTGTTCGGGGAGTGCTCGACGAGCTGAAGGGCTTCGGCATAGTTCTCGAGGCGCATCAGGAGGTCCGCGGCGCGATCGGTTCTCCCCGCCTTGCTGTAAGCCGCGACGGCCTGCTCGATGAGGCCGGCCTCCTCGAGGTACGGACCCGCCTTCGTGTACTGGCCCGACTTGAAATAGAGGATGCCCGCGAACCTCGCGAACTTGGCGGTGCGCGCGGTCTTGCTCTCGAAGCTGTAGGCGCCGCTGTCGATCGTCCGCGGAGCGGCCTCGATGAGCTGTTCGTAGAGCGCTGCGGCGCGGGCGTTGTTGCCGACGCGCGCAAAGTGGTAGGCGGCCTTCTCGATCTGCCCGGCCAGCTCGTAGTAGGTCGCCGCCGCGGAGTAGTTCGTCATCTGCTCCTCCAGCACGGCGGCCCGCAGATACTGCCCGGACTGCTCGAACATCGTCGACGCCTTCTTCTTCTGGCCGGAACGGAGGTACATCTCCGCGGCCTGGCTGTGGTTGCCGGACTGGCTGTAGTAGGTGGCCGCCTGGGCGTACTCGCCGATCCGCTCCGCGATCTGCGCGGCGAGGAAGAAGTGCCTGCCGGCGACGTAGTAGCTGATCGCCTCGAGAGGATGGCCCGCGAGATCGCAGAGATCGCCCGCGCGCGAATTGTCTCCCTTGCGCGCGGCCTTCTTGGCTTCGCGGAGCAGGTCCTTCATAGCGGAAGGACCCCCTGGTCCTCGGGGGGCGCGGATCGATCGGCAATCGCGTCGAGCCGCGGGTAGGCGCGCGCGAGACTCGGGGGGACGGGCACCTTGCGACCGGTCAGCAGGGCGATCATCTCGAGCGCGTTGGCGGGAGCCTGACCCCGGTAGTGGTTGTTTGCGATGACGAAGAGGTCCCGGTCGCCCGAAGCGGCCTGCATCGTCAAGATCTTCTGGCCCCACGCGGCGATCTCGTCGGGGCCGTAGAGGTAGTCGTAGCGCTCGTCGCGTCCCGCGTCGCGGCGCAGCCATGCCTCCCGGTTGCGCCCATGGAGCCTCACGTAGCCAACGCCCGGAGTCTGGACGGTCGTCGCCGTGATCGCGTCGGCCTGCTCCGGCTGATCGATATTGCAGAAGCCGACCTTGCGCCGCGAGAGCATGGCGATCACGTCGTCGCGCATCCACGAGGCGTGCCGCAGCTCCACGGCCATCGGGAAGTCGCCGAACCGGTCGAGGATGGATTCGAGATACGCCTGGTTCTCCGGCGTGCCGCGGAACGACCAGGGGAACTGCGCGAGCAGCGCTCCAAGGAGTCCCGACTCACGCAATGGCGCCATCCCTTCGCGGAAGGCCCGCTCCTCGGCCGCATGGGACTGGGCTCTCTGATGCGTGAAGCCCTGCCACAGCTTGGCGGTGAACCGGAACGCGGCGCGGCCCGCGACCTGCAGGTCGCGGCTCGCGGCCTGCCGGACCCAGGCGGCGGTCATGCGGACGGTTGGAGGTCTGTAGAACGTCACGTTGATCTCCAGCACGTCGAACAACCGCACGAGCGCTTCGAGCGCGCGCCCGGAGCTCTGCGAGCCCCGCGGATAGACGATCCCCTCCCAGTCGGGGTAGGACCAGCCTGCCGTTCCGACGCGAATCATCGATGCAGTACGCGACTCTCAGGACGGGCGAGAAACAGACGTTTCCCGACACCTGCGAATGGGGCAATTATGATGATGGCGGAAAATCCGGGCAACAAGTCGCGATTGTCGGGTTTTTCTGATCGCAGGCCGAGGAAGGCCGCGTCAGGGCTCCTGGCCCGGCACCTGCGTGATGAGCCCGGCTGCCATCTCGTAGCGCTCCTCGCCGAGCCGGACGAGGTCGTCGCGCACGAGGTTGAGCCCCACGACCAGGAAGTCGAAGTGCTCGGCGAGCTTGAGGAAGAGGGGAGCCTCCTCGGCGTACGGCCAGGTGTCGAACGCGGCGACCGCCTTGTAGGATTCGCGCCCCGCCTCGATCCAGTCCACGAAGCTGTCCAGGCGCGCCTTCTCCCGCAGCGCCGTCACGTGCTCCGGGAACATCCCCGTGAAGAAGAGCGTGAAGTCGCCGATGTGCTTCCTCACGATCCGCTCGCGCTCGAAGGATGACGCGCGATGCCTCACGTCCCCCTCGAGCAGCATCTCCCCCACATCGTCGACGGGCCGTCCCGCGCAATCCTGGATGCGGTAGAGACGATCCATGGAGGTGAACTCTAGGAGCAGGCCTGAGACGTACGGTGGAAGGTCGGGATCCATCAGACCGATCCTGTCGAAGCTCCCACGGGTGAGCTCGCTGAACAGATGCTCCAGCGGATGGACCGTCATGCGGCAACGATAGTGCATACGCAGGATGCGGACAACTGATGCGGCGCACTTTGTCAGCGCTCGGTTGCGAGTGCCAACGATCCTTTGACGGGCGCCGCGCGGGTCCGGTAACATCGCGTCATGACCATCGCTGCGGCGGGCCTCGACGCGATCTTCCGCCCACGCACCATCGCGGTGGTCGGCGCGTCGCGCGACAGGACCGCCATCGGCCACGAAATCCTGCACAACCTGATCGAGTACGGGTTCACGGGCTCCATCTTCCCCGTCAATCCGCGGGCCTCTGCGGTGCACTCGCTGAAATGCTATCCGGACCCCGGGTCCGTGCCCGACCCGGTGGATCTCGCCGTCATCGTGGTGCCGCGCGACGTCGTCCCGGCGGCCGTCGACGCGTGCGGCCGGGCGGGAGTGAAGGGGGTGGTGGTGATCACCGCGGGCTTCAAGGAGGTCGGCGGCGAAGGCGTCCGCAGGGAGGCGGAGCTGCTGGCCATGGTGCGCCGCTACGGGATGCGCATGATCGGCCCGAACTGCATGGGGGTCGTCAACACGCACCCCGACATCCGCATGAACGCGACCTTCGCGAAGGCCATGCCGATCTCCGGTGAGCAGCGGGCGAAGATCGGGTTCATCTCCCAGAGCGGCGCGCTCGGCGAGGCGATCCTGGCCGACGCGCGCGAGATGAGCCTGGGCATCTCGATGTTCGCGTCCACCGGGAACAAGGCGGACATCTCCGGCAACGATCTGCTCGAATACTGGGAGGACGATCCGACGGTCACCCTCATCCTCATGTACATCGAGTCCTTCGGGAATCCGACCAAGTTCACGCGGATCGCGCGCAGGATCACCCGCCGCAAGCCGATCCTCCTGGTGAAGGCGGGACGCTCGGCCTCGGGCGCGCGCGCCGCCAGCACGCACACCGGGTCCATGGCGGGGCTGGATGTCGCGGTGGACAGCCTGCTGCTGCAGTGCGGCGTGATCCGCTCATCGAGCATCCAGGAGATGTTCGTCCAGGCGCGCACGCTCGGCAAGCAGCCGGTGCCCGCCGGGGCGCGCGTCTGCGTGGTGAGCAACGCGGGGGGCCCGGCGATCCTCGCCGCGGACGCGTGCGAGAGCCTCGGGCTCACCCTGCCCCCTCTGTCGCCGGCGTCGTTGACGGCGCTGAAAGGGGTGCTCCCCCCGGAGGGGACGCCGGCCAATCCGATCGATCTGATCGCCAGCGCCGGTCCCGATCGCTACGCGCCGGCCCTGAGGATCGCCCTCGCCGATCCGGACATCGACGCGCTGCTGGTCATCTTCGTCTCACCGATCATGATCGACGCCCATGCCGTGGCGCGCGCCATCGTCTCCGCCGTGAAGGACGCGGGGGGCGGCAAGCCCGTCGTAACCTGCTTCATGGGGAAGGTCGGGTGGCAGGAAGGGATCCGGGAGCTGGAAGGCAACGGCATCCCTGTCTACCGGTTCCCGGAGGTCGCGGCGGAGGGGCTCGCCGCGGCCGCGCAGTACCGCGAGATTCTCTCGCGGCCGGAAGGGCGGAGCGTGATCCACACGGTCGATGCGGCGCGGGCGTCGGCGATCCTGGATGGGGCCGCTGATGCGCGCCGTGAGGGGCTCGACATGCTGGAGTCGCGCGACGTGCTCGAGGCCTACGGCATCCCCTGCGCCGCAATGCGCCGGGTGGCGTCGCCGGCCGAGGCCATCGCGTTCGGTCTGGAGGTGGGGTATCCGATCGTGCTGAAGGCCGATGCGCCGCAATTCGTCCACAAGACCGAGCACAAGGTCCTGCGCCTGGATCTGCGCAACGGCGACGAGGCCGGCGCGGCCTTCCGCGATCTGCGCGGGGCCCTGGACGCTGTTGGCGGCCCTTCCGTCATTCCGATTGTCGCGCAGAAAATGATCCACGGTGGGAAGGAGGTCATCCTGGGAGCCTTCCAGGACCCGCAGTTCGGACCGGTGGGGATGTTCGGCATGGGGGGCATCTACGTGGAGGTGCTGAAGGACGTGGCGTTTCGCGTGCTCCCGATCACCGACTGCGATGCGGCCGCGATGATCCGCGGGATCCGCGGCTATCCTCTCCTCGCCGGCGTGCGTGGTGAGGCACCCGTCGACGTCGCCTCCATGGAGCAGATGCTGCTGAGACTCAGCCAGATGATGACCGGGCAGACGCGGATTGATTCGATCGACATCAACCCCTTCATCGTGAGCGGCACCGCCGAAGCCTCTGCGGCCGTGGACGCGCGGATCCGTCTCCGGCTCGCGCCATAATGCGGCGGCTGGTTTCCTTCCTGTGGCTGCTCATGGCCCTCACGGGAGGCGCCTGCGGCGCGGCGCGCCAGGGGGGGCTGAATGCGGATGCGGCGTCCGATCTGCGGCGCGACAGGGTCTGCTGGGCGGAGAGGGCAGGGGTTTTCATCGCCCGCGGCGACGGAAGCGACCGCGTCCGCATCTTCGAAGCCAGGAAGCTGGGTGAAGGCGGCGTCGTCTTCCACCCATCGATGCCCCGCGCGGGCCCGGATCGGATCCTTTTTTTGAGTCTTCGGGATCTGGATGCGCGGGATTCCACCGGCACGGCGCTCACGCTCAACATCCTCGACCTGAACGGGAAGCGCATCGAGCTCTGGCGTCGCGTGAGTCTCTCCAGGATCGTCGCCGCCGGCGCCGGCGGTCGCGCGAGCATCTTCTCGGTCCCGGCGGTCTCGTGGTCCCCCGACGGCACGCGGATCGCCCTCGCGCTGCGCCGCGAGGGGCAGGAGCGCGACGGCGTGATCCTGATGGACGCGCAAGGAGTGCCGACCGTTTTTCGCGACGTCGGTCCCGCGCGGATCTCCCGGGGGACGAGCCTCTCGTGGTCTCCGGAGGGCGAAGCCCTGGTGGTCGGTCTCGAGGATCCGGCGGAGGACGGAGCGGGGATCATTGGGCGTCTGGCAATCGGCCCCGGCGGCGACGTCGCCGCGGCGCCCGCGCGTCCCCTCGGGCGGGGCGCGTACCCGGCGGTCTCTCCCGACGGAGAGCGTATCGCGGTGGTGGAAGGGGGCGAAGATCTCGCAGTTCTCGACCGCGACGGCGCCCTCATCGACCGCTTGAAGATCCCTTCGGGCCGCGCGCCCAACAGACTCTTCTGGTCGGGCGACGGCAGGCACCTCTATTACTACACGCTGATCCCGTCGGGGCCGCTCGGGCTCGGGCAGGTCACGGTGCTACGGTGTCTCGACACGATTGACGGAGGGACCATCGACCTTGTCCGCCTCCGGTGAGGAGGGGAGGAGGCTTTCCGGGGATAGCGGGATCCCGAGACGCTTCGCCTCGATGGGATTGAGGGCGATGTAGCGCGTCGTCGGGTAGATGGCTCCTATCAGCCCGGGATCCAGCGCCCCCCTGACGATCAGCTCCGCGAGCTGCGCCGCCTGGGATCCCATCTGCGCGAATCCGGGGGCGTAGGAGAAGGT
>Ga0137432_1000437_pt1 | contig 23272 bp, 18 predicted proteins | sample EasRivERMZT820_2_FD_102337 | JGI IMG/M metagenome (GOLD analysis project Ga0137432, IMG submission 102337) | Soil microbial communities from meander-bound floodplain in the East River, Colorado, USA - East River MetaG ERMZT820_2 | ecosystem: Environmental > Terrestrial > Soil > Floodplain ... | reverse complement strand
GAGGCGCATGCCGGCGTGCATCACCTGGCCCCGATCATCCTTCATCACCGTTCCGTGGACCGCGAACCCGAAGGCATCGCGGTAGAAGGCGAGGCTCTTCGCTGCGTCTCGCACCGTCATGTACGGCGATAGCGTTGGCCACCCCGGCTGACCGCCATCCTTGGTCCGCCGTGGCGTCGCGGTCTTGCGGGGAGCCTTCCTGGGCTTGGTGGTTTTCCGGGAAGCGGCGATGCGACCCTTCTTCTTCTTTGTCTTCTTCATGCTGGTGCTCCTATAGGCATCGGGGGCGGAGAGATTCTATCTCCGCGAGGGTCCTGCGTGCCATACGTCAGGCTTGGGCGCCGGGTTCCTGCCGGGCGCGGAGGCGCCCGGACATCTGGTGGACCAGCATGTAGAAGGTCGGCAGGGCGAGCAGCGTGAAGAGCGTGGACGTCACCAGGCCGCCAATCATCACGATGGCGAGGGGGCGCTCGATTTCGGTGCCGTGAAGCCTCAGGAGCAGGAAGGGAAGCAGGCCCAGGATGGCGGTGCAGGCCGTCATGATCTTGGGGCGCACGCGGCCGATGCTCGCTTCGCGAAGCGCTTCGGGGAAAGGCGTTCCCTGCGCGACGAGGATCCTCGTCTGCGCCACGAGCACGAGCCCGTTCTGCACGGCGATGCCGAACAGACCGATGAGACCGACCAATGACGACACGTTCCAGGTCTCTCCGGCCAGCATGAGCGCGATGATGCCGCCCACGAACGCATCGGGGAGCGTGGCGACGATGACGAGCGCCTCGGCCGTCGATCCGAGCGCCAGGTGGAGCAGGACGAAGACCGCCAGGACGGCGATGATGATGGCGACCGCGAGGGAGCGGGTCGCGCGCGCCTGGCTCTCCACGCGCCCTCCCACGTCGAAGAAGTACCCGGTGGGGAGCGCCAGCCCCGTAGAGAGCCGCTGCGTCACCTCCGCGGCCGCGCTGCCGAGGTCGCGTCCGGTCACCGAGGCTTCCACGGCCACGCGGCGGCTGCCGGCTTCGCGGCGGATCGCGCCGGGGCCGAAGGTCTCCTCGATGGACGCGACCTGGCTGAGCGGGATCCGGGCGCCGTCGTGTCCGTCGATCAGCAGCACGCGGATCGCCTGCACGTCGGCCCGGTTGTGGTCCTGGAGGATCACCACGAGATCGTAGCGGCGCTGGCCCAGCCAGATCTCCGACAGCTTCTCTCCCACCAGACCGATCCTGACGGCGCGGATCACGTCGCCCGGTGTCAGGCCGGCGCGCGACACCGCCTGCCGATCGATGTCGATGCGCAGCTGGGGCAGTCCGGTGACGCTCTCGGCCCTCAGATCGACGAGACCGGGGACCTGCTCCATGATCTCACGGGTTTCTCCCGACAGCTCCGAGAGCCGCTCGAGGTCGGGACCGAAGATGCGCACCGCGATATCCGCCGGCGTGCCCCCCAGCCCTTCGTCGATGCGCATTCCCAGCGGCGTCGTGAAGAGCAGTGACACCCCGGGCACCCGCGCGACCGCCTCGCGCATCGCCGACTCCAGATCTTCGAGGGATCGCGCGCGGTCGGGCTTCAGCACGACCAGCACGTCGGAGACGGTGTGCGGCATGGGGTCCTCGGTCCGCTCGGCGCGGCCGGTGCGCCGCACGACGTCCTCGACTTCGGGGAACTCTCTGAGCACGTCTTCGACCCGATGGTTCAGCCGATCCACTTCGTCGAGCGACGCTTCCTGCGGGAGCATGGTCTGAATCAGGAACGCCCCTTCGTCCAGCGCGGGCATGAAGTCGGTGCCGATGAACATGGCCAGGAGCAGCGCGGGGAGCGTGAGGCAGAGGGTGACGATTCTCACCAGGGCTGCCCTGCGCATGCACGCGTCGAGCAATGGGGCGTACGCGCGCTTGAGCGCCCGGATCGGCCAGACGTCTTCGGGCACGCCTTCCGGCCGTGGGCGGAGAAAGACAGCACCGAGGAATGGCACCATCGTGAGGCCCAGGAGCAGCGAGGCGCCCACCGCCGCGATCACCGCGGCCGCGAGCGGGTGGTACATGCGCCCCTCGATGCCGGACATGCCGAACAGCGGCAGAAAGACCGCCACCACGATCATCGTCGCGAAAGCGATGGGGCGGCCCACCTCGAGCGCCGCCGCCAGCGCGAGATCCCGTGGGGCTCCCTCGCCGCGCCGCGAGGACATCCGGTGGACGATGTTCTCGGCCATGATGATGGCGGCATCGACGAGCAGTCCCACGGCGATCGCCAGACCGCCGAGCGTCATGGTGTTGATGCCGATGCCGGCCTGACGCAGCGCGAGACAGGCCAGGGCCAGCGAGAGGGGGATCGTCAGCGTGACGAGCAGCGCGGCGCGGATGTTCCCCAGCAGCAGGAACAGCACCAGCACCACGAGCACCGCTCCATAGGCGACGGCGCGCCCCACGCCCCCGAGCGCCGAGCGCACCAGCAGCGACTGGTCGTACACCACGCGAAGCCGCACACCGTTCGGGAGGCTTCCCGTCATCTCGGTCACCGCGCGCCGGATGCCGTCGGCGACCTTCATCGTGTCGGCGCCGAACTGCTTGACCACGCGGCAGCTCACCACCTCGCCGCGCAGCCTGTGCGCGATGCCGCGTCTCACGGCGGGCGCTTCGCGCACCTCCGTCACATCCCCCAGCAGGACGGGTGTGGCGCCGCGGATTGCGACCACGGTCGCGCGCAGGTCCTCCACCTTTGCCACGCGCCCGGTGGCGCGCACCGTCCACTCCATCGGCCCCTGCACGACGAAGCCCCCCGCCGCGTTGACGTTCGCCCCTTCCACCGCGTGCAGGATCTCGTCGAGCGTCACGCCGCGCGCCGACATGCGCTGCGGATCGAGCTGCACCTGGAACTGCCGCAGGTACCCGCCCAGCCGCTCGACGGCCGCCACTCCCGGCACGGCGAGCAGGCGGTTCCTGACCTCGAACTCCGCGAGATCGCGCAGCGTCATCAGATCCGCCGCGCCAGGCTCCGCTTCGAGCGTGAACTCGAAGATCTCGTTGAGCCTGCCGGTGAGGCTGGAGATCAACGGTGCATCGGTGCCGGGGGGAAGCTGCGGCGCGGCCTGCGCCACCCGCTCCGCCACGAGCGCGCGGGAGCGGTGGTAGTCCGCCTCAGGCTCGAACTCCACCGTCACCTGCGAGACGCCGAGCTGGTTGCCGGAGCGGATGCGCCGCACGTCGGGAAGGCCGGCCATGGCGACTTCCAGCGGAATGCCGATGGCGGTCTCCAGCTCCTCGGCCCCCATCGCGGGGTTCTGGACGATGACGTTGAAGACGGGCGCCGACAGATCGGGGAAGACGTCGCGCTGGAGATCCTGCAGCGCCATGGCGCCCAGCGAGGAGAGGGTGAGCACCAGAACGACCGGCACCAGCGGCCTGGTGATGCAGCTTCTGATGATGCGCTCGATCATGACGTCCTCAGTGCTCGTGGTGCTCGCCTTCGCCGCGGGATTTCTCGGCTTCGGCCTTCAGGAGGAATGCCCCCTCCACCACGACGGTCTCGCCGGGGTTCAGCCCCGACACGATCTCCACTTCGCCCCCGAGGTCCCTCCCCCGGCCGACGGAGCGCATCTCGAAGAGCCCCTCTCCGCGCGGAAGAAAGACGCACCATCCTTCCTGCATGCGCTGCAGGCAGGCTGAGGGCACGGCGATCACCTTCTCTTCCGACCCTCCCACCGGCAGCCACGCCGTCGCCGACATGCCGGGGCGCAGCAGACCGTCGGCGTTGGCGATCTCCAGACGCACGGGGATCGTGCGCGAGCTGACATCCACCTGCCGGCCGATGAGCGCCACCTTGGCGCTGAAGTCCATGCCCGGCAGCGCGGGAAACGTGATGCGGGCCTCGCCCCCCACGCCGATGCGCACGGCGTCGCGCTCGAAGGCGTGCACTGTCAGCCACAAGCGCGAGAGATCCGCGATCTTGAACAGCGGCGCGGCCGCGCTGACGGCGCGTCCCGGGACGGCATCGCGGGCGATGACCGTGCCGTCGATGGGGGAGCGCAGGATGAGCCGGGACGCGTCGTCCTGTGAGGCTGCGTCATTCGGGGGGATGCCCATGGCCTTCAGCGCGGCGGCTGCCGCCGCCAGCTCCGCCTGGGCCGCGCGCGATGCGGCCTCGGCCTCCTCCAGCTCGCGCGCCGGTGCGATCCGCTCGGCCACCAGACCCCGCTTGCGCTCCAGCGCCTGCGCGGCCAGGCGGGACCGCGCCATCGCCGAGGCGTAGCTGCCGCGCGCCGCCCCCAGATCGACGCTTTGAACCTCGGCCAGTGCTGCTCCCGGCGCGACCGGGTCGCCCACCGAGGCCATCAGTCGCGTGATGCGCCCCTCCACCGGGCATCCGACCTCGGCGTACGCATCCTCGTTGACGCCCACCTCACCCAGGACGGTCACTCCCTGGCCCCCGGCGCGGGATTCGACGTTGGTCGTCGTGATCCTCAAATCGCGCAGCATCTCCGGATCGATGCGCACGAACCCCGCGGCTTCCGCCGCCTTTACGCTCTCGTCGTGCGCCGCGTCGTCGGCATGCTCCTCATTCTCTTCGACGGGCTGCCGGTTTCCGCAGCCGACTGCCGCGCCGCAGAGACAATGCAGAACGATCATCATCGCAAGCCAGGCCATGGTTCTCATCGCAACACCCCCGCAGCAGCCTCGAGCGCAATCGCCGCGATGGCCGCCTCGAGCAGCTTGTCGAGATGAGCGCGTCGCGTTTCCTGAAGCCCCCCGCGCATGATGAGCAGATCGACCAGGCTGATCTGGCCGGTCTCGTAGCTCCTGGTCGCCAGATGCTCGCTCTCCACGACGCCGGGCAGCGTGGCCTCGATCGCCATGGCCGCCTCGTGCCGCTGGCGGTACGACTCCTGCGCCGTCGCGATCTCCGTCTCCGCGGCGCGCACCAACGCGTCGCGCTCCATGACGAGGCGCGTGGCCCGCGCGTCGGCTTCCGCCGCCTGCCCCTGCCCCCTGTCGAGGAATGGCAGGCTGATGGAGAGCGCGGCGCCGACGATGTCGGCCTCCTCTTCCCGCTCGTAGCCCGCTCCCACGTCCACTTCGGGGTGGCGGGCGGTTCTCGCCACCCTGGCATCCGCTTCGGCCTGCGCGATCGCGGCCGCGAGGGCGATGGCATCGGGACGCTGAGCGGCCTGTTCGGCGGGCGTGGCCGGCTCGTTGCGTGGAGTGCGGCTCAGATCGCCCGCGAGTGTGAGCCCCTCGCCGGCCTGCAGCCCGAGCAGGGCGCTCAGCGTGCCCATGACGTCGATCAGATCGGCCCGGGCCGAGAGAACCTCCGAGCGCGCGCGCGCCAGCGCAGCAGCCGTCAGGTTGGCGTCCAGCGCCGCGACGTCGCCCGCCTGCAGTCTTCGCTCGGCGCTGGCTGCCATCCTCTCCGCGACGGCCGCCGACTCCTCGAGAAGAGAAAGTCTCTCGCGCGCGTGCAGGCCGCGCAGAAACGCCACGGCGACGTCGCGCATCTGGCGCCGCGCGGTCTCCTCGGCCTCGGCGGTTTCCCTCATCGTCTCCGCCTCGGCGCTCTCGATCCGCGCGCGCCGCTGTCCGGCGATGCCGAGCCCTTGCATGACATCGACGTTGAAGTCGGTGAAGTCTTCGCCATCGACGGTGCGCCGCCCCGCGCCACCCGAGAGGACCGGATTGCCGCGCAGCCGGAGCGAGGCGGTGGCCAGCCGCCCGCGCGCCTCGGCGACGCGGGCCCGCGCCGCGAGGACGTGAGGCGAAGTCTCGCGGGCCATGGTGATCGCCTGATCGATCGTCAGCGTCCTGGCGTCACCGACCTGCGCGACTCCGGCCGCCGGCATGTGACTCAGGACCATGAGGACGGACACCGTCCTCCACAAACGGAACATGAGACCCTCGCTGATGTGATTCCTCGCCTCGGCCCGCGCGCCACCGCGCGGATGCCGGGCAGGAGATTGGGACGATCTAGGCGAGCGAGGGTTTGGGGACGTGGAAGATGTCGGCGGGGGCGGTGTCGGGAGACGGGATCCGCCGTTCCGTCGCGCGCCTCAGGAGTGAAAATTGCGGCGAGCCCACCATGAACCCGGGCTGCTCGCAGCTGCGCACGGTCGGACAGCAGACGCACTCGTCGCACAAGGGAGCGCAGGCTCCGTCGGGGCCGTCTTCGGGACACCCATCGGTGCATGGGAGCGGCGCGACGATCGCGCCCAGCCCCGTGGTCTGGAGCAGCAGCAGGACCCCGATGGCGAGCGTCAACGTGGGCTTCATGCAGGCTCCATGATTACAATCTTTCAGCGCCCCCCGCAAGCCTCTCCGGGAAACGGCGCCACGCCAAGGGGGTGGCGAAGGATCCCGCCCGGATCTCCCCTCTAACGCATCGCGCCTCGCGTACGAGGCCCATGAGCCCCGATTGCCACGTTCCATCCACGAGGAGAGTGACGATGAAAACCCCCTCGCTTCTGCTTGCCATCACCGCCATGGCCCTGTCGGGATCCCCCGCCATGGCGTTGGGTGAGGATCATCGCGCATTCGTCGCGGCGACCTATGTGTCGCCGCAGAGCGACAGCTCGATCGACTTCGGAGCCACCAGAGAGACAGTGGAAGTTGCGGACGCGATGGGTTGGAGCCTGGGAGGCGAGTGGCGGTGGAGCAGGTTCCTCGGGATCGAGCTGGCCTACGCCGTCGCGACGCACGACATCGAGATCGCCGGCGAGGCCGTCGGTGACACCCATGTCTCCTCCCTCGACATGACGCTCAACGTCCACTTTCTCGACTCGGGGCGCGTCGATTTCTACGGCGGGCCGACGATTTCCTTCACGGACTGGGGCGAGATGTCGCTGGATGCGGACGGCATGGCTCTCACCGGCGAGGATGAACTCGACGTGGAAGGGAATTCGACGTGGGGACTCTCAGCGGGGATCGACATCGGTCTGGCTGAGCGGTTCGCGATCATCGCAGGGGTGCGCTGGGTGAACCAGGAGATCGACTTGGGGGACTTCGGCGAGCTGAGCGTCTTCCCATTCCAGGGCCGGTTGGGATTCGGAGTCCGCTGGTAGGCGCCGGCGTCCAGCAAGCGTCTCCGGCCCCGCGGGGCGCGCGCACGGTAGACTGCCCGCCGTGAGCAACGGCACCGGGGGCAATCTGGCGCTGGTCATGAGCGGCGGCGGCGCGCGAGCCGCCTACCAGGTGGGGATGCTGCGCTGGCTGGCGCGGCGCCATCCGAACCTGCACGTGCCGATCCTGACCGGCGTCTCGGCCGGCGCGATCAACGCGGCATACCTCGCTGCGCGCCCGGAGGACTTCAGGACCCGCGTCGAGCAGCTCGCGAAGCTCTGGGGACACCTCACCGCGGAGCGCGTGTTCCGCGTCGACACGCTGTCGCTCGGACGCAACGTCCTGCGTCTGGGCTTCAAGCTCGTCTCGGGAGGATTCATCTCCGCGCCCCGTCCGCGCGCCGCCGTGGACACGAGGCCGCTGTGGGATCTGCTCGAAGAAGCCCTGGAAGCCCGCGACGGCGCGCTCCCCGGCATCGAGGACAATCTGACGCGCGGCGCGCTGAGGGCCGTCGCGATCACCACGTCGAGCTACACGACCGGACAGTCGATCACCTGGGTCCAGGGCTCGGGCATCCCGCAGTGGGATCGCGCCCAGCGCAAGTCGGTCAACGCGACGCTCAACGTGCGCCACGTGATGGCCTCGGCGGCGCTGCCGATCTTCTTCCCCGCGGTCGATATCGACGGCCAGTGGTACGGCGACGGCGGGTTGAGGCTCACGGCCCCTCTCTCCCCCGCGGTGCACCTCGGCGCGGACCGTATCCTGGCCATCTCGACCCGCTACCAGCGAAGCCGGGTGGAGGCCGACCAGCCCGCGGTCACGGGCTATCCGCCCCCGGCGCAGATCATGGGGTCGCTCTTCAATGCCGTGTTTCTCGATCTGTTCGACGCGGACGCGCTCGGCCTGCAGAGGCTCAACGGCGTGGTGGAGTCGATACCGGAGGAACGGCGCGAAGGGCTGCGCACCATCCGCCTCATCGTGATCCGCCCGTCGCGCGACCTGGGCAAGCTCGCCAATGATTACGAGGTACGGCTCCCCGCGGCCTTCCGTTTCCTGACGCGCGGCCTCGGAACGCAGGAGACGCGCTCCAACGACCTGCTCTCATTATTGATGTTCCAGCCCGACTACCTCACGCGGCTGATCGAGCTGGGCGAAGCCGACGCCGAGGCGCGCCGGGACGAGATCGAGGATCTTCTCGCGGAGCCGCCGCGGAGTTGAACTTGCGCCGGCGCATGACGCAGGTATGATGACGATTCTCCGGCCGGGCTCGTGGCCGGCATCGCAACAGCACCCGGGCTTTCGAAGGAGGGACGCATGGTGGCATCGGGCGGGAAGGTCGCCTGGATCGGTCGGGTCGTTTCGATTCTCGTAGCTCTCGTCTTCGCGTTCAGCGCCATCATGAAGTTCGCCGGCGGGGAAGCGCTGGCGGAAGGGATGAGCCATCTCGGTCTTCCCGAGACGATGACGCTGCCCCTCGCGATTCTTGAGCTGACCTGCGTCGTCGTCTACCTGATCCCGTCGACGTCGATCATGGGCGCCATCCTCCTGACCGGGTTCATCGGTGGCGCGATCCTCACGCACTGGCGCGTGGGGGACTACGTCTTCGTTCATATCCTCATCGGGATCTGCATCTGGCTCGGCCTCTGGCTGCGTGAAGCCCGGCTGAAGGAGCTCATCCCGCTCCGGCGCTGAAATGCCGCACAAGAGCCGTCCTCGTCAGCGCGCCCCGGGCGCCGATCGACTGAGAACGAGAGTCGATCCTCGGGCCGTCCGAAAGAAGCGGACGAAGGACCTGCACCCGCGCGGCCGCCGAGGGAAGTGACCGCGCATCGTGGCCGGCGGTTGTATGCTGTGGTCACCGGGACAACCTGTATTCTCTGGAGGCCATCATGTCCGTGCGACCGATCAGGCGCCTCGTGAAGTCCAAGCCGACCATGGAGGGCGCGGGCGTGCGTCTGCGTCGCGCGTTCGGGTTCGGCACCACCTCTGATTTCGATCCCTTCCTGCTGCTGGACGACTTCCGCAACGACAGGCCGGAGGACTACCTCGCCGGATTCCCGTGGCACCCGCACCGTGGCATCGAGACGATCACGTATGTCCTCGCGGGGACGGTCGAGCACGGCGACAGCATGGGCAATAGCGGCGCGATCTCCACGGGCGACGTGCAGTGGATGACGGCCGGCAGCGGCATCGTCCACCAGGAGATGCCGAAGGGGGACCCGGATGGCAGGATGCACGGGTTCCAGCTCTGGGCGAATCTCCCCTCGCAGCTCAAGATGACCGACCCCCGTTATCAGGAGGTGAAGGCGGCGGACATTCCGGTCGTCCGCGAGGACGACGGAACGCGCGTGCGCGTCGTCTGCGGCAGCTACCGCGGCACCAAGGGTCCGGTGGATCAGGTCGCGGCCGAGCCCGCCTACTTCGATGTCGAAGTGCCGCCGGGTGTGAGAAAGACCCTTCCCATCGAGACGACGCGCAATGCCTTCGCCTACGTCTTCGCGGGGGCGGGGAAGTTCTGCAACGCCTCGGGCCCTCTCGCCGTCCCCACTGAGCCGGCCGGATGGGCCGACGCGGCGCCGCCCGCGGAGGCCGATGACCGCACCCTCGTGCTGTTCGACCGTGGCGACGAGGTCGCCGTGCAGACGGGGGACGAGGGGATCCGGTTCCTGCTGGTCTCGGGCAAGCCGCTCGGCGAGCCGGTGGCCTGGTACGGGCCGATCGTGATGAACACGCAGGAGCAGCTCCGGCAGGCCTTCGATGAGCTGGAGCGCGGGACGTTTCTCAAGAAGCGGTGAAGCCACTCCCGGAGAACGACACCTGCGATCTGGCGATCGTCGGCGCCGGCGCCGCCGGCCTGATGGCCGGCATCTGGGCGGGCCGGTCGGGAAGGCACGGCAGGATCCTCGTGCTGGAGTCGGCGCGCAAGCCCGGGGCGAAGATCCTCGTCGCGGGGGGCGGGCGCTGCAACGTCACCCACGAGACGGTCGATGAGGGGGCCTTCGCCGGCTCGACGTCTCCCGCGATCCGCAAGGTGCTCCGGCGCTTCGACGTGCCGCGCACGATCGCGTTCTTCCGCGAGATGGGCGTGGAGTTGAAGCGCGAGGAGACCGGCAAGCTCTTCCCGACGACCGACAGCGCGCGCACGGTGCTGGAGGCTCTGCTGAAGACGGCCGCCGATGCGGGCGCGGTGGTGATGCATCCGCGCCGCGTCGAGAGCGTCGCTCGCAACGGCGACGGGTTCGTCATCTCAGGCGCGCCGGGAGCCTGGGGGAGCATCAGCGCCGGGCGCGTGATCCTGGCCACCGGCGGCATGAGCCTCCCCAAGAGCGGCTCCGACGGCCACGGCTATGCGATCGCGCGCGGCCTCGGCCACACGACCACGCCGCAGCTCTTCCCGGGGCTCGTGCCTCTGACGCTGGAGGCTGGCTCGTTCGTCAGGAGTCTCAGCGGGCTCAGCGCGCCGGGAACGCTGGAGGTTCGCACCGCGTCGGGAGCCAGGATGACCTCCTTCACGGGCGCGATCCTCTGCACGCACTTCGGGCTGTCGGGCCCTGCGGTGCTCGACATCAGCCGCTACTTCATCGACGCGCAACGAGAGGACCCGGGGGCGCATCTGGTCGTGAACTGGCTGCCAGGCGAGACGACTGAGTCCGTGGACACGATGCTGCGCGATGCGGGACGCCGCAGCGCGGGAGGCATCCTGCGCGGGCGCCTCCCCGAGCGCCTGGCCCGGGCCCTCTGCCAGGAAGCGGGGGTCGATCCCGCGGCTGCGCCCGGATCTCTGCCGCGGGAGCGTCGCCGCGCCCTTGCAGGATCGATCGCCGCCATGCCCCTCCCCGTGACCGGAAACCGCGGCTTCACCTACGCCGAAGTGACCGCGGGTGGGGTCCCTCTCAGCGAGCTGCATCTCGACACGATGGAGTCGCGGCGATGTCCCGGCCTCCACCTCTGCGGCGAGATCTGCGACGTGGATGGCCGCATCGGCGGCTTCAACTTCCAGTGGGCCTGGGCCAGCGGCTACGTGGCGGGGACGGAGGCGGGGAACGCTTAGATCCGCGTCGTCCTGAGGCGCAGCGCGTTGAGGATCACCGAGACCGACGAGAAGCTCATCGCGGCGCTGGCGATCATGGGGCTGAGGAGCCAGCCGGTGAGAGGGTAGAGCGCGCCCGCGGCGATCGGGACGCCGATGAGGTTGTAGGCGAAGGCCCAGAAGAGGTTCTGCCGGATATTGCGCATCGTGGCGTGCGACAGCAGGCGCGCCCGCGCGATGCCGCGCAGGTCGCCGCTCACCAGCGTGATGCCGGCGGTCTCCATCGCGACGTCCGTCCCCCTGCCCATCGCGATCCCCACGTGCGCCTGCGCGAGCGCCGGAGCGTCGTTGACGCCGTCGCCGGCCATCGCCACGGTGGCCCCTTCATCCTGAAGCCGCTTCACGATGGCGATCTTGCCATCCGGGAGCACCTCCGCTTCGACCTGATCGATGCCGAGCCGCCCGGCCACGGCGCGCGCCGTGGCGGCGTTGTCTCCGGTGGCCATGATCACACGCACGCCATCTTCACGCAGAAGACGCAGCGCCTCGGGGGTGGACTCTTTGATCGGATCTTCGACCGAGAGCAGGCCGACAGCAGTTCCGTTGATGCTGACGAACGAGACGGTGCATCCTCGCTCGCGAAGAGTGGCGGCCGGACCCTTCAGGTCTCCCGGGTCGATTCCGAGTCTGCTCATCAGCGCTTCGTTCCCCACCCCGACGCGCCGTCCCGACACCGTTCCGAGGATCCCCTCGCCAGCGAAGGACGCGAAGTCGCGGACCGCCGGCGCCGCCCTGCCGGTGTCCCGCGCCGGGTTGGACGCGGGCTCGGCCCCTTCGGCTGCGCGGATGATGGCTGACGCCAGCGGATGCTCGCTCGCCGCTTCCACCGCTGCCGCTGCCCCGAGGAGCTCTTTCTTCGTGATGCCCTCCCGCCCCCCGACGTGCGTCAGGCGGGGCTTCCCCTCGGTGAGGGTTCCGGTCTTGTCCACGACGAGGGTGTCGACCGCGCCGAGCGTCTCGAGCGCCGCGGCGTCGCGGATGAGCACGCCGGCGGTCGCGCCGCGCCCGGCGCCGACCATGATCGACATCGGCGTGGCGAGGCCGAGAGCGCACGGACAGGCGATGATCAGCACCGCCACGGCGCTCACCAGGCCGTGAGCCATGCGGGGCTCCGGGCCGAAGAGGCTCCAGGCGACGAACGCGACCGCGGCCGCGGCGATCACCGCCGGGACGAACCAGGCGGCCACGCGGTCGGCGATGCGCTGGATCGGCGCGCGGCTGCGCTGCGCCTGAGACACCATCCTCACGATGCGCCCGAGCAGCATGTTCGCGCCGATACGCTCGGCGCGCACCACGATCGTTCCTTTGAGGTTGATCGTTCCCCCCGTGACGCGGTCGCCGGGAGCCTTTGTCCGCGGCATCGACTCGCCCGTCACCATGGACTCGTCCGCGCTCGCCGAACCCTCCAGCACCACGCCATCGACGGGGATCGATTCGCCGGGGCGGACTCGCAGCCGGTCGCCGACCAACACGCTCGCGAGCGGCACGTCCTCCTCGCGCCCGTCCCCGCGCACCCTGCGCGCGGTGCGCGGCGCCAGCTTCAGCAGGCCGCGGATCGCCTCGCCGGTGCGCTGCCGCGCGCGCAGCTCCAGGACCTGGCCGACCAGCACCAGGACCGTGATGACGGCCGCGGCTTCGAAGTAGACGGGGACCGCGCCACCATGGTCGCGGAACGATGCGGGGAAGATGCCGGGAAACAGCGTCGCGACGACGCTGTGGAGCCATGCGGCGCCGGTTCCCATGGCGATGAGAGTGAACATGTTGGGGCTGCGGTTGACCAGCGAGTCCCATGCGCGCCGGAAGAACGGCGCGCCGCTCCAGAGCACCACCGGAGTCGCAAGGACCATCTGGATCCAGAGAAACGTCGTGCGGCTGAGGGCCTCTATGAGACGCGCCGCCCCGGGAATCATCTCCGCCATGGAGAGAACGAACACCGGCGCCGCCAGCGCGGTCCCGACGATGAGGCGACGCGTCATGTCGGTCAGCTCGGTATCCTCGGGAGCGGCGGCGAGATCCGCGAGGCCGATGGTCGCGGGCTCCAGCGCCATGCCGCACTTCGGGCAGGAGCCGGGCGAGGCGGAGCGCACCTCGGGATGCATCGGGCAGGTCCAGGTCCGCTCTGCCGGCGAAAAGACGACGGCCTCCAGCGCCATTCCGCACTTCGGGCAGGAGCCGGCGGAGGTCGAGCGCACCTCGGGATGCATCGGGCAGGTGTATGCGCGGTCGCCCAAAGCCGAGCTCAACTCTTCGCCAGAGCCAGCAGCCTGCGCCGCATCGGGAGCGGCACAGGAACGAAGGAGAGTCGCGACAGCCGCAGCAGATCCCACCCGGCGAACGCCGGGTCGCCCTTGATCTGCTCCAGTGTCACGGGCGCCGCCAGAGGCTCCGCGGCTTCCACGTCCACCACGAGACGTTTCGGGTCATCCAGCTTCGGGTCGGGGTAGGCCGCCTTCACGATGCGCGCGAAGCCCATCGCCCGTCGCTCGTTTCCTGTGTGATAGATGATGACCTCGTCACCGCGGGACGCGGATCGCAGATGCTTGAGCGCGAGGGGGTTCTTGATCCCGTCCCACGCCGTGCGCTTGTCGCGCACCAGATCTTCCCAGGAATAGGTTCCCGGCTCGGTCTTGAGTAGCCAGCAGGCTGCGGCTGCGGGTGGCATGCCGGCATCGTACCACGCTATCCTGTCGCCTCAACCCTAGGCCCAATCTCCCCGGCCCCGGCCGGCCAGCAACGGAGGAGTTCATGCGCAGGTACGTCACATTCAGAGGAATCCGGTCCATCATCCACGCCGCGGCCTTCGCAGCGGTGGCGGCAACCCTCGTTCTGGCGCCCACGATGGGATACGCCGCGCCGACCGTCTACGACATCGACACGGCGCACTCCAGCGCGACTTTCAAGGTGAAGCACCTGTCGATCTCCACCGTCAGCGGCGGCTTCGGCAAGGTGTCAGGGAAGATGACGTGGGACCAGGCGGATCCCACGAAGTCGAGCGTCGAGGCCACTATCGATGCCGCGTCGATCGACACGCAGAACGGCGGGCGCGACGAGCATCTCAAGAGCCCCGACTTCTTCGACGTGGCGACCCACCCCACCATCACGTTCAAGTCCACCAAGGTCGAAGCCGCGGGCGAGGGACGTCTGAAAGTGACCGGCGACCTGACGCTGCGCGGCGTGACCAAGCCCGTGGTGCTGGACGTGGAAGGCCCGGTGGCGCCGATCAAGGATCCGCGCGGCAACATGAAGACAGGCGCGACGGCCACCACGAAGATCAACCGTCAGGACTTCGGCGTGTCGTGGAGCAAGACACTCGACGGCGGCGGGCTGGTCGTGAGCGACGACGTCTGGATCACGATCGAGCTGGAGCTGGCCCAGGCCAAGCCCGCGGCCTAGCGAAGCCGGTCAGGCCGGCCGCGTAGGCGAACTCAGTACTGCGCCAGCTCGCGGATCCCCTGGGTGACCTGCTCCTGGGAGGGGAGGATGTCCGCCTCCATGCTGGGCGCGTAGGCCACGTGGCAGTCCTTCGCCGCGATGCGGCGGACGGGGCCGTCGAGATGCTCGAAGGCCTCCTGAGCGATGAAGCTGGCCACCTCGCCGCCGAACCCGCCCGTCATGATCGCCTCGTGCACGACGATCGCCTTGCCGGTCTTGCGGACGCTGTTCAGGACCGCCTCGCGGTCCCAGGGGATGATCGTGCGCAGGTCGATCACCTCGACGGAGATCCCTTCATCCTTGAGGGCCTCGGCGGCGCGCTCGCACCGCACCACGCCGCTCCCCCAGGTGATCGCGCTCACCGACGTTCCCTCGCGCGCGATGCGGGCCACACCGAAGGCCAGCAGATAATCCGCGTCGGGCTCGAGTCCCTTGGAGTAGACCTGCCGGTAGAGCCCCTTGTGCTCGAGGAAGAGCACGGGGTCGTCCATCCGGCACGCCGTCTTGATGAGCCCCTTCGCGTCGGTGGCGTTCGAGGGATAGGCGATGTACCAGCCGGGGGTGTGCGCGTAGAGCGCCTCGATGCACTGGCTATGAAACGGCCCGCCCCTGATGTAGCCGCCCACCGCGACGCGCACGACCATCGGGCAGCTCCAGACGCCGCCGCTTCTCCAGCGCAGCGTGGGGATTTCGTTGCGCATCTGCATGTACGCGGGGAAGGAGTAGTCGCCGAACTGGATCTCCACGACGGGGCGCTGCCCCGCGATGGCCAGCCCCTGGGCGACACCGACGATGCTCGCTTCCGCCAGCGGCGCGTTGATGACGCGGCCGGGGAAGCGCTTGCCCAGTCCGCGCGTCACGCCGAAGACGCCGCCCTTCGGGTCGGCCACGTCCTCGCCCCACATCAGGATCTTGTCGTTGCGCTCCATCTCCTCCATGAGGCCGCGATTCAGCGCCTCCACCATGGTGATGGGCTGCTCCGACACGGGCCGCAGCGGGCGCTGGGGGTCTGACGGGCTGATCGGGAGCTTCTCGGAGAAGAGATGCCGGGTTGCCATGGCGGGGTCGGGGTCGGCCGCATCCTCGGCCTCACGCGCCGCCTTCTCCACCAGCTCCTTGATCTCCTCGTGCATGGCGCGGATGTCCGTCTCCTTCAGGATGCCGCGGTTCAGCAGCACGCCGGCCGTGTGGGCGAGAGGGTCCTGCTTCTCGATCGCCTCGAGCTCCTCAGGCGTGCGGTACTTGCTCTGATCGTCGGATGACGAATGCGAGTCGAGGCGCACGACATGGGCCTCGATGAGACGGGGCCCGCCCCCCTGGCGCATCTCCGCGATGAGCGGCTTGAGGTTGGTGTACATGTCGGTGAAGCGCGTGCCGTCGATCTGCATCGTGCGCATCCGGAAGCCGCGCGAGATGTCTTCCACGTCGGAGCCGGTCTGCACCTCCTGAGGCACGCTGATGGCGTAGCCGTTGTTCTGGATCAGGAAGAGCGCCGGGAGCTGCTCGCGCACCGCCCAGTTGAGCGCCTCGAAGAACTCGCCTTCGCTCGTGGCCCCCTCGCCCGACGAGACGTAGACGATCTCGTCCTTGCCTTCCGCCTTGATGGCGCGCGCCAGACCAACGGCCGGCAGGAACTGCGTCCCGGTGCACGCGGTCGGCGAGACCACGCGCAGCGCGCGCGACGAGAAGTGCTCGCTCATGTTGCGGCCCCCGCCCGACGGGTCATCGGCCTTCGAGAGCATGTGCAGGAAGATATCCTTGAGCGGCATCCCCAGCCCGACCATCAGCGCCTTCTCGCGGTAGTAGGGGAAGAACCAGTCCTTGCCCGCCTGGAGCAGATAGCTCATCGCGATCTGGACCTTCTCGTGCCCCCTGGTGGACGCATGGAAGGAGACCTTCCCCGCGCGCACGAAGGTCTTGACCCGATCCTCCACGTAGTACACGTTCAGCATCTTGCGGTACAGATCGACGAGCAGCTCGTGGGAGATCCCCGCCTGGCCTTGAGGCGCGGGCATGGCCTGCGGCGCGGAGCGGATTGGCGTGACGCTGGGCTGGGGCTTTCTGGACATCTTCACCTCGAGACTCCGGAGACTCCGGACATTCTGCCACCTTCGGTGCGCGCCGTCACCTGATGAGTTCGTCGATCCACGTATCGAGCCTGCGCGCCGCCTGGGAGAAGGTGGGGGTGGCCGCCCGCGCGCGCAAGGCCGGGTCCACCCGCGGAGCCGGACCCGCCATCAGATCGGCGAGCCTCGCGACCAGCTCCTCATGGGTCCGCCAGAGGTGCTCGGCCCGCCCGTCCACCAGCTCAGGGTAGACGACCCGGTGCGGCAGGAGAGGATAGCAGCCCGCGGCGATGGCTTCCCTCACCGCGAGGCCGTAGAACTCGTGCCGCGCGGTCGATGCCACGACACGGCAGCGGGCCAGCATGGCGAGGTAGGCCTCTCGATGGGGGAGATAACCCCAGTGGGCAACGCGGTGGGCGAGCCGGGCCGAAGCGCGCGCGAAGCATGCGGGCTGTTCGCGGAATGATTGACCCAGCACCACCATCTTGAACTCGACACCGCGGGCGTCGAGCGCCTCCATCGCCGCGAAGAACGCGTCCGGATCCTTGTCCTCCTCCCAGCGATGGTTCCAGGCGATGAGCTTCTCGGGCGCGCGCGGAGGTCCGGGGACATCGGGAACGTCCACCGGCACGCCCAGCACCTGGCTGCGCGCGGCCACCCTCGCCACCAGGCCTTCGGGTCTCTGGTCGGGCATCAGGCCGATCAACGACGGGATCGCGGCGAGAAACTCGTCGCGATGGAACGCGCTGTTGAACACGACGAGGTCGGATGCCAGGGCGGTGTGGATGTTCGCCAGACCGAAGTGGAAATCGCGCTCGTCGCGGCGCGGGAGGGGATAAGTGATCTGGTTCTCGTGGAAATAGGTCACTACGGGAAGACGAGGCGGCAGCGCGTCGCGCAGCAGCGCGAGGAACTCCGGGACGTTGAGCATGTCGGTGGTGACGAGGGCCTCCGGTGGCTCGGGGAGCGCGCGCACCTGGGGCTCAAAGGCCAGCGCCGCGCCGCGCATCCTCCACTTCCACTTGCGTGGCGGCAGTGCAAGCAGCGTCACCTGATGGCGCGAATGCGCCGCGTACGCGGTGGACAGCGCCGCGTGGCTCGGACCGTGGTATGGATCGAGGAAAAGCACCCGGGACATCTAATGGGCCTTCGACTTGCGCAGATCTTTGAGGGTCTTCTCGAAGTCGGGGGGGAGGGGCGCCTCCAGAGCGACGTCGCGCTGCGTCACCGGGTGGATGAAGCCAAGGCGCGCCGCGTGCAGCGCGGGCCGGTCGATGAGGTCGCTTCGACGGCCGTACGTGCGGTCGCCGAGGATCGGGTGCCCGATCTCGGCCATCTGCACTCTGATCTGATTGCGGCGCCCCGTCTCGAGGCGCACGCGCACGAGCGTCGCACCCGGCAGACGCTCCATGACTTCGTAGTGGCTGACCGCCTCCCGCGCCGGCGCTCCCTTCGCGGCGAGGCGGACCCGCTTGCCGCCGGTGTCGGTCTGGAGACGGGAGACCAGACGCCGGCTGGCGGGCTGGGGCGACCCTTCGCATAGAGCGAGGTATTCGCGCTGCGGGCTGCGCTGGCTGAATTGCTCGACGAGATGCTCGGCCGCGGGCTGCGTGCGCGCGAAGAGCACCAGCCCCGAGGTGAAGCGATCGATGCGATGCACGATCCAGAGACGCTGCTGTTTGACGCCGCGCCGGCGGTACATCGCGAGCAGCCGCTGGGCGAGCGTGTCCTCGTCATCGTTGGGCGTGGGGACTGTCAGAACGCCGGCATCCTTGTCCACGGCAATCAGATGCCGATCCTCCAGCACGACGCGGTAGCCGTCCACCGGGACGCCGGCCCTCTTCTCGCGGTAGCGTGTCTGCGGGTCGAACCGCGCTTCGAGCTTGTCGCCGGTCTTCAGCCGGGCAGAGGCGCTGCCAGCGGTCTGGCCGTTGACGCGCACGAGACCCTGCGCGATGAGGGCCTTCGCGGTGCTCCAGGAGATCTGCGCCTCCTCGCGCAGCGCGGCCGCGATCGTGCGGCGCGCTCCTTCGGCCGGGATCGAGACGCTGATGGTCTTCACGCCCAAGAGTGAGGCTCCGCATGCGCCGTCTGTTCTGTAGGCGCCGTCACTGCGACGACCGGATCTCGAAATCGAGCTCGCCCATCCCTTCGCCGCTCCCGGTGATGACGATCGTCCGGAACTCGGGTGACGCGAAGACGTGACGCTCGGAGCCCCCGGACACGACGACGCGGTACCTGCCGGGCGCCGGCAGCGGGAGCCGCCACTGGCCATCGGGGGCAACCGGCGCGCGCCCGCCCAGCCGCAGGATGTTGTCGGGGCCGTAGAGGAGGATCTGAAGCTCAGGAGGGATCGATCCGCTGACGCGTCCGGAGAGAGCGTGCGCCTGCGCGGGGTTCTGCGGCGCGGCGGGTTCGGGCTCGGCCGCCTTTTCCTGCGCCGGCTCGGCGTCGGCCGGTTTCCCGGGCTGGGAAGGAGGCGGCGCTGCCTCGGCCGGCTTCTCGGCCGGTGTCGACGCCGCGGGCTCAGCCTGAGGCTTCACCGGTGACGGAGCTGGCTCGGCGTCTGCCGGCTTCCCGGGCTGGGAAGGAAGCGGCGCTGCCTCGGCCGCCTTCTCTGGCGTCAGGGGCAGCAGCGATTCGATTTCCGCGGCTTTCGGGAAGGCCTGTGGTGGTGTCCCGGTCATGTCGCGCCCGGCGTCTTCGGGCTGCGGCGGCTGGGCGGCTTCGGGCGGATGGGGCGCCGGCGGGGTTGACGCCACAGCCGCGATCGCGCCCGGCTCAGGCTGCGCCGGAACCGGGACGTCCACCCAGGATGGCGGCGCCCCCCGACTCTCGCGTGACGCGAGGAGCAGCCGCGGCTCACCGGCGTCGTCTTGCGGTGCTTCCATGACGCGCGCGGCGAGATCCCTGGCGCCATCCAGCGCGATGGTGTGGTCGAGCCGCGCCGCGGCGACATCGATCAGCGCCATCGTCAGTCCGTCCTGCGCCAGGACCGCAGCGAAGCGGCCGTCCGGCGACATCGCGATCGACGCGCCGGGCTGATCGAGCCCGACGATCGCGGTCGTGTCATCGGTGTTGGAACGAGCGCGTCCTTCGTCGCGGCCCCATTCCTCGGGGTCGATCACGGCGAACATCCGGTCGCGCAGGAGGCAGACGACGGCGGATCCGGCGGGCAGCGCGATGTCGTGATGCGCGCCCGGAGAGCGGTAGAACCACGACGGGCGCGGCGGCACCATGCTGAAGGTCGCGATGCGATCGCCCCCGGCGACGAAGAGACGGGCCAGAATCCCGTCGCGACCCCGCAGAGCCATCGCCGTGGGCACGAAGCCGATGGCGATCGGCGCGGCCACTTCGCCGGTGGCGATGTCCACGACGGTCAGGATCCAGCGATCGGGGGCCGCGTCCTTGCTCCCCGCCTTCGTGCCGGCGATGCAGGCGAAGCGTCCGTCTTCCGTGACCTCGAGGAAATAGCCGCGTCCCTTGATGTCGAGGTTGGGGCCGGCCTCTCCGCTCACGTCGTGGGCTGCGAGGGCCGTGCTCTTCCCGTCCGGGCTCGGCACGATCGCGTAGACGACCGAGCCCTTGCCGGGACGCGCGATGTCCGCGGCCTGAGCGCCGTCGCCGGACGCGCGCAGCGCCTTCGCCTGTCCCGTGGCCAGGTCGACGTGCTCCAGGTTTCCGTCGGCGCGCAGGACGACGGCGCCAGAGCCATCGGGATCGGGGAGGATTCTCCCCGGCCTGCGCTGCGTTTCGGCCAGGACCACGGTGGCCGTCAACAGGGGGAACAACAGGAGGAGGGCGGCGCCCGGGACCGGAACCAGCCGTCTGTTAACCATGGGGCCCTCCGTCCTTATTCTAGTGCGGCGGGCGCGCACTGCTATCGGCTAGAATGCCCGACTCATGAGCCCGATGCCCTCGCCCCCGCCCATGAAGCGGGACCCTCTGCGGATCGAAGTCTGCCGTGACGCCGATGACCTCGCGCGCCACGCCGCCCAGTCGTTCGTGAGCGTCGCGGGGATGTCCCTCGGGTCGCGCGGCCGCCTCGACGTCGCCCTCGCAGGCGGAGATGCCGCGCGCAGGATGTACGACGTCCTCGCGGAGGACCACATGGCCTTCCAGATCGTCTGGCCCGCGGTCCACGTCTACTGGAGCGACGAGCTGTGCGTGCCCCGCGACGGCGACCGCGGCGACAGGCAGCAGGCGCAGGCGTTGCTCGCGAAGGTGGGGTTGCCTGACGGGAACATTCACACGTTGCGCGGCGATCAAGCCGCGCTTCGCGGGGTGCGCTTCGACCTCATCGTGCTCGACGCGCTCGACAGCCTCACGCCGGATGGCGTGAGCCCCGCTCCCGAGATCATCCAGAGTGCGCGCTTCGTGATGGTGCTCGCCTCGGGAGAAGCGGTCGCGCCTTTGGCGCAGCGCATGCTGGGCGCCGAAGGGGATGACAACGCGCGCGCGCAGGCGTTCCGCCCCGCGAACGGCCAAATCCTCTGGCTGCTGGATGCCGAGGCGGCCTCGCTTCTGCCGCTCCCCGAGGCGCAGGCCGGCACCGGCGAGGCCCCAGGCCCGCTCCCCGACATCAGCGTCTGAGCCAGGTCTCGATCCTCTCTGCGATCGCCGGACCCGTGAAACCCAGCTTCTCGGCAATCGCCTGCCAGGGAGCCGACGCGCCGAAGCGGTCGACGCCGATCAGAAGCGCCGATCTCCCCACCACGCGCGGCCAGGCATGGGTCGCCCCCGCCTCGACCGCCACCAGTCGTGTCGCGCCCCCTTCGCGCGGGACCACGCGGTCACGATAGTCGGCTGGCTGCTCCTCGAAGCACTCCACGCACGGCATCGACACCACGCGCGTGGCGATCCCTTTCGCCTCGAGCTGGTCGCGCGCCGCAAGAGCCGGCGCCACCTCCGAGCCCGTGGCCACGATCGCCACGCGGGAAGGAGTCGAGGATCCCTCGCGCAGGATGTACCCGCCGCGGGCGATATCACGCGTGGCCTCCCGCTCGAGCGCGGGGAGGTTCTGGCGCGTGAGAATGATGCAGGTCGGCCCCTCGCGCCGCTTCAGGGCATGGGCCCACGCCGCGGCGGTCTCGGGCGCATCCGCGGGGCGCGCGACGTGCATGTTCGGCATCGCGCGCAGCGATGCGAGGTGCTCGACGGGTTGGTGGGTGGGTCCGTCCTCACCGAGGAACACGCTGTCGTGCGTGAACGCGAAGATCACCTGCAGCTCGGACAGGGCGGCCAGCCGCATCGCCGGACGCATGTAGTCCGAGAAGATCAGGAAGGTCGATGCGAAGGGGATGAACGCGCCGTAGTAGGCCAGGCCGTTCGCCACGGCGCCCATCGCGTGCTCGCGCACGCCGAAGTGGATGTTGCGCCCGGTGAAGTCCTGCCGTGTCACCGAAGGAGACGACCCGATGTGCGTCCTGGTCGATTCGACGAGATCGGCCGCGCCCCCGACCAGGCAGGGGACCATCCCTCCCAGCGTCTGCAGGATCTTCCCCCCGTGGGTGCGCGTGGCTCCCGGCTCGGGAGCCGTCGCCGCGGGGAGCGCCACGTCGAGATCGAACGGGACGCTGCGCTGCAGATGCTGGTCGAGGACCTTCGCGCGCGCGGTTTCCTTCTCGCGGAAGCGCGACTGCAGGCGCCGCCAGTCGTCGTAGCGCTGCTGCTTCTCCTTCACCGCCTCGCCGAACAGCCGCGTCACCTCCGCGGGCACGTGGAAGGCCGGCTCGACGGGCCATTCCAGCGCGCGCTTCGTCGCGAGCGTCTCTTCGGGGCCGAGCGGCGCGCCATGCGCCGCCGCCGTGTCGTGCTTGCCGGGAGAGCCGTGCGCGATGTGCGTGCGCGCGACGATGAGCGAGGGCTTGGAGGCTTCGTGGCGCGCCGCGTCGATGGCCGCCGCCGCGGCGTCGTGGTCATGCCCGTCGATCCTCTGGACGTGCCAGCCGTAAGCCTCGAAGCGGGCGCCGACGTCCTCCGAGAAGGTGATGCCGGTGGAGCCGTCGATGCTGATCTTGTTGTCGTCGTAGAACAGGATGATGTTGCCGAGGCCCAGGTGCCCGGCGAGCGACGCCGCCTCGGAGGCCACGCCTTCCATCATGTCACCGTCGCTGCAGATGCCGTAGACCAGGTGGTCGATGACGGGGAACTCGGCCGTGTTCACGCGCGCGGCGAGCATTTTCTGCCCCAGCGCCATCCCGACGATGTTCCCCACGCCCTGGCCCAGCGGGCCCGTGGTCACCTCGACGCCCGGCAGGCAGCCTTTCTCCGGGTGCCCGGGGGTGCGGCTTCCCCATTGCCGGAAGGATTTCAGATCATCGAGCGTGACCTGATAGCCGGACAGATACAGGAGCGAATAGAGGAGCATACTGCCGTGCCCCGCCGACAGGACGAAGCGATCGCGGTTCGGCCAGTCGGGGTCCGCCGGGTTGAACCGCAGGAACCGCGTCCACAGGACGAAGGCGTAGTCCGCGGCCCCCATGGGGAGACCGGGATGCCCCGATTTCGCCTTCTCCACGGCGTCCACCGAGAGCATCTTGATCGTGTTGACCGCGAGGCGGGACGGATCCGCGCCCGAAGACTCTCTCGCCATGGTGTCTCCCTGGGGTTGTCGAGGTGCCCTGGCCGCACGTGAAACCGGG
>Ga0137432_1000436_pt1 | contig 23281 bp, 30 predicted proteins | sample EasRivERMZT820_2_FD_102337 | JGI IMG/M metagenome (GOLD analysis project Ga0137432, IMG submission 102337) | Soil microbial communities from meander-bound floodplain in the East River, Colorado, USA - East River MetaG ERMZT820_2 | ecosystem: Environmental > Terrestrial > Soil > Floodplain ... | reverse complement strand
CTTCTCGCTCATCGGCTTCCCTCCGGACCTCCGCTCCGACGTGAACGAGTGGTTTCGTCGGTTTCGGACGCTGCTTCTGTTGACGATCGCACTTTCCGCGTCGGCCGCGCTGCTCTGGCGAAGGCCGCCACGGACGGTCGGCGGGCTTCGAATCATCGAATGGGTCGTGATCGGTGCGCTGGCGGTATTCATGCTCGAGCGGAGCACCGATCCATTCGCCTGGGGCTTCCTGGTGGAAGCCGGACAGCAGGAGTCGCTCCGCGGCCAGCTGGCCTACCGGATGAGCTACACCATGATGGTGTCGCTCCAATGGTTCTTCATCCTGACGCTGTACGGGACGTTCATCCCGAACACGTGGCAGCGCTGCGCCGCCGTCGTCGCGGTCCTCGCTGCGTGTCCAGTGGTCATGTTCATGGTCCAGGGCCTTTGGCTTCGTCCGCTCGACCCCACCGTTTTCCGGATCAGTCTGCTCCAGATCGGCTCTTTCGTCAGCCTCAGCGCGGTCATCGCGGTCGTGTCGTGCTCGCGCATCGCGATCCTGCAGCGGCAGGCCGGCGAGGCCCGCAGACTGGGCCAGTACGTTCTGAAGGAGAAGCTCGGCGAGGGCGGCATGGGCGAGGTCTATCTCGCCCAGCACGTCCTCTTGCGCCGGCCCTGCGCCCTCAAGGTCATTCGCCCCGTGCGCGCCGGCGACCCGAAGCACCTCCGCCGCTTCGAGCGCGAGGTCCAGGCGACCGCCACGCTCACCCACCCGAACACGGTGCAGGTCTACGACTACGGTCACACCGAAGACGGGACGTTCTACTACGTCATGGAGTACCTGCCGGGATCGACCCTGGAAGCCCTCGTCCAACAGGCGGGGCCGTTGCCGCCGGCGCGGGCCATCCACTTCCTGCGGCAGGTCTGCGGCGCGCTCGAGGAGGCCCACGCCCGCGGACTGACGCACCGCGACATCAAGCCGGGCAACGTCATGATCTGCGAGCGCGGCGGCATCCCCGACGTGGCCAAGCTGCTCGACTTCGGGTTGGTGCGGTCGCCCATGACCGAGGCCGGCGGAGAGAAGCTGACGCAGGACGGAATGGTCACGGGCACTCCGGCGTACCTTTCACCGGAGCAGGCGGACGGGCGGAACGACGTGGACGTACGCAGCGACATCTACAGCCTGGGTGCCTTGGCATATTTCCTCCTGACAGGCCAGCCCCCGTTCGCCGGCCGCTCGGTCATGAACACGCTGGCGGCGCACCTGTACGAGAAGCCGGAACCGCTTTCGGCGCGCCGGCCCGAAGTCCCGGCCGACTTGGAAGCGGTCGTGCTGCGCTGCCTGGCCAAGGAACCCGAGGGGCGGTTCCCCGACGTGAAGAGTCTGGACCGAGCGCTGGCCGCCAGTCTCATGGGCATCGAGGTTGAACGCGATGTACAGGCAGGCTGAACGAAGCGTTGCACTCGACCGGGGCCGCATGACGGTGAACGGCACGGAGACTCGATGGAGCCGGTGATCGACCACGTTCAAGTCACCGTCAGGAACATGGCGGTGGCCGTCGAGTTCTACGACAAGCTCATGCCGCTCCTGGGGTTCAGCCCGGAGAAGAGATCCAGCGCGGTCATCGAAGCGCACGAACTCCACGTGGTCGAGTACGGCCATCCGAGGCTCGCATTCGCCATCTCCTCGCCGCGCGCGGCGTTTCGAGGAGAGCAAGTGCGGCGCAGGAGGCCCGGTTCTCTGCACCACCTCGCGTTCCGGGCGAAGTCACGCGATGAAGTCGACCGGTTGCACCGGGACGTGGCTGCGATCGGAGCCGTCATCGTCGCGCCACCGCGGGAGTATCCGGAGTACACGCCCGCAGGCTACTACGCGTTCTTCTTCAAGGACCTCGAGGGCATCAAGTACGAAGTCGTCTGCCACGGCGAGAGCGGCTAGGGATGGGAGGTGTCCGTGGCCCGGATCCGCTACCAGGTGGCGATGAGTCTGGATGGCTGCATCGCGGGGCCGAAGGGCGAAGCCGACTGGATCACCATGGATCCCGCCATCGATTTCAAGGCGTTGTTCGCCCAGTTCGACACGTTCGTCATGGGGCGCCGGACCTTCGAGGCGGCGGGCGCCGGAGGATTCTCCTCCGGGACGGGCACCAAGACCTATGTCTTCTCCCGTACTCTGCGGCCGGAAGATCATCCCAGGGTGACGATCGTTCGCGACGTGTCGGCAGCGACCGTGGCCGACATTCGATCGCGAGCCGTCAAGGACATCTGGCTGTTCGGCGGAGGCTCGCTCTTCCGGAGCTTCCTGGATGCTGGCCTGGTGGACACGGTGGAGGTCGCCGTGATGCCCGTGTTGCTCGGTGGCGGCATCCCCCTGATTCCCCATCCTGCGCTGCAAGCGAAGCTCCGGCTGACCGGACACCGCGTCTTCGGCACCGGGATCGTCATGCTGGAGTACGCAGTGAGTCACGAGCCGCCCGGTGGATCTTCGCGATCGACGAGTCCACGACGCGCGCAGAAACGGCGGCGGACGGATGGGGAGCGGCGTTGAAGTCGGTCAGGTACGTCGCGCTGCTCCGTGGCGTGAACAACGCCGGAAAGGGGGCGCGTGTCGCGATGGCGGACCTGAGGCGTCTGTTCGAACGGCTCGGGTTCGAAGAGGTCCGCACGCTGCTCAACAGCGGCAACGTCGTCTTCTCGGCGACGACGCGACGACGTGGCGAGATCCTCGTCCAGATCAAGAATGCGCTCGCCTCGAACCTCGGAGTGTCGATGCCCATCGTGGTGCTCACCGCGGACGAAGTCGCCGCGGTGGTTCGCGACAACCCCTTCGCTCACCGCATCGCCAACCCGTCCCATCTCCTCGTCGTCGTGCCGTCCGTGCCGTCGGGAGTCGAGCCGCTTCGTTCGCTCCTGAAGGAGCGGTGGGCGCCGGAAGCTCTGGGCCTTGGCACTCGTGCGGCGTACCTCTGGTGCGCGCGCGGCGTTCCGAAGAGCCCGCTGTGGGCGGCGGTGGAACGGTCGCTCGGGCGGGAAGGAACGGCACGGAACATCGCCACGATGACCAAGCTCATGGACCTCGTGGAACGACCGGCCGAACCTTGATCGGGTTCAAGGGATTCGCATGAGCGCGACGCAAGAGGATCAAGAGTCGTGAAGACCTTCGTCGCGCAGACGGCTGACCAGTGGCGCAAGTGGCTCGACCGACACCACGACTCCGAGACCGAGGTGTGGCTCGTCTTCCACAAGCAGCACACGGGCGTGCCATCGATCGCATACCTGGACGCACTCGACGAGGCGCTGTGCTTCGGCTGGGTGGATAGTCTGGTCAAACGGCTGGATGACTCACGGTTCGCGCGCAAGTTCACGCCGCGGAAGGCGGACAGCCGATGGTCGGCGATCAATCGGAAGCGCTACGCGGCCTTGAAGGCCAGTGGCAGATTGAAGCCCGGTGGGATCCATCGTCCCCCGACGGACCGCAGTTACGGTTCGCGACCGCCCCGATTCCGGATGCCCGCAACGATTCCACGACACATCCAGGCAGCGTTGAAGAAGCATCCGGCAGCATGGCGGTACTTCGAGGGGCTCGCGCCCTCCCATCGTCGTCGGTACATCGGCTGGATCGAGACCGCCAAGCACGAGGAGACGAAGGCCCGACGTCTGAAGGAGGCGATCCGCCTCCTCGAACTCGGCAAGCCGCTGGGACTCAAGTAGACCGCCGCCCAACCACCGGCTGCAGTGGACGGCGTGAGTAGTTCAGGGGGGCACATGCCGGATGACGCGAATCGACGTCCGCTCACGCTGCGGTTCGTCGAAGCGGTTCGGATCCCACCGATCGGAGACGATCCCCGCGTCCTGTTCGAATTCCGGCGCATCGGAGTCGTGCCCGGCTGGCTTCAAGTCGTGCTCGTCGTTGGCCTCTTCCTGGCCACGGTGTTCCTCGTCCATGCGGAGTACCGGACGAAGGGCACGAGCTTCGGCGTGGCCGGACCCGGCTTCAATTGCTTGATCAACCCGATCTACGAAGAGCTGATCTTCCGCGGCTGGATCCTCGGCCGGCTCACGCGCTGGCGTTCGCCCGCGGTCGCGATCGGCGTCTCTTCGGCCCTGTTCGGGCTCCTGCACCTGCGGAACATCTTCTGGCTCGAGCCGGGCCAGCTGGTGCGGACGGTCGTCTACACAGGTTGCGTCATCGGGCCGGTACTCGGGTACGCCGCTCTTCGCTGCCGCTCCGTGTGGCCCGCCGTGATCCTTCACTACCTGAACAACCTCACGTACTTTCTGCGCCACTGAGCCGCCAGGCCCAAAGGGGGACCACCATGTTCACGGTTCGGATCGCAGCCTGTCTCGTCGCAGCGGCGTCGGCAATCGGCGCCGTCGTGGCGATTCCACAGGGTGCGCGTGATCCAACGACGGCGATCGCGGCGCAGCGGGAGGCGATGGGGAAGTTCGCCGGCCTCGACGGCAAATGGCGGGGGCCCGCGTGGACCGTGCTCCCCACTGGCGAGAAGCACGAGATCATCCAGACGGAACGGTGCGGCCCGCTCCTCGACGGGTCGGTCCGCGTCATCGAGGGTCGCGGCTACGAACCCGATGGAACGACGGGATTCAATGCGCTGGCGATCCTCTCCTTCGACACGAACAAGAAGACGTACAGCATGCGCTCGCACGCGCAGGGCCACGTCGGCGACTTCGTCGTGACGCCGACGGCCGACGGGTTCTCCTGGGTGATCGCAGCGGGTCCGATGACGATGCGCTACACGGCGACGGTCAAGGGGGACTCGTGGCATGAAGTCGGCGATCGCATCGTTCCGGGAAAGGAACCGGTCCGCTTCTTCGAAATGACGCTCAAGAGGATCGGCGACACGAATTGGCCTGGGGTGGACCCCGTGGGCATCAAGTAGTCCGGCCGCAGGACGGCTTCGCATGCGAAGTCGGGTTCGTCGACCTCTCGTTGCCGGACTGGTGTCGCTGGCCGGCGCATCCGGTTGCGGAACGGAATCCACCTCGTCGCAGCTCGAGTCGATTTCGGGAGCCCGCGCGAACGTCGCGGGAACCAAGGCCGGCGAGGAATGGGAAGTCGGCGGCGTCCGACTCTGCTGGTGTCCGGCCGGTCGCTTCCAGATGGGAAGCCCGCTCGATGAGCCGGGGCGGCGCGAGGACGAGGCGCAGGTCGAGGTGACCCTCTCCAGCGGCTTCTGGATGGGAAAGTACGAGGTCACGCAGGGTCAGTGGCGGCGCGTCGTCGGGGAGCAGCAGAAGGCGCTGCGCGTCGGCAAGGGCGACGAATTCCCGGTCTACTGGGTCTCGTACGAGGACGCCTTGCTCTTCGCTCGGAAGTTGACCGAGGAGGCGCGGGCGGCCGGCCGCGTGCCGGAGTCGTGGGAGTTCGATCTCCCGACCGAAGCGCAGTGGGAGTACGCCTGCCGGGCCGGCACGACCACGTCGTTCTCGTTCGGTACGGAGCTGACGCTGCAGCAGGCGAACTTCGGCCGGTGGAAACCGGGACAGGACGAGTCGCCGACTCCATCGGCAGAAAGGGTCGGCCGCTACCCGCCGAACGCGTGGGGCCTGCACGACATGCACGGCAACGAGTTCGAGTGGTGTCGTGACTGGTACCACCGGCAGCTGCCGGGCGGCGTCGACCCCGATCGAAGCGACGTGAAGGGAGAGCCGAATCGGGACGGGACGTGGTCGCGATCGCGGCGCGGGGGAGCGTGGACCGACGAGACGTGGGCGTGTCGATCGGCGTTCCGGCTGCGCTTCGAGCCCGAGCGAAGCGCCAACCACATCGGCTTCCGGGTCGCGCTCGTCCCCCGTCGCCTTGATTCCGCGTCGGATCGAGCGAAGACTTCCGTGAATGAGCGGTGAAGGCGACGACGCCCCCTCACTCCCCGAGGACGTCCAGGACGACTACTCGCGTTTTCCGGAGGAGTCGCGGCTCGCGTCGGGCGCGTCGCGGCTCGAGTTCGAGCGGACGAAGGACGTGCTCGCTCGAGTCCTGCCGCGGCCGCCCTGCCGGGTGGTCGACGGGCTCTCGAGGAATCTGGCGAAGGATCCGGTCTTCCGGGCGATTCGTGATCGGGACCTGCAGGAGGGCCAGCACCGGAACCGTACAGGGAATCTCGACTACTTCACGACGGCGTACTTCCACCGACCGGAGGACCTGGTGCGGGAGATCCGGAGCGCAGGTTTCGAAGACGCATTCGTGTTGGGCGTCGAGGGGCCGGCCTGGATCCTGTCGGACTTCGACGCGCGATGGGACGATGGGGAGCAGAGGCGGGATCTCCTCGACCTCTTGCGGGCGCTCGAGCGGGAGCCGTCGATTCTCGGCGCGAGCGCTCATCTCCTGGGAATCGGCAGGAAGGCGTGACGGCGCGTGAAGCAGGTGGCGACCGGCGGAGCGACGGGAAATGAGTGAACTCGCAGTCCCCTGTCTCCTGCTCGGTCTCGGCGTGGTGCTCGCGCTCTTCGCGGGGAAGCTGCCGCCGTCGGCGACCGCGGCGCTCCTCCTCACCGCCTTGCCGCCGGCGGGGCTCGGACTCGGGGCAGCCTTCTGCTGAGGCCATCCGCTGCGGATGCTCGGTCCGAGCATCATGATCGTGTCGGCGCCCTTCGCGGTCGGGTACGCGTGGGCGACGCTGAGGAGCGAGACGCATCGTCCGCTCGCGAAGGTGGCGCTGATCGTGGCGAGCACGGAGACGGCGGTGCTGGTCTACCTGCTGGCGCAAGCGACGGTGCAGAAGCTCGCGTGAGGAGTCGAATCGAAGAGCGAGAGCGGCCGTGTCGACTCCCGAGGACGTGAAGGCCCGCGTCGCGCACGCGTACAACCACGCGGTCGCCGACGTCCTCGAGCTCGACTTCGAGCGGGAGCCGTTCGACGTCGCCGTCTGCGTGTTCGGGATCTTCTTCTTCCCCGACATGGCGGCGGCGCTCGCGAAGATCGCGTCGTTCGTGCGGCCCGGCGGGCGGCTCGCCGTGACGACCTGGGGCGCGGGGCTGTTCGAGCCGGTCAACTCCCTCTTCTGGGAGGCGATCGGGCGGATCCGGCCGGAGCTTCACAAAGTCTTCAATCCATGGGACCGCCTCGGCGAGCGCAAGCTCGTCCTCGACCTCTTCGCGCAAGCGGGCCTGCCGGAGCCCGTGGTCGAGCTCGAGACGGGGAGCGACACGCTGCGCGGCGAGGCCGACCTCTTTGCGCTGCTGCTGGGAACGGGGTACCGCGGAGTGATGGAGCAACTGTCGGCGGACGAGCGCGCCCAAGTGCTGCGCGAGGTCGTCGCGCGGACCCACGTTCGACCGGCGGTCGCCATCCGGACCGACGTGCTCTACGCGGCGTGCGCGAAATCCGGGTGACGATTGCGGTTATCATGGCCGCGTTCCGCACAGGGGAGGGAGAAACGAATGAAGGGTTTTTTGGCGATCCTCGGCCTCGTCGGCGGCGCGTACCTGGTGTACACATTCGTCCTCGACGCAACCGATCAGGCGACGGTGCGATCGATCTGGAGCGACGCCACGCCGGGCGCGGCGAAGCAGTACGGCGACCTCTTCACGTCGACGGCCTTCCTGAAGACGCTCGGCGGCGCCGTCCTCGGCGGCATCCTGGGCCTGTTCCTCGGCTCGAAGATGGGCGGGAAGAAGCCGAAGGACGGCAAGAAGTAAGACGCCCGCGTCGATCCCCGACTCCGGGCCGCCCGATCGGGAGATGCATCCGATGGCGACGCGAAAGAAGCGCGCGACGCCCAAGTCGCGCTCCGCCCGGCCCGAGCCCCACGTCCACTACCACAAGGACGGGACGATCTGGGGCAAGGGCCAGCCGTCAAGGTGACGGCGATGAAGCCGAAGAAGAAGGGGTGATCTGCCGATCTAGGTAGATGGACGACCCACGCACCGGCGCGCCGGCGACGACGAAGCGCGTAGCGGGCGAAGCGAGAGAGGTGTGCGGAGTCGAGGTTCCGGGGACCCGAGGAAGGGAGATCGAAGGCATGCGCAGGCATTCTCTTGGCCGCTGGGCGATGGTCGTGGCGATCCTCGCCGGCGCGGCGTGCGGATCGGTCGTGGACGACATGGGTCCGCAGCACTTCAGCGAGCCGAACATCCGCCCGACTCCTGGCGCCGACAAGGAGATCTCCGCGGCGGTCGATGCGGCGGTCACCGTCGCCGACTCGCTCAAGTTCCGCTACGACGCGTCGGCCTCCAGCGGCGGGCGCGTCATCGTCACCGCGCTCTGGAAGGACAAGCCCGTCACCCTGACGATGGGCTTCTTCAAGAAGGACAGCGCGCTCAACATCGCCACCTCGATCACGCAGCCGGTCGACGTCGCTGCAGACGGCGGCGGCGAGAAGATCGAGTCGCTCTTCTACTCGCGTCTCGGCGACGAGGCGGAGAAGCGCGGCCTGACGATCAACGGCGAAGCGATGTCGAAGTAGTCGCCGCCACGCGCGGCCGGAACGGCGCGGCCGCACCATGGAAGCGACCGAGCGCGTCCTCGCCCGACTGGCCGACGCGGGCCTGCTGCTGCAGCAGGACCGGCTGGTGCCGAGCGTCGTCGGCATCGTGACGGGAGAGTCGCTGAAGTCGTCGTGGTGGAGCCATCCGAAGGGGCGCCTGATCTTCGGCGTCCTCTCGGAGCTCGCCGACCACCGCGACGTGCTCTTCACCAAGCTGCTCGCCGGGAAGTCGACGCTCGTGCACCGGCGCCTCTGGCCGAGCCTCCTCGGGGTCGCGACCGCGCGGGAGGCGTGGCAGACGCGGCGCCTCTCGCCCGCCGCGCGCCGCGTGCTGCGCCGCATCGACGACGGCGCGGCGCCGAAGGGCGTGCCCGGTCCGGTCGCGCGCGAGCTCGAAGCGCGGCTCCTCGCCGTCGCGCGCGAGGTCCACACGGCGTCGGGCCGCCACGCGCTCGAGCTCGAGGCGTGGAGCGCGTGGTCGCGCCGCGCCCGCTGCCGGCGCGCGACGTCGCTCGCCGCCGCGCGCCGCGCGCTCGAGCAGGCCGCGCGGAAGCTCGGCGCGCCGCTCGCCGCGCTCCCGTGGACCGATCGATCGATTCACTTCGAACGCTAGTCTCGACGGGGGATCGGACATGGGAGCGAAGTACGGGCGTTTCACCATCGGCGTCGCGCTCGCCGGGGCGGGCTTCTTCTGCCTCAACTACACGAAAGGGATGGACATGGAGCACCACGCGCAGTGGGCGGCGGCCCATGGCTACCCCGTGCCGTCGTACGAGATCTTCCTGGCGGGCGCGGGCCTCGAGTTGGTCGGCGCGCTGCTCGTCGGCGCGACGCTCGGCGCGAAGCCCAAGTCGAAGTAGGGGCGCCGCCGCCGTGACGAAGGCGACGTACTTCGCCTCCCCGCCGCGGTTCCGCGCGTGGCTCGCCAAGAACCACGCCCGCGCGCAGGAGCTGCTGGTCGGCTTCCACAAGGTCGGCTCGGGACGGCCGAGCATCACCTGGCCCGAGTCGGTCGACGAGGCGCTCTGCTTCGGCTGGATCGACGGCGTGCGCCGGCGGATCGACGACGACGCCTACACGATCCGCTTCACGCCGCGCCGGCCAGGCAGCATCTGGAGCGCGGTGAACCTGCGGCGCGTCGCGGTGCTCGAAGCGGCCGGCCGGATGCGTCCGTCGGGGCGCGCCGCGTTCGAGGCGCGCTCGAAGGAGCGCGCCCGCACGTACTCGTACGAACGGACCGCAGAGCCCGAGCTCGAACCCGCGCTCGCGAAGGAGTTCGAGGCGGCGAAGCAGGCGTGGGCCTTCTTCGGGAAGCAGGCGCCGTCGTACCGGCGCCGCGTGCTCCACTGGATCGTGTCGGCGAAGGGGGCCGAGGTCCGGCGCAGGCGCCTCCGTCGCGTGATCGAGCTCTGCGCGAACGGCCGCAAGGCGTAGGGGTCTCGCCATGGCCGAGCTCGTCGCCGCCCGGTCGCTCGTGATTCGCGCCCCGCCGCGGATCCTCCACGCGATCCTCGCCGACTACCGCGTGGCCCACCCCGCGATCCTGCCGAAGCGCGCCTTCCTCTCGCTCGCAGTGGAGAAGGGCGGCACCGGGTCGGGGACGACGTTCCTGCTCACGATGAAGGCGTTCGGCGCGGTCCGCACGATGCGCGCCGACGTCACCGAGCCCAACCCCGGCCGGACGATCGTCGAGACCGACGTCGAAACCGGGCTGCGCACGACCTTCGAGCTCGCGCCGCTCGAGGGCGACGCCGGCACGCGCGTGACGATCACGACCCGCTGGAGCGCGCGCGGCCTGCGCGGCGTCTTCGAGCGCGTCTTCGCTCCGGCGTTCCTCGAGCGCCTCTACGCCGAAGAGCTCTTGAACCTGGCGCGCGTCGCCGAGGAGCAGGCGCGCGCCGCAACCAGGAGCCCTGCATGATCTCGGCGGACGACGCGCTCGCGCTGCTCCGGGAAGGCAACCGGAGGTTCGTGGCGAGCCAGTCCAAGGCGGCGAGCCTCTCGGTGCACGAGCGGCGCGCCGCGCTGGTCGCCGGCCAGGAGCCGTTCGCGATCGTGCTCGGCTGCTCCGACTCGCGCGTGCCGGCGGAGCTCGTCTTCGACCAGGGGTTCGGCGACCTCTTCGTCATCCGGGTCGCCGGCAACATCGTCGCACCCTCGCAGGTCGGCAGCGTCGAGTTCGCGGCGTCGCGCTTCGCGACGCGGCTGGTCGTGGTGATGGGCCACTCGCAGTGCGGCGCCGTCACGGCGACGGTCGAGGAGCTGCTCGCCCGTACGACCACGCAGTCGCGCAACCTGCGCGCGATCGTCGACCGCGTGCGCCCTTCGGTGCAGGCGCTGCTCGACGGCGGCTGCGCGCGCGACGCCGACGTGCTGATCCGCGAGGGGGTGCGCGCCAACGTGCGCGTCTCGACGAACCACCTGCGCCACGGCTCCGAGCTGCTCGAGCAGCTGATCCGTGAGGAGGGGCTGCGCGTGGTCGGGGCCGAGTATTCGCTCGACACCGGGGTCGTCGACTTCTTCGACGGCGTGTAGCGCCGCGCCGCGCCGGACCCGGACATGGCGCGCATCGAGACGACGACCCGGATCGCCGCCCCGCGCGAGCGCTGCTTCGACCTCGCGCGCAGCGTCGACGTCCACGTCCGCTCGGCGGCGGGCAGCGCGGAGCGCGCCGTCGGCGGCCGGACCGCGGGGCTGCTCGGTCCGCACCAGGAGGCGACCTGGGAGGCGACGCACTTCCTGCTGAGGCTGCGCCTCACCAGCCGGATCACCGTCTTCGAGCGGCCGAGCCGGTTCCGCGACTCGATGGTGCGCGGCCCGTTCGCCCGCCTCGACCACGACCACGTGTTCGAGGACGACGGCGCGGGCGGCACGCTCATGCGCGACCACTTCGACTACGCGGCGCCGCTCGGGCTGCTCGGCCGCCTCGCCGAGCGCCTCTTCCTCACGCGGCACCTGCGCCGCTTCCTCGACGCGCGCAACGCCGAGCTGAAGCGGATCGCCGAGTCGGACGAGTGGCGGAGGTACCTGCGAGATGGAGTTGCGCCTCCGGATTTGGCATAGAGTCCGCGCCCCGATTCCTGCCCCGCTCCAAGGTGAACGAGAGAACGAGGAGTCGCTCCATGGCCCGTTCCGCCGCCCGCTACGTCGACGGCTTCGTCCTGCCCGTCCCGAAGAAGAAGATCGCGGTCTACCGCAAGATCTCCCGCTTCGCCGGCCGCATCTGGCGGCAGTACGGCGCGATCGAGTACCGCGAGTGCTGCGGCGAGGACCTCCGCGTGAAGATGGGCGTCGCGTTCCCGAAGCTCGCCAAGGCGAAGAGCGGCGAGACGGTCTTCTTCTCCTGGATCACCTACAAGTCGCGCAAGCACCGCGACCAGGTCAACGCGAAGGTCATGAAGGACCCGCGCCTCGGGAAGATGATGGCGGGCGAGGAGATGCCGTTCGACATGAAGCGCATGTCGTACGGCGGTTTCGAGATCGTGGTCGACATGTGAGGGGGTGCCGGCCGCCGCCATGACCGAGAAGCAGTTCCGCGAGCTCGCGCTCAGCCTGCCCGAGTCGATCGAGGCGGAGCACCACTCCCACCCGGACTTCCGCGTCGGCGGCCGCATCTTCGCCTCGCTCTCCGACGTGCGCGGCGCGCGGATCGGCATGGTGAAGCTCAACCTCGATCAGCAGCGCGCCTTCGTGCGCGACGACCCGGCGTCGTTCCGGGCGGTGCCGGGCGGGTGGGGGGCGCGCGGGGCGACCTACGTCCCGCTCTCGAAGGCGCGCGTCGCGTCGGTGCGCCGCGCGCTGATCGAGGCGTGGCGCAACACGGCGCCGCGCAAGGTGGTCGACCGCTTCGACGAGGGGCTGCCGTGACTCCCGTGACTGGCGCACTGCCGCGCGGACGACGGCGGGCGCGCGCGCTCGCTCTCGCGGCGGTCCTGGTGCTCGGCGGCGCGCTCGGCGGCTGCGCGACCCATGCGATGCTCGACGCGTCGGGCCGCGGCCAGCTGGTCAGCGTGCCCGGCGACCGCACGGGCGAGTCGGCGACGAGCATCGAGGTCGAGTTCGTCAATGCGGCCGCCGCCTTCGTCTGCTTCCCCTTCACGCTCGTCTTCGACATCGTCCTCTTCCCGTGGCAGATCATCGTCGGGTACCAGCCCTACGGGCCGCGGCCCTGGAACGACTGAGCCGGGCGATGACGGTCTGGATCGACGCCGACGCCGCGCCCGCCGAGGTGAAGGACGTCGTCTTCCGGGCGGGCAAGCGGCTCGCACTCGAGGTGGTCGTCGTCGCCAACCGCCGCGTCGAGATCCCGGCCGCCTATCCCGGCGTGCGCACGCTCGTCGTCGCGGGCCGGCCCGACGAGGCCGACCGCGCCATCGTCGAGCGCGCCGTCGCCGGCGACCTCGCGGTGACCGCCGACGTCCCGCTCGCCGCGCAGCTCGTGGCGCGCGGCGTCGCGGTCATCGACCAGCGCGGCGAAGAGTTCACCGAGGAGGACGTCGGCGGCCGGCTCGAGTCGCGCAACCGGCTCGAGGAGCTGCGCGGCGCAGGCGTCCGCACGCGCGGCCCGCGGCCCTACGACGAGAAGGACAAGCGCGGCTTCGCGCAGACGTTCGACCGCGTCGTGACCCGCCTGCTGCGCGCCGCCGCGCGCCGCGACGCGAGCGGCCCGCGCTAGAGTTGCTTGCCGTGACCGTCGCGCAGCGGACGCTCCTCTTCACGGTCCTCTTCCCGGGCACGCTCGTGGGCCTGGTGCCGCGCTGGATCCTGCACGCGCGCCTCCCTCCCGGCCACGACTGGACGACGTCACGCGCGTTCCTCGGCTATGCGGTCGCGGCGATCGGCGCCTGGATCTACGTCGTCTGCGCGCGCGAGTTCACGACGCGCGGCCGCGGGACGCCGGCCCCGTACGATCCGCCGCGCGAGCTGGTGGCGAGCGGGCTCTACCGCTGGGTCCGCAATCCGATGTACGTCGGCATCCTGTCGATCCTGGCCGGCGAGGCGCTGCTGTTCGGGTCGCGGAGCCTCGCGCTCTACGCCGTCCTCCTCGCGCTCGGCTTCCACGTGCGCGTCGCCTTCTTCGAGGAGCGCGTGCTCGGGCGCGTCTTCGGCGATTCGTACGCGCGCTACCGCGCGACGGTGCCGCGCTGGATCCCGCGGCCGCCGCGCCGGCCCACCGCGCCGGCCGCCGCCGCCGCCGCGGGCGAGTTCAGCGGCACGCCCCGAGCGCGGCGAGGAACTCCTCGGCCCACGTGACCGCCGTGGTGCGGCGCACCGCCGCGTCGAGCTTCGTGTGCCGCTCGACGCGCTCCTCGAGCGGCATGCGCAGCGCGCGGTCGAGGTCGCGCGCCATCCCGTCGGGGTGGAAGGGGTTGGTGAGCAGCGCGTCGTGCAGCTCGACGGCGGCGCCCGCGAAGCGCGAGAGGAGCAGCACGCCCGGGTCCTTCGGATCCTGCGCCGCGACGAACTCCTTGGCGACGAGGTTCATGCCGTCGCGCAGCGGCGTCACGAAGCCGATCGCGGCCGCGCGATAGAGCGCGACGAGCTGCGGCCTCTCGTAGGAGCGGTAGACGTACCGGACCGGCGTCCAGTTCGCCTCGCCGAACTCGCCGTTGATGCGGCCCACGATCGACTCGATCGCGGCGCGCTGCTCGGCGTACTCGGGCACGTCGGCGCGCGACGGCACCGAGACCTGGATGAAGGAGACGAGGCGGCGCCAGCGCGGGTGGAGCTCGAGGAGGCGCCCGAAGGCGGCGAGCCGCTCGGCGATCCCCTTGGTGTAGTCGAGGCGATCGACGCCGAGGATCAGGCGCGCCGGCGCGATCGAGCGCAGGATCGAGCCGATCTCGTCGGCGGTCGCGGCGTCGGCGGGCGGCTCGAAATGTTCGGGGACGATGCCGATCGGGAAGGCGGCGATGCGCGTGCGCCGGTCGCGGTGCTCGACCACGTCGTCGCCGGCGCGTGCCGACAGCAGCGACGACGCGCACTGCCGGAAGTTGTCGACGTAGCACGGCGTATGGAAGCCGATCAGGTCGAAGGCGAGCATGTCGCCGACGACCCGCTCGCTCCACGGCAGCATCGAGAAGATGTCGCGCGACGGGAAGGGGATGTGGAGGAAGAGGCCGATCGGGCCGCGGTGGCCGCGCTGCCGCAGCTGTTCGGCGACCAGCAGCAGGTGGTAGTCGTGGACCCACACCGCGGCGTCGGGCGCGACCAGCTCGCGCACGCACTCGGCGAACGCCGCGTTCACGCGCACGTACGCTTCCCAGTCCTCGTCGACGAAGCGGACGCGCTGCGGGAAGGAGTGGAACAGCGGCCACAGCCCGCGATTGCACAGGCCGTTGTAGTAGTGCTTGTGCCACGCGTCGGGCAGGTCGATCGACGCGATCGGCGGCGCGGCGTCCTCCGCGACCAGCGGCGTGGAGACCGTGTCGCCCGCGGTCGTGCGGCCGCTCCAGCCGAGCCAGAGGCCGTGCCGCTCGCGCAGCACCGGCTCGAGCGCCGACACCAGGCCGCCCACGTTGCGGCGGCGGTCCTCGTCGGAGGCGACGGCGCTGCGGAGGTTGGGGAGGCGGTTGGAGAGGGCGATCAGCCGGTAGCGCGTCGCGGCCGCCGCGGCGCTGCGCGGCGGCGCCCGCGGCGGCAGCGCGGCCGGAATGATCGCGCGCGTCGGGATGACCGCATCGCGCCGCACGTCGATCAGCATGCGCAGGAACTCGACGAAGGCGGCCGGCCCGTCGAGCCGCCAGCGCGCCGCGGTGCGCCGGCGCGGCGGCGCACCGACCAGCAGCGCCTCGTCGGACGGGGCGAGCGCCGTGAACATGTCCTCGTCGGTGGTGTCGTCGCCGGCCGCGAGCAGGCGCGCGCCGGGTCCGACGCGCTCGCGCAGCCACGGGACCGCGATCGACTTCTTGATCTTCTGCGAGCGCGTCTCGAGCGTCTCGACCCCCTCGACGATCTCGTGGCCGGCGTGGCGGGCGCACCACGCCTCCATGGCCGCCATGGCCTGGACCAGCAGCGCCTCCTTCACGTGGCGCCGCACGCGCCGCACGTGGAGGCAGACCGAGCCGGTCTTCTGCTCGACCAGCGAGCCAGGCGCCGCCGCCGCGATCGCGTCGAGCTCGCGGGCCAGCGCGGCGAGGTCGGACGGCTCCGCGAGCGTCGTCGCCTCCCACGCGCCGTCGCGCCGCAGCCACGCGCCGTGCTCGGCGGCGAGGTAGAGGCCCGGGATCCCGCCGAACATCGCGTCGAGCTGGTCGCGCAGCCGCCCGCTCACGACGGCGACCTTCAGGTTCGGGAGTCCGACCAGGCGCGCGAGGAGCTCCAGCAGCTCGGGCGACGCGCTCGCCTCGGCCGGCGTCGGCGCGAATGGCAGCAACGTGCCATCGAGGTCGCTCAGGATGCCGAGCGGCGAGTGGCGGACGAATGTGGACCAGTAGTCAGCTGGGGTCATCGTGTGTTCGCACGGTGGAATCGAGCTGGCCCGACCCGCGAAACCGAGCGACCCTCCACGAGCCGCACCCCCGAGAGAAGTTTGGCGAGCGCCGCACGCGATCGCAATCGCGGATCTCGCGGCGCGCGCGCGTCGCGATCATTCGCACACGAGTGCGGCAACAAGTTCCTTGAAATCGCGAAGCGAATCGATCTTGCGCTCGTCGAACGGCCCGTCCGGCGCGCGCCGCATCCTCACCGCGACGAGGCGGCGCGCCGGCACGACGACGAGGTATTGGCCGAGATAGCCTTCCGCGCTGAAGCCGACGTTGCGGAAGGCGACGATGTCGAAGTCGGGACGGCCCGCCATCCAGGTCGTCTGGTTCCAGGCGTCCTCGCCGCCGGCGAGCTCGACCGCGCGGGGGCGCAGTTCCGGACCGCGTACGTCCTTCAGCGTCGCCATCTTCGTCACGAAGGCCTCCGGCACGCCGAGCTGGCGCCATTGCGAGAGGAGCCGGTCGGTGATCGCGAATTCGGGCTCGTCCTGCGGCCACCAGAGCAGGCCGTAGCGCGGGCCGTAGAGCTCGCTGATTTTCTCGACATCGTCGAGGTTCGCCGGCCTGACCTGGTCGGTGACCGCCTCGCGCACGTAGGACTCGGGCAGGAGGCGCGTCTTCTCGAAGACGCCGCCGTCGAGCATGAGCTGGCCGATCTTGGCGAGATCCTCGGGCCGGATCTGCAGCCCCGACATGCCGTGCGGATTGCCGGCTGCGTCGAGCGACCAGTCCCAGTCGGTGATCCCCATCGGCTCGAAGAGCTCCTCTCCCAAGAGCTCGTCCATGCGCGTGCCGGACACCCGTTGCACGATCCCGGCCAGCAGGTTCACCGCCTTGTTGTTGTATCGGAACTGTTTCCCCGGCTCCTCGGCGAGCTCGGCCGCGAACGCGAGCTGGACGAAGTCGGGCGAACGGTAGATCTCCGTCGTGACGCGGTCGCACTGCAGGCCGGAGCGCTGCGTCAGCAGATGGCGCACGGTGATGGCGGCCTTGCGCCCCTGGTTCCACTCCGGGAAGAAGCGGTGGACCGGCACGTCGAGCGACTCGAGCCGGCCGTCGGCGAGGAGCCGTCCGATCGCGAGCGCGACCACCGACTTGGTGGCCGACATCGCCTCGATCGGGCCCTCCTCCTTCCCGAACCGCCACGTGCCGAGCGGTGCGCCGTCGCGCACGAGGACCACCGCGTCGGAGGCGCTGGCGCGCGCGCGCTCGAGCAGCTTCTTCAGTGGCTCCGCGTCGATGCCGTGAGTGAGCGCGTTCGCGGTGCTCCTCGCGTCCTCGGGCGTCGACGCCGGGTCCTGCGCCATCGCGGCGGCGGCGATCCCCACGAGCATTCCGACCGCGGCGGCGCACCGGAACGCCCCGCCCAAGACCGTCGAACGCGATCGCGATGTCATGGTGTCCTCCTTCGCGGCGACCGACCTCCATGGTCCGACGTCGGGCAGGTCGCGCCCGCCGAAGGAATCGGACGCGATGAATGGGGACGGCCGGACCGGATCGATCGGACCGGGGTCCGCGTTCGCCTGCCCCCGGACAACCCTGCCCAACGGCGTCTCTCGGTTGAGTCGCTCCGACCTCCTGTCCGAGGAAGTTCAGCGGAAGTGGCGCAGGCTCCGGTCGAGAGCGGACTTCCGGTACGTTGGCATGGCGAGTGCCGTCGCGCGCGACCCCGCCCGCTCCGACTTTCTCGATTCCGGCGGACCCTGGATCCCCTCGAACATGAAGTCGAAGCGCGCGCCCCCGCGACGAGCCGCTGCCCTGTCCGGCCTCGCGACGCTCACGATCCTCCAGAGTCTCGCCCGCGGACAAGGGGCTCCGGAAGGAGGCGCGCCGCAGGCAGGGGGGGCGGGCGAAACGAAGAAGTCGTGCTGCGCGCTCGAGCAGGCGCCGCTCGGCGGACCGGAGCCCACCGACCGCAAGTCGGTCTCGCTGCGGACCCAGCTCGAGCAGCTGCGTCGCAGCACGGCGCCGCTGGTGGGCGAAGGGAACGTTGCCGACCTCGAGGCGAAGATCGCCTTGCTCCCGAAGATCGCGCGGACCGGCCCGCCGACGAATCCGCAGGTGCAGCGCTTCTTCTCGATGCGCTTCGCGCTCGGCGACGCCTACCTGGCAGCGGGCCGGCCGGAGGACGCCGTCGCCATCTGGCAGGATTGCCTCGACACGGTGAAGTCGGCGAACGACGGCCCGACGCAGGGGAAGGTCCTGCGCAAGCTCGCGCTCGCGTGGCTGCGCGTCGGCGAGCGGCAGAACTGCGTCACGAACCACAACCAGGACAGCTGCCTGCTGCCGCTGCGCGGCGGCGGGATCCACGTCGACAAGCGCGGCAGCGAGGAGGCGGTGCGCTGCCTCACGCAGATGCTCGCAGTGGACGGCAAGGACCTGGCGTCGATCTGGCTCCTGAACGTCGCGCACATGACGCTCGGCACGTGGCCCGACGCCGTGCCGGCCGCGTGGCGCATCCCGGCGCGCGCCTTCGCCTCGGAGCGCGAGCTGCCGCGCATGCCCGACATCGCGCCGAAGCTCGGCTTGAACGTGACCAACCACGCCGGCGGGTCGGCCATGGACGACTTCGACGGCGACGGGCGGCTCGAAATCGTGATCACCGGATCGGGGCTGAGCGAGCCGATCCATTTGTTCCACCAGCAGCCGGACGGGACGTTCCGCGAAGACACGGTCGCGGCCGGCCTCGCGGGGCAGGTCTCCTCGCTCAACTTCCTCCACTTCGACGCGAACAACGACGGCCGCCTCGACCTCCTGCTGCAGCGCGGCGCGTGGTGGCACGACTTCGGCCAGATCCCCAATTCGCTGCTGATCCAGCAGCCCGACGGCACTTTCGTCGACCGCACGCTCGAGGCGGGGATCGAGGTCTCCGCGCCGAGCCAGACCGCCGCGGCGGCCGACGTCGACAACGACGGCGACCTCGACCTCTACCTCGGGTACGAATACGGCGGCCGGGACGAGAACTTCCCCTGCAAGCTCTTCCGCAACCGCGGCGACGGCACGTTCGAGGACGTCACGAAGGCCGCGGGCGTCGAGTGCAATCGATACGTCAAGGGCGTCAACTTCGGCGACTACGACAACGACGGGCTGCCCGACCTCTACGTCTCGACGATGAACTCGCCGAACCGCCTCTACCACAACGACGGCGACTGCAAGTTCCACGACGTCGCCCTCGAGCTCGGAGTCGCCGACCCCAACGAATCCTTCTCCTGCTTCTTCTTCGACTACAACAACGACGGCTGGCTCGACCTCTATGTGGCCTGCTACAACCAGGGCCAGCGCATCCTCGACGTCGGCGCCTGGTACAAGAACGGCGCGACCGGCTTCGACACGCAGCGGCTCTACGAGAACGACGGCCACGGCGGTTTCCGCGACGTCACGCGCCTGCGCGCCATGGACCGGACGTGCTTCCCGATGGGGTCGAACTTCGGCGACGTCGACAACGACGGCTGGCCCGACCTCTACCTCGCGACCGGCGACCCGGAGTTCGGCGCGCTCTGGCCCAACGTAATGCTCCACAACGACGGCGGCCGGCGCTTCGAAGACGTCACGTCGGCGACCGGAACCGGCCACCTGCAGAAGGGGCACGGCGTCTCGTTCGGAGACGTCGACGGCGACGGCGACCAGGACCTGTTCGTCGAGCTCGGCGGCGCCTTGAAGGACGACGCCTTCCACGACGCGCTGTTCCAGAATCCGGGCCACGGGAACCACTGGCTCACGGTGCGGCTCGTCGGCGTCGAGTCGAACCGCTTCGGCGTCGGCGCCCGGCTGAAGGCGACGATCGCGGAGGCGGGGCCCGACGGCGCGGTCGTCCGCCGCGACGTCCACGCGGTGGTCGGCGGAAACTCGAGCTTCGGCGGCAACAGCCTCCAGGCGGAGATCGGGCTCGGCCGGGCGCAGACGCTGCTCGCCCTCGAGGTCCGCTGGCCGCGCACCGGGAAGGTCCAGGCCTTCACGGACGTCCCGCTCGACACGATGATCGTCGTCGAGGAGGGGCGGCCATGGCGGCGCGCTCCTCCGCCCGGCGCGGCTCCGTCCGCCCCGGGCGGCGCCGCGGGCCTGCGCGCCGGCGGCCGCTGACGCCGCTGGACGGGATGCCCGTGACGCCGACACTCCTCTTCCTGCTGGTTTTTCCGACCTCCGCGCGGGCCGCGGAGCCGGCGCTATTCCTGCGAGCCGTCGCGCCGCCGGTGCAGGAGACGCCACCGGCGGACGACGGCCCCTGCTGCCGGCCGCAGCGCAGGTCGACCGACCCTGCCTCGCTCCCGAGCGACCGCAAGTCGGTGCTGCTGCGCGCGGCCGCGCAGGCGCTCTTCGACTCCAACGCGCCCTTCGTCGGCATGGCGCCGCTGCGCGAGAACGAGGCGAAGTTCGCGCAGATCGGCGAGAGGACGCCGCTCGAGACGGTCTACGCGATCTGCTTCCAGCTCGGCGAGGCGCGCCTCCAGGAAGGCGAGATCGACGGCGCGATCGCGGCGTACGAGCGCTGCCTCGCGATCGCGAAGACCCTCGACGACCGCGATGCGCAGCTCGGGGTGATGCGCCGGCTGGCGCTGTCGGAGATGCGCCGCGGCGAGCGCGCCAACTGCGTCGCCCACCACAACTCCGACAGCTGCATCTTCCCGCTGCGCGGCGGCGCCCTCCACGTCGAACCCGCCGGCAGCAAGAAGGCGATCGCGCTCCTCTCGGAGATCCTCGAGACGCTGGCGCCGGGCGACCTGAACTCGATCTGGCTGCTCAACATCGCCCACATGACGCTCGGCACCTATCCCGAGGGCGTGCCGCCGAAGTGGCGCATCGACCCCAAGGCGTTCGAGTCGGAGCACCCGCTGCCGCGCATGGTCGACGTCGCGGTGAAGAAGGGGCTGCGGATCTTCGCCCGCTCGGGCGGCGCGGCGGTCGACGACTTCGACCTCGACGGCCGGCTCGACGTCGTCGTCTCCTCGAGCGATCCCGACGACTCGCTGCGGATGTTCCGGCAGAAGGGCGACGGGACGTTCGAGGAGGTGACCGCGGAGAAGGGGCTCACCGGGCAGCTCGGCGGCCTGAACTTCCTGCACTTCGACGCGAACAACGACGGCCGGCTCGACCTCCTGGTCCAGCGCGGCGCGTGGCTCGGCCCCGCGGGCAAGGTGCCCAACTCGCTGCTGATCCAGCAGGCGGACGGGACCTTCCTCGACCGCACGCTCGAGGCGGGCATCGAGACGGCCGCGCCGAGCCAGGTGGCGGTCACCGCCGACGTCGACAACGACGGCGACCTCGACCTTTTCCTGGGCTACGAGTCGCTCACCGGCCCGGGCGGGACGGAGTTCCCGAGCCGGATGTTCAAGAATCGCGGCGACGGGACCTTCGAGGACGTGACGCGCCAGGCGGGCGTGCAGAACCACCGTTTCTGCAAGGGCGCCGCGTTCGGCGACTACGACGGCGACCGCCTCCCCGACCTCTACGTGTCGAACATGGGCGCGCCGAATCGCCTCTACCGCAACCAGGGCGACGGCTCGTTCAAGGACGTGGCGCTCGCCGCCGGCGTCGCCGAGCCGAAGGACAGCTTCGCGACCTGGTTCTTCGACTACGACAACGACGGCGACCTCGACCTCTACGTCACCTGCTACGCGATGGGGGCGCGCTCGGCGGAGCTCTGCGCCTTCTACAAGGACGGGAAGGCGCCGAGCGACTCGCAGCGCCTCTACGAGAACGTCGGCTCGGGACGCTTCCAGGACGTCACGAAGGAGCGCGGCCTCGCGCGCCCGCTCTTCCCGATGGGCAGCAACTTCGGCGACGTCGACAACGACGGGTTCCCCGACCTCTACCTCGGCACCGGCGACCCCGACTTCACCTCGCTCTGGCCCAACATCCTCTTCCGCAACGACGGCGGCCGGCGCTTCCAGGACGTGACGACGGCGACCGGGACGGGCCACCTGCAGAAGGGCCACGGCGTCTGCTTCGCGGACGTCGACGGCGACGGCGACCAGGATCTCTTCGAGGAGCTCGGCGGCGCGGTGCGCGACGACGCCTTCCAGGCGGTGCTCTTCGAGAACCCGGGCCACGGCAACCACTGGCTCACGGTGCGCGTCGTCGGCCACCAGACCAACCGCTTCGGCGTCGGCGTGCGGCTGCGCGCGACGATCGAGGAGGGGGCCGGCACGCGCTCGATCGTGACCTTCGTCGGCGGCAACTCGAGCTTCGGCGGCAACAGCCTGCAGGCGGAGCTCGGGCTCGGGCAGGCGAAGCAGCTGCGCGAGCTCGAGGTCTTCTGGCCGACCACCGGCAAGACCGACCTCTTCAAGGACGTGCCGCTCGACCGGATCGTCGTGGTCGAGGAGGGCAAGGGCTGGCGCCTCGCGCCGGCTCCGTGAGCCGTCTCTCGGCCGTGAACCCTTCCCGTGTCCGGCGGGAATGTATGGATACGGCGGACGTCGATCTCCGTCCCACGCCGTTACGCTGAAGCCCCTGCAGCGCACCGCGAAGCCCTGTGCCCAAGGGAGAAGCGCCATGTCGCATCGCGTCGCAGTCGTCGTTTCACTCCTCTTCGCGGCGATGACCGTCGCGGCCGTGCAGGCCGGCGGAGGACACCCCGCCGGGGGCGGCGGCAAGGACGGGAAGCCGGCGCCGCCGGCCCCGCCCGCCTCGGTGCCCGAGGCGAAAGCGCCGCAGGGGATCGAGGTCTCCCTCACCCGGCGGAACGCGGACGGCCCCTACGAGAAGAACGCCTACAGCTTCCGGTACATGACGCAGGACGTGGAGGTCCACAAGAACGAGGTCGACGTCGTCTACGGCGCGTGCGGCCAGATCCACGTCCAGCCCGGGGCGAACCTGAAGAACAAGATCGCCAAGGTCCCCGGCATGTCGCTCGACGAGGTGCAGGCCTGGCCGAACACCGGCTGGATGATGTCGAGCATCGACGCCGTGAAGAACCAGAACTACGTGATGGAGATCGACGACGGGACGACGAAGATGCGCATCAAGTTCCGCGTCTCCACGCTGAACTCCGCCGAGCTGCGTTTCGAGTGGCAGCCGTTCCGCGACATGAGCGCGGGGCTGTCCGGCACGCTCTCCAAGTGCACGGGCAAGCACGCCACGAAGTAAACCGCGGCCGCGGCTTGAAACTGGAGCGGACGTCGAGGGCAGGGGTGAAGAGGGCGCGGGGAGCAGGGCTTCGTGCGAGAACGCGCGACGGGCGAGGGCGGGTGGAGGGGCGGAGGGGAAAAAGGCTCGATGGACGGGACACGCTCGCCCCAAACCAAAAGTTGAACGGGGGGCTCGCTGCGCTCGGCGCATTCGAATACGACTCGCAGCAGCTCCGTGGTCGACCGCCTCACGCGGCGTCCCGTCCCTCGACCTTTTTCCCCTCCGCCCTTTGACCACCGTTCG
>Ga0137432_1000434_pt1 | contig 23310 bp, 21 predicted proteins | sample EasRivERMZT820_2_FD_102337 | JGI IMG/M metagenome (GOLD analysis project Ga0137432, IMG submission 102337) | Soil microbial communities from meander-bound floodplain in the East River, Colorado, USA - East River MetaG ERMZT820_2 | ecosystem: Environmental > Terrestrial > Soil > Floodplain ... | reverse complement strand
GTGAGGCGGTCGACCACGGAACTGCTGCGAGTCGTGCCCGAATGCGCCGAGCGCAGCGAGCCCCCCGTTCAACTTTTGGTTTGGGGCGAGCGTGTCCCGTCCATCGAGCCTTTTTCCCCTCCGCCCCTCGACCCGCCCCCGCCCGTCGCGCGTTCAACCACGCCCCCTTCTCCCCGCGCCCGCTTCACCCCCGTCCTCGACGTCCGCTCCAGTTCCAAGCCGCGGCCGCGTTACTTCTCGCCGCGCGTGATCGAGAACTTGAACGGGACGCGTGCGACGAACGGCCGCGTCCCGTCGCTCGTGACGCGCGGCTTGAAGCGCCAGCGCTCGAGGACGTCGAGAGCGGCGTCGTCGAGGAGCGCGAAGCCCGAGCTCGACTCGACGTGCACCTTCTCGACCGTCCCGTCGGCGCGCACGTCGGCGAGCAGCACGGCCGTCCCCTCCTGGCGCTTGCGCAGCGCCTGGCGCGGGTAGGCCGGCGCCGGCGCGTCGAGCGTCTCCGCCTCCTCGATGACGGCGGGCGGCGTCGGGCCGGGGGCGACCTCGACCTTCTCCGGCCGCGGCGCCTTCACGACGACGGGAGGCGGCCGCTCCGCCGGGCGCGCCGCGTCGGCGATCGAGCCTGGCGCGAGCGGCAGGTGGGCGAGCGGGTCGGGGCGCGTGCTGAAGAGGGGCGGAGGCGCTCCGTCCCGCGGCTCTCGAGGCCCGTCGGCGGGCGCGAGCGGCGACCCGGCCCACGCCGGATCGAGCGCGCGCAGCGGCATCTCGCGCCCGACATACGGGACGATCCGCTCCTGCGCCGACGGGACGGCGACGGCCGCACCGAGGCCGAAGGCGGCGCAAAGGTCGGCGGCGAGGCGGCGGGTCGGTCGGTGGCGCGGATCCACGGTCCTCTCTTGAACGGACGCCGGCGGCGACGGGTCGCTTGAATTCGCGCGCCCTGCCCGTTGAATGGCGGGACTTTCACGAGCCGGCACGAGCCGGAACGCCCCGAGGACCGCCCAAGATGCCGAAGCTCTACTTCTCGCGCGAATTCAAGGAGATCGAAGTCGCCGAGGGGCAGGACCTGCGCACCATCGCGGCGGAGCACAAGATCCCGATCTACGCGGGGTTGGCGCAGTTCCTGAACTGCCGCGGCCGCGGGCTGTGCGGGACGTGCAAGGTGCGCGTGAAGCCGCAGCACGTGCTCTCGGAGCGGACCAAGGCGGAGATCGCGAAGCTCCCGCAGACCGACCCGACGATCCGGCTCGGGTGTCAGACGTACGTCTACGGCAACTGCGAGGTCCAGACCTATCCGCGGCCGCGACAGGGCTGGATGGAGCACAAGTGCTACCAGCATCTGATCGAAGAGTAGACGCGCCGGCCGGATGAAGGTCTTCGCGCTCTCCGATCCGCACCTGTCGTTCGGGACGCCCGGAAAGGAGATGGACCGCTTCGGCCCGAACTGGGTCGGCCATCCCGCCAAGATCGAGCGGGCGTGGCGCGAGCGGGTGCAGGACGGCGACCTCGTCCTCGTGCCCGGCGACATCTCGTGGGCGATGGGGCTCGAGAAGGCACGGCCCGACCTCGACTTCCTGGGCCGCCTGCCCGGCACGAAGGTGCTCGGCAAGGGCAACCACGACTACTGGTGGGCGTCGATCTCGAAGGTGAGGCAGGCGCTGCCGCCGAAGACCTTCGCGCTGCAGGGCGACGCGGTGCGCGTCGGCGACGTCGTGGTCGGCGGTACGCGCCTGTGGGACATACCTGGGGCATCCTTCAAAGCGTGGATCGACTGGAAGCCCGACCCGGGCGGGAAGCCGCTCGAGATGATCAGCGCCGAGCCGAGCGCGGAGCAGGCGGCCGAGACGTCGCGCCTCTGGGACCGTGAGCTGCTCCGGCTCGAGCGCGCGCTCGCCGACGTCGAGCGCCTCGCGACGGGCGGGGCGCTGCGCATCGCGGCCGTGCACTACCCGCCGTGCGATCCGGAGCTGCGTCCGACGGCGGCGACCGCGGCGTTCGAGCGCGCCGGCGTGCCCCACGTCGTCTTCGGCCACCTCCATTCGGTGAAGCGCGACCGCGGCGCCCCCTTCGGCGAGCGCGCGGGCGTGCGCTACCACCTCGCCTCGTGCGACTGGATCGACTTCACCCCGCAGCTCGTGGCGCAGACGTGACGCGCCCCGTGACGTTCGACGTCACGCGCATCATCCCCTTCGCGCCCGGCTCGTACGCGCGCGTCCACGCCCTCCAGCAGGAATTCGTGGCGCGGCGCGTCGAGGGGGCGGGCGGCGACGCGATCCTCGTCGGCGAGCACGAGCGCGTCGTGACGCTCGGCCGCGGGACGAAGGAGCCGGTCCTCGGGCTGCCGATCCCGGTCGTCGAGATCGAGCGCGGCGGGCAGGCCACGTGGCACGGGCCGGGGCAGCTCGTCGCCTACCCGATCGTCTCGCTCGCGGAGCGGCGCCAGTCGATCCGCGCCTACCTGCGCGACCTCGAGCGGGCGATCGTCGCGACGGTCGGCAGTTTCGGCATCGCGGCGGAATCCCGCGACGGCGCGACCGGCGTCTGGGTCGGGCCGCGCAAGCTCGCGTCGATCGGCGTCGCGGTGCGGCGCTGGGTCACGTGGCACGGCCTCGCGCTCAACGTCGCGCCCGACCTCGCCGACTTTTCCCGCATCCGCCCGTGCGGCTTCGAGCCCGACGTCATGACCTCGATGGAGCGGCTGCTCGGGCGCGCGCCCGACCTCGACGCGGTGAAGCGGCGCCTGGTCGACGACCTGATCGCGGTGCTCGGGCTCGCGGCGCCGCGCTGGGAGCCGCCCGCCGCGTGAGCGCGGTCGCGTGCGTCACGGCGTGAGCGCGATCGCGGCCCAGGACGATCCGAGCCAGCCGACGATGGCGAGCAGCAGCCCGGGGTCGGTGAAGAGCACGCGGGCCGGGTCCTCGCCGCGCTGCCTCCGGTAGAGCAGGAGCACGTAGCGGCCGAGCCCGAAGAAGACGAACGGGACGGTGTAGAGCAGGTGGTCGGTCTTGAACTTCGCCACCGTGTCGGGGCTCGCGGTGTAGATCGAGTAGCAGATGAGCGTCGCGGTCGCGGCCATCCCGACCAGCAGGTCGAGCACGCGGTCGGAGTAGTGCTGGAGCACGGAGCGGCCGCCGCCGCCGTTCGCCTCGGTGATCAGGAGCTCGCCGCGCCGCTTCGAGCAGGCAAGGAAGAGCGCGCCGAAGAACGTGCAGAGGATCAGCCACGAGCTCACCTCGAGGCCGGCCACCTTCGGTCCGCTCACCACGCGGATCAGGAAGCCGAGCGCGACGCACGTCACGTCGGCGATCACGATCTGCTTCAGCCACGCCGTGTAGGCCACGTTGAGGCCGAGGTAGGCGACCAGGACGACCAGCCCCGACGGGATCGCGAGCGGCGTCACCTTCGGCGCGTGCGGCAGCGTCCAGGCGATGGCGAGGGCGGCGACGGCGCACGCGAGCGAGGCGACGCGGGCGGTCCGGACCGAGAGGCGTCCCGACGCGATCGGCCGCATCCGCTTGACCGGATGGCGCGCGTCCTCCTCGCGGTCGGCGATGTCGTTCAGGAGGTAGACGCAGCTCGACGCCAGGCAGAACGCGACGAAGAGCAGCCCGACCGGGACCAGCACCGAGGCGTCGCGGATCTGGTGCGCGAGGTGGGCGAAGAGGATCCCCACGAAGATCGCGAGGTTCTTCGTCCATTGATGGGGGCGCAGTGCCTGGATCAGCGCAGGGATCGGGAAGCCTCGCGTGGGGCGCTTCGAAAGAGCAGGATCTTACCGGGCGGGGAAATCCGTTCCTTCACGCCGACCGGGCTCCACTGCCGCTGTCGGCCCGATCGATCGGGGCTACACTCCTCGTCCTCTTTCGAGCCAACCGGGTCGCCGACGCGAGCCAAAACGAGCGCCGATGAAAGTCCAGCTGGTCAGCGCGACCTACAACGCCGCATTCTCCTACATGCGGAAGTTCCTGGGACTGGGCTACATCCAGGCCTGCGCCCAGTCGCACCCCGACGTCGCGCGCGACTGCACGTTCCGGCACGACTTCTACGACACCTACGAGTCGTCGCCCGAGGCGGTCGCGGCGCAGATCGCGGCGGTGGGGGCCGACCTCGTCGCGTTCGGCACCTACACCTGGAACGTGCGCGACGTCCTCCAGATCTGCCGCGTCCTGAAGGAGGGCGGCTTCAAGGGCCGCGTGCTGCTCGGCGGCCCCGAGGTCAGCTACCACCACCAGAAGTACCTCTCCGAGAACCCGGCCGTCGACATGATCGCCGCCGGCGAGGGCGAGCTGCTCTTCCGCGACCTCCTGCTGCACCTGCTGCGCACGCCCAAGGAGCCGCCGCGCGGCATCCTCGGCCTCAACTTCCGCTGGGGTGGCGAGCTCTGCCTGGTCGAGCCGCGCGAGTTCCACGCGAACCTCGACGATCTGCCGTCGCCGTTCCTGACGGGCGCGCTGGACATCGACGAGCTGATCCACTCGGCCTACTTCCAGACGACGCGCGGCTGCCCGTTCACCTGCACCTACTGCGACTACGGCCGCAACCAGCCCTACTACGAGTTCTCGCTGGCGCGCGTCAAAGAGGAGCTCGAGTTCTTCAAGCGCCGCAATGCGCGCGCGATCTTCTCGGTCGACGCCACCTTCAACTACCGGCGCGGCCGCGCGAACGAGATCCTGAAGATGGTGGCCGACATGGGCTTCGAGGGCATGTTCGCCATCGAGGTCTTCCCGTCGCTCATCGACGACGACATGGTCGAGCTGCTGAAGCGCGTCAAGCTCTCCAACTGCGGCATCGGCATCCAGACCGCCAACCCGGTCGCGATGCGCAACATCCGCCGCATCTGGTCGCCGGCGAGGATGGAGGACAAGCTCGACAAGCTCGCGGCGATGCCCAACGTGCTCGTCTCGCTCGAGCTGATCATGGGGCTGCCGGGCGACAACCTGAAGACGTTCAAGGAGACGCTCGACTGGAGCTACGCGAGGCGGCCGCACCACATCTTCGCGCTGCCGCTCCAGATCCTGTCGCGCACGCCGCTCGAGCATCAGATCGACGAGTTCAAGATCGAGCACTCGGGGCCGGCGGGGGGCGAAGAGATCCTCTCCAACTACTCCTTCAGCCGCGAGGAGGTGATGGTCGGCAAGGCGATCGTCAACTGGCACCGCCTGCTCCAGCCGATCGTCTTCCGGCTGCGCCACCTGATCGACGTCAAGCCCTCCGACTTCATCGAGGGCTGGGCGTGGCACGCCTACTACCACGGCCTGCACGAGCACGTCGGCGAGCTCCACAAGAACGTCGTCTCGCCCGACCTCCTCGACCGCTTCGTGCGGGAGTTCCGCGGTTTCGTCCAGGCGGCGTGCCGCGAGCGCGGCAAGCCCGACCTCTCGCCGCAGATCGGCGAGATGATGCGCTACCTGCTGGTGCGGCGCGCGCTGTCGCGCGAGGGCGCCTTCTTCGTCGACGTGCTCGACGTGTCGTGCATGACGACGAGCCCGCGCTGGCACCGCATCTGGTCGGTGCGCCGCGACGACCTGCCGCCGCCGGACGGCCTCGATCCGATGGCGCGCCTGCGCCCGACCGGCCCGCTGGTGCGCGAGCGCTTCGACTTCGACATCGAGGCGATCTACGGCGAGCTCGACGGCGCGCGCATGGCCGCCGCTCCGGTGAAGGAGACGGCCTTCGTCTTCTTCCGCGACCCCTTCACCGGCGCCGGCCGGGCGGTGAAGGTCGACGAGTTCGCCGACAAGCTGCTCGCCGGCTGCACCGGCGAGGCGGCGCTGCGCGACGTGGCCGACGCGCTCGCGCGCGAGATGCCCGAGCGGCGCGCCCGCGACGAGAGCCGCTCCGTGGCGCAGGTGCTCCTCGACTGCGGCGTGCTCGCGCTCGCGTGATCGCCCGCACGAAACGCGGGGGTCCCGGCGGCACGCCGGTATAAATCCGCGTCGTCCTCAGGCGCGCGGGCGGCCGCGGCCGAGAGACCGCACGAGTGTTTCCTCCGCGGATGCGCCGGATGGCCGAGAAGGCGAGAGAGGGTGCGAGGAAGGGCGACGCGGCCGGCCCGCGCGCGGACGACCTCTTCGTCCTCGTCCACCGCACCGTCGACCCGCACCTCGTGATGTACCACGAGCCGCAGAGCGCCATCGCGGAGCAGTACCGGACCTTCCGCACCAACCTGGTGGCGATGAACAGCGGCGGCGCCCCGCGCGCGCTGGCGATCACCTCGACCATCAAGGGCGAGGGCAAGTCGGTCACGACGGCCAACCTCGCGCTGGCGCTGGCGGAGCTGCCCGACACGCGCGTCCTGATCGTCGACGCCGACCTGCGCGCCCCGATGCAGCACCAGCTCTTCGGCGTCCCGCGCGAGCCGGGGCTGTGCGACCTGATGCTCGACGTGGCGCCCTTCGACCAGGTGGTGCTGCGCACGACGGTGCCGGGGCTCTCGGTGATGCCGGCCGGCAAGGCGGTCCGCAACCCCTCCGAGCTGCTCGGGTCGTCGCGCATGCGCGACCTCGTCTCCGCGCTCAAGGCGGAGTTCCACTGGATCCTGTTCGACTCGCCGCCGTCGCTGCCGTTCGCCGACGCCGCCGTCCTCGGCCACCGCGTCGACGGGCTGCTCTTCGTGGTGAGGATGGAGAAGACGCCGCGCCAGCAGGTCGCGCGCGCGCTCGAGCTCCTGAAGAGCGCCGGGTGCAACGTGCTCGGCTCGTTCCTCGCCGGCAGCCGCACCGACGACGGGCGCGCGCGCGAATACGTGATCCCCGAGGACTGACCGGCGGCGATGGGGAGCCGAGCCGTCGTCGCGCCGCGCCCCGGGCGCCGCATGAGCGGGTCGCTCCGCGTCCCTTCCGACAAGTCGATCACGCAGCGCGCGCTGCTGATCGGCGCGCTCGCCGAGGGGACGACGCGCGTCGTCCGTCCGCTCGATTCCGGCGACACCCGAGCGGTGCGGCGCGCCCTCGTCCGGCTCGGCGTCGGCTTCGTCGAGCGCGTCGCCGGCAAGACGGGCGACGAACGGATCGAGCTCGAGGTCCGTCCGCCGCGGCAGCTCGCGCTGCGCGGCGCGGCTCCGCTCGACCTCGAGAACTCTGGCACCGGCGCGCGCCTCCTGTTCGGGCTGCTCGCGGGCCGCGGCCTCGCCGCGACGCTCACCGGCGACGCGAGCCTGCGCGGCCGCCCGATGGGGCGCGTCGTCGCGCCGCTCACGGCGATGGGGGCGCGCTTCGAAGGGGAGGACCCCGACCGCCTGCCGCTGCGCGTGAGCGCGGCGCCGCCGCTGAAACCCTACGTGGGTGCGCTCCCGGTCGCCTCGGCGCAGGTGAAGTCGGCGGTCCTGCTCGCGGCGCTCGGCGCCGAGGGGACGACGCGCCTCACCGAGCCGGCGCCGACGCGCGCCCACACCGAGGTGATGCTGCGCGCGTTCGGGGTCGCCGTCGAGACGAGCGGCCGTGACGTCGCGCTGCGCGGACCGCAGCGGCCGCGCGCGACCCGGGTCGACGTCCCCGCCGACCCCTCCGCGGCCGCCTTCCACGCGGCGGCGGCGGCGCTGCTGCCCGGCTCCGCCGTCGAGCTGACCGCGCTCGCGCTGTCGCCGCGGCGGGCGCGCTTCTTCGACGTGCTGGCGCGGATGGGCGCCAAGGTCGAGCGGCGCGACGTCGCCGAGCGCGGTGGCGAGCCGGTGGGGACGCTCCGGGTCGAGAGCGGCGAGCTGGTCGCGACCGAGGTCGACGCGGCCGAGGCGCCCGACCTGGTCGACGAACTGACGCTGGTGGCGGTGGTCGGCGCGCTCGCGCGCGGGACGACGCGGGTGCGCGGCGCCGCGGAGCTGCGCGTGAAGGAGAGCGACCGCCTCGAGGCGATCGGCGAGGGTCTCTCCCGCATGGGGGCCCGGATCGTCCTCCATCCCGACGGCTTCGACGTGACGGGCGCGGCGGAACTGCGCGGCGCCGCGGTGCGCAGCTTCGCCGACCACCGGATCGCGATGGCGCTCGCCGTCGCCGCGCTGCGCGCCGAGGGCGCGACCGCGATCGACGACTTCGAGTGCGCGGCGATCAGCTACCCGCGCTTCGCCGCCGACCTCGCGCACCTGCTCGGCGAGTCCCCGTTCGCGTGACGGCGGCGCGCGCGGCCGGCGCCGGTGCGATCACTCCTCCTCGATCGGCTCGAAGCGCGTCCCCTCGCGCGAGCGCCACAGCCCGCTGAAGGAGTCGAGGAGCACGTCGTCCTCGTCGACCCAGAGCGTGGCGCCGCGGGCGCGATGCCCGGCCGGCGCGAGCCGCGCGACCGCGCCGAGCTCGCCGGCGCGCGCGACGAAGCGATGGAGGTCGTCGATCTCGACGAGGCGCGCCTCTGCGTCGAGGCCGTCGCGCGCGCGGAACGCCTCCGCCGCCGCCGCGTCGGAAAAGAGCGGCACCATGTTGCGATCGCCCTCCGCGTCGCCGTCGGGGAGCGCGAGCGGCTCGTCGCCGAGGTGGAAGCCCCACCAGTGCGGCGGATCGCCCGCGCCGATGAACGGCACCTTGCCGAAGACGCGGCGCATCAGCCGGTCCCAGCGCTCGGAGTCGACCAGCGGGTCGAGCTCCTCGCTGCCGTCGTAAAACTGCCAGCGGCCGCGCGCGTCGAGCAGCTCGCTCTCGAGTTCGCGCCCGCCCTCCGTCACTCGCACCTTCACGAACTCGACGTGGCTCTGGTCGTCGAGGAAGAAGTAGATGAGATCGCAGTCGTCGAGGAGCGCGCCCGCGTAGCCCTCCTCGGCGCGCAGCTCGAGGAACTCGCGCAGCTCGCCGGTCGGCAGCGCCCGCCCCGTGCCGCCGCCCGCCGCGACGGCCGCCTTCGCGCCCGCCTCGTTCGTGAAGAGCCGCAGCATCAGCCCGCCCGGCTGCGCCGGATGGAGCGCGTGGAGGAAGTGGCCGCTGGTGAGGACGTACCAGCAGCTGTTGGTGGCGTGGGCGATGCGCTGCCGCTGCAGCTCGGCGTAGCGCGGCAGCATCTCGCGCAGCCGCTCGGCGAGTCCCGCCGGCGGATCGGGCGCGAGGAGCAGCGACTCGCCGTCGAAGCGCGCGACCGGGCACCACACCCCGTGCTCGCTCTGGTGGGTCGGGGTCTGGCCCGCCGCCACCGCCCGCGCGTTGTCGGGACGCGCGAGGATCAGGAGGACGGGTCCCGCCTCGTCGCCCGGGGCGTCGACGAAGAGGTACTCGTCGTCACCGTGCAGGATGCGCGTCTTGCGGGGCATGGATCGCCTTCGAGAGGATCAACCGGCGCGTCTGCTCGCGCCACCGTCCGGCCAGCAGCAGCGACGCGACCACGCGCAGCGGCAGCAGCAGCAGGTCGACGAACGCCTCGGCGAGGAGCACGAGCACGCCGCCGGAGATTCCGCGTCGCGCGCCGATCACTTGAGGTCCGCCGCGCAACGGAAGCCGAGATAGAGCTCGCGCGACGAGCCGCCCGGCGCGACCCAGCGGAACGTCCCGCCGACGTTCTCGCCGGGGCTCAGGAAATGGCCGCCGCGCACGATGACGGGCGCGATGTTCGACGGGAGATCGAGGATCGTGTCACCCTCTTCGAGCGAGCAGGTCCACTCCTGGACGTTGCCCGCCATGTTGAGCACCTTGAAGGGCGACGCACCGTCCTCGTACGCCGTGACCGGCGCCGTCGTGCCGAGGCCGGCGAGCGCGTCGTTGCACCTGCCCTTCACGTACTGGTCGCCCCACGGATAGGCGAGCCCCTCCTTGCCGCGGCACGCCACCTCCCACTCGTCCTCGGTGGGGAGGCGCTTGTTCACGTACTTCGCGTAGGCGTCGGCGTCGCGCCACGTGACGCCGACCACCGGATGGTCGAGGCGGTCGGCAGGGGGCCGGCGCGGCCCGACGCCGCCCTCGGCGGTCCAGTGGCGCGGCGTGTGGGGCTCGCGCTGGTCGGGCGGCAGCGAGTCGAGGAACGCGACGTAGTCGGCGTTGCTCACCTCGCAGCGGTCGAGGAGGAACGGCCGCAGCGTCACGTTCTTCTTGCGCCGCTCGAAGCCGCTGTCGGGGCCGACCGTGAAGGTGCCGCCCGGCACGTAGACCATGTTGGGGCGCGTCTTGGCGCCGCCCGGCAGATAGAACTCGGGGTGGCGCACGCGATCGAGCTCGACGCCCGCCGCCATGTAGTCGTCGTACTTCGCCTTGAAGCCCTTCGCCGCCTCGCTCCTCGCGTAGAGCGACTCGTTCCAGAGCAGCTCGAAGCCGCGGTCGGCCGCGAGCCACGGCGCGAGCGCCTGCGCGCAGCGCGTCGCGAGGTCGTCCTTGCCCGGCTTGGCGGTCGCCTCGTGCGCGATCAGGTCGCCGAGAGCGTCGAGAAGCGTGTCGTCGGCGAGCCCGCGCGCCGCGAGCTCGGCCCGGATCGCGCGGCCGAGCTCCTCGAGGTCGGCGCGCCGGCGCGCCCGCGCCTCCTTGGCGTCGGCGGGGGCGGGGCGCTCCTGCTGCTGCGCGACGAGCCCGGAGGCGACCGCCGCGAGCCGCTGCGCCACGGTCGGCGACTTCCCCGCCTCCTCGGCGCGGAACGCCGCGAGCGCGCGCTCGGCGTGGGTGTAGGCGCGCTCGAGGTCGGCGAGCGCCTCCTCCTGCGCCTTCGACGCCGCGCGGTAGCGCAGGAGCGCGCTCTGCTCGTCGGCGCCCGGGCGGAGCGCCGTCGTCAGTAGAAGGGCGAGCGCGACCAGCGGCATCGAGTCATCCTGGGTGGGGACCGGATCGGGAGCAACGGCGCGGCGGGCGCATCGTCGCCGCCGGCGCGCGGAGATTATAGGTGGCGCTTCCGCGGCTTCCGGGACCGGCATGAGCGACCTCACCCTCGACGCACCGCTCGATCGCCTGAAGGGGATCGGTCCCAAGCGCGCGACGCTCCTGCGCGCGAGCGGGCTCGCGACGGTCGCCGACCTGCTGCGGCTGCCGCCGCATCGCCACGTCACGTTCGCCGCGCCGACGCCGATCGCGGAGCTCGTCGCCGGTACGCCCGCCACCATCCGCGTCCGCATCCGCCGGCGGAAGGGCTCGGGGCGGCGCGGCGTCGTCGCGTCGCGCCTCGACGTCGAGGACGCGAGCGGCGCGCTCGCGGCGTTCGTCTTCGGGCCGCGCTGGCTCGTCCACCAGTACGCGACCGGCGAGGAGGTCGTCCTCTTCGGCGAGTCGCGGCGGCGCGACGGCGCGCTCACCTTCCTGGTCCGCGGCACGCTCCATCAAGAGGAGCTGCCTCCCGAGCCGCGCGCCGTGCTGCTGCCGGTCTACCGGCTGCCCGAGGGACTCGCGCCACGCCTCCACCGCCGCCTGCTGCGCTTCGCCTGCGCCGAGCTCTCGCGCGAACTCGCGGCGATCCGACCTGCGTGGGTCGAGGCGGCGCTCGGCCATCCGGCGAGCCTCGCCGAGCTCGACCAGTGGCTCCACTTTCCCGCCGATCGTCCGGAGGCGGCGCGCGCGCGGCGGGCCTTCGCGTTCGCGGCGGCGGCCGAGCTGCAGGCGCGGCTGCTGCGCGAGCGGCGCATCCGGGCAGCGCGCCCGGGCGGCGCGTATCCCGGCGTCGAGCGCGAGCTCGCCGCCTACCGCGCGGCGCTCCCCTTCGCGCTCACCGCCGACCAGGAGCGCGCGCTCGCCGACGCGGCGGGCGACCTCGCGGCGCCCGAGGCGATGAGCCGCCTCCTCACCGGCGACGTCGGCAGCGGCAAGACCGCGGTCGCCCTTTTCCCGCTGATCGTCGCCGCGCGCGCGGGCCGGCAGGGCGCCCTGCTCGCGCCGACCGAGATCCTGGCGCGCCAGCACGCGCGCACGCTCGCGACGCTCGCCGCGGAGCTCGCGCTGCCGCCGCCGCAGCTCTGCGTCGCGGGCGACGGGAAGAGCGGCCGCGCTCCGCTCGCCGCGCCGCTGATCGTCGGCACCCACCGCCTCTTCTCGACGGCGACGCGCTTCCGCGACCTCGCGGCGGTGGTCGTCGACGAGCAGCACAAGTTCGGCGTGCGGCAGCGCTTCCGCCTGTGGGCGAAGGGGGAGCGGCCCGACCTCCTGCTGGTGTCGGCGACACCGATCCCGCGGACGCTCGCGCTCACGCTCTTCGGCCACCTCGACCTCTCGGTCCTCGCGCAGCGGCCGTTCGACGGCAGGAACATCACCAGTGAGCTCCTGCTGGGCGAGGCGCGGCGCGGCGTCGCGGCGCGCATCCGCGCCGAGGTCGAGCGCGGCGGGAAGGTCTTCGTCGTCTGTCCGGCGATCGCGGCGGGGGAGGAGAAGGGGCGCGCCGCCGCGGAGACCTTTGCGCCGTGGCTCGCCGCGCGGCTCGCCGCGCCCGACCAGCTCGCCCTCCTGCACGGCCGCATGGACTCCGCGACCAAGCAGACGCGCATCGACGACTTCACGGCGGGGCGGCTGCGTGTGCTCGTCGCGACCGTCGTGGTCGAGGTCGGGATCGACGTGCCCGACGCGACGCTCGCGGTCGTGCTCGGCGCCGACCGCTTCGGCCTCTCGCAGCTCCATCAGATCCGCGGCCGCGTCGGGCGGCGCGGCGCGCCGGCCGGCTGCCTGCTCGTCGCGACCGACCCGGGCGAGACGACGAAGGCGCGGCTCGAGGCGTTCGCCGCGACCGACGACGGCTTCCGGCTCGCGGAGATGGACCTCGAGCAGCGCGGACCGGGGGAGCTGCTCGGGACGCTTCAGCACGGCCTCACCGCCGGCCTCTATCCCGAGGCGCTCACCGATGCTTCCCTGATCGCGGCGGCGCGCGACTGGGCCGTGCAGGCGGCCGCGCATGGCGGAGATCGGTGCAAGTCCTCGCTGAGCAAGCCTTTCCGCGGGCGGGCAGTTGCCACCTCCGACTGGATCTGGTAGTTCCTCCGCCCCTTCCGGCCGCCCCGTGGAGTGTCTGCTTGCGCATCGCCCCGGTTGCGCTGCTCTTGCTGTTCGCTGGCGCACCGCCGCTCGCGGCGCAGATCAAGCCGCCGGCCGCCAAGTCGAAGAAGGGTGACCTTCCGCAGTTCGACAACGATTCCGACGCCGGGAAGCGCAAGGCGGCGGAGCGGGTGGTCGAGACTCCGGAGCAGGCGCTCGAGCGGGCGCTCCCGACCGCGACCCTCTGGCCGGGCGAAAGCGGGGAAAACGTCATCCGCGCCCTGGTCGCACGCGGGCCCGAGATGGTCCCGCTGCTGCAGACGCGCCTGAAGGCGGGCACCGTCCTCGAGCGCGCCGCAGTGGCGCGCGGCCTCTGCCTGCTGGGCGACAAGGAGTCGTTCGAGGCGATCCAGCAGCTGCTCGGGGACTCCCGCCAGCGTGCCCGCTTCACGCCGCTGCTCGCGTCGCTGCACGACCTCGACGCCGCGCGCGCGACCGACCTCGCCGTGACGCTCCTCGAGGCCGACCAGACCGTGCTGCGCAGCGCCGCCGCGGCGCTGCTGCGCGAGCACAAGAGCCCCGAGCTCCTCGCCAAGCTGCGCGAGCGGCTGGTCGCGACGAAGAACGAGGCGGTCCGCCTCGACCTCTTCGTCCAGCTCGAGCATTGGAAGGACCGCGAGCTGCCGGCGCTCGCGCTGGATCGCTTCCTCGGCGACGACGGCCACCAGCTCGCGGCGCGCGTCGACCAGCTCCTCTCGTTCCAGGACGATCCGGCGATCCGTGGCGAGCTGATCCGCCTGGCGCAGACCGACCACGACCGCAAGGGGCTGCACGCGACGCTCTCGCTCGTGCTCGCCGAACAGCGCTTCCGCACGCCGCTCCTCCCCGAGGAGCTGTTCGACACGCTGCTCCCGTACGTCCGCACCGGCGACCACCTGCTGCGCTCCGTCGCCTGCGTGACCTGCGGCACGATCGGCTACCGCAGCGAGGCGAAGAACGAGGCGACGCGGGAGAAGGTGATCCCGGCGCTCGCCGACGTCGTCGTGAACGGCCGCTTCTTCGGCGACTTCGAGCTCTGCTTCCGGCTGGAGGTCGCGACGCTCGAGCTCCTCTCCGGGCAGCAGCTCGGCCCGAGCGTCCCGAAGTGGCGCGAGTGGTGGGTGAAGAGCAAGGGGGCGATCCCGGGCCACCGCGAGCTCTCCGCGTTCGCTCCCGACGAGGATGCGCGCACCGGCCTGGTGCGGCTCGAGACGCAGGACGCGAACGGCAAGCTGGTCGAGCGGCTCGTGGTCGTCGGCAGCGACGCGCGCAACGTCGTCTCCGGGGGCGAGAAGCCGGGCTGGGTCTGCCTCGAGACCGAGGCGATGCGCGTCCTGGTCGTGGACCTGCGCGACGCCGGCTTCCTGGCTTCCGACCTGCCGCGCACGCTGCCCGACGCGCGCGAGGGCGCGGTGCGCCTCACCGTCGAGGCGCGCGGCCGCGAACGCACCGTGATGGGAGTGCGTGAGGACGAGCGCATGCGCCGCCTGCTCGGCGTCCTGCGCAAGAGCGCGGAGCCGGGCCTCTGGCAGCTCCTGCTCGCCGGCGGCGACGACCACGCCAAGCGCTTCTCCGAGGAGACGGCGTGGTTCGCGACGCACCCCGATCCGGGCGCGCGCCGCAGCCGGCTGGTCGACCTGGCGCTCGCCGCGATCGCGCGCGCCGACGACGACGACGCGCGCCGCGCCTTCGACGTCCTGCAATCGCTCGACCGCCTCGGCGACTCGGTGCGCACGCAGCAGATCGAGGGGATCGCGGCGCTCTTGAAGCTCCACCCGAACGGCGACCGGCGCAGCCGCCGCCTCTTCGAGCTCCTGGTCGGCACCGGCCGGCCCGAGGCGTTCGTCGGGATCGCCGACGCGCTCGCCCAACGCGGCGCGAGCGCGATCCCGTGGCTCGCCGAGGCGATCGCCGCCATGAAGCAGCAGGCGACGGCGCTCGGCGACCCGCACCCGTTCGTGCGCATCGCGGCGCTCGACCCGCTGTCCGGACCGCGGCCGCCCTCCGACGTGCTCTTCAAGATGGCGACCAGCGCCGACGACGAGCGCGTGCGCGTGAAGGCGCTCGAGCGGCTGGCCGACGTCGCCGACGCGACCACGACGGAGGCGCTCTCCACGCTGGCGGTCTCCGCCGACGCGCCTCGCACCGTCCAGGCGACGGCGCTGCGGCTGCTGGGACGCATCCCGCGCGAGGACGCGCTCGCGACGCTGACGCGCGCGGCGCGCGAGGGCGAGCCGGCGCTCGCCGCCGCGGCGCTCGAAGGGCTCTCGAAGCGCGGCGACGAGGCGGCCGCGGCCGCCCTCGACGCCATCGCCCGCGAGCGCGGCGCCGCCGACCCGATCGGCCGGCTCGCGCTCACCTCGATGAAGTCGCTGCCGCGCGCGCTCGCCGCCGACCGGCTGCGCCGCCTCATGACCGAGGCGCCCGACGACCTGAAGCGCGAGGCCGCCTTCGCCCTGGCCGACGTCGGCGAGATGGACGCGGCGCCGGCCCTCCTCGAAGAGCTCCAGGACCCCGGCCGCCACGCGCGGGCGAAGCTGCTCCTCACGTACCTCTTCTGCCAGGATCTCGGAACCGAGAGCTGGAAGTTTCGTTCGCTGTACGAAAGCCGACCGGGCGTGTCTCACGCGCAGCTCTTCATCGAGGCGCTGCGCGCCGGCGGCGCGAGCGTGCCGGACGGCGTCGATCTCCAGGACCATGCGCTGGCGCCGGTGCTCGTCGCCGCCGTCGAGGACCCGCGCTGGTTCGTCCGCCGCTGCGCCCTCGAGGCGCTCGACGCGCAGACGGGACGCTCGCTCGGCTCGTTGCCCGTGAATGCGACCGCGGAGCAGATCGCCGATCTGGCCAAGCGGTGGCACGAGGCGACGTCGGCGCAGGCGCAGGGCAGCGAGCAGCGCTGAGCCGAGGCTTTCGCGAGGAGCCGCGGCCGATGGCCGAGTCGAGCGAACGGGCGCGTCGCGTCGCGCAGGCGGCCGCGCTGCTGAAGCGGGTCGAGGAGGCGGTCGGACGCACGCTGGTCGGGCAGCACGCCCTGGTCGAGCGCATGCTGATCGCGCTGCTCGCCGACGGCCACCTGCTGATCGAGGGGGTGCCCGGGCTCGGCAAGACGCTCGCCGTCGCGGCGCTCGCGCGCGCGCTCGGGCTGGAGTTCCGGCGCATCCAGTTCACGCCCGACCTGCTGCCCGCCGACGTGATCGGCACGCAGATCTTCCGCGCCGACCGCGGCGATTTTGCGATCAAGCGTGGACCGTTGTTCGCCGAGCTCGTGCTCGCCGACGAGATCAACCGCGCGCCGCCCAAGGTCCAGAGCGCGCTGCTCGAGGCGATGCAGGAGCGCCAGGTCACGATCGGCGAGCAGTCGCTGCCGCTGCCGCGCCCGTTCCTGGTGCTCGCCACCCAGAATCCGGTCGAGCACGAGGGGACCTACCCGCTCCCCGAGGCGGAGCTCGACCGCTTCCTGTTCAAGGTGACGGTCACCTACCCGAGCCGTGCCGAGGAGGAGGAGATGCTGCGCCGCCACGCCTCCACGGCGCGCGACGGCGCGGCGAAGGTGGACGCGGTCGCGACGCGCGAGGAGATCGCGGCGCTGCCGGCGCTGCTCGACGACCTCTACGTCGACCCGAAGGTGGTCGACTACCTGCTGCGGATCGTGGCCTCGACGCGCGACCCGCGCGGGGCCGGGGCGAACGGGCTCGACGGCGCGCTGCGGCTCGGCGCGTCGCCGCGCGGCTCGCTGATGCTCCTGACGGCGGCGCGGGCGCGCGCGCTGCTGCACGGCCGCGACCACGTCACGCCCGACGACGTGAAGGAGCTGGCGCCCGACGTGCTGCGCCACCGGCTCGTGCTCAGCTTCGAGGCCGAGGCGCGCGGGCTCACGCCCGACTCGGTGCTCGACGAGCTGCTGCGCCGCCAGCCGGTGCCGTGAGCGGGGCACCGCCGTGGCGATCGATCCGCGGGTTCCACTCGTTCCGAAGGTCCTCGCCGCCGCGCGCGCCCTCGAGGTGCGGGCGCGCCGGTCGGTGCGCGAGGGGCTCGGCGGCCGCTGGCGCAGCGGGCTGCGCGGCGCCGGGATCGAGTTCGCGGAAGTGCGCGAGTACGTGCCGGGCGACGACGCGCGCACGCTCGACTGGAACGTCACCGCGCGCGTCGGGCGGCTGACCGTCAAGCGCTTCGACGAGGAGCGCGAGCAGACGCTCCTCTTCGTGGTCGACCTCTCGCGCTCCTGCCTGCTCGGGGGCGGACAGCGGCCGTGGCGCGACGCCGCCGCCGAGCTGGTGGCGACGGCGGGCTGCGCGGCGGCGCAGTCGGGCGACCGCTGCGGGCTCGTGCTCGCGACCGACCGGGTCGAGCGGATCGTCGCGCCGCGCCACGGCACCAACCACGCGCTCGCGCTCGCCGCCGAGGTGCTCGCGCACGCGCCGGCGGGAACGCGCTCCGAGCCGCAGCGCGTCGCGCGCGAGCTCTTGCGGCTGCGCACGCGGCCGGCGCTCCTGTTCTGGATCACCGACGGCGCCGACGCGTGGGCGACGGAGAGCCTGGCCGAGGTGGCGGCGCGCCACGACCTCGTCCTCTCGCTCCTGCGCGGGCCGTGGGCCGACCCGCCGCGCGCGGGCGCGGTGCGCTTCGCCGATCCCGAGAGCGGCGCGGTGCGCGTCGTCGACCTCGGCGACGCGCGCGTCCACGCCGAGCTCGCGCGCCGCGTCGCGCAGGCGCGCGCCGAGGTCGCGAGCCTCGCGCGGCGCGTGCGCGCCGACGCGATCGAGTTCACCGTCGACGCGCCGCCCGCCGCACCGCTCGCCGAGTGGTGCCGCCGGCGCGCGCGGGAGCGCCCGCGGTGAGCCTCGCCGTGCTGCTGCTGGCGGTCATGACGACGCTGCCGCCGCCGGGCGGCCAGGAGACGTGGCGCATCGAGCCGGCGCGGCCGCGCGTCGGCGATCGGATCGTCGCCACGACGACGGTCGCGGCCGCTCCGGGCGAGGCGCTGCGGCTGGCGCGGCCGTGCGACGTCGACGTCGCCTTCGCGCAGGTCGAGCCCGAGGTCGCGCCGGCATCGCTCGGCGGCGAGGCGACGCTGCGTCTCTCGCTGGTCGCCGGCGCGCCCGGCCGCTTCCGCCTCGGCCCCTTCGCGTTGCGCGCGGCAGGCGAGGCGGGCGCGGAACGTCGCGATGCGCGCGAGATCGAGACGGCGCCGCTCGAGATCGAAGTCGTGCTCGAAGGGGCGGGCGATGCGGCGCCCGACTTCGGCGACTGGCGGCCGCCGCAGGCGGCGCGAACGGGCACGCCGGCGTGGCAGGTCGCGCTCCTGGTCGGTGCTGCGCTCGGTGCGTTGCTTGCGGTCGGCTGGATCATGCGGCGGAGCCGGCGCGCGCGGGCCACCGCCGGCGTCGAGCCGGCGCCCGCGCTCCCCGTCGACTGGCGGGCCGAGCTCGCCCGGCTCGAGGCAGGGATTCCCGAAGCCGTCGAGGCACGGCGCCTCTGGTGGCGGCAGCTCTCCGACGTCGTGCGCGGCGAGCTCGCGCGGCGCGACCCGCGCGACTCGCGCGACCGCACGAGCGGTGAGATCGCGGCGCGCGACGCCTCGCGCGCGGCGCTGCTCGCCCTCCTCGACGACGGGAAGTTCGCGCGCGCGAGCCGCGACGGCGGCGCGGCGGCGCGCGCCGTGGCGGACGCCCGCGTGAGGCTGGAGGGGCGCCCGTGAGCGGGCTCTCGCTGCAGCATCCGTGGCTCTTCGCGGCGGCGGTCGCGGCGGCGGTCGCGGCGCACGCGTTCAGCGGGCGGCGTGCCGACGACGCGGTCGCCTGGCACGCCTGGCCGCGCTGGCTCGACGACCTCCCGAGGAGCGCGCGCCAGCGCGCGGCGCCGTGGCTCGCGCGGGCGCGGCTGGCCTTGCTGATCGTCCTGGCGCTCGGCCTCTGCGGCCCGCGCGCGCGCTTCGAGGAGCGCGCGGCGACGCGCCGCGGCGTCGACGTCGCGCTGCTGCTCGACGCGTCGTCGTCGATGACCGTCGCCGTCCCGGGCTCCTACGCGACGACCCGGTTCGGCGCCGCGCGCGACGCGGTGCGCGAGTTCGCGGCGGCGCGCGGCGACGACCGCGTCGGCCTCACGCTCTTCGCGCGCTGGCCGCGGCTCTCCTGCCCGCTCACGGCCGACCACGCGCTCTTCGAGGCGCGTCTCGACGCCGCCGAACCGGTCGACTCGGGCGGCGACGAGGACCGCACGGCGATCGGCGTCGCGCTCGCCGCGGGCGCGCAGCAGCTCGGACCGAAGGGGGCGCGCGAGCGCGTGCTCGTGCTCGTGACCGACGGCGCGAACAACCTCGGCCCGATCACTCCGGAGGACGGGACGCGGCTCTGCCGCGATCAGGGAATCCGCGTCTACACGATCGCGCTCGGCGGCGGCGAGCGGTTCGGCAGCGGGGCAGCACCGGTCGACACGAAGCTCCTCGCCGCGATCGCCGACGCGACCGGCGGACGCACATTCGCCGCCCACGACGGCAGCGGCCTCGGCGACGCGATGCGGACCATCGACGCGCTCGAGCGCTCGCCCTTGCAGGTCGCCCTGGAGATGCGCGAGGCGTCGCTCGCGCCGCCGTTCGTCGCCTGGCTCTTCGTGCTCGGCTGTGCGCTCGTGCTGATCGAGCGGACGTGGGGGAGGGTGGTGCCGTGACGTTCGGCGCGCCGCTCTGGGGGTTCGCGCTCTTGGCGATCGTGGCCGCGGCGATCGCACTGGCGCGGCGCGATGCCCGAGCGCGCGCGACGCTGCCGGGCGCGACCGGGCGACTGCGGGAGGGGGGCGTGCGCGACCGCGCGACCTGGCGGCGCGTATGCGAAGGATTCGGCGGGACGCTGCTCGTCGCGGCGCTGGCGCTGCCGCGCTGCGACTCCGCGGGCGGCGCGGCGCCGAAGCCGGCGCTGCTGCTCGTCGACGTCTCGCGCAGCATGCTCGCGGAGGATGCGGACGGGTCGCGCTTCGAGCGCGCCCGGCGCGGGGCAGGCGAGGCGCTCGCGGCGCTGGCGGGCCGGCGGGTCGGCCTCGTCACGTTCGCGGGTGCCAGCGAGGAGATCGCACCGCCGACGGCCGACCTCGCCGCGCTGCGCGCGCTGCTCGACGAGGTCGATCCGCGCCGCACGCTCGAGCCGGGCAGCGAGCCGGCGCCGGCGCTCGAGCGGGCGCTCCAGCGGCTGCCCGAGGGCGGCGACGTGCTGCTCTTCTCCGACGGCGAATGGGACGACGCGGCGGACCGCGAGCGGACGCTCGCGGCGGCGGCCCGGCAGGCGCGCGTCGCGATCCACGTCGTGCCGCTCGGCGGCGCGGCGCCCGTGCCCCTGATCGTGCGCGAACGGGACGGGTCGACGCGGCCGCTCGTCGACGGCGAGGGGCGTACCACGGTCACGCGCGCCGACCGGTCGCGCATGGCGGCGCTCGCGGAGGCTGGAGGCGGACGAACGATCGAGCTCGGCGACGACGGCCGCGCCTTCGCGTTCTTTTCGGCGCGCGCCGAGCTGCGCGACGCGGCGCTTGCGACGGCGGGGGCGAGCCCCTGGTCGGCGGCGCTCGCGCTGGCGCTCGCGCTGCTGATCGTCGCCCATGTGCTGCGGGAGAAGACGACGTGAGCGCCGCGCCGAACGTTCGCCGGCTTGCGCGTCCCGTGCGCGCTTGGGCCTGCGTCGTGGCGCTCGCCGCCGCCGGCGCGGCGCGCGCGGGCGACGGCGATTCGCTCGCTCCGGCGCTCGACCGGATCGCGCGCGGCGATGTCTCCGGCGCGGCCGCGCTCGCGCAGGCGTGGTGCGAGCGCCACCCCGACGATGCGGAGGGCTGGTTCGCGCTCGGCTACTGCCGCGCGCGCTCGAAGGAGTGGAGCGCGGCGATCCTGGCGCTCGGCCGCGCGCAGCACGGCGGTGCGGCCGAGACCACGGCGCGCGTCCGCTTCGACCTCGCGAAGGCGCTGTTCGAGAAGGCGCGCGCGACGGCGCTGCCTGCGCTGCCCGAGGCGGGGACGCCGCCGGCGGGCCTCGTCGCCGACGCGCGCACGCGCCTCGCGATCGTCCGGCTCGAGCTCGAGTCCGCTCGCGACGCGCTCATCGCGCTGATCGACGGCGCGCCCGCCGACGCCGACGCGCGGCGCGGCCTCTCCGCCGCGACCGCGCTCCTGCGCGAGGTGGTCGCGCGCGACGACGCATGGCGCGCCCGCTCGAAGCCGGCCGAGGAGGGGACGCGCGGACAGGGGCAGCCGGCGTCCGAGCCGCTCAAGCGCGGTCCGTCGGGCACGAAGTCGTCGGCCGGCGCGAGCGGGAAGAAGTTCGGCCGATCGGACGACGGCGCGAACGGCGCGGCGCCCGGAGGTGTCGCCGGCGGCGAATCTTCGGGGATCGAGACGGCGCCGCTGCGCCCCGACGAGGCGGCCGGCCTGCTCGATTCGCTGCGCGGAGCGCTCGAGGAACGGCGCCGCGCAGACGAGCGGCGCGCCGATGCGCGAGCCCGCCTGCGCGGCAGGTCCAACTAGCGAAGCAGTCCGGCCGTCAGCGCTTCTGCGGTCCGGCAGCCGCCGCGACGTGCTCTTCGTTGGTCTTCTTCGCCTTCTTCAGCTCGCGCACGACCAGCGCGGGCTTCGCGTTCTTCAGCTCCTTCGCGTCGAAGGTGCGCAGCAACTCTCCGTTCGCGTCGAGGACGAGGAGCTTCGCCTTGCGCTGCGCCGGCTCCTTCATGTTCGCCGCGAGCCACTCCTGCACCGGCTCGCGCCCCTTCACGGGCTGCAGGAAGTCGCTCTCCTTGACGCAGAGCTTCTCGCAGACGAAGTCGTCGGCGACCTTGACGACGTCCTTGTCCTTCAGGATCTCCTGCTCGAGCAGGCGGCTGTAGTCGAAGTTCTCGCCCGTCGGCGTGTGGCCGTCGAAGACGTAGACGAGGATCGGCCGGCGGTCGATCGCCTGCGTGGTGTTCCACGTCAGGGTGCCGTTCTGGCCGGGAGCGAATTCGGTCGTGCCCGCTTCGGGAAGGTCGGTGGCCCCGCCGGGCGTCGTCGTGTCGTCCTTCTTGCCGCCCTTCGTCGAGCCGGGCGAGCGCGTCGAGCTGCCCGTCTGTCCCGAGCCGGACCGCGCGCCGCCACTGGAACCTCTGCTGGATCTCCCGCCGGGAGACGCCCGCTGTCCGCCGCATCAGCCGTAGGCGGAGGCCTTCGGCGGTTCGACGAATGCGAAGAAGGCGAGGACGAGGCCGGCCGGCAGGAACGACGACGCACGCATCGGGATCTCCTTCGAAGGGCGCGGCAGGAACTCGGCCAGTCGAGTGGAGTGCGGCGGATCGGGCGGGGGGAGTCTAGCGGTGCACGGTCTTTGACCGGTAGTCCCAACAGGCCCTCGACAACGACCGCTTCGCTTTCTCTGCTCTGCCGGGACCGGGCCAGCTTGAGCCGCCGAGCCGAGGTCGATCGATGGTTCGAATGGCCTCCATCGCTTTCGCCGCCCTCGCCGCCGCCTTCGCGGCGCCGGGCCCCCTTGCATCGAAGGCTCAGTCGAAGGCCCCGACGAATGCTCCTTCGGGGGCCCTCGGTGAAGAGGAGCAGGTCCTCGCCGAGGCGAAGCGCCGCCTCGTCGTGCCGGTCGCCGCGCCCGAGTCGCCGGGAAAGCTGCGCTGGCGCGCCGACTGGGAAGAGGGATCCGCCGAGGCGCGCCGGCGCAATTGCCCGCTGCTCATCGTCTACTCCGACGACAAGAGCGTCGGGCTCGATTCGGTGGAGGCGGCGGTCTACACGAAGTCGGCCTTCGCCGACCTCTGCCGCGATTGCGTGCTGCTGATCGCGTACGACGGCTCCGACCACAAGTCGACGCAGCGCGACGTGGCGGGCGTGAAGGTCGCGTGGTGCACCCGTTTCGAGGTGGCGTGCGAGGAGCACCGCAAGCTCCACAAGCTCGTCCAAGAGCGCTTCGTCGCGCGCGAATTCTGGAATCCCCTCCACGTCTTCGTCGACGGCGACGGCAACGAGCTCGGGCGGGCGGAGGGGCACGACGTCGACCAGGCGCGCCTCGACCGCGAATACGGCAAGGCGCGCCGCCGCCTCGGCGCGCCGCTGCCCGCCGGCGAGTACGCGGCGCTCATGAAGAAGCTGAAGGGGATCGTCGACGGGCGCGAGAAGGGGGGCGCGGCCGCGGCCGACGCGGAGCTCGGCTCGCTCGTCGCGGCGCAGGAGCGGGTCGGCAACGACTGGAAGAGCGGGCCGCTCAAGATGAAGGGCATGGTCGACTACGTGAAGCAGCTGCGGAAGCGCATCGCAGCGAAAAGCGACGCGCTACTGCGCGTCGCGCAGGCGCGGGTGCGCCGCGGCGACGTCGCCGGCGCGCGCGCGCTGCTCGACCAGACGGCGAAGAGCTTCAAGGAGCTGCCGGCGGGGAAGAGCGCGAAGGAGCTGCTCGCGCAGCTCAAGGGGTAGCTC
>Ga0137432_1000431_pt1 | contig 23580 bp, 16 predicted proteins | sample EasRivERMZT820_2_FD_102337 | JGI IMG/M metagenome (GOLD analysis project Ga0137432, IMG submission 102337) | Soil microbial communities from meander-bound floodplain in the East River, Colorado, USA - East River MetaG ERMZT820_2 | ecosystem: Environmental > Terrestrial > Soil > Floodplain ... | reverse complement strand
GCGGCGGTCTTCGCGGCGCGGGTGAGGCAATGGATGGAGGCCAATCCTCCCGGCGTCGGGGTCAACTGGGCGAGCAGCCTCGAAGTGGGTTTGCGGCTGATCTCCTGGTGCTGGGCCCTGCACCTGTTCTCCGGTTCCAGGACGCTCGACCCCGAGCTCACGTCCTCGATGGTCGTAGGGATCGCGACGCACGCCAGCCATGTCGAGCGGCATCTCTCCTATTACTTCTCCCCCAACACGCATCTCACGGTCGAAGCGCTGGCCCTCTTTTACGCCGGGACCCTCCTGCGGGATGCGCGCCAGGCGCACCGGTGGCGAGCGCTCGGTTCGAAAATCCTCACGGAGGAGATCGAGCGTCAAGTGCTTTCCGACGGCGTCTACTTCGAGCAGTCCACCTGCTACCAGCGCTATACGCTCGAGACCTACATCCACTTCATCGCGCTCGCCGTGCGGAACCAGCATGCGATTTCGCCACTGGTTCACGGCCGCGTGGGACTGGCGCTCGATTTTCTGCTCTCGCTGCGCGGGCCCGACGGAACCATGCCGCAGATCGGCGACGCGGACGGTGGCCGCCTGCTGCCGCTCGACAGCGCCGCCGCGGACGACTTCAGCGCGCTCTTCTCCACGGCAGCCGCTCTGCTGGGCCGTGGCGACTGTGCCTGGGCTGCTGGTGGCGTCTCCTCCGAGACACTCTGGCTGCTGGGAGCCACGGGCCTCACCGCTTATGACGCGGTGACCGCGGCACCACCCAAGGAGAGCCCCTCACGCCTGTTCTCCCGCGGTGGTTATGCCGTGATGGCCAGTGGACGTTCGCCAGGCGATCATCAGATGATCTTCGATTTCGGCCCGCTGGGATGTCCTGTCAGCGCGGGCCACGGTCATGCCGACCTCCTGGCGATCACCTGCTCGGTGTTCGGCCGTCCCTGCCTCGTGGACCCGGGGTCATTCTGCTACTCCGGCGCTCCGCCATGGCGCGAGCATTTCCGCAGCAGCTCCGCGCACTCCACGGTGAGCATCGATGGGGAGAGCCCCGCGCGCGCGAAGGGTCCCTTCTCCTGGCAGGAGAAACCGGCGGCGCGGCTCCGGCGATGGGTCTCGAACGAGGACTCCGATCTCGCAGATGGGGACCACGACGCATACAGCCGTCTTTCCGACCCCGTGATCCATCGGCGCCGCGTGCTCTTCGCCAAACCGCGCTTCTGGGTGGTCGTCGACGACCTTTCCGGCAGGCGCGAGCACACAATGGAGATGCGCTACCAGTTCGCTCCAGGTTACGAAGTCGACTTCGACAGGGCTCCCTGGATCACCGCGCGAGGCCCCGACGGACCGGGTCTCTTCGCGATCGTCTTCGCCACGGTGCCCCTCCAGTCAACACTGATGACGGGAAGCCTCGACCCGATCGGGGGCTGGGTCTCGCCGATCTTCGGCAGGCGGATTCCCGCTCCGGCTCTCTGCTACCGCGCGGTCGGGCGCTTCCCGATCCGCATGGTCACGCTGCTGTTTCCCGTCGAGCGTACCACCGCCCCGACGCCACGCGTGGCGCCCCTGATGGGCGATGGACCGTCGCTCTGCGGCCTGTCGATCAATGACGGTGAGGAGCTCGTCCTCATTGACGACCGCGACATCCGTCTCGAGGGGAGATAGCACTGCATGTGCGGCATCGCAGGCATCGTGAAGATGGACCCCCGGGAGCATGTCGAGGAGCAGCGTCTTCGGCGCATGCGCGAGGTCCTTCTGCATCGCGGGCCCGACGGCGCCGGGACATTCCTGGACGGCCCCGCGGGTCTGGCCCATCGTCGTCTGGCGATCGTCGACGTGAAGGGTGGCCACCAGCCCATGCCGAACGAGGATCGCTCGATATGGATCGTCTACAACGGCGAGATCTACAACCACGCCTCACTGCGGCCGGACCTGGAGAGCCTGGGACACCGGTACGGCTCGCGCAGCGACACCGAGACGATCCTCCATCTCTACGAAGAAGAAGGCGAGCGATGCGTCGAGAAGCTGCAGGGCATGTTCGCGTTCGCGATCTGGGACAAGGCCCGCGGCCGTCTGCTGCTCGCGCGCGATCGGCTCGGCATCAAGCCGCTCTATTACTCCTGCACCGACGAGGAGATCATGTTCGCCTCGGAGATCAAGGCGATCCACGCCGCCGGCACGCTGCGGCCACAGTTCAACCGACAGATCCTGCCGGAGTACCTGGCGACGAGATTCGTCTCGGGCGATGAGACGTTTTTCTCCGGAGTCCGCAAGCTGCTGCCCGGCCGGACGCTCACCTGGTCGCAGGGAGAAGGGCTTCGCCAGAGACGCTACTGGCAGCTTCCTTCAGACACGAGCGTCGACCCGGACGGCAAGGACGCCGGCGGCGTGCGCTCCCGACTGGATTCCGCCGTGACGTCGCACCTCATGAGCGATGTTCCCCTCGGCGTATTCCTGTCCGGCGGGCTCGACTCGACGGCCCTCGCCGCCCTGATGGCACCCAAAGTGAGCGGGCCGCTGCAGACATTCTCGGTCGGTTTCGCCGAAGCGGGCGCGAGCGAACTGCCGTGGGCGCGTCTCGCGGCGCGCGCGGTGGGCGCCGAACATCACGAAGTGGTGGTGACGCCGGCGGAGTTTTTCGAGGCTCTTCCTCGTCTCGTCTGGCACGAGGACGAGCCGATCGCCTTCTCCTCGAGCGTCCCGCTCTACTTCGTCTCCCGCCTGGCGAGCCATCACGTGAAGGTGGTGCTCACGGGTGAAGGCGCCGACGAGCTGTTTCTGGGCTACAACCGCTATCGCGTGACAGCCTGGAACGAGCGGATGGGCCGGATCTGGGGCAGGATGCTGCCCGGGATCCGCAAGACCATGGCCCGGCTGATGCAGCACCTGCCCGGACGTGCCCGCGCGCTGGCCACACGGTCCTTCCTGTCGCTTGCCGAGGGACCCAGAGGCCAGTTCTATGAGAATTTCGCGGTTTTCCCGGAGATCCTCCAACGGCACCTCCTCGCCGATACGGAGCTCCTCGATGCGAGGGATCCCTATCACGACAACCTCCGCTGCTACGAAGCGGCCGTTGGGGAGCCCCTCGATCGGATGGGCCGGGCCGACCTGCAGACCTATCTGGTGGAGCTTCTGATGAAGCAGGATCAGATGAGCATGGCCACGTCGATCGAGAGCCGCGTCCCCTATCTCGACACGGCGCTGGTGGAGCACGTCACCGCGATCCCCGGCCGTCAGAGGCTCCCAGGATTCCGGACCAAGGCGCTGCTGCGCGATGCCACACGCGATCTGGTGCCGCCCGAGATCCGCAGGCGGCGAAAGATGGGGTTCCCCGTCCCGCTCGACGGATGGCTCAGGGGGGCGTACTGGCCGGTCGTCGAGGACCTGGTGCTGGGGCCGAGGGCCGCCTCCAGAGGGCTGTTCGATCCCGCCGCGCTGCGGCACCTCGCCGAGGATCACCGCTCCGGCGCGGCCAGCCACGCCGAGCGTCTCTGGCTGCTGATCAACCTCGAGCAGTGGCACCGGATCTTCATCGACGGCGACATGCCCGCGTTCGGCCAGGGAGGGGCTCATGCTTGAAGGGGGCTCGATCATCTGCTTCGCGCACGACTGGGGGGGCGACCCTACCAGCAAGACGCACATCATGCGCATCCTGTCGCGCAAGAACCGCGTCCTGTGGATCAACTCGATCGCCATGAGACGTCCCACCGCGTCGCGGGCCGATCTGGGCCGGCTGGCATCGAAGCTGCGCCGCGGCCTCGGAGGTTGCCGCGAGGTGGAGCCGAACATCTTCGTGGTCAATCCTCTCGTCGTGCCGCTGCCCGGCGTCGCGGCGGCCGACCGGCTGAATGCCGTCATTCTGGCCGGGACGCTCCGGCGGTTGAGCCGCCGGCTCGCGCTGAAACAGCCGATCCTCTGGTCCTTCCTGCCCACGGTCGGCCGGCTGCTGGGACGCCTCGACGAAGGAATGGTCATCTATCACTGCGTGGACGAGTACGCGGAATTCTCGGGTGTTCCGAAGCAGGCGCTGCTCAGCATGGAGCGTGATCTCGTTCATCGCGCCGATCTGGTCCTGACCTCGTCCGAACGGCTTTGTGAGGAACGCCGGCCCGGGAACCCCAACACGCATTTCATCCCCCACGGAGTCGACGTGGATCACTTTGCGCAATCGCTGAACCCGGCGACCATCGTCCCTGAGGATCTGCGCCGCCTTCCCCGGCCGATCGTCGGATTCATCGGGCTGCTGGCCGACTGGGTCGACCTGGACCTCCTGCGGGCAGTCGCCCTGGCGCGGCCCGCATGGTCGTTCGCGCTCATCGGCAGGTCCGTCACGGATCTGGCCGCGGTGCAAAACCTGCCGAACGTTCATCTCCTGGGACAGAAACCGTTCTCGGCCCTGCCGGCATACTGTCGCGGAATCGACGTGGGTATCATCCCGTTCCGGATCAACAGGCTCACGCTGCGGGCCAATCCCCTGAAGCTGCGCGAGTATCTGGCCGCCGGTCTTCCGGTGGTCTCCACTCCGCTTCCTGAAGTGGCTCGCTTTGCTCCGCTCCTGCATCTGGCTGATGGACCGGCCGCCTTCCTCGCCGGCATCGAGTCGGCCCTGGAGGACGTGGGCGACGAAGCGGCGCGAGGGCGCAGGGCGCTCTCCATGACGGCCGAGGGCTGGGAGGCGCGCGTGGAAGAGATCTCGCGCCTCATCCGCGACAGGGCGGAGGCCGCCGCATGAACCTCGCGGTGCTGATGATGCTCTGCGCGATGGCTCCGGCCGCTGCCTCTCCGGTCGTCCCCGAGGCCCCGCGAGTGCGTGTGGAGATCGAGCAAACGGCGTCGACGGGCCGCACCCTTCACGTGACGGCGGGAGGGAGCTTTCAGGCGGCGCTCGACGAGGCCCGGCCGGGGGACGTCATCATCCTCAGCGCCGGTTCGGTCTTCATGGGTCCGTTCCATCTGCCCCGCAAGTCGGGTGACTCCTGGATCCTGGTCCGCACGAGCGCTCCCGACAGTGTGTTCCCGGCCGCCGGACGGAGGGTCGGTCCTGCCGACGCCCCGCTGATGCCGCACCTCCAATCGTCCAGCAACTCGGTCATCATCGCCGACGCCGGAGCGCACCACTTCCGCTTCCTCGGGATCGAGATGAGCCCCACCGCCGGTGGATTCCTGCTGAACGTGGCGCTGATCGGCAGCGGCGAGAGCTCATCCGCTCAACAGCCGCATCACATCATCTTCGACCGGTGCTACGTGCACGGTGACCCGATCAAGGGCTCGAGGCGCGGGATTGCGCTCAACGCGGGGCATTCCGCGGTGATCGGCTCCTGGATCTCCGATTTCAAGGAAGAGGGCGCCGACGCGCAGGCGATCGCAGGCTGGAATGGCGCCGGTCCGTTCCGCATCGAGAACAATTACCTCGAGGCGGCGGGCGAGAATCTCATGTTCGGAGGGGCCGATCCGGCCGTGCCCGGCCTCGTTCCGGCCGACATCGAGATCCGCCGCAATCGCATCAGCAAGCCTCTGCGGTGGAAGGAGGGCGCCGGCGCTGCCGAGAATGCCCGCTGGTCCGTCAAGAATCTGCTCGAGCTGAAGAACGCACGCCGCGTCGTGATCGAGGGGAATCTCTTCGAGCGAAACTGGGCGCAGGCCCAGAACGGATTCGCGATCCTGTTCACCGTCAGGAATCAGGATGGCTCCGCTCCCTGGTCGGTGGTGGAGGATGTCCTGTTCGTGAACAACCTCGTCACGCAGGCGGGTTCCGGAGTCAACATCCTGGGCCGGGACGACGCGGCGCCCAGCGGCCAGGCGCGGCGCATCGCCATTCTCAACAACCTGTTCACCGGGATCGACGCGGCACGCTGGGGTGGATCCGGGATCCTTTTCCAGGTCCTCAATGGAACGGCCGATTTGCGGATCGAGAACAACACGGCGCATCACACCGGCGCCATGATCGTGGCGGAGGGCGAGCCACATCATGGGTTCGTCTACCGCGCGAACCTGACGTCGAAGAACACCTACGGCATCATCGGAACGGGAACCGCGCCGGAGGCACCCACCATTCATGCCTACTTCCCCGGCGCCGTGATCGAAAAGAATACCAGAGTCGCGAGCGGTCGCTTTCCGGGATCGCCCGCCACCCCGCGTGTGGGCGCCGACGCCGCCGCAGTCTGCGCGGCGCTGGCACCCGAGGATCGCCCCCCGGCCGACTGCGACAATTTCGCTTCATTCGCCCCCCGGTCCTTCTAGCGTCGCGAGCGAGACCGCGAGACCTGTAGCACTCCCCACCTGAGTTCATTCACGTAATCCGAGGGAAACGACATGCTCATCACATTCATCTTCTGGGCTTCCGTCCTGCTGCTGGCCTACGTGTACGCAGGGTACCCACTCTTGATGCATCTCTGGGCGCGGATGTGGCCGAGGCGCTCCATCGAGGAGGATATCCAACCGAGGGTCAGCATCCTGGTCGTGGTGCACAACGAAAGCCACCAGCTCATCGGGAGGCTCGAGAATCTGCTCGCACTCGACTATCCGGTGGATCGCATCCACGTGCTGGTCGGTTCGGATGGCTCCAACGACGGCACCGAAGCGCTCGCCCGCGGTTTCCGCCATCCGCGCGTGCGCTTCTTCACCTTCCCTGCGCGGCGCGGCAAATCAGCCGTGCTGAACGACCTCGTCGAGGCGGCACGCGGGGAGATCCTCGTGATGGCCGACGCGAGGCAGCGCTTCGCGAAGGACGCGATCGAAAAGCTCGTGCGCCACTTCGCCGATCCCACCGTGGGCGCCGTCAGCGGGGAGCTTGTGCTCACCCGCAATCTGAACGGTACCGCGGTGGGCGACGGCGTCGGCTTCTACTGGCGCTACGAGAAGCTCATCCGTTCAAGCGAGAGCATCATCGATTCCACGGTCGGGGCGACCGGCGCCATCTACGCGATCCGCAGGGAGCTGTTCGAGCCGCTCCCGGAGGACACCATCCTGGACGACGTGATGATCCCGATACGGATCATGGCCCGTGGGTACCGCGTGCTCTTCGAGCCGCAAGCCCGGGCCTACGATCGCGCGGCGGGCTCGGCCGCGGAGGAGTTCACCCGCAAAGTCCGGACTATCACCGGTACCTTCCAGCTCCTGAGGCGCGAGGCATGGCTCTTCAGCCCGCTGCACAACCGGCTCTGGGTGCAGACGCTCTCACACAAAGTCCTCAGGCTCATGGGCCCCTTCCTGCTCGCGGGAGCGTTCGGCGCCAACCTCGCGCTGCTGCACTCCTCCTTCTACCGTGTGACGCTCACCGCGCAGGTCGTCTTCTACCTCGCCGCGCTGGGAGGGTTTCTGCTGAGGGATGCGCACCGGAGGATCCGCGCTTTGATCGTGCCGTACACGGTCTGCCTGCTGAACTGTGCCACGGCCGTGGCCCTCTTCCGTTTTCTCACGCAGCAGAAGGGCGCGATCTGGGAGGCGGCGGCGCCCGCCAGCCTGGTGCCCCGCCCCATGGCCGCCAGCAACCGCTTCGCCACGAGAAGGTCGAACCGAATCGCCTGACCGGGAGGCTGCTCCAGTCCTGCTTAAGCCACTTGAGATCGGATGACAATGAGATTCCTGGATGCCGAGACCGTTCAGTTGCGCAGCGCACGCTCGCCAGCCGAAGCCCCGAATCCACCTGCCGGTGACGTTCTCCCGTCCGCGGCCGGACGTTGGGCTGCGGATGCCTCCCCCGCGACACCAGAGGCGCGCCCGGAAATCATCTCGGTTGTTGCGGTGGAGGAGAAAGACGAGCTGGTGGAGTGGATCCCCGAGTGGGAGGAGCTCGCGGCGGCTGCCATCGAACCCAACGTGTTCTACGAGCCGTGGCAAATCCTGCCGGCGGTCGAGGCGTTCGGAAAACAGGCCCGCCTCATTCACCTGCTGGTGTTCAGCGCCGGCCCCGCAACACCGGCCGCAAGGCCTACACTCATCGCCTACTTTCCTCTTGAACGCCTGCGCCGGTTCCGTGGGATACCCGTGCAGGGGCTGACTCTCTGGAAGCACACCCACTGCTTCCTGTGCACGCCGCTCGTGAGGCACGGCTATGCAGGACAGTCGCTGGCCGCCCTGTTTTCGTGGGCGCGGTCCGATGCGCGCGGCGCCGCGATCGTCCAGTTCCCCGAGGTCGCTGGCGATGGACTCTTCGTGAAGGAGCTGATCGATTTCGCGCACGAGCGGAAACGCCCCGCCTTCATCTTCGGCTCCCACGAGCGGGCGCTCCTCGTGCCGCACGAGGATGCCGATCGGTACCTTGTCGCTTCCCTTCCCAACAAGTCGAGAAAGCAGCACCGCCGGCTTGGCCGGCGCATCGCGGAGATGGGAGAGGTTGAGTTCGCCGCCTTGGAGCCCGGTGGCGACCTCGATGCATGGGTGGAGAGCTTCCTGAGACTCGAGGCCTCCGGCTGGAAGGGGCGGTCCGACACCGCCCTGGCCTGTCACGAATCAGAACGCCGCTTCTTCACGAGGATGACCCGCGAGGCGCACCAACGGGGCCGTCTCGAGATGCTCGCCATGAACCTGAACGGCCGCCCGATTGCCATGAAGTGCAATCTGCTGGCGGGCCGGGGCTCATTCTCGTTCAAGATCGCCTTCGATGAAGCCTACGCGCACTTCTCTCCCGGAGTGCTGCTTGAGGTCGAGAACATCCGCCGGCTCCACGCGTCACCAGAACTCAGATGGATGGACTCCTGCGCAGCGCCCAACCATCCCATGGCCAACCGTCTCTGGATCGATCGCAGGACCATCCAGACCGTCGCCGTCTCGTCCGGCCGCCCGATGGGAGATTCCTTCGTCCGTGCCATGCCCTTGATGAGATGGCTGAAACACCGGACCGAGAAACGGCGACGGGCCGCCGAGAACGTACCGTCATAGGAGAACAGTCATGAACCACTTGCTGGAAATCGAAGCATCCCTCGCCGGGAACTTCGACCGGAGGCCGTTCTTCATCCGGCATCACCTGGCTGAGCATCCGCTGTTCGCGCTGGACCGCCTTCTGGAACTCTCCCGCCGCCTGCGCAGCGACCGGGCGGAGTTCTACGCCGGCGACGTGCCCATCTCCATCTCGCCGGAGCAGACGCCATCGACCGGCCTCTCCCTGGAGGAGACGATCCGCTGCATCGAGACCTGCGGTGCCTGGGTGGTGCTGAAGAATGTGGAGCAGGATCCCGAGTACGGCGCGCTGATGGATCGGTGTCTGGACGAAGTTGGAGATGTCTACGGCTTGGCTCTGCGGGGCGCGACGGATCGGGTGGGGTTCGTCTTCATCTCCTCGGCGAAGGCCGTCACCCCCTGCCATATCGATCCCGAGAACAACTTCCTCCTGCAAATCCGCGGCACCAAGACGATTCACATCGGCGATCGTTCGCTTCTGGCCGAAAGCGAGCTGGAGCGTTTTTTCACCGGCGGTCATCGGAACGTGGACCTGCCGGCGGATCTCGGGTCGCGCGCCGCGAGGTTCCGACTCTCGCCGGGTCATGGCGTGCACGTGCCCGTCACGGCGCCGCACTGGGTCGTGAACGGCGATGGTGTTTCCGTGTCGTTCAGCATCACCTTCCAGACCCCGGAAAGCCGGCGCAAGGCCGTCGTTCACAAGGTGAACGCGCGCCTGCGGAAGACCGGCGTGCGCCCGAAGCCACCCGGCGCCTCGCCGCTGCGTGACGCATTCAAGGTCCTGGGGTTCGAGGCCGTCCGATCGGCCCACCGGCTGTGGAGAAGCCTGACGCCCGGCGCCAGGACCACGGTGCAACCGTGATGCGCGACGTCCGGCCCAGTGATTCGCTCTGGAAGGAAGGCGCGGGCTACTACACCGAGCGCCCGGAGCAGGTCAGGAGAACGCCTCTGCTGCCGGATCTGCGGCGGCTCCGCGATCGGCGGATCCTGGAGATCTTCGACCGTCACGGGAATCTGACCCCCGGTTGTCGCGTGCTCGAGTTGGGCTGCGGTCGGTCACGCTGGCTCCCCTTTCTCGCGGCGCACAGACGATGCGAAGTTTCCGGACTGGACAACGAAGCCTTCGCCTCCGAGCTGGCGCGCGCGAATCTGTCGGGAGCCGGCGTGATCGGCCGAATCATCTGCGGGGACGTTTTCGACCTGGAGGGCCACCGCGATCTGGTGGGCCGGTTCGATCTCATCTACTCCATGGGCCTGCTGGAGCACTTCGACGACGTGGCCGATCGGATCACCACGCTGGCCCGCTACCTCCGTCCGGGCGGACGGATGATCACGACCGTGCCGAACATGCGGGGCTTCAACTGGCTGATGCAGCGACTGGGCAGCCGCGAGATCCTCGAGATGCACGTCGTCTACGACCGGAAGCGGCTCACGCGCGTCCACGAGGCCGCCGGCCTGAGGACCCTCGCCGCCGGCTACGCGGGGTTCTTCGACGGCCAGGTCTCCGCCGCCGGGGCTCCTGCGCGAACCGTCGGGCACCGACTGCATGCGGTCTTGTGTCGAACTTCCAGCCTGCTGGCGGAGGCCTGGCTGCGGGCAGGCCGCGGGGCGCTCGCCCCCGAGCTCTCCTGGTTCTCGCCGCACGTCTATTACGTCGGGACGCCGGCCGGACCGGTCGCGGCGCCGCAATGCGCATGACAGCGCGGCTCGCGTTGGCCGGAAGTCTCTGCCGACGCATTTTTCGCGCCCCCGCTTTCGTTCCGTTCTTCCTCGTCGCGGCGCTGGTGGTCAGGCTCTGCTGGGTCCTGGCCGTCGAGGCCCGGCCGATCGACGATTTCAGCTGGTACTACGACCGCGCCGTCGACCTCGCGGCCGGCCGGGGACTCACCGTGCACGGCGTGCCGACCGCCTACTGGCCTGTGGGGTACCCGCTTCTGCTGGCGGGCCTTTTCCTGCTGATCGGTCCGTCGCTGCTCGGAGCGAAACTGCTCAACGTCGCTCTGGGGGTTGGGATCGTCTGGCTCTCCTACCGTATGGCGAAACGACTCTTCGCTTCGGAGGCGGCCGGGCGGATGGCTCTCCTGCTGCTGGCCTTCCATCCCAACCAGATCGCCTACACGTCGCTCACCGCTTCGGAGACGCCGTTTCTCTTCCTGATGCTGCTCGGATGCCTGATCCTGCTGCGGAGAAAGCAGCGCCTGCGTGACGACGTACTCGCCGGGTTCGTCTTCGGGCTCGGATGCCTGACCAAACCCACCATGCTGTTCGTGCCGGCCGTCTTCTTCGGACTGAGCCTGCTCTCACGCTTCCGGTGGGCGAGCGTAGCGCGGGGCCTTGTGGTCTATGGCGCGCTGGGTCTCGTCATCCTTCCCTGGTGCGTGCGCAACTACGAGGTGTTCGGGCGTCCGGTCTTCATCGTCACCAGCGGCGGGATCAATCTCCTGATAGGAAACAACCCCATGGCGGATGGAGGTTATGGGCGCGCCGACCCTGTCTCGGAGGCGCTGATCGAGGGAGAGAAGGACGAAGGCGCCCGAGAGGTCCTCGCCAGGACAATTGCATGGCGCCACATCCGCGAGAACCCCTGGCGGACGATCGGTCTCGTTCCCTTCCGGCTGTGGTCCCTCTACGCCAAGGACGTGGAAGGGATCTACTGGAACGAGCTGGCGGGCGGAGCCGTGGAAGGACCCGTCGCAACGCGGCCGATGTTTCTGCTCAAGATCCTCGCCCAGCTGTACTACCTCGCCATCCTCGCGATGTTCGCGGCCGGGGTCTTCAGCTTCTATCTGACCGGGAGAGTCCCCTTCCCGCGGCCGGTCCAGTCAGCGTTCGGTCTCGGCCTCATCGCCTACTTCACCCTCGTGATGGTGCTGCTGTTCGGCAGCTCCCGCCTCCACTTCCCGCTGGTGCCATGCTTCGGCTGGTACGCGGGTGCCTGGCTGGCCGCCCGCGTGACGGCACTGGAACCCGGCCCCAGCGGGCGGCGCCGGCGGCCAGCGCTGGCCCGATCCAGGGCGCTCCGGCATTCAAGTCTCTATTGAACGTTCTCATCATCTCCGGAGGATCGAATCATGGGCACTCAGAGAGTTTTCACGTACAGAACGCTCGTCTCTTCGTTCCTATGTCTCTTCGTCCTGGCGCAGGGAACGTCCGGCAGCGGCGAACCCGGTCCGCCGGCCGCGAACGCCGACAAGAAAGCCCGGCAAGACGCCCAGGCGATGCTCGCGGAAGGGCGGCGCATCTTCCGATTCGACACGTTCGGGGACGAGGCTTTCTGGGGCGACGCCCTTCAGCTCCACAGGGCGATCGAAGGTGAGAGACTCGGCGGGGTGGGCGCGGGCGTGAGCCCGAAGACCGCGCTGTCGGTCGGCTTGAAGGTCGACGTCGATGCTCTGCCCTCGCCCCTCCAGAATCAGTTGAGGGCCGGAAGGGTCAATCTCGACGACCCGGCGACAACGTTGGCGCTGCTCAAGCTCAATGCTGTGGTCGGAGTCACTGGACATCTCAACTCGGATGGAAGCCTCAGATCCATCGGCCTGCAGTGTGCCTTCTGTCATTCCACGGTGGACAACTCCTTCGCGCCGGGCATCGGTCATCGCCTCGACGGCTGGGCGAACCGCGATCTCGACGTCGGAGCGATCATCGCCTTGGCCCCGAACCTCGAGCCGATCGCGGATCTGCTGCAGGTCGACGTGCCTACCGTCAAGACTGTTCTCGCGAGCTGGGGACCGGGCCGCTTCGATGCCCTGCTCGACAAGGACGGGAAGGCCTTCCGTCCCGACGGAAAGCAGGCGGGGACGCTCATCCCACCGGCTTTCGGCCTCGCCGGCATCAACCTGCACACCTGGACCGGTTTTGGCTCGGTGGCCTCCTGGAACGCGTACGTCAACGTCACCGAGATGCATGGGTCGGGTACGTTCTTCGACGAGCGACTCAACGACCCCGAGCAGTACCCCGTCGCGGCCCGCACCGGGTCTTGGAACACCCGGGGTACGCCGGACATGGTCTCGTCCAAGCTCGCCGCGCTTCACGCCTACCAGTTGGCGCTTCCGGCGCCAAAGCCGTCCCCCGGTTCGTTCAACGCCCAGGCCGCCGGCCGCGGCAAGACGCTGTTCGAGGGCAAGGCGCGCTGCGTGAGCTGCCACGTGCCGCCGCTGTTCACCGAACCCGGCCACAACCTGCACGCGCCCTCGGAGATCGGGATCGACTCCTTCCAGGCGGATCGTTCACCCACGCACGCCTACCGCACGGCGCCGCTTGCCGGTCTGTGGACGCACCAGAAGGGTGGCTTCTATCACGACGGCCGATTTGCCACGCTCGACGCCGTCGTCGACCATTACGACTCGCACTTCGACCTCGACCTCACGAGCCAGCAGAAGGAAGACCTGAAGGAGTACTTGCTCAGCCTCTAGTGTCGCGAATCGGGTCTCGTCATTGGACCGCTCTACGACAGGGGAATCCGCACCGTGACCTCGGTGCCAGCACGCCGCGTGGATTTGATCGTGAGAACGCCGCCCAGGAATCCAGCTCGCTCGCGCATGCGGAGCAGACCGAATCCATCCTCTTCGTTTGGTTTGGCTGGGGAGCGATCGGGGTCGAAGCCGATCCCGTCATCCTTGATTGCCAACTGGGCGAAGGTGCCCCGCTGTGTCAGGCAGACCCTGACGTGGCGGGCACGTGCATGCCTCTCGATGTTTCTCAAGGCCTCCTCGAAGATTCGGTAGAGTGCCAGCTTGACGGCGGCTGGCGGCTTGGGACTTAGCACCGCGCAGTCGAGCTTGATGCGCACACCCGTCCGCTTGGCGAACTCCCCATTGGCGGTGCGCAGGGCCGCGACCAGACCCAGATTCTTCAGTACGCTGGGCAGCAGCTCGCACGAAATACGCTCCACCTCATCGGCAGTCCTGGTGAGCAGGTCGCTGAGCTTCACCACCTCTCCTCGCGCTGGCCACTCATGAGCCGGAAGCGTGTCCACCAGCGCCTGCAAGCGGAAGAGGATGACGACAAGAGGCTGAGTGATGCTGTTCGTCAATTCCATGGCCACTCGCTCGCGCTCGGATTCCTGCGCCTGCGCCAGGCGGTGGGACAAGACACTCAGCATCTTCTGGCTCCGGCGCGGCTCCGTCATGTCCGTCACCACCATGCCGAAGCTCGCGTGCGAAGAACGGCTCTTTCGCAGTGGACGAATCGAGATTTGGGCCGGCACCTGTGAACCGTCGCCAGCCTGAAACAACACCTGGAGCCTGGAACCGGACCTGGCTGCCCGTTTCAGAAACGCCTTCAGCGCCTCATGATCGGCGGCGGAGAGCAAGCCTTCAAAAGAGTGACCCATGATTTGCTGCAGCGGGCGTTTCACCATCGTCGCAAAGCACGCGTTGGCATAAAGAATCACCGCCCCCGCTGTCAGGGTCAGTGCTCCTTCATTCATCGATTCGATGAGCACACGGTAGGCATGCTCGGCCCCTTCGAGCGCGTAGACCCGCGGGCCGTGTTTGCCTGCAACCACCAGCGCGTCCACCCCGCCGCTCCGGATGGCCTGGAGTGTCGCCTCCGCTTCCGACAGGCGGGCGCGGAGTTCGGCAATCTCGCGGGACGGCCCGAGCCGGGAAGAGCGTTTGCCGCCGGTGGTTTTCATGACCGGGACTTGGTCCTCGTGCCCAAATCCAGCCCGACGAACAGGCGGGAGATGTTCGTGAGATCGCCAATGAGCCGCCGGACCGGCTTCGGGAATTCCTTGACGAGTGTGGGGGTCGCGACAATCTGGCCGTCACGCGCCAGAATGGGCTGCTGATAGACGTCAATCACTTCCAGCTTGCACTTCCCTTTGAACTCAATCCCACAGAGCTGCCGCGCGCGCAGAATGGCCTGGCGTGACCTGGCGGAGGCCCCGGCCACGTAAAGCCTCAAGACAAATGTCTCATCGGCTTTTGTGGCCAGCGCCTTTTCGAAGGCCTTCGTCGTGCGGCTCACTGTCGTTCTTCTCATGGGGTCTTGGCCGCGGCTACTCTGCCGGGGGGGCGGAGGGGGGACTTAGATCAAGCCCGACGAGCACGCGCTCCGTGTCGGACAGATCCCCGATGATCTTTCGCATCGGTGGCGGCAACCTGCGCACCAATGTTGGAATGGCCAGGATCTGGTCGCCTTTTGAGAGATGCGGCTGCTCCACAAGATCAATCACCTCGATCCGATAGCGTCCTTTGAGGTGCGTTTCACAGATCCGCTTGAGGTTCGCAAAAGCCGTCAGCGACCTGGATGTCTGGCCGGCCACATAAAGACGCAGTCGCCAGACGCTGACAGGGGCGCTTTTGAGAACGGATTTGCGCGTCTTCGTTCTTCTGGAGGTCATCGTTTTCTCTTCCTGGTCATCGGCTTGGACCACCTCCCGGCCGCTTTGCCAGCATCCGCATGACGCAAGGAGGCCAGCTTAGTGCGGTCGGTGGTCGCCACGCGAGTTCGCGAGGCGACATGTTCGTGTAAGCGCCTCAGTTCCTCTCTTTCGGCTTCATACTCGGACCGCTGCGCTGCGATTCGCCTCTCGAGCTGAACGCGTGTGCGTTCCAATTCGCGCTCCCCGCGGGCGACTTCCTCCTGGTCGGCCAGCGCCTTCGCCTTGTCCTTGGCGTCCTGCGCCGCTCGGGCCGCGCCGGTCAACACGCCCCCCGGACCGATGTAAGCGTCCACGAGGTCAATGCCACGGTTCGAGATCACGAACTCGCGGCTCTGGTTCGAGTGCGCCATGCCGCGCGCCTTGAGCACATAGAGAACGCGATTGCGCTCACCGTTGCCCTCGATGTCCTGCAGCAACAACCACGAATCCATGAGCGAGGAGATGGTGATTTCACTTTGTTGCAGCGGGTTGCCGACATGGGTCAGACTTGTGAAAAGCGAGGTGGTTCCCTGGCTCTTCAAGAAATCAATGAGCCGCGTCACCATCGACTTGGTTTCCGATTCGCTGCCCGCGACCAGCAGGCTGGTCATCGGGTCGAGAATCACGACCGATGGCCGAAACATTTCTATTTCCTTGTACATCGTCGCCAGGTGCATTTCCAGGCCGTAGAGTGTGGGCCGCGCCGAATGGAAACGCAGCAGGTTGCGCTTGATCCATGGTTCGAGGCGCAGTCCAATGGAACGCATGTTGCGCATGATTTGGCGGGGTGACTCCTCGAACGCGAAGTAAAGCGCCCGCTCACCGCGCCGGGCAGCGGCTTGTGCGAAGTGCACTGCCACGCTCGTCTTGCCTGTGCCTGGCGTGCCGGTCAGCAGAATGCTGCTGCCGCGAAAGAAGCCCTTCCCGCCAAGCATCGCGTCGAGCCGCCCGATGCCGGTTGTTATCCGCTCGCTTGAAGCCGCGTGATTCAAACCCAGCGACGTGATGGGCAGCACGCTGATACCGTCTTCACCGATGAGGAAGGGATACTCGTTGGTGCCGTGCCGTGAGCCGCGATACTTCACCACCCGCAGATGTCGCGTGGCGATCTGCTCATGGACCCGATGGTCGAGCACCATGACGCAGTCGGAGACATACTCCTCCAGTCCGTGGCGTGTCAGGTGTTCGCGACCTCTCTCGCCCGTGATGATCGCCGTCACGCCCTTGTCTTTCAGCCAGCGGAAGAGCCGGCGCAGCTCGGCGCGCAGGATGGCGTCGTTGGGCAAGCCGGCGAACAGCGCTTCGAGGGTGTCGAGCACCACCCGCCGGGCGTGGATGGAATCAATGGCGTGATTCAGCCGGACGAACAACCCTTCAAGATCATACTCGCCTGTCTCCTGGATTTCCCTCCGCTCGATGTGAACGTGATCGATCAGGAGTTTTTTGCTTCGGACCAGGCCAGCCAGATCAAATCCGAGCAAGTCGACGTTGCCCTTCAACTCGGCTTCCGTCTCCTCGAAGGACATGAAAACGCCCGGCTCGCCGAACCGAATCGCGCCGCGCACGAGGAATTCCGCAGCAAGGAGCGTCTTGCCGCAACCGGGCCCGCCGCACACAAGTGTCGGCCGCCCCCGCGGCAACCCGCCGCCGGTGATTTCATCCAGACCCTGGATCCCCGTCGGACACTTGGGCAAAGGATCCGTGGCGGGGGTGGGCTCGAGATTCGCCCTTTTCATGCCGAGTTGTCCCAAGCAACGCGAGTGAGATTCGCGGAGTGTACCACCTGGCTGGCCAACGAATTCTAGAAATCCGCATCACCTGGGGCAGAGGTAACTCGGAGAATACATCTCCATCGGGTAATGACCCCTGCATACCGGTCCGACCTGGTCCCACCATAGGGCGTAAATGTAAGGGGGAGGCCTTAGCTTACCAAGGTGTGAGAAACTCTCCGCGCTACGAGCGCCGCGGCCCCGGATGCGAGGAGCCGCGGCGCCACCAACCCGGCCTCAGCGGGCGGCGCCGCTGGCCAGCGCCTGGTCGTAGAGCGCCTTCACCTCCGCCGGCGGCAGGGCTCGTCTATAAACCCTGACCTCATCGAGGCTGCCCGCCAGGTAGGGCGTATTGGTCGCCGGATAGCTTGCGAAGCTCAGAGGCACCGTTGTGGTGGTGGGACCTGGCGTGCCGGTCCAGGAACGTGTGGCTTTGATCGCTCCGTCGACGAAGAGCGTGCCGCCGGTGGCCCCCACGACGAAGACCACCTGGTGCCACAGGCCGTCGTTGAAGCCCGGCACCGCCAGCGTGCAGGCGGTACCGTCGAAGATGTTGTTGCTCGAGTCCTTGAAGTACCAGGCACACAGATTTCCGCCATTCGTGAAAATCTGGTAGCCATTGAATGACCCGGGGTTGTACTTGTTGACGATCCCGTGCAAGCCTGTGGCGGTCGTCTTCACGGAGACCATGATCGTCAACGGATAGGAGTCCAGCGCCGTACGGTGGCTCACCTTCACGTAGTCGTTCACGCCGTCGAACCTGATCCCCTGTCCGAGCCAGCCTGGGGCCCAGGCCGCTCCGGACATCAGCGTGCCGTCGAATCGATTGGACGAGGAGTCACGCGCCAGACCATCCGTGTCGGAGAGTTTCCAGTGTCCGAGCAATCCGGCCGAACCCGCGGCGAAAGCCCACGCGATGGTGCCGCCCCCGAACGTGATCCCCGATGTCGACACGAATGAGATCGTCGGCCCCGCTGTGACGCCGCTGACCGTGACCAGCACGCCGGCGGATGTCGTCTGGTTGCCCGCTGCGTCGCGCGCCACCGCGGTGAGCGTGTGCTGCCCGGTCGTCGCCGCGCCGGTGTTCCAGGTCACCGTGTAGGGCGGGTTCGTCACCTCCGCGCCTTGATTGACGCCGTCCACCCGTAACTGCACGCCGGCGATGCCCACGTCGTCCGAAGCCATGGCGGAGATCGCAACGCTGCCGCCGAGAGTCGCGCCGGCCAGAGGAGACGTGATGGAGACCACCGGCGAAGTGACGTCCAGCCCGGTTCCTGACAGCAGGTGGGATGGGACCTTCACCACGAAGGCATCCAGGCGGTTTCCGCCCATGTTGCTGGTCCAGATGAAGTACCGGCCCGTGACATCGAGGTTGCCCTTCGGGCGCTTGGAGTAGTCGTCATCGCCGCCCGATGCGTCCAGGTTGGTCATGACCGGGGCCACGACCGCCACGTCCTGGGAGCTGTCGAGACGGTAGCAGACGATCTCGTTGGAGCGCGGGACCTGCACGCGCGTCGCGTTGCTGCTGCAGACGTACTGCTGCTCGGGCGCCACTCCCGGCACGGCGTTCCCGTGCGCGATGTGTCCCGCGTCGGCCCCCCAGTCGGTCATCGAATAGATGAGCTGGCCCGTGAGGGGCGTCTGGCCCAGCTTCCACATCCGGATTGCGCCCGGCACTGAGGCCCAATTGTCCTCGGCCACCATATAGCCGCTCCCCATGTCCGCATGCCCGGCCGCGCCCGCCTGATCCATCAGCACCGTCTCGGTTCCCGTCTGCAGATCGATGATCCGGTTGTCCTCGCCGTACGCAAGGTCCACGTTGTCCAGCATCACCATCCAGCGCCCGCTCTTGTCGAGATGACACTCGTCGAGAATGCCGCGGGCCGGATAGTAGGAGAACGTCCCGGTCGTCTCACGATAGACGGCGCAGCCGAGCATCGCGTAGGTGGCGCTCGATCTGATCGTGCCGATGTGCACCTGGTCGTCCGCGCTGGAGTGAGTCTGCCAGATGTAGATCCCACTGCCGAGCCAGCTCGCCGCGTCGAAGACGGTGGAGAACTGGTGCGTGAGAACGTCGTATCGGACCACCTTCGACCCGTCCATCATGTACATCGCATGGGGCAAGGTGGCGCTGAAGTACCAGCCCTCGACGGTGGAGCCGCTGAACCGGCTGGACGCATCGAACAGGGCGCCGAGATTGGTCACCTGCTCGGTGACCTTGTTGTAGCTGAACAGCGTCGGCCCGGTGCCCCCTTGCGCCCGGCTGAGACCCAGCACGATCAGCATCGTGTCGCTGCCGGTGTGGTTGTTGATGTTGGCCCAATACGAATAGCCGACGGGGATGACGCAGTCGCCTCCCCCGCAGTCGCTGCCGTTGGTGATCCGCACCGCCTCGGTGTTGTACGGCGCCGGGAAGGTGAACGCGCCGCGTGACGGCAGGAAGCCCTGGATCTGGGCCGCCGTGTAGAGCGGACGGACCTCACCGCTGGTCGACTTCTCGAGGAAGCCTCCGGGGAAGATCTGCGACTGGACCGCTTGAGTCATTATTGGGACAGGCGACAGCAGCGTCAGGAAAGCGATGGTGATGAGGGTCCTGGTGATTGAGGTTCGCATAGCGCATCCTCCATCGACCAACTCATTGGCAGAGGTCGCTCGGAGACTTCATGTCCATCGGGTAAAGACCTCTGAATGCCTCTCGGACAATAGGGCATGAATGTAAAGGGGAGGCCTTAGGTAGGTTAAGTCTGAGTTAATTGAATATTAAGCTCAGGTAAGGGAGGAAATGGCGAGCGAACGGAGGGAGCGCTTGAGGTCTACCTACGATGCGCGGGTGCGCAGGCGTCGTGCGCGGTCAGGCTCGATGGTTGGGGGGGGGACGAACTCCAGGGAGCGAGACGCAGCGGGCGGGAGCGCGTTTGTGGCGTCGGTACGGGGAGGACTCAGGGGCAGGCGCCCGGTGCCCCGTTGATCACTGCGTCGAGGGACCCGACTTGTCCCGGGTCGCCGGAGTTCCAGGTGCCGCGTGCCGCGCAGCTGTTGCCCCGCACGATGAACCAGAAGGCTGCTCCGATCGGTGGATTCGCGACATCGGGGAATGACGTGCTTGCGATCCGGCTCGCCACACACGTCGCGGTGCCGGGCGCGAAACCGCCCCCCAGCGGAGACGCCTGGAGACTGCGTACGACGTCGTAGTCCATCGCTCCCTGCAGTGGAGACCAGGAGAGACCCGCCGCGCCCATGCTCACGCTCGGAGCGCCGGCCGGCGGCGGCACGTTGTCGACGGTTCCGTCGCAATCACTGTCGACCCCATCGCACGCCGTCTCACTCGTCTGGCAGATGGCGAAGTTCGCGTGAAAGGTCCTCGGGATGTCGTCCGCCACGAACGAGCGGCTGGCAGGACCACCGTCGTCCCAGGAGACGAAATAGTGGTTCGATCCATTGATGATCTGCGGCGATGCCGCGATCAGAGTGCTGAACGAGCCGACGATGGCTCCCCGTGCGAAGGAGGTGACGCCCACCAATCCCGAGACCGAGAGCGTTGCGCCCGACGGGGTCGATTCAAACGTGTTGAACACCGCCTCCGGGGCGATCGTGACGCTGTCCGTGTCACTCAATCCGCCGGAGTCGGTCACGGTGAGAACGAACTCCAGCTCGGAGTAGTAGTGGTGGTCCGGGGCTGTGAAGGTGCCGTTCTGGATGCCCTCGTAGGCCTGAATCACGTGCTGGTGGCAGGTGCCCGGACCGCTGACGCAATGGTGCAGGATGACCTCCCAGCTCATCGATCCCGCTCCCAGGTTGCCGTCGGTCGTGTCGGAACCCTGGCCGGAGAAACCGATCGCGTCGCCGACGCGCCAGATCCTGGTCGAAAGCGGCGTCTGGATGCTGGCCGTCGGCGCCGAGTTGCCGGCGTTGATCGTCCTCAAGGCCGTGGACGAAGCATCATCATCGTCCGTGACGCGCAGGCCGACCGTGACGTCGCCTATGCTCGTGTACTCGTGCGCTGCCTGAGGGAGAAAAGCGTCGTCGTACTCCCCATCCCCATCCAGGTCCCAGGCGTAGAAGAGCGTCGTCCCGGGGTCGGGATCGGTCGAGCCGCTGCCATCGAACTGAACCGACAGCGGCACCAGGCCGTTCGTCGGAACGGCCTGGATGCTCGCCGTCGGGGGGCTGTTCCCGGTGTTGTGCGTGACCCGGCGGATCATCCCGTCGTCAAGATCGACGAGGAAGAGATCGCCGCCGGGGCCGATCTGCAAATCAACGGGATCGGGATCGCCGAGCTGCTGCGCATCGGCGTTGCCGGTCAGAAAGGCGGCGCGACTGCCGACGACGGGGTCTCCGGCGCCTGGCGAAGGCGTCGTCATCACCCAGACACAGTTGCGGTTGTAGTCGGTGAAGAACAGCGCTCCTTCGTAACCGGCGGGGTAGGCTCCTCCAGGGTAGAAAGCCAGACCCGAGATGGCCGATCCGACCGGCGAACCGCAGGGGTCGCCGCTGTAGAGAGGCTGGCCGTGCTCGAACTGATAGTAGGCCGCGGTCGTGCTGCTGGTCGGGAGACTGGTGCACAGGCTGAGGTTGTCCGGAGGGCTACCGTTGTAGCCCAAGGGGCGCTCCGGCCCCTCGAGACAGGGCCAGCCGAAGTTCTCGACGACACCATCGTCGGGATTGCTGATCCGGTTGATTTCCTCCCAGTGGTACAAGCCGACGTCCCCAATCCAGATCTCGTTGGTTCCGGCACGTGGCGCGATCCGGAAGGGGTTGCGAAGGCCGTAGGCGATGATCGGATCGTCCGCTGTCGTCGGGCCGCCGACGAGCGGATTGGTGAGCCATGCGGCGCCGGTCTCGGGATCGAGACGCAGGATCGAGCCATCGAGCGACATCTGGGCGCTCTGGTTCCTGACACTCTGTGCGCGCAGTGCGCCCCCCGCGGCGTCTGGTTTCGTGGTCGGGGTGCCGCGCGGCGTGTTGTGGTCGCCGCAGGTGTTGGCCGGCGTGGGGAGGGGGACATCGGGGCGCGTGCCGCCGAACTGTCCCCAGTCCTCGTAGTCGAAATTCGCCCCGTCGCCGGCGCTCACGTAAAGCGCCCCCTCCGGGCCGAACACGATCGAGCCGATCGAGTGGGTCGGGAACTGCTGGCACCATCGGTTCTCCAGCAGGACCTGCTCGCCGCCATTCAGAGTGTTGTCAGGATTCACGTGGAGGCGCGACAGCCTGGCGTTGACGACGCAGCCATCGGCCGTCGCCCCGGGGCCGATGATGTCCCCCGCAGCGTTTCTGTCGGGACATGTGTCTCCGTAGCGCGGAGCCGGATGGGCCGGGTCGAGTGGGTCGTAATCGTAGGTATAAAGGACATAGATGTACGGCGTGATGGGGAAGTCAGGGTGAATTGCCAGGCCGAGAAGCCCCCGGTCCCAGAAGTTGTGCACGTTGGGTCTGAGGTCGGCGACGATCGTCGGCGTCGTGTCGCTGAGATTGTCGAACACCTTGATGATGCCGCTCTTTTCTGAAACGAAGACGCGCCCGTCCGGGGAGAAGCGCACGGAGGTGGGATCCGTGAGTCCCTGGAAGGCGATCACTTCCTGAAAACCTGTTGGCAACGCCAGGACCTCGCCGGGGCCAGCCAGCATCGCTGCCGTACCGATGACCACCGACGCCACAAGGCGGGATATTCGAGGGTAGATCACCCTGCCACCATACGTCTTCCGCATGGGGCGACGCCGTCGGGTGTATACGGGACAAGGGTGAGGGGTACATCCCGGAGTGGTGCCGGGGCCCCCGGCGCTCACGCGGCGCGGCGCTGGCGCGCGGCCTCAGGCTTCGATCATCCCCTGGCGGATGGCATAGCGGACGAGCCCCGCCGTCTCGTGGATGTGGAGCTTTTCCATGAGGCGCATCCGGTGCGTCTCGACGGTCTTGACGCTGATGCCGAGCAGAGCGGCGATCTCCTTCATCGACTTTCCCTCGGCGATGAGCTGAAGGACCTCGCGCTCGCGCCCGCTCAAGGCACTCGTGCGCAGCTCCTCTCTGGCGAGATAGGCCTGAAGGACGTCAGGCGAAAGCGCGTGGCTCACATAGAGCGAGCCGGTGGATATGTCCTTGATCGCCTGGACAAGGACGGCCGCGGCCTTGGTCTTCAGGAGATATCCGTTGACACCGGCCCGCAGCGCCTCGATGACGTACTGCTCCTCGGTGTGCCTGGTCAGAATGATCAGTTTCGTATCGGGCGACACCTTCCGGATCTCCCGGGCGGCGTCCAGACCGTTCAACAGGGGCATCGACAGATCGAGGACGGCCACGTCCGGGCTGTGTTCCCCGGCGAGCCGCACCGCCTCGCGACCGTCCAGGGCCTCCCCGGCCACCTCGATCCCGTCGCGCTCCAGCAGGCTTCGCAGGCCCTGGAGAAACATCGCGTGGTCGTCGGCGAGAAGAACCCGCAACGGCATCGAATCAGCCTTCGAGGGGTATGTACATCAATAGCTCAGCACCGTGACCCGGAGTGGAGGTGACCAGAAGCGTCCCGCGGTGGGAATCCAGGCGCTCGCGCATGCCGACGTGCCCCAGGCCCCGCTC
>Ga0137432_1000417_pt1 | contig 24085 bp, 15 predicted proteins | sample EasRivERMZT820_2_FD_102337 | JGI IMG/M metagenome (GOLD analysis project Ga0137432, IMG submission 102337) | Soil microbial communities from meander-bound floodplain in the East River, Colorado, USA - East River MetaG ERMZT820_2 | ecosystem: Environmental > Terrestrial > Soil > Floodplain ... | reverse complement strand
GACGTTGCGAATCGGTCGCGGGGAGCAGGTTTCCCGTCGTCGCGCGACGGTCTGTAACGGTGATGAAAGGGCGGAGGGGAAAAAGGTCGAGGGACGGGACGCCGCGTGAGGCGGTCGACCACGGAGCTCCTGCGAGTCGTATTCGAATGCGCCGAGCGCAGCGAGCCCCCCGTCCATCGTTGGTTTGGGGCGAGCGTGTCCCGTCCATCGAGCCTTTTTCCCCTCCGCCCCTCGACCCGCCCTCGCCCGTCGCGCGTTCGAGCACCCATCCCCCTCCCCGCGCCCTCTTCACCCCCGCCCTCGACGTCCGTTCAGTTCCCAGCCGCGGCGGCCTCGCGCAGCCGATCGAGCGCGCGCTGGATCCCGTGCGTCGGCACCATCTGGCAGCCGCGCGCCGGGCCGATCCACCAGCTGCCGTCGCGGCCGCGCGACACGACGAACCAGAGGTGCTGCGTCAGCGGACCGTCGACGACGACCGTGCGCACCATCACGACGCCGCGCACGGTGTCGCGCACGATCTCCTTGAAGGTGACGGTCTCGTCGCCATCGGGGAGGTCCTGCGGCGCGAAGGCCGCCGGCTCGAAGGTCTCGAGGTGGTAGGGGTTCAAGGTCGCGTCCTCCGGGACGGGCGCGTCGGAGACGTGGCCGCCCGCCCGCTTCGTCAGGAAGATCTCGTGGAAGTGGCGCTGGCCGTGGCCCGACCACTTGCGCTCGTACTTGGTGCCGTAGCTCGCCTCGACCAGCTGGTGGCGCGCGATCAGTCCGGTGCCCGCGACCTGCTCGAGCGTCCACTCGAAGAGCGGCTTCCAGTCGGTCACGCAGACGATCTCGCCGTCGTCGGCGAGGCGCTGGTTCAGGAGGCGCAGGAAGTCGCGCTGCAGCAGGCGGTGGTGCACGTGGCGGTCCTTGCGCCACGGGCAGGGGAAGAGGACGTGCACGCGCTGCAGCGACCGCTCGCCGAAGAGCCGCTCGAGGACCGGCTTCGCGTCCTCCATCACGAGGCGGACGTTGGCGGGCGCGTCGGCGGGTCGTGCCGCCAGGTTGCGCAGCGCCCGCTTGACGCTCGCCCAGCGCAGGTCGACGCCGACGAAGTCGACGTCGGGCCGCGCTGCGGCGTTGCGCGCGAGGTATTCGCCGCTGCCGATCCCGATCTCGACTTCGAGCGGCGCGCTCCGGCCGAAGACCGCGCTCCAGTCGGCGGGCCGCGGGAGCTGCTGCCAGATCAGGAGCGGCGCGAGCGAGCGGTAGAAGGGGCGTCGTCCGGTCGGCGGCGGCATCACGCGCGAGCGTAGCGTCCCGCGCGTGCCTCGCGGGCCGCGTCGTCGGCCGTCGTCTCGAGCTCCCTGCGGGTCGCGCTGAACCTCGCCCGTCCTGCGCGAGAACGTCCTCGCATGGTGAGGAACACTGCCCGCGCACGACGCCACGCGTCCTTGCCGCGGCGGCGCGCGCGCCGGAATGGCGTTCGCGGCGCGTCGCCGCTCTTGGAAGCACCGCGGAACACCCGAGGAGCGCGCGCATGAACAGCAAGCAGACGGTGGAAGCCGATCGCAAGTCGTCGACGATGAAGGCACTCGTCTATCACGGGCCGGGCCGGCGCTCTTGGGAGGACCGGCCGCGGCCGGTGGTCCAGATGGGCAGCGACGCGGTCGTGCGGATGACGACGTCGACCATCTGCGGCACCGATCTCCACATCCTGAAGGGCGACGTGCCGGCGGTGACGGATGGCCGGATCCTCGGCCACGAAGGGGTCGGGGTCGTCGATTCGATCGGCGCAGGCGTCACCAAGATCCGAGTGGGCGACAAGGTCCTCGTCTCCTGTATCACCTCGTGCGGCACCTGCGACTTCTGCAGGAAAGGGATGTACTCGCACTGCCGCGACGGCGGCTGGATCCTGGGCCACAAGATCGACGGCACGCAGGCGGAGTACGTGCGCGTTCCTCACGCGCAGACGAGCCTCTACGTCGTTCCGCAGGAGTCGGACGAGGAGGCGCTCACGATGCTGAGCGACATCTTCCCGACCGGCTTCGAGTGCGGCGTCCTGAATGGGAAAGTGAAGCCGGGCGACACGGTCGCGATCGTCGGCTCCGGTCCGATCGGGCTCGCGGCGCTGCTGACGGCGAAACTCTATTCGCCCGCCGAGATCGTCATGGTCGACCCCGACCGCAACCGGCTCGAGGTCGCGAAGGGGTTCGGCGCCACGAAGCTCGTGAACGCGACGGAACCGAAGGCGGTCGAGAAGCTGATGGCACTCACCGGCGGCGAGGGGTTCGACGTCGTGATCGAGGCGGTCGGGATCCCCGCCACCTTCGACACCTGCCAGGCGATCGTCGCGCCGGGCGGCGTCCTCGCGAACATCGGTGTCCACGGCAAGCCGGTGTCGCTCCAGATGGAACGTCTGTGGTCGCACAACATCACGCTGACGACGCGGCTCGTCGACACGGTGACGACGCCGATGCTGCTGAAGCTGGTCGAGTCGGGGCGGCTCGACGCGAAGAGGCTCGTCAGCCACCGCTTCGACCTCTCCGAGATCATGAAGGCCTACGACACCTTCTCGAACGCCGCCAAGGAGCGCGCGCTGAAGGTCATCCTGAGGAACCACTGAACCGCGGGAAGACGGGGCGCCGCGGCGCCGATGCGGCGCGACGCCCGCTTGGCACCAGGAGGAAGTCCGATGAAAGTCTCGGAGTTGATGTGCCGACCGGTGATCCTCTGCGGCGCGAACGACACCGCGAATACGGCGGCGCGCCTCATGTGGGAGGAGGACGTCGGAACGGTTCTGGTCATCGGCGAGGATGGCCGTCTCGTCGGCATCGTCACCGACCGCGACCTCTGCATGGCGGTCTACACGCAGGGCAGGTCGCTCGAGTCGATCCTGGTCACGACGGCGATGGCGCGCGACGTCGTCGCCTGCCGACCCGACGACTCCATCCGCGTCGCCGAGAAGTCGATGCGGAGGAAGATGGTGCGACGGCTCCCCGTCGTCGACGCGGAGCGGCGGCCGGTCGGCGTGATCGCGCTGAACGACATCGTCCGCAGGACGGCGCAGCGGCGCAGCGACAGCGGGCGGCCCGAGCGGGAGTTCGTGAAGACGATGGGGGCGATCTGCCGGCGGCGGCGCCACCCCGGCGAGAAGCTCGAAGTCGCGGTGCCCGACTCGTGTTGAGCGGGGGGATCGAGATGGAACCCGTCGTGGCCGGGTCCGGGACCCGTTGCGGCGTCGACCTCCTCGACGCCATCTACGCGCGCCGCGCGGTGCGCGCCTACACGGGTCGTCGCGTCGAGCCCGAGGTCGTGCGCCGCCTGCTCGACATCGCGATCCGCGCCCCGAGCGCCGTCAACGCGCAGCCGTGGGCCTTCGTCGTGGTCCAGGACGTCGCGCTGCTGAAGCGGATCTCCGATCGCGCGAAGCGGGCGACGCTCGCCCACGCCGAGCCGGGCACGCGCGTGTGGGAGCACCGCGCGATGCTCGAGGATCCGGCCTTCAACGTCTTCTACGACGCGACCACGTTGATCGTGATCTGCGCGTCGCCGGCCGGCGGGCAGTCCAACGAGGACTGCTGCCTCGCCGGACAGACGCTGATGCTCGCCGCGCACGGACTCGGCCTCGCCACCTGTCCGATCGGTTTCGCGCGCGAGGCGCTGAACGAGGCGGAGTTCCGCCGCGAACTCGCGATCCCGGCCGACCACGCGGCCGTCTTCCCGCTGATCGTCGGCTACGCGCGCGAGGTGCCGCCGGCGACGGAACGGCGCGAGCCGCGGATCCTCGCCTGGAAGCGGGGGCCGGCGCCAGCACGAGTCCCCTCGGGGCGTTGACGAGGTTCGAGCGGCGGTGCGCGCGACGGCTCCCGCTTCCGGTTCAACAACGTCCCGTCTCGACCCTCGCCGCCGCGATCTGTCGTCGCCATGCGCGATGGCGGCGCAACGCGTCGCAGACCTGCCAGGACGCCACCGGGTCGAAGTTGTCGTAGAGCTGGCTGACGGCGAAGAAGGGGTCGGGGCGCGCCAGCGCGACCAGCTCGTCGACGCCGGGGAGGCGGGCGATCTCCTCGAGCGTCGAGGGGGAGCCTCCAGGGAGGGCGACGACGAGCCGTCCGATCCGCTCTCTCGACAGCGCCATGATCGCGGCCTCGAGCGTCGCTCCGGTCGCGACGCCGTCGTCGACCAGGATGACCGTCCGCCCTTCGACGGGGATGCGCGGCATCACGACGCGGTATTCGGCGACGCGCTCCTCGAGCTCGCGGCGCACGCGCTCGAGCTCGGCCCGTCGCGCGAGCGGAGAGGTCCCGAGCTGCTCGAGCATCTCCTCGTTCCAGACCACGACGTCGCCCTCCGCGAGCGCGCCGATCGCGAGTTCGGGCTGGTGGGCCGCGCGCAGCTTGCGCGAGACGATGACGTCGAGCTCGCCGCCGAGCACGCGCGCGATCGGTTCGGCGACCTCGATGCCGCCGCGCGGGAGCGCGATCACCAGCGGATTCGACGCCGCGAGGCGGCCGAGGTGGGTGGCGAGCGATCGCCCCGCGGCGTGCCGATCGGTGAAGTGCGTCGGCGGCGGCATGGGGGCGAAGTCGTCCGGCGCGGCGACCCGCTCGCCCTTGAGCCAGCGCCGGAACCAGCGGACCGTCTCGTCGCTCGCCATCGCGAGCGTCCCCGGCTCCTCGAAGAGGTGGCCGGCACCGGGGACGATGCAGAGTCGGTGCTCGCCCCGGATCTGATCGGCGAGGACGCGGTTGCGGTGAAGCAGGGGATCCTCTTCCCCTTGCAGCACGAGCGTGGGGATCTCGATCTTCGCCAAGTGGGCGAAGCGGGTCGCGAGACTCGGCGCGCGCAGGACGAGCGCCGCGATGCGTCGATCCTCCGCCGCGACCGCCGCCGCGACCGCCCCACCCGAACTCGAGCCGGCGACGCCGATCGGGCCGACCCCCTCCTGCGCGACGAGGAATCCGATCGCGTCGGAGAGATCGGAAGCATGGTCTTCCGGGGCGACGCGCTCGCCGCCGCTGTCTCCGTGGCCGCTGAAATCGACGAGGAACGCGCCCATTCCGGCAGCGACGAGCCCGTCGGCGATGGCGCGGTTGCGGGGACTTGCCCGGTTCGATCCCCAGCCGTGGGCAAAGATGACCACGGGCGCGTGGTCGACTCCCTCCGGGCGGATCCAGTCGGCGACCAGCTTCAGCCCTTGGCGATTGGAGAACGTGAGCGGGTGAACCATCGCATTGCGTCTCCGCGTCGAAACGAGACGCAATTGGGTCGCCGGAACATCGCTTGCTGCGCCGACCGCGCGAGACTTCGCATGCGCGTCCCGGCCGCGAGCGTGAGGATTCACCGATGACCCGAGCGCCCGACAATCGCGAGATCGCCGACGTCCTCGAACGGGTGGCCGACCTCCTCGAGATCCAGGACGCGAACTCCTTCCGCGTCCGCGCCTATCGCAACGCCGCCCACCTCCTGCGTACGCGCGAGGAACCGGTCGCCCGCCGGCTCGAGACGATGGGGGTGGCGGGCTTGCGCGAACTGCCCGGCATCGGGGAGAGCCTCGCGTCCGCCATCCAGGAGTACGTTGCGACGGGACGGCTGCGGCTGCTTGACCGGCTCGAAGGGGAGGTCTCGCCCGAGGACCTCTTCACCACCGTTCCCGGCATCGGGGAGGACCTCGCCCACCGCATCCACGCGGAACTCGGCGTCGAAACGCTCGAGGAGCTCGAGCTCGCGGCTCACGACGGCCGGCTCGAGGCGCTCGCGGGGTTCGGCCCGCGGCGCACGCACCTCGTGCGCGACGGCCTCGGCGCGCTGCTCGGCCGGTCGTCGCGGCGGCGCGGCCGCCTGATCCGCGCGCAGGAGGAGGCGCCGCACGCGGCCGACCGGCCGGACGTCGCGACGCTGCTCGCCGTCGACGAGGAGTACCGCCTGCGCGCCGCGCGCGGCGAGCTCAAGCGGATCGCGCCGCACCGCTTCAATCCGGCGCACGAGGCTTGGCTCCCCGTCCTCCACGCCGAACGCGACGGCTGGTCGATCACCGCCATGTTCTCGAACACCGCGCGCGCTCACGCCCTCGACAAGACGCGCGACTGGGTCGTCCTCTACTACGAGCGGGACGGCCACGAAGGGCAGTGCACGGTCGTCACCGAGAGCCGCGGCGAATCCGCCGGGCGCCGCGTCGTGCGTGGTCGCGAGACGGAGTGCGAACGTGTCGCGACGCACGGTGCGACGCGATGAAGGACGACCCACGAGATCCTCCGTCCTGATCGGCCGCAATGTCCGAGGACGACGGGGAGCCCGCGCGCGCCTCGCGCCTACGGTCGCCGCAGTTCCACCTCGAGCACGTCGCCCCCGGCCGCACGCCGGCTCGCGCGCACGGACGCCTCGCCGCGCGCGGCGTCGGCGGCCGTCGCCTCGAACGTCCAGTCGCCCACCGCGAGGCAGAGCGGCAGCTCGGCCGTCGCGGCGCCGGCCGTGATCTCGAGCGTCCCCTCGAGCTCGTCGCCGTTCGCGTCGCTCGCGGTCCAACGGACCGGCCCCTTCAGCGCGCCGTCGGCGGCGCGCAGCACGAAGCGGAGCGCCACGCCCGTCTCGATCGGGACGTCGACCGTCGCCGTCGCGCCCTCCGTCAGAGTCACGCCGCGCGCCGTCTGCGCGAGCCCCTCGCCGACCACCTCGACGACGTAGTCGCCCGGATCGAGCCCGCTCGCGCGCAGCTCGCGGTCGGCGGCGACCAGCGCGATCGGCTCCGTCCCCTTCGCGGCGCGCAGCCGCACGTCGCGCGGCTCGACGGCGCCGCCGTCGGCGCGGCTCGCGCGGACCACCAGAGCGGCCGGCCGCTGCAGCCGCAGCTCGCCGAGGTCGAGCCGCTCGTCGGCGTGGAGCTCGCGCTCCTCGAGCCAGAGGCCGCAGAAGCCGGGCGCGCCGAGATCCAGGACGTAGCGGCCGGGCGGCACCGGGCCGACGTCGAAGCGGCCCGCGTCCGACTCCAGGATCGGCCGGTGCACGAACGTGTTGCCGCCGACGCGGAAGACTCCCACCTTCGAACCCGCGACCGGCACTCCCTCCGGTCCGACCACGCGGCCGACGAGGTGCGCCGACGGGCGATGCTTCGCGTCGAGCACGAGCGTGAGCTCGCCGCCCGGCTTCGCCGGCCCGTGTTCGAGCGCGACGAACCACGGCGCGTCCGGGTCGAAGACCTGCAGCGTCCACGCGATGTCCGCGACCCCTTCCATCGCGAAGCGGCCCTCGTCGTCGGTGGTCTGCGGGGGCGGGTAGGCCCCGCGCAGCGGCTCGACCGGCTGCGCGGAGACGCGGCACCTCGCCAGACCGCGCCCGCCGGCGTCGACGACGCGACCGCGGAACGCGAGCGGCCGCGCGAGCACGAGGTCGACGCGCAGCTCGGCGCCTTCGGCCACGGTGCAGTTCTGCATCGTCGAGCCGCGCGTCCCCGCGTCGACGCGCAGCGTCACGAGGCCGGGCGTCACGTGCTCGAAGGCGAAGCCGCCGCGCTCGTCGCTGCGCGCCGCCCGCTGGCCCAGCAGGAAGAGGCGCGGCTCGAAGCTCAGCATCGCGACGATCGAGACGCCGGCGAGCGGCGCGCCGTCGGCGTCGCGCACCGTGCCGACCAGGGAGCCGCCCTTCGTGAGCACGAGCTCGCGCTCCGCTGCGTCGCCGCCCTCGATGCGGACGTTCTCCGTGCGCGGCGCGAAGCCGTCGGCGAGCGCGGCGACGCTCGCTTCGCCGAGCGGAAGCGCCGCGATCTCGAAGCGGCCGTCGGCGCCGCTGCGCGCACTGCACGGCGGCGGTCCCGCGCCGATCGAGCCGTCGCTGTTGAGCCACGAACCGCGCTCCTCGCCGACCGCGACGAGCAGCGCGCCGGCCACGGGACGGCCCGCGCCGTCGACGACGCGCCCGCGCAGCGCGCCGCCGCGCTGGCCGAGGACGAGGCGCACCTTGCGCAGGTGCGAGCGGTCGAGGCCGAAGGTCGCGGCGATCGCACCCGTCGTCGCGAAGCCCGGTGCGCGCGCCGCGAGGTAGTGCAGCGGCGCCACCGACTCGAGGCGGAAGCGGCCGTGCTCGTCGGAGGACGCGACGAGCGCGCCGTCGGAGAAGGACTGGTTCGAGTCGCCGAGCCAGATCGAGGCGCCCGCGACGGGCCGCTCCGCGCCGTCGACCACCTCGCCCTCGACGACGACGCCGAGCGGGAGCGCGAGCGTCGCCTCGACCACCTCGCCCGCGCGCACCGCGACTTCGCGCGAGCACGGCGTCGGCGCCACGCCCGTCTCCGCGCCGTCGCCGTCGAAACCCGCCGCGACCAGGACGAAGCGGCCCGGCGCGACGTCGCGCACGAGCAGTTCGCCGCGCTCGTCGGTGACGGCGCGGCGCGTCGTCGGGAAGGGGCCGTGGTCGCCCTCGACGGCGGCCGTCCAGCGGACGTGGGTGCGCGGCGCGACGCGGCCGTCCTCCATCCAGACGGTCTTCAGGTGCAGCGCACCGCAGCCGGCCGCGATCGCGTCGGCGCCGGGCGGGGCGACGGCGGCCCGCTCGACCGCCGTCCGCTCCGCCGCCGCGACCTCGGTCGACGGCACGCCGCGCGCCGCCGCGTCGGCCGCGGCGACGGGCGCCGCCGGCCCGCCCGTCGCGTCGACCCGACTCGCGGCGGAATCGCCCGCGCCGAGCCGCCAGAGCACGACTCCGCCGAACAACACGAGCGACGCCGCGGCGAGCGAGAGCTTGGTCGTGGTGCTCACGAGCGGGACTCCGAGGAACGGCAGGAGCGCGGCGAGCGTCGCCTCGCCGCCGCCGAGCTCCGCGTCGAGCTGCGCGCGCAGCGTCTGCAGCGCCCGGCGCAGCCGCGTGCGCGCCGTCTCGAGCGGGACGCCGAGCCGCTCGGCGGCCTTCGCGACGGTGAGGCCGTCGAAATGGTGGAGCAGGACGATCGAGCGGTACGGCGGATCGAGCGCGAGCACCAGCGCGACCAGCCGCTGGTGCAGCTCCATCCGCTGGACGAGCGCGTCGGCCGGCGCCGTCTCGCTCCCGGCGGCGCCGCTCCCCGCGACGTCCCGCGCGAGTCTCCGCTCGTCGGCGCGCCGCTCGTCGCGGGCGAGGCGGAGGACGACGCGCCGCAGCCACGCGCGCAGATGGAGCGGCCGCGCCGGCGCCCGCTCGAGCACGCGCAGGTAGGTGCGCTGGACGAGGTCGTCGGCGTCGGCGCCCGCGCCGACCAGCCCGCGCGCGAGCGCGCGCAGGAACCCCTGGTGCGCCACGATCTCCCGCACGTCGAGCGGATCGGGCCGCGACGGTCCCGATCGTCCGATCGGGAGGGCGTCGCGGGGCGGGGGGCGGGACGACATGGCGCGAGAGTAGACGCCGCCGCCGCGCGCGCCGGGTTCAGCGCGCGCGTACCATCGGGCGCTCCCGGGTCGCGACCGATGGCGGCCCGGCGCACCTCCGAACCGGAGCCGACGATGAGAGTGGTGGTGAGCGGGGCGAACGGCATGGTGGGGACGGCGCTCGCGGCCCTCCTCGCGGCGCGCGGCGATACGGTGCGCCGGCTCGTGCGCCACGCGGAGTCGGACGCCGACGCCACCTGGGATCCGGCGAAGGGCGACCTCGACGTGCGCGTGTTCGAGGGGGTCGATGCGGTCGTCCACCTCGCCGGCGACCCGATCGGCGCGGGGCGCTGGACTGCCGAGAAGAAGCAGCGCATCCGCGACAGCCGCGTGCGCGGGACGCGGCTCCTCGCGACGACGCTCGCGCGCGCGACGAAACGGCCGCGCGTGCTGGTGAGCGCGTCCGCGATCGGGTTCTACGGCGACCGCGGCGACGCGCTCCTCGACGAGAGCTCGTCGCTCGGTCCCGGCTTCCTCGCCGACGTCGGCCGCGAGTGGGAGGAGGCGACCCGGCCCGCCTACGACGCAGGCATCCGCGTCGTGAACACGCGCTTCGGCTTCATCCTCTCGGCGAAGGGGGGCGGGCTGAAGCAGATGCTGCCGCCCTTCCGGCTCGGGGTCGGCGGGCCGCTCGGCGGCGGGCGCCAATGGATGAGCTGGGTCGCGCTCGACGACGTCGCGGCTGCGCTCGCGCACGCGCTCGCGCACGAGCCGCTGCGCGGAGCGGTGAACGTCGTCGCGCCGAACCCCGTCACCAACAAGGACTTCACTCGCCTGCTCGGCCACGTCCTCGGCCGGCCGACGGTGCTGCCGATGCCGGGCTTCGCCGTGCGCGCGCTCTTCGGCGAGATGGGGGAGGAGCTGCTGCTCGCGAGCCAGCGCGTCTCCTCGAAGAAGCTGCAGGAGTCGGGCTTCGCGTTCACTTGGCCGTCGCTCGAGGGCGCGCTGCGCCACCTCCTGATCGAGCCGTCCGCCGCCGCGCCCGCTCCCGCTGCCGCCGAAAGGGCGCACGCTCCATGACCGACTCGATCACGCCGCGCGCGGCGCAGCCTGCGCTCCCGCTCGAGTCGCTGCTGGTGAAGGGGCCGCCGGGCGAGAACTGCGTCCCGCTCGACGTCGTCTTCGTCGGCGCCGGGCCGGCCGGCCTCTCGGGCGCGCTCGAGCTGAAGCGCCTCGTGAAGGAGGAGCAGCAGAAGGACCCCGGCTTCGCCGACGTCGAGGTCGGCGTGCTCGAGAAGGCCGAGTCGCTCGGCGAGCACAACCTCTCTGGCGCGGTGGTCAACCCCTCTGCCTTCCACGAGCTGTTCAAGGGGATGCCGGACAGCGAGCTCCCGCTCGGGCGGCGCATCGATACGGAGGCGGTCTACCTGCTGAGCGCGACCGGTGCGACGCGCCTGCCGACGCCGCCCACGATGAAGAACCACGGCAACTACGTGGGGTCGATCTGCGAGATCGTGCGCTGGCTCGGCGCGAAGGCGGAGGCGGCCGGCGTCAACCTCTTCACCGGCTTCCCGGCCGCGGCGCTGCGCGTCGACAACGACCGCGTCGTCGGCGTGCGCACCGCGCCGAGCGGATTGACCCGGGATGGCAAGCCGGGCGCGAACTTCGGCCCGCCGACCGACATCGACGCGAAGGTGACCGTGCTGTCGGAGGGGACGCGCGGGCTGCTCACGCAGGCGTGGCTCGAGTGGCAGCAGGTCGGCGCGAAGAACCCGCAGATCTACGCGCTCGGCGTGAAGGAGCTGTGGGAGACCAAGGTCCCGCTCGAGCAGGTCGTCGGGTCGCCGGTCGTCCACACGATGGGGTGGCCGCTCCCCACGGACGCGTTCGGCGGCTCCTTCCTCTATGCCGTCGCGGAGCGGCAGGTCGCGCTCGGGCTCGTCGTCGGGCTCGACTACCGCGACACCGGGCTCGACGTCCACGCGCTGCTGCAGAAGCTGAAGCTCCACCCGTTCGTGCGCCGCATCCTCGAGGGCGGCGAGCTGATCGAGTGGGGCGCGAAGACGATCCCGGAGGGCGGCTACTGGTCGCTGCCGGAGCGGCGCTCCGGCGACGGCTTGCTCCTGCTCGGCGACGCCGCCGGCTTCGTCGACGTGCCGTCGCTCAAGGGCATCCACTACGCGATGTGGTCGGGGATCTTCGCGGCGCGCGCGATCTTCGCGGCGATCCAGAAGAAGGACTTCGGCTACGCGACGCTGCGCGAGTACGACCGCCTCGTGAACACGTCGGTGATCGCGCGCGACCTCCACCGCACGCGCAACATGCGGCTCGCCTTCAAGTCGGGCTTCTATTGGGGCGGCGTGAAGGCGGGGCTCATGACGGTGAGCGGCGGCCGCCTGCTCGGCGGCCACGTGCGGATCGAGGAGGACGCGGCGGAGAAGAAGCGCGTCACCGCGCCGACCGAGTACGCGCGCGACGGCAAGCTCACCGTCAGCAAGGTCGACGCCGTCTTCAAGGCGGGCAATCACACGCGCGACGACATCCCCTCGCACCTGATCGTCGGGAAGGACGTCGACGCCGCGACCGCGGCGCTCTACGCGAACCTCTGCCCCGCCGGCGTCTACGAGGTGGCGGATGGCAAGCTGCGCGTCAACGCGCCCAACTGCGTCGACTGCAAGGCGACCGACGTCCTCGGGCCGCGCTGGACCCCGCGCGAGGGGGGCAGCGGGCCGAAGTACCGCCGGATGTAGGCGGCGGCGCGGCGCGGCGAGTCATCGACGACGTCCGCCGGCGCGGGCATCATGCTCCGTCCCTACTTCGTCGCCGACGTCCCGCCCCGACCTCGGACCGGCGCACGCTCCAGCTGCTGCATTTCTCGGGAAGGAGATGCCATGTCGACCGCTGCCACGTCCCGTTTCCTCGCCCTCGCCGCGCTCTCGGTCGCGGCCGCCTGCCAAGGCGGCGCCGCCGACGCGAGCACGCAGGTCCAAGCCGGCGGGGCCGCCGGCGCCACGGCGCAAGCGCCTGCGCCCGCGCCTGCGACTGCGCCCGCGCGCCACCCGTCGGAGAAGAAGGGCGCCGCCGACGACGTCGAGATCCCGTTCACCAAGCACGTGCTCGCGAACGGCCTCACGCTGGTCGTGCACGAGGACCACAAGGCGCCGATCGTCGCCTTCAACGTCTGGTACCACGTCGGCAGCAAGAACGAGAAGCCCGGCAAGACCGGCTTCGCCCACCTCTTCGAGCACCTCATGTTCCAGGGCTCGGAGAACTTCCACGGCGAGTGGTTCGACCCGCTCGAGAAGGCCGGCGCGACCGGCATGAACGGGACGACCAACGGCGACCGCACCAACTACTTCGAGAACGTGCCCAAGAACGCGCTCGACATGGTGCTCTGGCTCGAGAGCGACCGCATGGGCCACCTGCTCGGCGCCATCGACCAGGCCAAGCTCGACGAGCAGCGCGGCGTCGTCCAGAACGAGAAGCGGCAGGGCGAGAACCAGCCCTACGGCCAGAGCCAGTACCTGATCGCGGCCGCGACCGCGCCGGCCGGCCACCCCTACTCGTGGACCACGATCGGGTCGATGGACGACCTGAACGCCGCGAGCCTCGACGACGTGAAGGAGTGGTTCAAGGCGTACTACGGCGCCGCCAACGCGACCATCGTGATCGCGGGCGACGTCGACCCGGCCGACGTGAAGACGAAGGTCGAGAAGTACTTCGGCGACATTCCTTCGGGACCTCCCATTGCCCGCTGGACCGAGTCGGTCCCGCCGCTCCTCGGCACGACGCGCCAGGTCATGGAGGACCGCGTCGGCCAGCCGCGCATCACGATGGTCTGGAACGTGGCGCGCTGGGGCGACCCGTCGCTCGACCATCTGTCGCTCTTCGGCGACGTGCTCGCCGGCAGCAAGACGTCGCGCCTCTACCAGCGCCTCGTCGTGAAGGAGAAGCTCGCGACCGACTGCCGCTCCGGCGTCAACTCGCGCGAGCTGGGCAGCCAGTTCAACCTGAGCGTCACCGCCAATCCCGGCGTCGACCTCGCGAAGATCGAGAAGATCTGTGACGAGGAACTCGCCCGCCTCGTGACCGAGGGGCCCCACGCCGACGAGCTCGAGCGCGTGAAGTCGCAGACGCTCGCCGGCTACGTGCGCCGGCTCGAGCGGATCGGCGGCTTCGGCGGCAAGTCCGACCTGCTCGCCGAGTCGCAGTCCTACGGCGGCGACCCGGGCCTCTACAAGAAGCGCGTCGCCAACACGGCGGGCGCGACCGTCGACGCGCTGAAGGGTGCGAGCAAGCAGCTCCTGACCGACGGCCGCTACATCCTGAACGTCGTCCCGTTCCCGCCGTGGCGCGCCGCCGCCAAGGGCGCCGAACGCAACGCGCTGCCCGACCCCGGCGCGACCGCCGAGGCGGTCTTCCCGAAGTTCACGCGCGCGAAGCTCAGCAACGGGCTCGAGGTGATCGTCGCGGAGCGCCACTTCGCGCCGACCGTCGAGCTCTCGCTGCAGGTCGACTGCGGCAGCGCGGCCGATCCCGCCGACGCGAGCGGGCTCGCCAGCCTCGCGCTCGACCTGATGGACGAGGGGACGAAGTCGAAGTCGAGCATCCAGATCGTCCAGGAGCAGGAGCGGCTCGGCGCGCGCGTCGGCACCGGCTCCGACTCCGACGCGGCGACCGTCTCGCTCTCCGCGCTCAAGGCGAACCTCGCCGCGAGCCTCGACCTGTGGGCCGACGTGCTGCTGCACCCCTCCTTCCCGAAGGAGGACTTCGAGAGGATCCAGCGTGACTCGATCACGCGCCTCAAGTCGGCCAAGCTCCAGCCCAACGCGATGGGGCGGCGCGTGCTGCCGCTGCTCGCGTACGGCGCGGGCCACCCCTACGGCCGGCTCGGCGGCGGCGGCGGGACCGAGCAGACGCTCGCCGCGATCACGACCGACAAGATCGCGTCGTACTGGTCGACCTGGTTCAAGCCGAACAACGCGAAGCTGATCGTGGTCGGCGACACCACCGCGGCCGAGATCGTCGCGCTGCTCGAGCCGCGCCTGAAGGAGTGGAAGGCGGGCGACGTCCCGAAGAAGGAGATCGGCCCGCCCCTGTCCGGCGCCGGCAAGCACGTGGTCTACCTGATCGACAAGCCGCAGGCGGCGCAGTCGATCATCCTCGCCGCGCTGCCGCTGTCGCCGACCGGCGACCCGGCCGACCTCGCCATCGACGCGATGAACGGCGTGCTGGGCGGGCCGTTCACGGCGCGCATCAACATGAACCTGCGCGAGGACAAGCACTGGAGCTACGGCGCGCGCGCGTCGATCGCCGACGCCAGGGGGCCGCGCCTCTTCGTGGTCAACGCGCCGGTGCAGACCGACAAGACCAAGGAGTCGATGATCGAGGTGCAGAAGGAGCTGAGCGAGATCCTCGGCGCGCGTCCCGCCGCCGAGCCCGAGCTCGACCTCGTGAAGAAGCAGTCGACGCTCTCGCTCTCCGGCTCGTGGGAGACCAACTCGGCGGTGCTCGGCAACCTGGCGCAGATCGTGCGCTACGGCCTCGCCGACGACTACTGGGCCACGTACGCCGGCAAGGTGCGCGCGCTCACGCTCGCCGAGGTGAACGCCGCGGCGAAGCAGATCATCGATCCGGCGAAGGCGACGTGGATCGTCGTCGGCGACCGCGCGAAGATCGAGCAGGGCATCAAGGAGGCCGGGATCGCCGACGTCGTCGTGATCGACGCCGATGGGCAGCCGGTCGGCCCGAAGTCCTGACCGCCCGCGCCCTCCGCAGGAAACAAGGAAGAGTCCGGCGCGCGCCGCGTACCGTCGCGGCGCGCGCCGGCATCAGTTTCCGAGGATCAGTTCGAGACCCTGCGTGAACGCGACGCCCTTCGCAGCACCCGCGTCGGCCTCGAAGGCCTGCAAGTCGACGGCGAATGCACAGAGCGAGGGATCGCTCGGGAGCGTGCCGGTGAATGTCGTGGTTCCGGGTGGCAACGGGAACCAGAAGAGAAACGTCGGCACGACGAGCAACTCGCCACCTTTCGCAGTCGACAGGTCCGTGCGCTGGAAGCCGATCAGGAGCACGGCGATGGTGTAGTTCCCGGAGGCGTTGTCCAGATCGAGCGAGAGCGTTGACCCGAGGACAGGGTCGGATCGGGCGGTGAAGGCGGGGATCCCGTTCGTGCCGGGGAAGCCGACGCCGTAGTTGAGCCAGATCGCGTCGCAACGGTCGCGGACGAAAGCGTCCACTTTCCCATTCGTGTCGTTGGGAACGAGATTCGTCGAAGAGCTCGAGAACGCAATGTGCTCACCGTTCGCGGAAACGCTGGGGACATTGCTGCCATCGTTTCCCTGAACTCCTGACGAATCAACGCTGATGATCTCCGTCGCTCCTGCGGCGCGATCGCGCAGGAACGCATCTTCCCTGCCATTCGTATCGACGGCCACGAGGTCGGAAGCCCTGCTCGAGAAGGTGACGAATCGGCCATCGGCGGACACGGTGGAATTGGGAAGCCGACAGTCACCGTTCCCGGTGATTCCGGCGGAGTTGATACTCACGCACTCCGTGATGCCACTATTGCGGTCATGGACGAAAACGTCGTGATATCCGTTGCCGTCGCCTGGAATCAAGTTCCAGGCAGCACTCTCGAAGGCCACGACGCCGCCGTCAGCTGAAACCGATGGAAAGAACGAAGCGTCATTCGCCTCGTTCCCCGAGGAATCGACGCTCACGCGCTCGGTCATGCCGATCGATCTGTCGCGCACGAAAACGTCCATCACGAGGTTGTTGTCCCCAGGAACGAGATTCGTCGAATCGCTGGAAAAGGCGATGATGTCGCCATCCCAGGAGATCACGGGAAAGCCTGACGCTCCGTTGGCCTGGACCCCTGCCGTGTCGACGCTGATCAGTTCAGTGGTCCCGTTCTTGAGGTCGCGCACGAAGATGTCATAGTTTGCATTCGAGTCGCTGGCGACGAGGTCGGAGCTCGAGCTGGAAAACGCGACGAATCGACCGTCCAATGAAATCGACGGCGTGAAACTGTCCCCATTTCCCGGGGCACCACTCGTATTGACGCTCACGAGCTCGGTCGCCCCCGTCGTTCGGTCGTGGACGAAGACGTCGGCCATGTTGTTCGTGTCGCCGCTCACCAGATTCGTCGCGAAGCTTCCGAAAGCCACGAGGCGACCGTCCGCGGAGATCGACCAGCCGTAGCAGTCATCATCGGCCTCTGCTCCGGCGGAAGAGACGCTGACGCGTTCCGTCATTCCCAAGTCACGGTCGCGGACGAAGACGTCGCGGCGTTGATTCGTGTCGTTGGAGACGAGGTTCGTCGCGTCGCTGTTGAAGACGACGAAGCGGCCGTCCGAGGAGATGACGACGGCGAAACTGTGATCATTCGCTTGGCCGCCGTTCGACTTGAGACTCGACCTCGTGGTCTCCTGGGCGAAGGCGCCCTCGCAGACGAAAGCGAGGAGCCCGATGCTGAGCGATACCCGTCGCGGCGTCGTCAAGCAGGAGAGTCCTTGAACGGTTCGAGTCGTTGAAACTTTGCCGGCTGCGCGATGTCGGCTGGATGGGTGTACGCTCTGCGGGCTCCGCGGACGCTACTTGAAGTGCGCCCGCGGGGCCGGTGGGTTCAGGTACGCTCGCTTCAACCGGTGCAACGTGCCAAACAGTAGATCAGATCGCTCCAAGCTCCACCTGGATGCGCCGCGGCAGACGGCGCCGAGGTGAACGCCGCGGCGAAGCAGATCATCGATCCGGCGAAGGCGACGTGGATCGTCGTCGGCGACCGCGCGAAGATCGAGCAGGGCATCAAGGAGGCCGGCATCGCCGACGTCGTCGTGATCGACGCCGACGGGCAGCCGGTCGGCCCGAAGTCCTGACTGCCCGCGCCCTCCGCAGGAAACAAGGAAGAGTCCGGCGCGCGCCGCGTACCGTCGCGGCGCGCGCCGGCTCGTTTCCGTGCCGACGGCTTGGGGCGGGCGGGCGCGCGCAGTAACCTCGTCCGTCCGTCGCCCCCGCGTCGACGTCCCGCGCGCGGCTCGACGTCCCCGGAGCCCCGCCGGAATGAACCGGTTCGCCGCCGCGCTCTCGACCGAGGCCGCCACCGACGCGGCGGTGGCGCAGGCGTGCAGCGAGGCGGTCCAGGCGATGGACGGCGCGCGCCCGAGCCTCGCGGTGCTCTTCGTCTCGCACGACCACGCCGGGAGCTTCGACGACCTCGCGCGCCAGGTGCGCGCGCGCACCCACGCCGGCTCGCTGATCGGCGCCGCCGTCCAGACGGTGGTGGGGGGCGGGCAGGAGATCGAGGAGGGGCCCGCGCTTTCGCTCTGGCTCGCCCACTTCCCCGACGGCGAGGTGGAGACCTTCCAGCTCAACGTCGAGACCGAGGAGGACGCCGTCCACGTGCACGGCTTCCCCGGCATCGAGGAGAACGTCGACGTCGTGGCCGAGCGCGTCTCGCTGCTGATGCTCGCCGACCCGCACACCTTCCCGGCCGACCTCTTCCTGCGCCAGATCAACGAGTCGCGCCCCGGCCTGCGCATCAGCGGCGGCAACGCGAGCGGCGAGAAGGGGAAGACGGCGCTCTTCCTCGACGACGCCTGCGTGCGCGCGGGGGCGGTCGGCGTCGTGCTGCGTCACGTGACGGTGCGCAACGTCGTCTCGCAGGGCTGCCGGCCGGTCGGCCGCGCGATGGTGATCACGAAGGCGCACGACAACGTGATCGAGGAGCTCGCCGGCAAGCCGGCGCTCGAGCAGCTCCAGCGCGTCTACGACGAGTCTCCCGACGACGAGAAGCTGCTGCTCCAGACGGCGATCCGCGACGGCGGCTTCCACATCGGCCAGGTCGTCGACGAGCACCTGAGCCACCCGTCGCGCGGCGACTTCCTGGTGCGCAGCGTGATGGGCTTCGACAAGAGCGGCAAGGCGGTCCACATCGGCGACGTCGCGCGGCGCGGCCGGACCGTCCGCTTCCACGTGCGCGACGCGGTCAGCGCCGACGAGGACCTGCGCGACCTGCTGACCGGCGCGCGCACCAGCCGCAGCCCCGCGAGCGCGCTGCTCTTCACGTGCAACGGCCGCGGCACGCGCCTCTTCGAGGCGCCCGACCACGACGCCAGCGCGATCCAGAAGCACCTCGGGCCCGTGCCGACCGCCGGCTTCTTCGCCGCCGGCGAGATCGGCCCGATCGGCGGCAAGAACTTCCTGCACGGTTTCACCGCCTCGCTCGCCCTCTTCGACGAGGCGTGAGCGGCCGATGCGGAGCGCGCGACGCCGACCGCTCGCCGTCGTGGCCGCGTGCGCGGCGCTCGCCGCCGCGCCCGCCGGCGACCGGCCGCCGGCCGAGGCGCCGCTCGCCGACTTCCACCTCACGGGCGGCGACGGCGTGCGCGTCGGCCTCTGGAGGGAGGCGGCGCGCTTCGCCGCGCAGCTGGTCGCCGCGCTGCCGTCCGACGCTCCGGAGCGCGCCGCGACGGTCGCCCGCCTCGGCGCGCTGGCGCGGGCGGAGGGCGCGGCGCCGGTGCGCGTGCTGCTGCTCGCGGCCGGCGACGCCGGCGCGGCCGAGCCGCTCCCGGCGGGGGCGTTCCTGCTGCACGATCCCTTCGCGCTGGCGACGCGGCGGCTCGGGCTCGAGAGAGAGGGCGACGTCGTCGTCGTCGACCGCGAACTGAAGCTGCGCTGGCGCGGGACCGCGCGCGGCGCCGGCGAAGCGGTCGCCGCGGTCGCCGCCGGGACGAAGCCGCCGGAGGAGAGCGGGGCGCCGCGCGGGCGGGAGATCGCGCCCGCCGCCGCGCCGCGCGTCACCTTCTTCCGCGACGTGCTGCCGATCGTGCGCGCGCAGTGCGCGGCGTGCCATTGCCGGGACGGGCTCGCGCCCATGGACCTCACCGACGTCGACGAGGCGCGCGGCTGGGCGCCGATGATGGCGGAGGTGACGCAGAGCGGAGTCATGCCGCCGTGGAGCGCCGACCCGCGCTTCGCCGTCTGCCGCAACGAGCGGCGCCTCACCGACACGGAGATGGAGACGATCCGCCTCTTCGCCGCGCAGGGCGCGCCGGCCGGCGATCCGCCGCCCGATCCCGCGCCCGTTCCCGCTCCTGCCGGCGCGACGATGCGCTGGACGATCGGCGAGCCCGACGCCGTGTGGGAGCTGCCGCATCCCGAGGAGATCCCGGCCGAGGGCGTCCTCGAGTACCGCGCCGCGCTCGTCAGAACCGACCTCCCCGAAGACGTTTGGATCGAGGCGCTCGAATGCCGGCCGACCGCGCCGCAGGTGCTGCACCATCTCGTCGCGGTGCTCATTCCCGACGAGGTCAAGGACGACGAGGTGGCCGCGTTCTCGACCATGTTCGGCGAAGCCGTGTTCGGCGGGTACGTCCCCGGCGCGCCGGCCGTCTGGTTCCCGCCGGGTTGCGCGCGCCGCCTGAAGAAGGGGCAGCGCCTCCTCCTCTCGATCCACTACACGACCAACGGCAAGGCCGCGGTCGACCGCACGCGCATCGGCGTCCGCTTCGCGCGCGGACCGGTGCTGCACGAGGTCCGCAGCTCGATGCTCGCGTCGCGCGACATCGACCTCGCTCCCGGGGCCGCCGGGGTGCAGGTGATCGCAGTCCGCAAGATCGAGCAGCCGATCGAGATCCTCGGCTTCCAGGTCCACATGCACGCGCGCGGCGCCCGCTACCGCTACCAGGTGGGCCGCGACGGAGTCGTGCGCACGCTCTTCGACATCCCGCGCTTCGACTGGAACTGGCAGCACTACTACGACCTCGCCGCGCCGATCCGGATCGAGGCGGGCGACGTGCTCGCCGGCGTCGCGACCTACGACAACTCGGCCGCGAACCCGCGCAACCCCGACCCGAAGGCGCGCGTGAAGAACGGGCCGCAGTCGACGGACGAGATGATGAACGGGTTCTACTACTACATCGACGCGCCTCCGGCGGCCGCCGCGCCCGGTCCGCAAGGCGCGCGCTGACCCGCTTCCCGTGTGCACCCTCTCGCTGCTCGCGCCGCCGCGCGGCGGCTACCTGCTCGCCGCGAACCGCGACGAGTTCGCGACGCGCGGCGTCGCGCGGCCGCCCGCGCGCGCGCGCGCCGGCGCGAACCGCTTCGTCGCGCCGCGCGACCCCGACCAGGGTGGGACGTGGATCGCGGTCGACCGCGCGGGCCGCAGCCTCTGCCTGCTGAACGGCGACCGAGTGCTCGCGCCAGCGGAGATTGCCCGCGCCGCCGCGCCCGTCCGCGGCGCGCCGTTCCGCAGCCGCGGCCTGCTCGTGCTCGACCTGCTCGAAGATCCGCGGCCCGCGGCGGTCGTCGCGACGCTGCGCGCGCTGCACCGGAGCGGCCGCCTCCTCTACCGCCCCTTCAAGCTGGTCGCCGTCGCGCCGCGCGCGCGCGGCCGCGGCGTCGACGCGCGCCGGATCGAATTCGACGGCCGCGCGCTGCACTGCGCACGCCTCGCGGCGCCGCACGTCGAGACCTCGAACGGCTTCGATCCCGCCGGCGTCGCGCGCGCGCGCGGCGCGAGCTTCGGCCGGCTCGCCGCGCGGCTGCGGCGGCTCGACGGCGCGCGCTGGCGCACCGCCCTCCTCGCCTGGCACCGCCGCCACCTCGACGCGGCGGGCGGCGCCGCCGCGCGGCGCCGCTCGGTCTGCGTCCACGGGCTGCGGGTACGCACGGTCAGCTCCACGCTCGTCGAGGTCGGCCCCGCCGGCGTCTCCATGCGCTACCAGCCGGGCCCGCCATGTCGGGGTTTCCCCGGCGTCGAGCTGGCACCGTGACGAACGAAACGGTTCTGCGGCGTTAGAACCTTCGCCCTGCCTGGCGGCCGCATGCGTGCGCGGGCCGGCGCGGGCTCCTCGAAGAGGGACGAAGTGGACCTGATCCTGGTCGATGTGCGGTCCGGCCGGCGCCGGACGTTCCCGCTGTCGCCGCGGCCGACGCTGCTCGGGCGCGGCGTCGACTGCGACGTCGTGCTGCCCGACCCCGAGATCGCCGAGCAGTGCTGCCGCATCTCCGAGACGGGCGGCGTGGTCCGCTTCGAGAGCCTCATTCCCGAGGGCGCCACCATCAACGGCTACGCCGTCCGGACGGCGGAGGTCCACTCGGGCGACGTGATCCGCATCGGCCCGTTCCAGCTCGTCGTCGCCGAGAGCGAGCGGGCCGAACCGCCGCCGCGCCCGCGCGCCCCGGCGGCGGCGGCCCCGCGCGAGGACCCGCGGACGGTCTCGACGCGCCGCCGTCCCACCGCGAAGTCGAAGTCGGGCGCGCTCGTCCTCACCTTCGTCGTCCTGGGCGGCGCGATCGTCGGCGGCGTCTGGCTCTGGAAGACGCAACTCGCCGAGCCGGAGAAGTCGCCGACCGATTTGGCGAAGACCGGCGAAGGAACGCGGACCGATCCCGAGGGCGCGACCCTGGGCGGCGACCCGGCCGGGACGAGCCACGATCCGAACGCGGTACCGGAGAACGGGAAGTCGGCGCCGGACGATCCGCGCGATCCCAAGCGCGAGGCCCCCGAGAACGGCTTGAACGGGACGGACGGTGCGGCCGCCAATCCTGCGAACTCCGGGAACGGCCACGGCGGCGACGTCGGCAAGCCCAACGTCCCGCCGACCGCTCCACCCGGAACCGCCACGCCGAGCGAGGAGCTCCACGCGACGCTCCAGCGCGTGACGCGCCTGCTCGAGGCGGAGGAGTACTCGCGCTGTCGCTGGCTCCTCTCGCAGGTGAAGCCGGGCACGCCCAAGGAGCGGCAGGGCGTGGTCGCCCTCCAGCTCAAGGTCGATTCGGCCGCGGCGAAGGGGGGCGAGGAGTACCTCGCCTTCACCAACAAGCTGGTGGCGAAGGGCTGGGTCATGCCGGCGCTGAACCACCTGCAGGAAGAGGCGATCGACCGCTTCCGCGGACTCGAGGTCTGGTACCGCATGGCCGACCGCGCCGACCAGCTCGAGGACGAGGTCGACAAGGTCGTGACGCCGGAGCGCCGGCCGGTGAAGCGGGTGAAGCACGGCCGGCCGCGCCCGGCCAACTTCGCGAGCCAACCGCCGCCGCCGATCGGCGTCACCGACACCGAGCGCGAGTGGGAGGACGCCGCGCACCCGACCGCGGCGCCGACCGCGGCCAGCGCGAAGCCGGGCGCGGTGAAGGCCTCCGATCCGCTCGCCGAGGCGCGCCGCGCGCTCGACGGCCTGCGCTTCGAGGAGGCGGAGGTCTTGCTCGAATCGATGCCGCGCTCGCAGCTCGGCGAGTCGAAGGAGGCGAAGCGGCGCCGCCTCGGCGCGTGGTCGGCGGCGGCGAAGCGGGCGAGCGGCGCCGGCAAGGAGGCCGTCGACGCCAAAGTGGCGGCGGAGAAGCTCGCCGCCGCGCGCGCCGCCGACCATCCGCCGCGCGAGTGGCTCGACGTCGCGTGGCTGGCGCTGGCGGCGCGGGACGAGGCGACCTTCGACCTCGCGGTCGGGAAGGCGGCCGCGGACGAGGGGCTCAAGGGCGAGGTCGACTCGGCGCTCGCGTTCCGGCGCGGGCTCGACGGCATCCCGGCCGGCGGCTTCGTCCTCGCGGAGGGACTCTGGCTCACGGCGGCCGAGCGCGACGGCGCGGTCGCGCGCGCCGCGCTCGTGGCCGCGCTCGAAGCGCTGGCGAAGACGCGCGAGAGCGGGCTGCGCGACGCGGTGGCGCGCATCGTCGAGTCGGCGAAGGCCGCGCCGGCGCTCGCCGCCGAAATGGTGCGCACGCGCGCGGCCGAGGTCGGCAAGAAGCTGGCGGAGTGCCCCGAGCGCGCCGGGCTCGACGCGCTGCGCGCGCGGGTCGGCGCGCTCGCCGAGGCGCGCGCCGCGGTGCTCGCCTTCGCCTTCGACGACGAGGCCTACCCGCCGCTGGCCGGCGCCGACGCCGCGGCCGTGAAGAAGATCGCCGACGGCAACAAGGAGCTCGACAAGCGCATCTCGGCGGTGCGCCAGGTCTGGGGCAACGAATCGGGCTCGGCGCCGGAGCCGGTCGTCGACCTCTCCGACGAATACGTCGCGCTGGTGCGCCAGGCGCAGGCGCTGCAGGCGGCGCTGCGCGAGCTGAAGGAGAAGGCGCCCGACGACGTCGAGCTCGCGGCGGCGCGGCTGCTGCCGGTGTTCACGTCGAAGGTGACCGTGCGCAACCTCGCGCTCACGATCGAGGAGCGCCAGCGCATCGACGAGGACCGCGAGATCAAGGCGCGCAACCAGGTCGCGAAGGAGCTGAAGAACCCGGCCGAGCTCGAGCTGCTCTTCCTGGTCGCGTCGTACCGGGAGATGCTCGGCCTGCCGCAGCTCGCCTTCGACGTCCGGCTCTACGGCGACGCGCGCTCCTACTGCGAGCTGATGGCGCCGCAGGCGAAGAAGGAGAAGGACGACGCCCCGCAGCCCGAGCCGCGCCTCGCCGCGAAGGAGCCGAAGCTCACGCCGGGCGAGATCTACCTGCGCGGCAAGTATTCGGCGCGGCAGGCGTTGACGGCGTGGCAGCGGGTGCCGGGGGCGCATCGCGATCTGCTGTTCGCGCAGCACCATGCGATCGGGCCGGGCAACGTCGGGAACTACTGGACGTGCTCGTTCGGGCTGGCCGATCCGGGGAAGTGACGCGGCGCGGCTTGGAACTGGAGCGGACGTCGAGAACGGGGGTGAAGCGGGCGCGGGGAGAAGGGGGCGTGGTTGAACGCGCGACGGGCGGGGGCGGGTCGAGAGGGCGGAGGGGAAAAAGGCTCGATGGACGGGACACGCTCGCCCCAAACCAAAAGTTGAACGGGGGGCTCGCTG
>Ga0137432_1000412_pt1 | contig 24378 bp, 19 predicted proteins | sample EasRivERMZT820_2_FD_102337 | JGI IMG/M metagenome (GOLD analysis project Ga0137432, IMG submission 102337) | Soil microbial communities from meander-bound floodplain in the East River, Colorado, USA - East River MetaG ERMZT820_2 | ecosystem: Environmental > Terrestrial > Soil > Floodplain ... | reverse complement strand
ACTGTTCCAGGCTCAGTGGGTTTAGACTTTCGAAGGTCAAGCGGGCCATCGTGGGGCTCCTTTCGATCTGATGCCCTCAATTTACCGCTCGACCAGTGGTTTGTCAACGAGATAATTCCGATTATTTTTGTACGATTGACCAACAGTCAGGTCTACCTCGTGCCGGTGCACCATCTCCGCCAGCAGAATCCCCGCTCTGCGGTCATTCGCGACGGAGGCGGTACCAATGCTCGTCGGGCCTCAGCAGTAGATCCAGGACCCTGGGGAGTCGGAAATGCGATGGCTCCACATCGGTCACCCTCCATCCAGGGAATGCCGCCTCGATCTCGCTACGGCTCGCACCCCGTATCAACGGTCTCCTGCGCTTCGGCCACACGAGCAGCAGCACGGTTGCGTCGGGCGCGGCGATCGCGCTCACCTCTCGACCCATGGCGTCGCGCTGGCCGCTGTTCAGGTCGTGGAAGGTCCCGGTGTCGAGCACCAAGCGGAAGCCGGACCCCACGCCGGCCTCCCGTAATGCTGTCACATCGCCCCGGACAAGCCGCATGTCGACGCCGGCCTTCTTTACCCGGTCCCGGGCTCGCCGCAGGGCCTTGTCGACGATGTCGATGCCCGTGACCTGCCAGCCACGCTTCGCCAGTTCGATCCCCCAGATCCCACTGCCCGTGCCGAGATCGAGCGCCAGTCCGTAAGGCGGCTGCCGTCCGTTCTGCTCGCGATCAAACAGTTGGGAGATCTTCCGGGCAAATGGCGGATCCGTTTCCTCCCAGGGGTGGAAGCCGATCGCGTACGCGAACCTCCAGTTCATCACGGCGTACCCAACGCTTGCTGATACAGGCTGAACCTGATCCTCGACCTCACGTTGTCTGCCGTCACGGCTGTGGGAGAATCGTCATCGCGCTCATGCCGCCCGACGCGAGGATTCGGCCGGCGCCGTCCGCCCGCCGCCTGCTTGATGCTTTAGTTAGGCGTCTGATGTGATTTCATCGTCGCCACACACTCAGCGATAGCTGAGACAGTTCGATCTCCGCTCTCAGGAGTTCGAGCTTGCGCTGAAATACCTCGATATCAGTTTGAACTCTGGCAAGTTCTTTTTCGACTTCAAGTATTTCCTTGAGGTCAACTGCCTTCTCCAAGTATCCCCGAAGGCGGTCTCGAAGTGCGATTAGGTTGGCAAGTCTAGCTTCCAGGTCGATGACTTGGTCGGTGACGTCGGATGATTGAAGAGAACGGTTGGTTACCTTGCCGAGGAGTGCGATACGATCCATTGCGTCATCGAGCTTCGGTTCAGGAATCCGCAGCTGCATCGACAAGAATCGGTCATCCGTAATGGACCAGGCATCGATACGACCACGAGTATCTGCAACGATGGTCTCGACCTCCTCCTTCACGAGATTCAAGTCCTTGGCTTTCAGGCCCAAACTCCCGGAGCGAATGACCGACCGGGATACATCCGAGAGATTACGCCCGCTGAGCCGAGGCTTAGCCTCCGTATCCACGATGGAGCCACGGTCAGCAGGGGTGGCAGGAGAAACGGCCATCTTCCTGAAACAACCTGCTAGGACAATGGTTGCGAGCCCTATCACGACCGGTCGCATGATCTTCATGATGTCCCTGTACGCCTCTCGCGCTCAGCCGCGCCCGGCGCGCCGCCGGTGGATGATCGCGAGGTGAACAAGAAGGGCGTGCCGTGACGTCGGCCGAAGCGCGCTGTTAAACAGCCGGCCATATCGTTGCTCCAAACAGCTTAGGTGGAACCAAGCCGATGACGGCTTTCTCGGCGAGGTGCATTGCATTGGCGGTTGGCCTTCTCCTCAGGAACTCTCGAAGATGGTCGACCACAGCCACCAAGTCGGCGGTCGGCCCTCTGCCAGGGATGACTGTTCGGACAAAGTCGACGGGAACGCGCTGAAAAGTGCCGACATTAGCCATGACGCGCTTGACCGCTCGGGACAGCCTTGGTTTCCTGGGATTCTGCACATAGAAGAAGTGAACGTCGAAGTCGTTGACGCCATAGCCGCGTCCGAGAAACTGAAGGGCTGCACCCTGACAAAGAGCGACAGCGAGAAGGCGGTCACGGTAGGTTGGAACAAGGTGCAAGTTTCGAGTGAAGAAGGCGCGTTCCTCAGCTGCAGACAGGGTGACCAAAGACTGCAGCTCTGCCTCGGTGACCGGTTGATGCCGGTAGGACTTTGTCATCCTTTACTTCCGGCTGTCTAACGTTGCGGGCTGACGCGCGTGTTAGCCAACAAGCCTCCGAACTCGGATAGGAATCGTTGGCACTGTCGCTGAGTTTAGCCATGTTGCTCGAGTGCCCACAAGTCCGGAATAGCGGAAGCGGAGGGAATATTCGCCCGGAGCCAACGACGGAAAGAGTGCTGCTAGATCAAAGGCCTCCGAATGGGACCGGCCTGAAGCAAGCTCAACGGTGGGAGTATCTTCCAAGTGCCAGTCGGCGTGCACCGCATCGAGCGGCAACGGCCCACCACGCAGATCGACGAGTTCGAAGTTGTTGAGGTTGGATCCTTCGGAGACGACGAAGTCAGGAACGATCTGCGTCGAGCTCGATCGATTGACAACCGTCGCGACCGCCAACAGATTCTGTTGCACTCGCACTTCGACCGCGATCAAGTCATCTTCCCATCGAGCCGGCGGCGGTTCCGATTCCAGAGACAGCCGGGCCGTCGAACATCCTCCCGCGTAGATCACCAAGACTGCAATACTCGTGAAGAGAATCTGGCGACTCATCTCTGTTCGTCTTGTTGGCTAACGCCCAGGTTCAGCCGCGTTTTTGCCGCTGGAACCTGTTGTTAGATTCGCGCTGCTTAGACACGACCAAGAACCTCATACCCGATGATGCGGGTCTGCTGGTGAACGGGATGCACAAGGCCACGGCGGACTTCCTCCGTGCGCGGCCCCAGACGGACACCTACGACATTGGACGCCAACAACTCAAACGACGCAATGACTGGATCGATGCTGATTTGCGCTGGGCTGTGTTCGAAGCCGAGGATGATGATGGCCTTGCGCTCCGCCAAGTTTGACTCCAAAAGCTTGATGCAATCCCCGAGCGAGCTTGTGTTGCCTGGATAAGGGTGCAGCACATTCTCTGACCAATGCTCCGCGGGCTTTCCGTTGTCTCCGTATGGGCGGACTATCTTGAATTCAAGTGCCCACTTCCCAGGAATCAGCAGGTCGGGAAGGCGCTTTACGATGGCAGCCGAGTAACCAGACGGATTCGCCTTCTTGAGTTCCACCAGCGCCGCCGCAACTGCGGGCGCCTCTCCGAATGGCCCGAGCCCAGGCTGAAACTCCTTGTGCCGTGCGCCGCTGGCATCGACTGCCTGGAAGGCATTGGCGAGGTCTCTAACGAGATCGGGAAACTCCATTCGCGAATCTAACTCAAATTGGGCTGATCGGCGTAAGGCGGTGAACGTTGCGGGGCCGGTCAGCGAATGGCGAATCGTCAGATTTCTGCAGGTGGTCGGAAGGGCCCGCAGACCCCCGAGATGTTCGCTGGGGTAATCCTACCGTGGTTTTCATATCTTGCGCGAGCCCGTCAGCCCAAGGCGAAATTGGTTTGGGGCTCAACCGAATGGCAGGAAACGGTTTATTGCTCGGAATCGCGCTGGCCCGGCCCATTGATCTTGCTTGAGAGGCTGTACGGCCAAGCACCGCGTTCGATCGAGCAGGCCGTGTAGACGGCGGTGGCGCGCCCCAGGCTGGAATTGACTTCGGCGGGCACTTTCTCCCCCAGGGATTCCGCTACCGCACAGGCTCCGCGCACATCGATGGTGTGCTGGCGCCGGATCCCGACGTCTCGAGCGATGGCCGCACGCTCGTCTTCGACATCGGAACTGTCGCTCCGGGCACGACCGTCCGGCTGACCTACGTCGCAGAGGTCGCATCGGACGCCCGCACGGGACAGGCGCTCAACTCGGCCCTCGCGGCGGCGACGGGGGGCGTCGCCTCCAACCGCGCCAAGGTGGCCGTGCTGGTGAAGGAATCCTTCTTCGGGAACTGCGCGCTGTTGATCGGGCGCGTCGTGGAAGGGGAGTGCGGCGCGTTGCCCGACATGCTCGCCGGCGTCCCCAATGTCCGTCTGCTCCTGGAGGACGGCACCTACACGAGCACCGACGCCGACGGCCAGTTCCATTTCGAGGGAATCTGCGACGGCACCCACGTCGTGCAGCTCGACGTGCAGAGCCTTCCCGCGTGGCTGGAGCCGGTCTCCTGCATCAGAAACACGCGGTTCGCGGGGAGCGCCTTCTCGCAGTTCGTGGACCTGCAGGGAGGGACGCTATGGCGCACCGACTTCCATGTCCGCCCCACGCAGGCCGCCAGAGCGGGCACCCCGCCCGAAGCCGACCCCGACGTTGCGCCCGTCGCCCAGCGCCCCGACCCGCGCGCGGAGATTCCCGACGACGCGACGGCCGCGGGGGGTGTGACCGACTGGCTGGCGGGGGCGACGCCGGGCATTTCGATCCTCTTTCCTCCCGAAGGGCACAATCCGCGCTCTCCCGCGACCCGCGTGGTCGTCAAGCACGATCCGGGACAGAGCGTCGTTCTCACCATCGACGGTGTGCCGGTCGATGTGCTCGCTTTCGACGGCACGCAGATCAGCGCGGACAGGAAGGTCGCCGTCAGCGCCTGGCGCGGCGTCCCCCTCGAGGAGGGAGACAACATGCTCCGCGCGCAGGTGAAAGGCGCGGACGGCGAGGTCGTCGCGACGCTGACGCGCGCGGTGCACTACGCCAACACGCCGCGCCGCGCGGTGCTGGTCCCGGAGCGCTCGATGCTCGCCGCCGACGGCATCGCGCGCCCGATCATCGCCGTGCGTCTGCTCGACGCTGCCGGTCATCCCGTCCGGCACGGTCTGTCGGGGCCGTACGCGATCCAGCCCCCGCACGTGCCGCAACAGCTCATCGACATGCAGCAGAAACGGCAGCTCGCCGGGCTCGATCGCTTCCAGCCCACGTACCTGGTGGAGGGGGACGAAGGGATCGCCTGGATCGAATTGCAGCCCACGACGCAGGCGGGGGTGGCGGTCCTGAACTTCACCTTCGACGACGGGCGCAGCGCCGTCCAGCAGGAGCTGCGCGCCTGGCTCGCGCCGGAGGCGCGCGACTGGGTCGTCGTCGGCTTCGCCGAGGGGACTCTCGCGTACGAGACCCTGTCGGGGAACATGAAGGCCCTCGATGGCGCGGGGCATGAAGAGGACCTGACGGGCGACGGGCAGGTGAGCTTCTACGCCAAGGGGCGCGTGAAGGGGAGCTGGCTCATGACCCTCGCCTACGACAGCGACAAGCCGGAGGAACGAGCCGGCCGAACGAGCCTGTTCCAGACCATCGATCCGGATGAGTTCTACACCTTGTATGGCGACCACACCGACCAGCGCTACGACGCATCGAGTGCAGAGAACCTCTACCTGCGGCTGGAGCGCCCGCAGTTCTACGCCCTGTTCGGCGATTACGACACGGGGATGACCGAGAGCCAGCTCGCGAATTACAGCCGCTCCTTCAACGGCTTCAAGAGCGAGTTCGAGGGGAACGGTGTGCGCTTCAAGGCCTTCGCGGCCGACGCGGACCAGGGCTTCGTGCGCGACGAGATCCAGGGGGACGGGACCTCCGGTCTCTATCGCCTCACGCGCTCGGGGATCGTCATCAACAGCGAGAAGATCCGCCTCGAGACGCGCGACCGGTTCCAGAGCCAGCGGATCATCGCGACGCGGTATCTCACGAGGCACACCGACTACGACATCGACTACGGCGCGGGGACCATCTTCTTCCGCGAGCCGGTCAACGCGCGCGACATCGCCCTCAACCCGATCTTCATCGTGGCGGAGTACGAGACCACGGATGCCGCCGACGGAGAGCTCAACGCCGGGGGTCGTCTCGCGGCCGACCTGATGGACGGCAGGGTCTCGGCCGGACTGTCGGTGGTGCGCGACGAGCGCGATCTCGTGACCACCGACCTCGGGGGCGCCGATGTCAGGGTGAGGCTGTCGCCCGACACTGAAGTCCGGCTCGAAGGGGCGCTGAGCGAATCGCAGGGCGCGGCTCTCGAGGAGGGGGGGGGCGCCTACCTCGCCGAGATCGAGCATCACGACCGACGCTGGGACGGCATCGTCTGGGTGCGGCGCCTGGGCGAGGAGTTCGGCGTCGATCAGCAGAATGCCGCCGAATCCGGGACGTACAAGGCCGGCGGCCGCGGGCGCGTGCGGCTCTCCGAGACCCTCGCGCTCGAAGGGGACGCCTGGCACCAGGAGAACCTGACGAGCGATGCGACCCGCGACGCGGGAACCCTCGGCATCAGATACGAGACCGATCGCGGCGGACTGAACGCCGGGGGACAGACGATCCACGACGAGTCGGTGACGGGCGAGGACTTCACCTCCACCCAGGCCACCTTCGGCGCCCGGCGCAATTTCTTCGACAGGAAGCTCGAGCTGGAAGGGAAGGGAGACATCAGTCTGTCGGGCCGCAACGACAGCGTGGATTTCCCCACGCGCTATCTCGCGCAGGCGGGGTGGAACGTCACGCCGGACCTGAAGCTGATCCTGGCCCAGGAGCTGACCCATGGCGAGTCCTTCGACAGCACGACGACGCGTCTTGGGCTGCAGGCCAACCCCTGGGAAGGGGCCCGGCTCACGAGCACCGTCAACCAGAACATCAACGAGCTCGGGCCGCGCACCTTCGCGCAGTTCGGCCTGACGCAGGCGCTGCTGCTGGGGCCGCGCTGGGGGATCGACTTCGGGGTCGATCACAACCGCACCTTCGACGAGAGCTCCACACCGCTCGTCATCGAGCCGGACCATCCCATCGCCTCGGGCGGGCATCTCGGCAGCGGGCTGCTGACCGAGGACTTCACCGCGGTGTCCGCGGGAGGAACCTACAGGGCGCCGCTCTGGAGCTGGAACGGACGGGCGGAGTCGCGCCAGGGGGAGGTGGACGACCGCCACGGACTGACCACGAACTTCCTGCGCGAGGCGACACGAGGAGTGGCGTTCGCGATCTCCGCCCAGGGGTTCAGGACGCTGCGCGACGCGGGGCCTGAGGGGGTCGACGTGAGCGCGGACGCGGCAGTGGCCTGGCGCCCCCTTGGAAGCCGCGTGACGGTCCTCGACCGGCTGGAGTTCCGCTACGAAGAGCTTGAAGGTGGCACCGGCGCGCCCGGCTCGGGGCTCTTCGGCTTCACCAGCCTCACGACCGCCGGCGACGCGCGCTCGCGCGCCTTCGTCAACAACTTCAACCTCAACGGCGCGACGCGCGCCTGGGAGCTGACCGACCTCGCCGGGAACCTCTTCCTGCTCGAGCAGCGCAGCCAGTGGTCGATCTACTACGGCTCGAAGTACGCCTTCGATCGATACGACGGGGTGGACTACTCGGGCTACACCGACATGCTGGGCACGGAGATCCGGCACGACCTGACCCCCCAGTTCGACCTGGGCTTCCAGGGGAGCGTGCTGCACTCATGGGAAGCGAGTGACTTCACCTTCTCGGCCGGGCCGTCTTTCGGATTCTCCCATGTCGAGAACTCATGGATCACGATCGGCTACAACGTGATCGGGTTCCGCGACGCGGACTTCGACGCGGCGCGCTACACGGCGCAAGGCCCGTGGCTGAAGTTGCGCTTCAAGTTCGACCAGGAATCGCGCATGCCGCGCAGGTGGGCTGGGCGTGCGCCGGCGGAGACGATGCCATGAGCCCGATGAGATATCGGCGCGGAAGCGTCACGCGGACGCTGGGCGTTGCCCTGATCATGCAGATGGCCTGCGCCGTTGCGGCGCTGGCGGTGGTATACCCCACCAATCCCGGCATGTACTACCAGACCAACGGCCGAAACGATCCCCCCTCGATCGGCGACTGGTACACGACCACCGCGAGCGGCAGCACCGACCCGCTCCATCGCATCGTCGTCGAGATCACGGCCCCGCAGCTCGCCGCCTGCGGCGGGATCTGCACCATCACCATCCAGGACGCGGAGAGCACGGCGGGACCGGGGCCGCTGGACGAGATTAGCGGGGCATCCGACCCGACGCGTTTCCGGCTCCTCGCGGCCGACGGGGTGACGGTGCTGCAAACGCAGATCGTGGCAGGCGGGTCGCCGAACGGAACGAACGTGACCTTCACGGTGAATGCCGTCGGCTGGTACCAGATCACCAGCGAGACGGGGCCGTTCCTCATCTCCGAGATCCCGGGGACGGGGCGGAACAACGACGACAACGGCTTCCGGATCGACGTCCCGTTCGCCGGCGGGCTGACGGGAGGGTTCGTGGGCGACCGCCAGACGACCCTCGAGCGCGGCGGCGCCGGCACAGGGACTCTGACGCTCTATTTCCTGGTGGGCCCCGCCGCGGGGACCACGACCCTTCAGCTGCGCAACTTCGATCAGGACGGCGGCACGGGGGTCGCCTACACGCGGCCTGCCGGTGGGACGGTGGCGGGGACGATGTCGGGTGACGGCGTGTGGAACAACGGCGGAACGCTGAACACCGGCGCTGACACGGTGGTGGCGAACACGACCATCGGGACGGGGGCCGCGGACGCCGGGGTCTGGACCTACACCTACACCGGCTGGGGGGCGAACAGCCAGACGATCTTCGAGGTGCTCGTGCCCGCGCGGCTCAACACGTTCCATGCGGCGCCGCTGCGGGCGGGGAGCTTCACGATGGCAGCCCCGACGACCCTGAGCACCAGCATCGGGACTCCCGTGGACCACGCGTTCAGCGTCACCAACACATTCTTCACCACCGACATCATCAACCTCACGACGACCGGCACGTCGGCGGGCTGGACGGCGACGATTCTGACTTCCACGGGCGGCGCTCTGGTCGATACCGACGGCAACGGCCAGCCCGACACGGGGATCCTGGCCGCCGGCGCGACCGTCGACCTGATCCTGCGCGTGACTCCCAACGCCGGCGCCATCGGCGGAGACGTCACCACGATCAACGGTGTTTCCTTCATGGACAACCGCGTGAACGCGGCCAACAACACGGTCGTGACGCTGGCGAAGACGACGGTCATCGGGGTGGTGGCGCTCACCGTCGTGAAGTCGCGCACGACGACGTCGGATCCCGTAAACGGCACCACCAACCCGAAGTCGATCCCCGGGGCCTTCGTGACCTACAGCGTCACGGTGACCAACACGGCTCTCAGCGCCATCGACGCGAACACGATCGTCGTCCTGGACGCGATCCCGGCCAACACCGTTCTGTTCGTGGGGGACATCGGGGGTGCGGGGTCGGGGCCGGTGCTCTTCGTGAACGGCGTCCCCGTGAGCGGACTCAACTACACCTTCACGTCGCTGGCGAGCGTCACCGACGACGTGAGCTTCTCCGATGACGGCGGCGTGTCGTTCGTCTATACGCCGGTGCCGAACGGAAGCGGAGTCGATCCCGCTGTCACGCACATCCGCATCAACCCCAAGGGGGCGATGCCGGGGAACGGCGGGGGCAACCCCTCGTTCCAGGTGTCTTTCCGCGTGCGCGTGGAATAGCCTCGTGCGCGAGCCGCGCCCGCTGCTCGCCCGCTACTTCGTGAGGATCGCCCATTGCGAGAGTCCGGCGACGACGCGGACGTCCTTCCTGGAGAAGTACGGGACTTTCTCCAGGTAGACCAGACGATCGTGGGGGCTGGTCCGGCGCTGATTCAGGCCGAGGTCCTCGAGCAGCTTGAGGATCCAGTCGCGGTGCGGCAGCGGAGTCGTCACCAGCATTCTCCCGCCCGGCTTCAGCAGACTGTGGCACGCTTCCCAGCAATCGACGTGCTCCACGATTTCGAAGGCAATCAGGACGTCGAACGACTCCGATGCCAGACCGAGCTTCCGCCAATCGCGAACATCGCCCACGACATCGGCGGGTGATTGGAGATCGAGACCCACGTAGTGCTTCCATCCGTTGTCCCTGAGATGACGTCCGACCCATCCGCCGCCGCAGCCGATCTCCAGGATCCGGGCCTCCTTGGGGACGGGCTCCAGGAAGTACCCGATTTTGCGCCTCATGGCGTAGCTGCTCAACAAGGGCATGTTCTCACTCTCGCTGCTTCAATGACGTGTGGCGCATTATAGCGGGAGTTCTGGCGGGGCCTGAATGCATGGAACGATGTTCAGATGAGCTGCGTGCGCCAGAGGTCGTGCAGGTGGACGACCCCCAGGGCGCGGCGGTCGGGGTCGACGACGACCAGTGACGTGATGTGCTTCTGCTCCATGAGGCTCAGCGCGGTCGCGGCCATCTCGCCGGGGGCGATGGTGGCGGGGTTCTTCGTCATCACCTCAGCGGCGCTGTGCCGCAGCGGGTCGGGGACCTTCTCCATCAGGCGCCGCAGGTCGCCGTCGGTGATGATTCCCACGAGGCGCTGCTTGTCGTCCAGCACCGTCGTCATCCCGAGCCGCCTGGCGCTCATGACGTAGATCGCGTCCTTGACCGGAGTGTCGGGGCCCACCGACGGCATCGCCTCTCCCGCGTGCATCACCTTTTCGACCAGCAGCACCTTGCGCCCCAGACGCCCGGCGGGGTGCAGCGACGCGAAGTCGGTCTCCCCGAAGCCGCGCTTGTCGACGAGCGTCATCGCCAGGGCGTCTCCCATGGCGAGGCTGGCGGTCGTGGAGGCGGTGGGGACGAGATCCATGGGGCAGGCCTCGGCTGACACGCCGATGTGCAGGTGGACGTCGGACTGGGCGGCGAGGGTGGAGGCGGGGTTCCCGGTCATGGCGATCAGCCGCACGTCGAGCCGCTTGATCCTCTCGAGAAGCTGCAGCAGCTCGGCGGTCTCGCCGGAGTTGGAGATGGCGATGACGACGTCTCCCGGCACGACCATCCCCAGGTCGCCGTGCACGGCTTCGGCCGGATGCATGAAGAGGGCGGGGGTGCCGGTGGATGCGAGGGTGGCGGCGATCTTGCGGCAGATGATGCCGCTCTTGCCGAGACCCGTCACGACGACGCGCCCCTTGCAGCCGAACAGCAGATCCACCGCCTGCACGAACCGTTCGTCGAGCCGGTCGATGAGCGCCTGGACGGCGCGCGCCTCGATGGCGAGGACCTCGCGCGCGATGGCCAGCGGGTCGCCCGATGTCTTCTTCACGGCACGCGCCTCATGCCCGCGCGGCAGGTGGCGCGCATGCGCTAAGCGGACTCGGTGGAGACGGGGCGGCCCACGCGCGCGTCACCCGACGAAGCCGGGCGCGATGACCGGTGGTGCGACTGCACGCGCCCCGCGCGGCGGTTGGCGTAGGAGGCCTCGATGAACTTCCTGAACAGGGGATGCGGGGACAGGGGCCTCGACTTGAATTCCGGATGGAACTGGCAGGCCACGAACCACGGATGGTCTTCGATTTCCACGATCTCGACGAACTTGCCGTCGGGGGTGGTGCCGGTGATCCGCAGCCCTTTGGCCTGAAGCGGCGCCGCGTACTCGTTGTTGAACTCGTAGCGGTGGCGATGGCGCTCCGAGATGATCTTCTGGCCGTACGCCTCCGAGGAGTTCGAGTGGGCCGAGAGCATGCACTCGTACTTACCCAGCCGCATCGTGCCCCCCAGCGCATCGACCCCCAGCAGGTCGCGCAGCTTGAAGATGACGCGGTTGGGCGTGTCGGCGTTGAACTCCGAGGAGTCGGCGTCGCGGATGCCGGCCACGTTGCGCGCGAACTCGATGACGGCGGTCTGCATCCCCAGGCAGATCCCGAAGTAGGGAACCATCCTCTCTCTCGCGTACTTGATCGCCGAGACCATCCCGGCCACGCCCCGGATGCCGAAGCCGCCGGGGACGAGGATCCCGTCCATCTCGGAAAGGCTCTCCTCCAGCCGGCCGTTCTCCATCTCCTCGGCCTCGATCCAGTGGATGTTCACCTTCAGCTCGTTGGCGATGGCGCCGTGGACGAGCGCCTCGTTGAGGCTCTTGTAGGAGTCTTCGTAGCCGACGTACTTGCCGACGATGCCGATGTCCACCTCGCCCTTGGGGTTTCTGATCCGGGAGACCAGCTCCTCCCAGTCGCCGAACTGCTTGTCGCGGTACGGCAGGTCGAGCAGCTTCAGGATGATCGCGTCGAGCCCCTCGCGTCCCAGCGCGATGGGGACCTCATAGATCGACTCGACGTCCTGGGCAGTGATGACCTGGGCGGGGGCGACGTTGCAGAACAGGCCGATCTTGCGCTTGAGGTCCTTGGGGATCGGCCGATCGCAGCGGCACATCAGGATGTCGGGCTGCAGCCCGATGGAGAGCATCTCGCGCACCGAGTGCTGCGTGGGCTTGGTCTTCAGCTCGCCGGCCGCGGCGATGTAGGGGATGAGCGTGAGATGGATGAAGATGGCGTTGTGCGGGCCGACCTCGAGCCTGAACTGCCGGATGGCTTCCAGGAAGGGGAGCGACTCGATGTCGCCCACCGTGCCGCCGATCTCGCAGATCTGGATGTCCACCCCCGGGGAGATGCGCCGGATGTAGTCCTTGATCTCGTCGGTCACGTGGGGGATGACCTGGACGGTGGCTCCCAGGTAGTCGCCGCGCCGCTCCTTGTTGATGACCGACTCGTAGATCTTCCCCGTGGTGCAGTTGTGGTCTTTGGTGGTGACGGTGGAGGTGAAGCGCTCGTAGTGCCCCAGGTCGAGGTCGGTCTCGGCGCCGTCGTCGGTGACGAAGACCTCCCCGTGCTGGAACGGGCTCATGGTCCCCGGGTCGACGTTCAGATAAGGGTCGAACTTCTGGAGCGTGACCGTGAAGCCCCGGCTCTCGAGGAGCCGGCCGATCGAGGCGGCCGCGAGTCCCTTGCCCAGCGAGGAGACCACGCCGCCGGTTATAAAGATGTATTTCGTGCCCATCGAATGACCCCCTATGTGGTCCGACCTGCGCCGGCCACGATCTCCGAGTATCTCCTGGCACTCATGCCCCACCCATGATCGATTCCACGCGCTTCAGGTCGTCGGGTGTCTCGACGCTGATCGAGACTCCCGCCGACGGGACCAGCTTGATCCGGTGTCCCGACTCCAGGGCCCGAAGCTGCTCGAGCCCTTCTGCGATCTCCAGCGGCCCCCGAGGGAGCCCGCCGAACTCGAAGAGAAACTCCTTGCGGAAGGCGTAGACCCCGACGTGCTTCCAGTACCCCGAGAGACCCTCGGGGCGCGCGGCGAGCTGGGTCTCGAACTGCCGCCGCATGGGCGCCCCCTCCGGCCGGAAGAAGGGGATGGGGGCCCGGCTGAAATAGATGGCGTTGTGGCTGCGGTCCGCGATGACCTTCGCGACGTTGGGATCCAGAAGATCCTCCACGGTGCGCAACGGCTCGAACAGTGTGGCCATGCTCGGAGCCGGGGCCTCGTCGAAGGCTGCCACCAGCCCGTCGAGCGCGTCGGGGTCGATGAGGGGCTGGTCTCCCTGGATGTTCACCACGACGTCCGCGGCCATCGCCTCGGGGAGCGCCGCCGCTTCCGCGACGCGGTCGGTTCCCGTGGCGTGTGAGGGAGCGGTCATCACGGCATACCCCCCGAAACCCTTGACGAGGTCGTGGATCCTGCGATCGTCGGTCGCCACCCAAACCGCCGAAAGCCTGGCGGCCCGGCGCGCGCGCTCGTAAACGTGCTGCAGCATCGGCTTGCCGGAGAGAGGTGCGAGTGGCTTGCCGGGGAATCGGCTGGAAGCGTACCGAGCTGGGATGATCCCGATGGCATTCACCACGGGAACTCATCTTACTTGCCCCGATGCGACCTGTCAAAGAAAACGTGATGGCCCACGAAGGTGGGCGCGGCCCCTGCCGGGACCGCCCGACCCCGGCCTCGCCTTGCGTATCGTCCGCATCGAGCGTAGGCTTTCGCGTCGCATGCCCGCCGCCATTGACGTCCAGGATCTCTCGCGCACCTTCATCAAGCGCCGCTCGATGCGCGAAGCGTTCATGCGCCCCTGGTCGAAGGCCGAGCGCGTGACCGCGCTGGAGGGGGTCTCCTTCAACGTGCAGCCCGGGGAGATCTTCGGATTGCTCGGCCCCAACGGGGCGGGCAAGACGACGCTGATCAAGATTCTCTCCTGCCTCATCATCCAGAACCGCGGCAGCGCCGTCATCAACGGCTTCGACACGCTGCGGGCGGAGATGCAGGTCAAGGCGTCGGTCGGCTTCGTCACCTCCGACGAGCGCTCCTTCTACTGGAGGCTCTCGGGGCGCGAGAACCTCCACTTCTTCGCCCGTCTCTACAACCTCCCGCACCGGCAGGTGCGCTCGCGCTGCGAGGCTCTGCTTTCCTGGCTCGACCTCACCGACAAGGCGGACCATCCCGTCATGAATTACTCCTCGGGGATGAAGCAGCGCATGGCCGTGGCGCGCGCCTTGCTGCACGACCCGGCCATCCTCTATATGGACGAGCCCACCCGCTCGCTCGACCCGCAGGCGGCCCGCCACCTGCGCGAGCTGATCCAGAAGACCCTCAACGGACAGCAGGGAAAGACGATCCTCCTCGCCACCCACAACCTCCTCGAGGCGGACCAGATGTGCCACCGGATCGGCATCATCCACAAGGCGCGGCTGCGCCGCCAGGGGACTCTGGCGGAGATCCGCGCGGCGGGGTGGGATGGCGGCGGGCGCGAGCGCTACGAGATCGAGGTAACCCTCCCGGCGGGCCCCCCTTCCGGCGGCCCCATCGAGGGAGGAGCCGTGCGCGTCCAGGGGGGGGCGGCCGGCGGGCCTTTCATGCTTCACGCCGAGCTGGACCCTGGGGGCGCCGCCCTGACGCGGCTGCTTTCGGATCTCATGCGCTCCGGGGCCACGATCGTCTCGTGCACGCGCCGGGACCCGACGCTGCAGGAGATCTTCGACGCGACCGTCGAGGAGCCGGTGGGCGCCATGGTGGGGAACCCATGATCCCCGGCCTGCGCAAGGCGGCGGCCTTCGTCTGGAAGGACTTCCTCATCGAGGTCTCCTACAAGTCCGCCTTCATCCTGCACCTCGGGGGAGTGGTCTTCTCGGTGGGGCTCTGGTTCTTCTTCGCCGGGTTCCTGCAGAACAATCTCACCAGCGGCATGGACGTGCTGACCGGGGGGAACCTCTTCGCCTTCATCCTCTTCGGCATCGCCCCCTTCCAGTATCAGCAAGTGTCGCTCGGAGCCTTCGCGCGGCGCTTCCGCGAGGGGCAGGTCACCGGCACTCTGGAGGCGATGCTCGTCTGCCCGACGCGGACGCCCCTGGTCATCTTCGGCTCGGCGCTCTTCGACTTCATCTTCACCTCGTTCCAGGTCGTCCTCTACATCGCTGTGGGGCTGATCTTCTCCTGGGCGGCGTCGCGCCCCATCGCGCTGCACGCGAGCGGCGTGCTGCCGGCGCTGATCATCTTCGCCCTGATGGTGCTCACCTCGGTGGGCATCGGGATCATGGCGGCGGCCTTCGTCATGTACTTCAAGCGCGGCGAGGTGCTGGTGATGCTGATCAGCAGCGCGTCGGCCCTGCTGGGCGGCGTCTTCTTCCCCACCGCCTCGCTCCCGCAGGCGCTGCAACCCTTCTCCGCCGCGCTGCCGATCGCCTGGACCACCGACGGCGTGCGCCGGGCCCTGCTCGCGGGCGAAGGGTTCACTGCCGTGCTGCCGCACATCCAGGTTCTCTCCCTCTTCGCCGTGGTCCTGCTCCCTCTGGGCCTCTGGATCTTCCGGGTCGCGCTGCGCGGCGCGCGCCGGGAGGGGACGCTGGTGCAGTTCTGAGCGAGGGCCCGCGCACGCTTCCGCCGTCGTCCGACCATGGTCCCGGGCCGTCGGATGCCGCGGGGTCTCGCGCTCCGTGGGGCCTGAAGGGGGCCATCCTCCTCCCCGTGCTCGCCTACGGCGGACAGGTGCTGCTGGTCGTGCTGCTGGCGTCCTTCACGCGGCTCATCCTCCTGATGCTGAATCCGAATCTGGAGAACGAGCCCGAGATCCTCGAGCGGCTCATCCTCCAGTCGAGCCTGCTGCCGGTGGCGATGGCCTCGGCGCTGCTGACGCTGGGGATGGTGTACGGGTCGGTGAGCATCCTCTCGGGGCGTCCTTTCCTCGCCGCGCTGGGGCTGCGCCGCCCCTCGCGCACTTCGCTCAGCTTTGCGCTGTCTGGCGTCCTGGTGGCGTTCGGGTCGCTGCTCGTGATGGCGGTATTCCCGCCCGACGAGGAGATGCCGCTGGGACCGATGAGCGAGCTGGCGCGCTCCGGCCCCTTCGGCCACGCCATCTGGGCGCTGCTGGCCGTGGCGGTGGCCCCCATCGTGGAGGAGATCCTCTTTCGCGGCTACGCCTATCTCGGCGCGCGCGAGCGCCTCGGGGCGGTGCGCGCCGCGACGGCGGTCACGCTGCTGTTCGTGGGGCTTCACCTGACGGAGACGGCGGGCTGGTGGCCGGCGACGCTCGGCATCGGGGCGATCTCCGTCCTGCTCGCGGTCATCATGCAGCGCACCGGCAACCTCACGCACTGCATCGCCTGCCACGCCGGCTACAACGCCACCCTCGCGGCGCTGTCGTTCGTGGGGGCGGGGTAACTCGATGAAGCCGAAGGGGCGACTGCGCGCCCGCGTCACGGCGCAGCGCAAGGAAGACGATGACTAACTACCTGCCGGCAATCACTGCCGCACTGCTGCTCGGAATGGCGCCGGCATCATCCGCTCAATCTTTCATCGCCCCGCGCGTGTCGGCCGTGCCCGGCGGCATCGTCACCTTCACCTTGTCCGGCGGCCCCGACGATCGGCCCGTGGTCACCTACGCGGGCAGGCCGGTGCTGGTCAGCTGGAACCAGGCCTCATGGATGGCCATCGTCGGCATACCGCTCGACACCGAACCCGGCGAATACCACGTCGAGGTACAGCAGCCGGGTGCGAACGAGCGGCAACTGGCTTTCAAGGTGGCGGCCAAGAAATACGCCGTGCAGCAACTCAAGGTGCCGCCGAACCAGGTCAATCTATCGCCAGAAGACGAAGCCCGCGTGGCGCGAGAATCCGAAAAGGTGCGCGGCGCAATCGACGCGTACACGCCGGACGCGCCGGTCACGCTGCGCCTGGTGCAGCCGGCACCGGGAAGACGCTCCAGCTCGTTCGGACTGCGCCGCATGTTCAATGGCGAGGCGCGCAAGCCGCACAGCGGTATGGATATCGCCGCGTCCATCGGCACGCCGATCAAGGCGCCGCTCGCCGGTCGCGTCACCGATGTAGGCAATTACTTCTTCAACGGCAACAGCGTCATCGTCGATCACGGCCAGGGTCTCGTGACCATGTACTGCCACCTCTCGAGGATTGATGTGCAGGTCGGTCAGGAACTTAAGACCGGCGAGGTGTTGGGCGCCGTGGGAAAGACGGGCCGCGTCACCGGACCGCATCTGCATTGGGGCGTCGCGCTCAATGGCGCGATGGTCGATCCGGCATTGTTCATCGGGCCGTCACCCTCGAGTAAACCGAAGAGCGAATAGCGCACTCGCGGCTTGTGCCCCTGTGCCCCGCGGTCGGTGTGGTGGACGGACAGGCAACGGCAGCGGTGAGCCAGTTCGGCCCCGTCAGGCGCCGGGTTTGAGGTACTTGTCGAAAAACTCGATCGTCCGCTTCCACGCGAGCTTCGCGGCCTCCTCGTTGTAGCGTTCCTTCGAGGTGTCGTTGTGGAAGGCGTGGTTGACGCCGTCGTACATGTGCAGCTCGTAGCGGACGCCGGCGGCCTTCAAGGCTGATTCGTAGTCCGCGATGCCGGCGTTGATCCGCTCGTCGAGCCCGGCGTAGTGGAGCTGCACGGCCGCCTTGATCTTCGGCACATCGGCGGCAGCGGGCTGCCTGCCGTAGAAGGCCACCGCGGCCGCGAGGTCCGGGCAGTTCACGGCGAGCGTGTTGGCCATCGCGCCCCCCCAGCAGAAACCCACACAGCCGACCTTGCCGGTGGACTGCTCGTTCTTGCGGGCGAACTCCACGGCGGCGACGAAGTCGCCTTTGGTGGCCGCCGCGTCGAGCTTGCCGATCGCCTCGCGCGCGGCGTCGGCGTCGGGCGGCGTCCCACCGACGGGCGAGAGGGCGTCGACCGCGATGGCCCAGAAGCCCGCGGCGGCGGCGCGGCGCGCCACGTCCTCGATGTGGGGGTTCAGGCCGCGGTTCTCGTGGATGACGATGACGGCGGGGAAGGGGCCTTGCCCTTCAGGCTTCGCGCTGTAGGCGCGCATCTCACCGCTCGCGCCCGGGTAGGTGATGCGGTCGCCGGCCGCGGCGGCGCCTTCGGCGGCGAGCGGCGCGGCCGTCGCGTAGTCGTTCTCGAGGAGCGGCGCGATGGTGGCCGCAGCCGTTGCGCCGCCGGCCAGAAGGGCGAGGCGCGACATGAACTCCCGGCGGTCCATGCCGCCGTGCGTGAATTCGTCGTAGAGCGCGATGATCTTCTGGTCCATGGACGATGCCCTCCTCTGCTTCACTTCCCCTGGCGGTGGTCGTACAATGCGTCCCGTCATTCTACATGGATGAGGAGGAGCTCGTGCCGTCGTTCGACATCATCTCCGAGGTCAGCCTGCACGAGGTGGCCAACGCCGTGGATCAGGCCAGCCGCGAGCTGGCTTCCCGCTTCGACTTCAAGGGAGCCAAGGCCAGCTTCGCGCTGGAGAAGGACGCGGTGACCATGAAGGCCCCCTCCGAGTTCCAGCTCGGGCAGATGATGCAGATGCTGACGGGGCGCCTCTCCAAGCGGGGCATCGACGTGCGGTGCCTCAAGATCGACCCGCCGTCCGTGAACGTGGCCGAGGCCACGCAGGTCGTGACGGTGCGTCAGGGGATCGAGACGGAGCTGGCGCGCAAGATCGTCAAGCTGATCAAGGACGAGAAGATGAAGGTGCAGCCCTCCATCCAGGGGGAGAAGGTGCGCGTGACGGGGAAGAACAGGGACGACCTGCAGCTCGTCATCGCCATGATCAAGAAAGCCGACCTGGAGTACCCGCTGCAGTTCGACAACTACCGCGACTGAAGCGAGAGGCCCCCGCCGTACCCCATCGCACCCGGGATCACCCCGGCCATCTGGAATCTTTCCTCGCAGGAGGCCGGCGGGAAGCGGTGCATCGTCTCGAAGCGGCTGTGCCACTCAGGGGTGAGCAGCTTCCCTTCACTCTTCGCACGGTACCAGGGGCTGATGTCCTCGCCGTTGTTGCGCAGGATGTGCATGTCCTGCGCCGGAGTGAACCCCTGGGCGAGCAGGAAGACGCGATCCCCCGCCTCGTTCATGGCGACGTCCATGACGATGACGGCGTGCCCCGGGAAACCCCCCTCGATGAACACGTCGCCGGGAATCACTCGCGAGGGGTCGGCGACCGGATCCATCTCGCGGCTCAACGAGACCGAGCCGGCGTACGAGAAGACCACATCGAGGTAGCGCCTGAAGTTCTCGTAGGTCGCGTCGGGGCGATCGAGCGTCTGCCACGTCACGCGCCCCTCGGGAGTCACCGCCGGCCTCTCGCCCGAACGCCAGCGGGACCACGACGCAGAGTCGCCGCTGGTGAAGTCGAAGGCGATCCCGTCGTCGCACCCGAGGCTGCGCAGGTACTCGGCCCTCAGACGGATGATCGAATCGGCGCACTGCTGGAGGTCTTTGCCCCCCACGTCGAGGTCGAGCACGGCGTAATGCGCCGTCTGAAAGGGCTTGAGCGTCCCGTCGTAGAGCCTGACGTCGGGGTTGCCATCGCGCAGCGGCAGGCCGCGCAGCCACGTGCCGAAGCTGCTCGACGACAGGAGGATCCGGCGGTAGCCGGGTGGCGGCGGGATGCGCAGCGCGAGCGCGCGGAACGGCGCCGAGGGCATCGTCGCCGACGGGTGGCCGGAATGAGAGCGGGCCGGCAGCCACGGATAGAGCGCCGGTGAGAGTGAGCTCGTCGGGTGCATGGCGGCGAGGGCCGACGGGGGGTGTCCTTCGGGCGCGTGCAGCACCGCGGCCGGCAGGAGGAGCGCGAAGAGAACCGGGAATCGTGCGATGCGTCGGCGCATGCGGGGGCCTCTGGCCTAGCGGAGTCCCGAGGGGAGCCGCGGCGATGAGAGGAGTCTCTCGAACTCCTTCCACCGCATCTCGGCGTTCTGCGCGGTGCCGCCGCGCCCCTCGATGTAGGCGCGGACCAGGTCCTTGCCCAGGTTGTAGTTGATGACGTAGCTGCGGTACTTGTCGAAGAAGCCGATCCTCTGGCGCGCGCGCTCGGGGCTCGAGAGGCTGAACTCGATCAGCCACGCCGCGGCGGCGTCCGCATCGATGGCGCCGTCGAGATAGCGCCGCGCCGCTTCGTTGCCCGCGTACCCGAGCTGCGACACCAGGTCGTGCACCTCGTAGTAGGCGTCGGCGCGGGCCGCGTCGAGGCCCGCCAGAGGGAAGAGGACTTCCTTCTCGAACGCGATGCGCTCGGGGCGCGTGAAGACCACGTCGATCCCGAAGTTGGCGCTCCCTTCGGCAATGAGCGACTGCGGGCTGAAGAGGGGATAGACCGAGAACTCGACCCAGCCGCGCTTGCGCACCAGGCTCGACTCGAGCAACGCGTTGTAGACGTGGTGGCCGGGATACCCCTCGTGGCACGCCAGGTCGATCGCCCGGTCGATGTAGATCGGCAGCTCGACGTTGATCTCGATGAGGCTGTGGCCGGCGCCCTTGTACCAGTTGTACCCGCTCCAGGGCTTGCCGGTGACGTAGGAGATCTCGAAGCTCTCGTCATCGGGGAGCTGCATGCGCTGCGCCACGCGCCGTCGCGCCTCCGCGATGGCGGCCTGGAAGACCGCGTCGAGCTTGTCGCGCGGGATCGCGAAGTCGGCGTGGAAGCGCTCGTAGCGCTGCGCGATGGACCCTTCGCCGGGCAGCTTCGTCTCGAGCTGCTCGAGGATCTTTCGGAAATGCTCTTCGTCGTTTTGCGGCGCCACCGCGTCGTACAGGAGGCGCGACTCCTCGTCGAAGGTGTGCTTGTCGCCAAGGAGCATGCCGGTGTACGCCTGAAGCGAGCGCGTCTGCCCCAGAAGATAGGCATGCCGCAGGCGCGTCATCTCTTCCTCTTCTCCGCCCCCTTCGGGGAGCTCCAGAGCCTCCATCTCGCGGATGATGCCGGCCGCCTGGTCGCGGATGACCGTGAGACCAAGCGTCCCCCCCTTCACCTGGTCGCGGACTTCATCGCGCCACGCGGCGGGGCCGTAGTAGGCGTCGACATAATCGGAGGAGTGCTCGCCGACGGCGAGGACGAGGCGGACATAGGATTCGGCGATGCGGCTCATGGCGGTATGGGGATCCGGGGCGGCGGCTCCAAACCTTTGCGTCTCCCCCGATGCGCACGCGGACAGAAGCGCGCACGCTGCGAGAGAGACTGCGAGTCTTTTCGGGATTCCGAGCCAGTCGCGGTCGATCATCGTCTCCACGCGCACGATGCGCGGCCGGAAGCGCTCGTGCGGTCCTGAAGGGGGCATACCGCCTGGGGCGGGCGGCGGCAGGGGAGTCTAGCACCATCGAGCCCGTCAAGCGACGCGATCGGCGAGGCTTTGCGGGCCAGAGGCCCGCGCACCATCAGGTCTCGCGCGTCTTCCGGAATGCCGCGAAGGCGTCGGCCATGGTGGAGATGCTGTCGGGCGACTTGCGCTCATCCTTGCGGTAGCGCTCGATCGCCTCGCGCTCTTCGCGCCCCTCGGCTTTGCTGACGGAGAGGCGGATCTTCCGGCCGGTGGGGTCGGTCTCGATGATCTCGGCGGTGAGCTGCGTGCCGATCGGGAACATGCGGCGATGGTCGGAGCCGCGCGGGGTCCCGAGCTCGTTGTTGGGGATCAGGCCACTGCGGCCCGGCCCCAGCCGGAGGAAGACCCCGAACTTCTCCACGCGCTCGACCTTCCCGGTGACGATCTTGCCGGGTTTGAGCTGCGGGATCTCCACGACGTCGCCCACCGGGGCCGTAGCGTCGGCCACCCCGAGGGAGACACGGCGCTTCTTCTCCTCGACCTTCAGGACCGTGACCTTCAGCTCCTCGCCGACCTTCACGATGTCTTCGATCTTGGCGTCGGGGGTCTTCTTGAGGCTGTTCAGCTCGCTGACGTGGACCAGCCCGTCGAGCCCCGGGCCCAGCTCGACGAAGGCGCCGAACTCCGTGACGCGCGCCACCTTCGCGCCAATCACCTGGCCGACCTTGAAGCGCCTCGCCGCGCCGTCCCACGGGTCGGCCTCCATCGGTTTCCGCGTCAGCGAGATCTTCCCCTTTTTGCGATCGCTCTTGAGGATCTGGACGCTGAGCACCTGGCCGACGGTGAGGACGTCTTTGGGATGGGCGACGCGCGCGTGCGACAGCTCCGACACGTGCAGCAGCCCCTGCACGCCGGCTCCGAGATCGAGGAATGCGCCGAAATCCTGGAGGGAGACGACCGTCCCCTCGATGACGGTGCCGGCGGTCAGCCCATCGCGCACCTGGCGCTCCTCGCGGCGGTTCTCATCCTCGATGAGCGCCCGGCGCGACAGGATGAGGTTCCTGCGCCGCGGGTCGTATTCCTTGATCCGGAAATTGAAGGTCTTGTTGAAGTAGAGCAGCGGCTCTTCCTGCCGCCGCACGTCGATCTGGGAGAAGGGGCAGAAGCCGCGCAGTCCCGCCACCTGAACCTCGTAGCCCCCCTTCACGCTGGCCGTCACGCGCCCTTCGACCGGCAGGCGCTTCTTGAACGCCTCCATGAGGACTTCGCGCGTCTCGTCCTTGCCCAGATGGGAGGAGACGACCTTGCGCGAGATCCGGAGAGTGCCTTCGGTGGAGACGACGCGCGCCTCGATCTCGTCGCCCAGCTTGTGGGTCAGCTCCCCCTTGTCGTCCAGAAGCTCCGCGCGCGCGATGCACGCCTCGCCCTTGCCGCCGACGTCCACCAGGGCATCCGCATCGCCGATCTGGACGATGGTGCCGCGGATCATCTCGCCGCGTTCCGGCGTGCGTCCGTCGGGCGAGGACGCGAGCATCTCGGCGAATTCGTTGGAGGGAGGGGACATCGTGGAGGGCGGGTCGTCCTGAGTCTGCCTGGGGGCCGTGGACCCGGCCGCCGGCCGGGCAGAGTTCTTTCCCTCGATGTCGTTCGTCACCAATTTTCTCCGGAGCGGGGCGGTAGTCTACCACCATCGCCTGCGCGCGGCCACCGCAGGGGCCGCGATTGACACCTTTTTTGACGCGGTGGTAGAGTGACCCCTCCAATAAGACATTGATTCGCAGACCTCCTTTCTTGCCGATAGGTCCGTGGACTCCCTTAAGACAATACGCTTCGACAAGGTGACCCTGCCCGCACGGGGCGAGCTGATCGCGCTCGCCAACAGGACCCTCGTCGTCCCCGATCATCCCATCATTCCCTTCATCGAAGGGGATGGTGTCGGGCCGGACATCTGGTCCGCGGCGGTGCGGGTGTTCGAGAAGGCGGTGGCGCACGCCTACGGCGGGCGCCGCTCCATCGTCTGGTTCGAGGTCTTCGCGGGAGACAAGGCGAAGGCCAAGTATGGCGAGCTGCTTCCGAGAGACACGCTGGATGCGGTGCGCCGCTGCATCGTCGCCATCAAGGGCCCTCTCACGACACCGGTCGGCGGCGGCTTTCGCAGCCTGAATGTGACCATGCGCCAGGAGATGGGTCTGTACGCCTGCATCAGGCCGGTGCGCTATTTCCGCGGCATCGGCAGCCCGGTGCGCCACCCCGAGATGGTGAACCTCGTCATCTTCCGCGAGAACACCGAGGACGTGTACGCCGGCATCGAGTGGAAGAAAGGGTCCGACGGCGCCAAGCGGATCCTCGCCATCGTCCGCGAGATGGGCCACGATCTTCCGGCGGACTCCGCGCTGGGGCTCAAGCCCATCAGCCAGAAGGCCTCCCAGAGGCTGGTGCGCCGCGCCCTGCGCTACGCGGTCGATCGCGGCAAACCCAGCGTCACCCTCGTTCACAAAGGGAACATCATGAAGTACACGGAGGGGGCATTCCGTGACTGGGGATACGGGGTCGCGGAGAAGGAGTTCGCGCAGGAGACGATCTCCGAGGCCCAGCTCAACGACAAGTACGGGGGGAAGGTCCCGAAGGGGCGGGTCGTCGTCAAGGATCGGATCGCCGACGCGATGTTCCAACAGCTCCTGCTGCGGCCGCAGGAATACAGCGTCCTCGCGACGACCAACCTCAACGGCGACTACCTCTCCGACGCCGCCGCGGCCCAGGTGGGGGGGCTCGGCATGGCTCCCGGGGCCAACGTCAGCGACGAGATCTCGTTCTTCGAGGCGACGCACGGCTCGGCGCCGAAGTACGCCGGGCAGGACCGGGTCAATCCCGGGTCGCTGATCCTGTCGGGGGTCATGATGTTCGAGCACCTCGGCTGGCAGGAGGCCGCCGATGCGGTCGTGCGCGCCATGCAGGAGACGATCCTCGCCGGGACCGTCACCTACGATCTCGCGCGGCAGATGGAAGGGGTCAAGGAAGTTTCCTGCTCCGCCTTT
>Ga0137432_1000409_pt1 | contig 24407 bp, 22 predicted proteins | sample EasRivERMZT820_2_FD_102337 | JGI IMG/M metagenome (GOLD analysis project Ga0137432, IMG submission 102337) | Soil microbial communities from meander-bound floodplain in the East River, Colorado, USA - East River MetaG ERMZT820_2 | ecosystem: Environmental > Terrestrial > Soil > Floodplain ... | reverse complement strand
CGGTGATCTTCAGCGTGAACCGGCCGGTCTGACGCCGCGGACGCGAGGCGGTGTTCACCACGACGCGCAGCGGGTGATCGTCCTGGGCGGTATACACCAGGCGGGCGTTGCAGCCGCCGCCACCGTCATCGTTCTCGATGATTTTCTCGCCGCGGCCCCGCGTGAGCAGCAGGTACGCGTCGAAATCGGCGGACGTCAGGTCGACCGTGAACGCCTGGTTCGCGCGCACCGGCAGGATCCAGCGCTCGAAGTAGGTCGAGTCGCTCGGGAACTCCGGATCCTCCGAGGACAGCGTGCCCGTGATCGTCTGCCCGACGTCGATCAGCCCGGCGACCCGCCCGAATCCGCGGCACACCGTGTCGGCCGCCGCCCGGGCCGCGCCGCGCGACAGCGTGAGCTTGTACTCCCCCAGCTCCGCCTGCGCGCTCGAGTTCGCGTAGATGCGGAAGTTGCCGGTGGCCGGCGGTACGAACGTCAGCCGCGCGTTGCACTTCTCGCCGCTGTCGTCGTTGCGGGCCAGGGAATTGCCCGAGGCGTCGGCCACCAGGAGGTTCGCGTCGAAGTCGTCGGAGCTGAGATCGACAGCGACGGTATCGCCCTTGTTGCCGACGAAGGCGTAGAGCTTGTAGCGCGAGCCGTCCGAGAACGCCTGATCGGTTTTGATCAGCCGGCCGGTGACCGTCTGGCCAACCCGGATCGGGATCTGTCCAAACACGGGGCCGGTAAGGGCGGCTAGGGCGGCAAGGGCGGCAAGGGTGGCTCCAGCGACACGCACGGAAGACTCCTTGGCAGCAGGGGCAGAAGAGGGTCGGGGGGCCTAATTTGTGATTTTGCAATCCCAAATACAATCAGGGATCGAGCACTTTGAGGCGCAGAATCTGGTCGGCGGCCTCAGCCAGGTCCGCGACGACCATCACACCGAGGGCGCGAGCTTGGCCCTGGTGCAGATTGCCCTCCCCGGTCGTGACGAGAATCCCGTGACCGCCCAGTGCCAACGCCGGCTGCACGTCGGACAGGCGGTCGCCCACCCACCATGAGCGGGCAAAGTCGATGTCGAGTGCCTCCTGCGCCTCGAGAAACAGCTTGGACCCCGGTTTGCGGCATTCGCAGGGGCCGGTGAGCTCGGGGTGATGCGGGCAGAAGTACGAGCCGTCCAGGTGGGCGCCGTGCCCCGCGAGCAGCTCCACCAGGCGGCGCTGGACGGCGGCGTAGTCCGCCACCGTGTAGCGACCGCGCGCAATACCCGACTGATTGCTGACGGTGATGACGAGCAAGCCGTGCTCGTTGAGCTGGCGAATCGCGTCTGCCGCCCCCGCGAGCAGCTGCAGCTTCCCCGGCTCGTGCAGGAATCCGGGGTCTTCGACGATCGTGCCGTCGCGGTCGAGAAAAACAGCGGGGGCGCTGTCAGCCATCAGCGATCAGCCATCAGCGATCAGCCGTCAGCATTCAGCGCAGCGATGACGGTCTCGACTTGGTCGGGCAGGATCGTCCGGGCGTCGAGCAGGACGCGACTGCCCGCGACGCGCGCGATGATCGGCGGATCGTGGCGGCGCAGCCGCTCGGCGAGCGATTCGTCGGGAAATCCCGCCAGCCAGGTCCGGAGCTTGGCCCCGGGGAACGACCCGCCGCCCACCTCGGAGTCGCCTTCGATCAGCTCGCCGCCCCTCCCGCCCCCAGCCAGCCGCTCGGCGCGCGCGCGAATGCTCTCCGCGTTCTCGGTCAACATGCGCAGCACGGGAATCTCGCGGAGCGCGATATCGCGGTCGCGATACAGCGCGAGCGTCGCTTCCAGCGCTGCGAGCGTGAGCTTGTCGGCGCGCACGGCCCGCGCGATCGGGTCGGCGCGGCATGCTTCGATCGCTTGCGCGGTGCCGGCGAGAATCCCCGCCTGAGGACCGCCGAGCAGTTTGTCGCCGCTGAACACGACGAGATCGGCGCCGGCGGCGACGCCTTCCGGGACCGTCGGCTCGCCCGTCAATCCAAACTCGGAGAGGTTCATGAGCAGCCCACTGCCCAGGTCGTAGACGCAGGAGAGGCCGCGTGCATGGGCCAGCTCCGCGAGCTCGACCACGGCGACGTCGGTCGTGAACCCGGTGACCTGGAAGTTGGAGCGGTGGACTTTCAGCAGGATCTGGGAGTTAGGAGTCAGGGCTTTTTCATAATCGCCTGGGTGCGTGCGATTGGTCGTGCCGACTTCGACCAGCTTCGCACCGGAGCGCGCCATGATATCCGGAATCCGGAACGAGCCGCCGATCTCGACCAGCTCGCCGCGCGACACGATCGTCTCGCCGCCCCGCGAGAGCGCGCTGAGCGCGAGCAGCAACGCGCCGGCCGCGTTGTTCACGACCAGGGCGTCCGCCGAGCCGGTCAGCTCGACGAGCGGATCGCGGCAGTGCGCGTGGCGCGAGCCGCGGGCGCCCGAGCCCAGATCGTACTCGAGCGCGGCGTATCCGCTCGCGACGCGCGTCAGCGCCGCGATGGCCGCGGGCGCGAGCGGGGCGCGGCCCAGGTTCGTGTGCAGCACGACGCCGGTCGCATTGATCACCGGCGTGAGCGACGGAACGGCGAGGCGCCGGACCGCGGCGCTCACGGCAGCGTCCCAGCCCTCGGCGGGCGGTGTGCCGCCGTTCACCCGCGCCGCGTCCACCGCTGCGCGCGCCGCCTTCACCACGAGTGCGCGCGGATGCTCGGTGAGCAGCCCCGCGATGCCGGGACCGGCGAGCAGGGCGTCGATCGACGGGAGCTGGCGTCGGAGATCGCTCATGGACGACTCGGGCGCCGGGCGTCGTTCGTCGTATCACGCACTTCCGGCTTCGGGGCCGTGAAACTCACATCGCCGTCACCTTTCCTGCCGATCAGGTTCGTCGCGCCCTGGACGCGCACGACGTACCGGGTCTCGGGCTTCATCGGACGCGCGAGCTTCACGACGATCTTGTCCGACGGCACCGGCCGGCGCGCGAGCAGTTGGCGCACGAGCGCGGTGTCGACGTGCTGACGGACAGTCGGACGGTCGGACGGTCGGACGGTCGGCGTAGGCGGCGCTGCCGGTGGAGGTGCGGGTCGCGGGCGTGGAGGACGAGCGGTCGTGTCGCGTGCCGTCGTATCGCGAGCGGCTGCTTCCGAGTCCGCCTTTTGGCGCGCCGAGGTCTGTAGTGAGTCGAACTGACGTTGCGTGAGAATCTGCGCGACAGCGACCGGCGTGGAATCCGGCAGCTCGAGCACTTGCAGATTCGTCGTATCGAGCGACTTGGTGGGGTCGAGCGGCTGGCTGAACTCGACGCGCACCGTGATCGAGTCCACGAACGTCGCCGTCCGGGTCCGTGGCGGCACCGTGTCGTGCGGGAATGCGAACAGCGCGACGTTGGCGCTCGAGTCGAGCGTCACTTCGACCGAATCGTAGGCCTCGCGCAGCCCGCGGCGGCGATCGCCGTTCTCATCGGCCGTTGCATACACGATGTAGCGCCCCGGTTGCAGGTTCTCGAGGTTGAACTGGCCCCCCGAGTCGGCCACGGTCAAGTAGCCGACGGTGTCGGGGAGGGGGACGGCTTCGATCAGCGCGCGCACCAGTATCGTCTGCTCGACCCACTTCAGCACGATGCCACCGATCCGCGCCTGGCCGATCTCGGGCCCGGTTGAGAACAGGACCGTGGCCGACGAATCGAACCGGTTGCGGCGCAAGTCGTAAAAACCGGGCAGGACCTGGAGGCGGTAGACACGCCGCTTCCATCCTTCTTTTGGCTTGACGCTGATGTTGTTGCGGTGCCAGCTCACTTTCACCGGTCCGGCGACCGGCGACAACAGGATCTGTTGCGCGAGCCCCGATACTGCGCTCGTCGAGCCACTCCCGCCCCCCCTTCCACCACCACCGCTGGGTTGCTCGTCGACGGTTTCGTCGAACTGAATCACCAGGTTGTCTTTGAAACCGGGAACGACCGCGCCCGATTCCGGCTTGATGGAAATGATCTTGGGAGGCGCAACGTCGGGCGGCCCGCCGGGCGGGTCGCCGACACTGGCGCACGCGAGCACCAGGCCGGCCGCGCCGGCTAGGAGCAGCCGAGCGATTTGAGCTTGCCCGCGAGAACGTCGCGCTGGTCGCGCCATGCCTTTTCCTTTTCGCGTTCCTTGGCCACGACCTCTTGCGGCGCGCGCGAGACAAAACTCTCGTTCGTGAGGCGTGCTGCAAGGCTTTGGAGCTGTTTCTCCAACCGCTCTTTCTCTTCCGAGAGCCGGCGGCACTCGGTTTTCACATCGACCAGGCCCTCGAGCGCCACGACCACTTCGCTGCCGTCACCGAACACGGCGTGCGCGCCCGCACCCTGCGGTGCTTCATCGAGCGCGAGACTCTCGAGCCCCGCCAGGCGCACGATCGTGTCGCGCTCGCCCTCGAACGTCGCTGCCTTGTCGTTGCCGCGCGCCACAATCGTCGCCCGCAGCTTCGTCTTGGGTGGCACGCGATACTCGGCGCGGATAGAGCGGATCAACTCAATGGCTCTCTTCACCCTTTCGAACTGAACGTCCGCCTCGGAGTCCACGAACTGTCCAAGGACGCTCGGCCAGTTCGCCGCCGCGAGCAGTTCACCGTTTTTGCGTCCCGGTAAGCGTTGCCAAAGCCCCTCGGTGATGAATGGCACGACCGGATGCAGAAGTCGCAGGACAGTATCGAAGCAATACGTCAGAACAGCGTGAACGATGGCCCTGGAGGAATCGTCGTTCGCGGTAAGGCGCGGTTTTACCGCCTCAACATACCAATCAGCCAGCTCATTCCACGCAAACTCGAAGCCACGTTTGGCAGCTTCATCCAGTCGAAAGTCTGAAAGCTGACCCGTCGCGGTGAAAATGGCGTTCTGCGCGCGAGCGATAATCCAGCGGTCCGCGAGCGTGAATGAGCGGCGATCGACGGACTCGATTGCCACCACAGTCTTGGGGAGCTGGCCGAGCACGAACTGCCCGATGTTCCACAGCTTGTTCGCGAAGTTGCGGCCCGGCGCGAACGTCGTCTCGAGGTCGTCCGGATCGAGCATCAGGTCCTGGCCCAGCGCCGTGTTCGCGATGCACGTCCAGCGCAGCGCGTCGGCGCCGAACTTCTCGACCACGACGAGCGGATCGATGCCGTTGCCGAGCGACTTCGACATCTTGCGGTGTTTGGTGTCGCGCACGATGCCGTGCAGGAACACCGTGCCGAACGGCTTTTTCCCCATGAAGTGGTAGCCGGACATCAGCATGCGCGCGACCCAGAAGAACAGAATGTCCGGGCCCGTCACCAGTGTGTGGCCTGGATAGAAGCGCTTCAGGTCGGGCGTGTCCTCGGGCCAGCCGAACGTCGCGAACGGCCACAGCCAGGACGAGAACCAGGTGTCGAGGACGTCGGGATCCTGCTCGACCGAGCTGCCGCACGTGGGACATACCTGGGGATCGACGCGATCGGCCCATTGATGCTTGCACTGAGTGCAGGTGAACACCGGAATCCGGTGGCCCCACCACAGCTGCCGCGAGATGTTCCAGTCGCGGATGTTGTCCATCCAATGCTCGAAGGTGGCCTTCCAGCGCTCGGGCACGATCCGAAACTCCTGGTTCCGGTAGCCGGCCATCACCTTGTCGGCGAGCGGCTTCATCTTGACGAACCATTGATCGGAGAGTCGCGGTTCAACCACCGTATCACAGCGGTAGCAGTGGCGCACGGCATGGCGGTGGGGCTCGACCTTCTCGAGCAGGCCCTTGGCCTCGAGCAGCTTGACGATCTTTTTGCGCGCCCCGAAACGCTCCATCATCTCGAGCTCGACCGGAATCCGCTCCCGCGGTCCAAACATCGTGCCGTTTTCCGCGATCACCGACGGCATCGGAAGCTTGTGCCGCAGTCCAATCTCGAAATCGGTGAAATCGTGCGCCGGCGTGACTTTGACGAAGCCGGTGCCGAACTCCGGGTCCACGGCCTCGTCGGCCACGATGGGGATGGCGAGATCGATGAGCGGCACCCGCGCCGTTTTGCCGATAAACCCACGGTGCCGCTTGTCCTTGGGGCTGACCGCTACGCCCGAGTCGCCGAGTAATGTCTCCGGGCGAGTGGTCGCCACCGTGAGAAAGGGGGCAGGCCCTCCTTCGACGAGATAGCGGATGTAGTACAGATTGCCGTTTACATCTTTCGATTCGGCTTCTTCATCTGAGAGTGCGGTCAGGCAGCGCGGGCACCAATGGATGACCCGGTGGCCGCGATAGATCAGCTTGTCTTCCCACAGCCGCACGAACACCTCGCGCACGGCGCGCGAGTAGCCCTCGTCGAGCGTAAAGCGCGTGCGGCTCCAGTCCGCCGAGCTGCCGATGACCTCGAGCTGCTCGAGAATCGTTTTGCCCGTCTTTTTGACGAAGTCCCACACGGAGCGCACGAAGGACTCGCGGCCCACGTCGAAGCGCGTCTGCCCCTGCTCGGCGAGCAGCTTCTCGACCACGTTCTGGGTCGCGATGCCGGCGTGATCTGTGCCCGGCAGCCACTCCGCGGCGCGGCCGCGCATGCGCTCGAAGCGGATCAACACATCCTGGGTGGTGATGTCGAGTCCGTGCCCCATGTGCAGCACGGCGGTGACGTTGGGCGGGGGAATCACGATGACATACGGTTCGGCGTCGCGCCGAGGCTGGAACACGCCCGCTTCGAGCCAGCGCTTGTAGATGGCCGGTTCGACGGGCCGCGGATCGTATGCCATTCCTTAATATAGAAGCGGCCACTAGAATATCGTCCAATGACTGCTCCGAACTCCTCGCCGTCCGACGATCGCCTGCCGCCCGCGCGCCTCGTGCGTTGGGTGCTGCTCGCGGGCGTGATTCTGTTTTCCGTAAGTCTCTATTTCCGGTTCGGGCTGAACGTGCAGCCGCTCGGCACGGTCCCCCCCCCGCCGGCCGCGGCGACGACGACTCCCTAGCATGCCCTCATCCGAGATTCAGGTCATCCTGCCGGATGGGAGCACGAAGACCCTGCCGGCGGGCGCGACGGGCGCTGATCTGGCAAAAGCGATCGGCCCGGGCCTGGCGAAAGCCGCGCTCGCCATCCGGGTGAACGGCGACGTGCGCGATCTCCAGCGCCCCCTCGAAAACGGCGCCACGATCTCGATCCTCACGAACAAAGACCCGCAGGCGCTCGACGTGCTGCGCCACTCCTCGGCGCACGCCCTGGCGACCGCCGTGCGCCAGCTCTTTCCGGAGGCGCAGATCGGCTTCGGACCGCCGATCGAAGACGGCTTTTACTACGACTTCGACATCGGCCGGCCATTTACGCCCGAGGACATCGAAGCGATCGAGCAGAAGATGGCGGAGGTCGTGAAGGCCGATTACCCGTTCACGCGCGAGGAAGTCTCGCGATCAGAAGCCAAGAAACGGTTCAAGGATGACCCGCTCAAGTTGGAGCGCATCGATGATCTCAAAGAAGACGAGGTCATCTCAGTCTACACGGACGGACCGTTCGTGGACCTGTGCCGCGGCCCGCACGTGCCGAGTACCGGGAAGATCCAGCACTTCAAGCTGCTGCATGCGGCGGGGGCGTATTGGCGCGGGGACGAGCGGCGCCAGATGCTGCAGCGGATCTACGGCACCGCGTGGTTCAGCAAGCAGGATCTCGATCAGTACATCACGCGGCTCGAGGAGGCGCGCAAGCGCGACCATCGCAAGGTTGGGCGCGAGCTCGACCTCTTCATGTTTCATCATTGGGCTCCGGGGGTGCCGTTCTGGACCGCGCGCGGGACCACGATGATCAGGGAGCTGAACGAGTATCTGCGCGAGCTGATGCGCGACGGCTACCAGGAGGTCAAGACGCCCCTGATGTACAACAAGGGGCTGTGGGAGCAGTCGGGCCATTGGGGCAAGTACCAGGAGAACATGTTCCTGGTGCTCAACAAGGAAACGGGCGAGCACGACTTCTCGCTCAAGCCGATGAACTGCCCGTCGCACTACTTGCTGTACTCCGCGGCGAAGCATTCCTATCGCGAGCTGCCGCTGCGACTGGCCACGTTCGATATGCTGCACCGCAACGAAGTCTCGGGCGCGCTCGCCGGGCTGACGCGCGTGCGCCAGTTCCAGCAGGACGACTGCCACATCTTCCTGATGGAGAGTCAGATCGCCGCCGAGGTGAAGCGGCTGGCCGATTTCATCATCGGCTTCTACGAGACGTTCGACCTGAAGGCCGAGCTGCGATTCTGTACCCGCCCGCCGATGCGTGTGGGCGACGATGGGATGTGGGACCGGGCCGAAGCCGGCCTCAAGGCGGCGCTCGATTCGACGGGGCTCCAATATCAGACGAACCCCGGCGACGGCGCGTTCTATGGCCCGAAGATCGACTTCCACGTCGCCGACTCGATCGGGCGGACGTGGCAGCTGGGGACGATTCAGCTCGATTACGCGGCGCCGGAGCGGTTCAGCCTCATCTACGTCGGCGAGGACAACGCCGAGCACCGGCCGGTGGTGATTCACCGCGCGGTGTGCGGCTCATTCGAGCGGTTCATGGGGATCCTGATCGAGCATTTCGCGGGCGCGTTCCCGCTGTGGCTCTCCCCTGAGCAGGTGCGCGTGTTGCCGATCGCCGATACCCAGCTCGACGCCGCGCGCGCGGTACACGACACGCTGCGAAAGGCTGGAATCCGGTCACATCTCGACGAGCGCTCCGAGACCCTGAACTACAAGATCCGCGACGCCGAGACGCACAAGGTCCCGTACATGGCGGTGGTGGGGCAGCGCGAAGCTGAAGCGAAATCGGTCGCGGTGCGGGGGCGGGGAGCGGGAAACAAGCAGCTGGTGATGCCGATTGATGAGTTTGTAGGGAAGCTCAAAGAAGAGGTACACAGTAGGAGTCTCAAGCCGTTAGGTTAATGTGGAATGCGAAATGTGAAATGCGAAACTGATGCTATCAGTTTCATTTCGCATTTCGAATTCCGCATTTCGCATTGAGGACTTATGACCGACGCCGAAACCACACCCGTCATCCTGAGCGCTTGCCGCACTCCCATCGGCAAATACCTGGGCGGCCTGTCGCCATTGTCCGGCCCGCGCCTCGGCGCGCTCGTCATTCGCGAAGCCGTGCGTCGCGCCGGCGTCCCCGACAATCAGGTCGAAGAAGTGATCATGGGGAACGTGCTCCAGGGCGGTGAAGGGCAGGCGCCCGCGCGCCAGGCCGCGATCCACGCGGGGCTCCCTGGCGTGATTCCGTCGCTGACGATCAACAAGGTCTGCGGTTCGGGGCTCAAGGCGGTGATGCTCGCGGCGCAGGCGATGAAGGCGGGCGACGCGCAGTGCGTTGTGGCGGGTGGCTTCGAGTCGATGTCGAACGCGCCGCACTACGTCTACGGCATGCGCGGCGGCATCAAGGCTGGAAATAGCGAGCTCGTGGACGGCATGATTCGCGACGGGCTGTGGGATTCGTTTTCCAACACCCACATGGGGAACCTCGCCGAGTACACCGCAAAAAAAGCAGGAGTTGGGAGACAGGAGCAGGATGAATTCGCGCTCCGCAGTCACCAGAAGGCTGTGAAGGCGATGGAGGCCTGTTTTTTCAAGGCCGAGACGGTGCCCGTCGAGATCCCGGGAAAGAAGGGCGTGACCGTCATCGACAAGGACGAGTCCCCGCGTAAAGACACGACGCTCGCAGCGCTCGCCGCGCTGAAGCCGTCGTTCGAGAAGGACGGCTCGGTCACGCCGGGCAACGCGCCGGGGTTGAACGACGGCGCGAGCGCGCTGGTGGTGACGTCGCTGGCCTTCGCGCAGGCGCACGGCTTGAAGCCGCTGGCGAAGGTGACCGGCTACGCGACCGGCGGCGGAGAGCCGAAGGACCTGTTCTTTGCCCCGATCGTCGCGGTGCAGAACCTGATGAAGAAAACAGGAGTTGGGATTTCAGATTTTGATTTGATCGAGGCGAACGAGGCATTTGCCGTGCAGGCGCTCGCCGACGGCAAGGCGCTCGGGTGGGATTGGTCGCGGGTGAACGTGCACGGCGGCGCGGTGGCGCTCGGTCACCCCATCGGCGCTTCGGGGGCGCGCGTGCTCACGACACTCTTGTATGCGCTGAAGCAATACAAAAAACAGACGGGTCTCGCCACGCTCTGTCTCGGCGGTGGAAACGCAGTGGCACTTTCTGTGGAGATGCTATGACAGATATTGCGTTAGGCGTGCGGCGTGCGGCGCTGGGTGTGAGAGCTCTCGCCGTGGTGCTTGGTGCGCTCCTGGTTGCGGGCGCAGCGCAGGTTTCGATCCCACTGCCGGGCACGCCCGTGCCGATGACGCTGCAGCCGATGGCCGTGCTGCTCGTCGGCGGCCTGCTCGGCGCGCGGCTCGGCGCGCTCAGCATGATCCTCTATTTGGCGATGGGCGCGGCGGGACTGCCGGTCTTTACACCTAGCGCGGTCTTGCTCCCTGGAGTAGGCCGTCTTTTCGGTGCGACCGGTGGCTATTTGCTGGCCTATCCAGTTGCGGCGTGGGCTGTGGGTACGGTCCTCGCCGACGGATCGCGCGTGTGGCGTGTGGCGTGCGGCGTGCTCGCGGGCCTGGTGCTGATTCACCTGGGTGGATTGGCGCAGCTCGCCATACTCACGGGCAACGTTTCGGCCGCCGCCCGGTTCGGGACGATTCCGTTTTTACTCGGAGATCTCATCAAACTGGCTGTCCTGGTGCCGATCCTGATCCGGCTCACTCCTACGGTTCGCGCGCGCCTCTAATGGCGCGCGTTTCGTTTGCGGCGGTGAAGCGCGTCGGCATCGCGCTCGGCTGGTTGCTCCTTTTTGCCGCGATCGCGATCGGCGTGACGATCGGCCTCTCGGAGATCGTGCCCGGATGGGGCGGACCGCGCTGGTGGATCGCGCGCACGGGCGCGTGGACGGCAATCGGCTTCGGGCTCGCGACGCTCGTCGTGGGACGGCTGCTGAACAAGTACGCCTGGGAAGGGATGGGCTGGACGCGCGCCGCGGGGCTAGCCCTCGCGCGCGGCACCGCCATCGGCGCGGTGATGGCCGCCGTCGCGATCGGCCTCGCCGTCCTGTTCGGCGCGCGGCTCCGATTCACGAGCGAGGGGAGCATCTGGGCGGGAGTCGCGGTCCCGCTGATCCTCGGACTGGGGTTCGCGGCTCTGGGCGAGGAGCTGGGGTTCCGCGGGTACCCGATGCGCCGCTTGTCCGACGCGATCGGGGTCCTGCCCGCGACGTTGTTGCTCGCGGCGCTGTTCGGCCTCGCGCACGTCGGCAATCCCAACGCCACGGTGTTCAGCACCATCAACGTCGCGCTCGCGGCCATCTGGCTGACGATCGCTTTTTTCTCCTCCGGCGGCATGGGGCTCGCGTGGGGCGCGCATTTCGGCTGGAACGCCGGGCTCGCGATCCTGTTCGACGCGCCCGTGAGCGGATACGCCTTCGCGGTGCCGGTGGTCGAATACGTCCCCGGGACGCGCGCCTGGATCGACGGCGGGGCGTTCGGACCTGAGGGCGGCGTCGTCACCACCGTCGCGCTCCTGGTGGGCACGCTGTATCTGCTCACGCGGCCATCAGCGTTCAGCCGTCAGCCTCCGATCGAGTCCGATTCAGTTCCCCCCTCTCCCGAAGGGAGAGGGGGTCAGGGGGTGAGGACGGCATGAGCAGAGTCGCCGTCATCGGGGCCGGGACGATGGGGAACGGCATCGCGCACGTCTTTGCCCAGAACGGCTGGCAGACGCTGTTGATCGACGTGTCGCCCGAATCGCTGAAAAAAGGAAAGGCGACGATCGAGAAGAACACCGAGCGCCAGGTCAGCAAAGGAACCATCACCGCGGATCAACGCCACACGCTGCTCGGTCGCATCACGACGGCGAGCAACATCAACATTCTGAAAGGCGTCTCGGACGTCGAGCTCGTCGTCGAGGCCGCGACCGAGAACCCCGAGATCAAGTTCGACATCTTCGAGGACCTGGATCGCTTGGCCCCGCAGGGCACGATCCTCGCGTCCAACACCTCGTCGATATCGATCACGGAAATCGCCAAGCAGACGAAGCGGCCTGAGCGGGTCATCGGGATGCATTTCATGAACCCTGTGCCTGTCATGAAACTCGTCGAGGTAATACGTGGACGAGAGACGTCGAACGAAACCGTTCGCAAAACCGTCGACATGGTAAAGGCGTTGGGAAAAACTCCGGTGGAGGTCAACGACGCACCGGGGTTCGTCTCGAATCGTGTACTCATGCCGATGATCAACGAGGCGATCTTCTGCGTGCAGGACGGCATCGCGACGGCGGAAGGGGTGGATGAAGTGATGAAGCTCGGGATGAATCACCCGCTCGGGCCGCTCGCGCTCGCCGATTTGATCGGGCTCGACGTGTGCCTCGCGATCATGAAGGTGCTGCAGGACGGGCTCGACGCGGACAAGTACCGGCCGGCGCCGCTGCTCGAGCAGATGGTGGCCGAGGGCCGCCTGGGGCGGAAATCGGGCGCGGGGTTCTATGTCTACCGCGACTGACGTACGCGATCAGGTCGTCGAGCTGGCGCGCGAATTCGCGCGCGAGAAGATCGAGCCGTTCGCCGCCGAGTGGGACCGCACCAGCCATTTCCCCCGCGACGTGATCGACGAGCTGGGCAAGCTCGGCTTCCTCGGCATGGGCACGCCGGAAGAGTACGACGGCATGGGCCTGGATACGGTCACGTACCTGATGGTGTTGGAAGAAATCTCTGCCGCCGATGCCGCCTGTGCCGTCTCGATTGGCATTCACAACGCCATCCCCACCACCATGCTCGTGAAGCACGGCACGCCCGAGCAGAAGGAGCGATGGCTCAAACCGATGGCGCGCGGCGAGATCCTCGCCGGGTTCGCGCTGTCGGAAGCCGACGCGGGCTCGGACGCGGCGTCGCTGCGCGCTCAGGCCGTCAGAGATGGAAAGGACTGGGTGCTGAACGGCGCCAAAGCGTGGGCCACGAACGCCGGCACGGCCGATCTCATGATGATCATGGCGCGCACCGATCAGCCCAACGCCCGCCGCGGCGCCAAGGGGATTTCGACGTTCATCGTGCCCACGGACACGAAAGGGTACAAAGCCGCGAAGCCGGAAGACAAAATGGGTCTGCGGGCTTCCAACACTGCGGGCATCGAATTATCAGATCTGCGTGTACCGGGGGCTCAGATGCTCGGCGACGAGGGCATGGGGTTCGTGTACGCGATGGAGGGGCTGGATGCTGGGAGGTTAGGAATTGGGAGTCAGGCGGTGGGGATTGCCAGGCGAGCGTTGGAGCATTGCCTGAAGTTCACCGCAGAGCGGCAACAATTCGGAAAGCCGATCCAGGAATTCCAGGCGGTGCAGTTCAAGCTCGCCGACATGGCGACGCGGATCGAAGCGGCGCGGGCGCTGGCGCATCGTGCGGCCGCCCGAAAAGACGCCGGTGAGGACATCACGCTGCACGCGAGCATGACGAAGCTGTTCTCGTCCGAGACGGCGATGTGGGTGACGACGCAGGCGATCCAGCTGTTCGGCGGGTATGGGTACATGCGAGATTTCCCCGTCGAGAAACTCTTCCGGGACGCAAAGGTCACCGAGATCTATGAAGGCACCAGTGAAATCCAGCGCCTCGTTATCTCCAGGGCCCTCCGTCAAGGCTGAGCCCGCCAGCGCGTTGTTCGCGCTGCTCGAGGAGCACGAGCACGAGCAGGTGTCGCTCGTGTACGAGCCGTCGTCGGGGTATCGCGGCATCATCGCGATTCACGACACGACGCTCGGCCCGGCGCTGGGCGGGACCCGGTTCTGGCATTACACGACCGATCGCGAAGCGCTGATCGACTGCCTGCGGCTCGCGCGCGGCATGACGTACAAGGCGGCGGTCGCCGGCTTGAACCTCGGCGGCGGCAAGTCGGTGATCATCGGTGACAACAAGATTCGCAATCGCGAGCCGATCTTCCGCGCGCACGGGCGCCACGTGAAGGCGCTGGGCGGGCGTTACATCACCGCGGAGGACGTCGGCACGTCGGTGGGCGACATGGAGTTCATCAAGGCGGAAACGGATCACGTGACGGGGTTGATCGGCAAGTCCGGTGACCCGTCCCCCGTCACGGCCTTTGGCGTGTATCGCGGCATGAAGGCGTGCGCGCGGCATCGCTGGGGCGACGACAGCGTCGCCGGCAAGACGATCGCGATTCAGGGGTGCGGCAATGTGGGGTATTATCTCGCGGACTATCTGTACCACGACGGCGCGACGCTGATCGTCACCGATATCGATCCCGAGAAGGTGAATCGGGTGGTGTCGGCATTTCGCGCCGTGGCGGTCGCGCCGGAGGCGATCTACGGCGCGCGGGCGGACATCTTCGCGCCGTGCGCGCTCGGTGGGATCGTCAACGATCAGACGCTGCCGCAGTTCACGGTCGAGATCATCGCGGGCGGGGCGAACAACCAGCTCGCTGAGGAGCGGCATGGCGACGTGCTGGAGGAGCGGGGAATCACGTACGCGCCCGATTACGTCATCAACGCCGGCGGGCTCGTGAACGTGAATGCCGAGCTGCAGGGGTGGACGATGGAGCGCGCGCGCAACAAGGCGGGCGAGATCTACTCGACGATCCTGACGGTGTTCGACATCGCGAAGGAAGAGGGGATACCGAGCTATCGGGCGGCGGATCGGCTCGCGGAGCGTAGAATTGCGGCGATAGCGAAGGTGAGGCAGAACTTTGTTTGAACTGTCCTCTTCTCTCTCTTTAGCGACAAGGGCGGAGGTTGTCATCCCGAGCGCCGCAGGCGCGAGGGATCTGCATGCCGACGGGAGCGCACGTGGCTGTACAGAGCAGGAACCCTGTTCGGGCGCGCTATGGAGGATTAGAAGCAGGTCCCTCGCGCAGCGCGCTGTCGCGCGCAGCGCTCGGGATGACAGGCGGTTTTTTTTTACCAGGCGGTGGAAGGGATGGATTGGTGTTGAATGAGTGAGAAGATCTTCGTCGGCGCAGACCACGTCGGCTTCAAGCTCAAGAATCGTCTCGTGGACGAGCTGAAGAAGCTCGGATATGACCCGATCGATGTCGGACCTAAACAGTTGGATCCGGCAGACGATTATCCCGATTACGCCAAGCCCGTGGCAAAGGCAGTGAGCACCGGGGAAGTGCAGCGCGGAGTGCTCACTTGTGGTACAGGTTTGGGCATGTCCTATACGGCGAACCGCTTCCCTAAGGTGCGGGCGGCGCTGGCATGGAATGAGCAGGTAGCTGAGTTATCACGGCAGCACGGCAATTCGAATCTGCTCGTGCTTCCGGCACAATTCGTGAATGAAGAGCAGGGAGTTAACATCCTGCGCAAGTGGCTGGACACGAACTTCGAAGGCGGCCGGCACCAGCGTCGCGTGGAGAAAATCGACAAGTGAGCATTTACCCGATAGCTGATAGCCGATAGCCGATAGCCATGACCGACAGACAAGCACCGCTATCCGACGTTGATCCGAAAATCCGGGCCCTCATCAATCAAGAGGTCGCGCGGCAAGAGCACGGCTTGGAGCTCATCGCGTCCGAGAACTTTGTCTCCGTAGCTGTTCTCGAGGCGATGGGCACGGCGCTCACGAACAAGTATGCCGAGGGGTTGCCTGGGAAGCGCTACTACGGCGGGTGCGAGATCGTGGATCAGGTCGAGCAGCTCGCGATCGATCGCGCCAAGGCGCTGTTCGGGGCGGAGCATGCCAACGTGCAGCCGCACTCGGGGGCGCAGGCGAACATGGCGGCATATCTCGCCGTCGCGAAGTTCGGCGACACGCTGCTCGGCCTGGCGCTGCCGCACGGCGGCCATCTCACGCACGGCTCGCCGGTGAATTTCTCGGGGACGCTGTTCAAGGCGACGGCGTATCACGTCCGGGAAGAGACCGGGCTGATCGACTACGACGAAGTGCGCGAGGTCGCGAAGAAGGAGCGCCCCAAGATCATCATCGGCGGCGGCAGCGCGTACGCGCGCATCGTCGATTTCCCCGCGCTGCGATCGATTGCGGACGAAGTGAATGCGGTTTTGGTGGTGGACATGGCGCATTTCGCCGGCCTCGTCGCGGGAGGGATCTACCCGTCCCCCGTCCCTCACGCGCAGATAGTGACGACCACGACTCATAAGACGCTGCGCGGTCCGCGGGGCGGGATGATCCTGTGCGTGAGCGAGCTTGCGAAAGCAGTTGATAAGCAGGTCTTTCCGGGGACGCAGGGCGGCCCGCTCGAGCATGTGATCGCGGCGAAGGCTGTAGCACTACATGAGGCGGCGCAGCCGGACTTCAAGCAGTACTCGAGGGACGTCGTGGCGAATGCCCAGGTGCTCGCAAACCGGTTGATCACGCTCGGCTATGCGATCGTCTCGGGCGGGACGGACAGTCACCTGATGCTCGTGGATCTGCGCAAGAAGAACATCACGGGGAAGGACGCCGAGATCCTGCTCGACCGCGCGGCGATCACGGTGAACAAGAACACGATTCCCGGCGATCCGCAGTCGCCGTTCGTGACGAGCGGCATCCGCCTCGGCACGCCGGCGGTGACCACGCGGGGTTTTGGCGTCGAAGAGATGGAGCGCGTGGCGGAGCTGATCGATACGGTGCTGACGAAGCGGGATGAGGCGACAGTGGAGCGGGTGAAGCGGGAGGTGCGGGAGTTGGTGGAGGAGTTTCCGCTGTGTGCGAAGGGGGTAGGGGTCTCCGGCTAATCCGGCGAGCCCTTCAGGACGCGTGTAGTCGCCGAGCCGGGGGGGGTGCGGCAAAGTGGCTGTGACTCGATTCAGCCCCCACTCTTGAACTGCTCGGGAACGCCGCTCTTATAGACCTGCGCAGCGATGAGCGGGTTGACGAGTAGTACCTTCTCGCCCGGCTCGACGCCGAACACGCGCCCAAACATTCCTTGGGGGACGATCCGGGACGCCGTGGCCATGTAGGTGGCTGCGGCCGCATTGATGCCCGCAGCCAAATCCTCCCCGCCGATGCTGCCCTCGAGCAGTGCCGCACTCAACCGCTCTCGCACCGCGATCGCAGTGCCCAGTTCCTCCATCAGGCCGTCAGTCTGGGTTTTTGTCAGCGCCGCGTCGGTCGCCTGCTCCAAATCGAACAGCGTCGTCGAGGTCTGTTCGGCGAGAATGTCGGCCGGCCGTAACGGAGGCGCCGCCTCGCTCGCGGCAGCGCCGACGACGGGGGCCTGCGGTAGGATGCATCGGCTTCTGAGACTGTCCCAGTACTTCTTCCCGTAACCGTCGCTCGCGAAGGTGCCCAGACGTCCATAGAGATAGAAGGAGACGTCGTAGGCGTGGGCGCCTTTCACTTCCAGGCCGACGGGATACAGGATCCGGTTGGTGGCTTGGTGGCAGACGCCGTCGACCGCGTAACGGATGCCGGCGAGCCCGCCGAGTCCTGCCGGATCCACTTGCCCACGCTCCGAGATGCAGTCGCAGGGCAGAGCATCGCCCTCGCCATTGAGCAGCTCGCGGCCTGCCTGATAAGAGCCGCCGCACTTCCAGATAATCTCCTCGCCGGTCTTGTCATGGGTCGCGATGGCGTACGTATGATCGGCGTACTCCCCGAGTTTCGGGATGAATATCGGGATGCCATACGCCCGAATCGTGTGCGTGTTCTTGTCCTTGTCGAAGTTCCAGCGATTGGTGTAGGCAACCGCGCCTGCGACCTTCACGACGACCACGATCAGCTTCTTTTTCAGCTGCGCTTCCAACGAGATCGTGACGGCGACCGCGAAGTGCTGGGTGTCCTCCGCCTTGAGGTGCTTGGGGTCGATCGTGAGGTTGAACGTGCGGGGGGAAAACGCCGGCACGAAAACGTCAACTTTGACCGTTGCGCGGGGATGTTCGATCGTGACCTTCCCATGCACCACGATCTCCGTTCCAAACGCCAGCGGCTGCACATGGTCGAAACGATACTCGGGCATCGTCCCTCCCTTTCCGCCTAAAACTACGCCGCTGCCAATGTGCCGTCGAGGGAACTGTCGATGTGTCTCGAGCCGTCGTTTTATCCGTGCCCTAAAGGACCGGCGCCCTTCGCTGCGCTCATCGCAAGCCTTCAGCTCACGGATTCAACTCGCGATCTCCCCACGCGCACCGTACTCTGTAGAGCCATGACTCGCCTCCTCCTCGGTACCGCCGTACTGCTGGCATCGTGTACCGGCTCACCGAACGACGCTCCCGCCGCCGGTGAAGTCTCGCAAGCCATGCAGCGCTATCAAGCCGTCGCACGGACCGTGAACCCCGATTCGATGGCCGCGTTCTTCACTCAGTCCGGCACGCTCTTCGAGCCGGGTATCCCGCCCATCCACACGCGCGACTCGATCCGCGCCTTTCTGGCCTCCTTTCCCGGCGTGAAGGTCCACGTCGCGACCGCGACGCCCGACAGCATCGAAGTGTACGGGCGGACCGCCTACTACTGGGGCGCCTACCACGAGCGCCTCGATTTCCCGGGCCAACCAACCAGCGAGCAGCGCGGGAAATTCGTCGCGCAATGGGTGCGCCAGGATGACGGGCAATGGCTGATTCATCGGATGTTTCGAGTCCCGCTGCCGTAGATGCGCTTACCGCCGCTGTTCCGCTATTTCGCGACTGTCATGCTCGGCGCCGCGCCGCTGAGTCTCCACGCGCAGGACTCGCTGCCATGGCGGCCCAGCTGGCCCGGCACGGAGATCGCCATCGTGCAGGGCGAGCTGACCGGGAGCGGTCGATTCGTCTTCCGCTTTCGAATGCCGGACGGCTACTGGATTCATCCTCATTCACATCCCGTGGACGCCCACATCCGCGTGATCTCCGGCACGTTTCTCGTCGGTATGGGAACGGTGCTCGACAGCACGAGCGTCCGCACGATCGCGCTAGGAACGGCGATCGATGTCCGGACAGGGATGAATCACTTCGAAGGTTCGAGAGGGGCGACGGTCATCGAGGTCAGCGGCACCGGGCCGTGGGGCATCACGTTCGTCGATCCCAGCAAAGCTCCCGCGGCCGCCGCGCCCCCCCCTGCGCCGCCACGCGCGATCACGAACGTGACCATCATCGACGTCCGCACCGGCACCGCCGTCCCCGATCAGAACGTCGTCGTCCTGGGCGAGCGCATCGCCGCCGTTGGTCCCGCGAGCGCGACGCCCGTCCCGGCGAACGCGCAGATCCTCGACGGGCGCGGCCGCTACCTCATGCCCGGCCTCTGGGACATGCACGTCCACCTCGACTCGACCGATCTGGCGTCGCTGCTGCGCTTCGGGATCACCGGCGCGCGCGACATGGCGGGGGACCTCGAGCAGCTGCTGACCTGGCGCCGCCGCATCGCCGCACGAGAGCTGCCGGGACCGCGACTCGTCTTCGCGGGCCCGCTCCTGCGCGGGGGGGGGCCACGGACCGCGACCGAATCCGGTCCGTGGATCATTCGCACGGCGCAGGAGGGGAGAGCCGCCGTGGACTCGCTCGCCGCCCGCGGGGTGGACTTCATCAAGGTCCACGAGGATCTGTCGCGCGAGGCCTATTTCGCGATTGCGGCTGAGGCGAAGGCAACGGGCTTGCCGTTCAGCGGCCACGTCGCTGCGGCGCTGACGCCGCTCGAGGTATCCGCTGCCGGCCAGCGCAGCATCGAGCACCTGGAGTTTGTGCCCGATCGCTGCATGCCGATGTTCGCCGGCACGACGCCGGCCGGATGTACGACCGACGGGCTGAACGCCCTGATCGCGAGTCTCGCGGCCAATGGCACGTGGCTCGATCCGACGATCGGCAGCTTCCGGATCTTTGCGAGGGCCCAGTTCCCGGGTATCCAGGCGGGCTTCGCGCAGCTGGTCCCGTTGCTCCGCGCGCACAAGATCCGCCTGCTTGCCGGCACCGACCTCGGCACCACCGGCATCGTTCCCGGCGAGAGTCTCCACGACGAGCTCGCGCTACTCGTCGAGGCGGGCTACACGCCAGCCGAAGTGCTGCGCGCGGCGACGCTCAATCCCGCCGAATTTCTCGGCCTCGCGGACTCGCTCGGCACGATCGAACGGGGGAAGATCCCGGACATGGTGCTGCTCGACGCCGATCCGCTCGCCGATATAAGGAATGCGCGCAGAATTGCGTTCGTATTTCAGCGGGGGAGGGTGGTGTCTCGAGGAGCCCCTTAGGGCTCGCGTCTTCCGCGCCCTTCGCTGCGCTCAGGGCAGGGTTTCAGCGCGACGCTCGCTCCCGCGTTAGTGCGGTCGTTTGTAACCCTCCCGCACAAATCCGATCACGCTTCCATCGATCGCCAATCGCACCTTGGTCTAGGCCAGGGACGCGAGCGTTGCGAGAACTGCGTTGGGAAACCAGGAACGCCAATGTCACCAAGGGTGCGGGTGTGGCGGAACGGCAGACGCAGAGCACTCAACGCTCGGGGCGAAAGCCCGTGTGGGTTCGATTCCCACCACCCGCACGCTGGCTTGACTCGGCACCGTCGCCGAGCATACAATGATTCATGCGTTGTGAGTGCTCTGCGTGATGGTTCCGTCACGCAACAAGGCCGCGGAGAGATCCGCGGCCTTAGCATTTCAGGGCTTCATTCCGCTGCCGAGCTCCCTCACCGCTCCTGAGAGCGAGCTCACCGGGCCAAAGTGTAGGGTCGTCGGCCAAATGCGGACGGTAATCGGCGCCGAATGCCCGTTCATTGGCGCCCAGTCCTCGCACACCGGAGGCGAATCCTCGCTCACTGGCGCCGAACCCTCGCTCAACGCAGCCGAATCCTCGCTCATCGGAGCCCAATCCTCGCTCACTGGAGCCCAAGGCTCGCTCACTGGAGCCCAAGGCTCGCTCACTGGAGCCCAATGCTCGCTCACCGGCCAGTTGAGGACACGCTTCGTGGATCGAGCGACGCGCATCGCTGATCGGAGGGCCACATCGTCGATCGGAGGGCACGCACCGGCTATCGAAGGACACTCACCGCGCTTCGAAGCACGGTAATTGGAGAAAAATCGACGGTAATTGGCCATCGGAGGACCCGTGTTGCTCATCGAACGACGCTCGTCGGGCCAGAATGGAGACGATGCAGCCCGCGACGTAGATTAGACGCCTCATGCTCCTCCTCGCACTCCTCCTCCAACTCCCCGATTCGCTGCCGCCGAGACCCGCGCCGCCGCCTGCGGCCTGGCTCGCCCTGATCGGCGCGTACGCGTCGGGAAGCGACACGCTCTACGTGTTCGAGGACCGCGGCGCACTCGCCGTGCTCGCGCCCCGCCCGGGGCCGGCGCGCCTCGCGGCAGTCTCCGACTCGGTCTTCACGCTCGCGAGTCCGCGCCCCCCCCTATATGACGCCGAGCACATCGTCATCCGCCCGGGCGAAATCCGGATGGGGCGCACGACGCTGCGGCGGCTGGCGATGGGTCCCGCGGATGGCGGGCAACTCCGGCTCACGCCGGTGCGACCGGTCGCGGAGCTGCTGCAGATCGATCGCCGCCTCGTTCCGCCCGCCGAGAGCGGCGCCTTTCTCGCTCCCGATCTCGTCGAGCCGGCGCGCCGCGATTCCACCATCCACCTCGACGTCCGCTACGCCACGACCAACAACTTCCTCGGCAGCGTGTTCTATGCGTCGGCGCACGCGTTCCTCCAGCGACCGGCCGCCGACGCGCTCGTGCGCGCCGCGCGGGCGCTCCGGCCCCTCGGCTACGGACTCTTGATCCACGACGCCTACCGGCCGTGGTATGTGACGAAGGTCTTCTGGGACGCGACGCCGCCCGAGTCGCGCTGGCTCGTCGCGAACCCCGCGCAGGGTTCGAAGCACAACCGCGGCGCGGCGGTGGACATCACGTTGTACGAGCTCGCGACGGGAAAGCCCGTCGAGATGCCATCGACCTACGATGAGGCGACGCCGCGCGCCGTGGCCGACTTCCCCGGCGGCACGTCGCGGCAGCGCTGGCACCGCGCCCTGCTGCGCCGCGTGCTCGTGGCCGAGGGGTTCATGGCCAACCCAAGCGAGTGGTGGCACTTCGATTATCGCGACTGGCAGCGTTATCCAATTCTGAATCGAACGTTCGAAGACCTGCTGAGGTAAGCTTCGCGACCATCAGCGCGGGTGGGGAATCGAATCTTCTGACCCCCAACGCCAGGCCGCCCATGCGCCGTCTCCTCGTGCTACTCACGATCCTGCCGCACAGCCTCGCGGCGCAGTCGCCCAACGCGCCGCTCGCCGAGGTCGCCTTCACCCTCCACCAAAACGCCATCATCGTCCCCGCGGTCATCAACGGCCGCGATACCGTCCGCCTGCTCCTCGACACCGGATGGGGTCCCATCGCTCTGGTGTCGGCGGCCGCCACGCGGTTGGGACTCGTCGTCGATCCCGGTGCGGGCGGCCTCGGCCGCGCTCGCGTGACCTCACTCGCGATCGGCGCCGCCAGCCGGTCCCAGCCGCTCGTCGAGGTCTTTCCAACCGAAAACCTCGCGCCCCTGATCGGCCCGCACGACGGCGTGCTCGGCACCGCCTTCTTCCGTGACCTGGTTCTGCAAGTCGATTATCCCGCGCGCGTCGTCCGCTTCTTCCGTCGCACTCCTCCCGCCACGGGGACGGCGCGGACCTCGGTGCCGATGATCTTCGCGCCCCAGACCGGCGCGCTCCCGTACAGCGATTCGATCTGGATGGACGGGCAACCGGTCCGCGGCTTGTTCGACACCGGCGGCGCGGGCGCGTTCGTCGCGATGCGACGACTCATCGAGCGCGCCGGGCTCCGGCCGATCCCCCCCCCCGACAGTGGCCGTGCGCAGGTCGGCATCGGGATGCTGAGCGGCGACACGATGGTCCGGCAGCGCGTTCAGTTCGCGCGCGTGGGCCGCGTGGCGGTCGGGACTTTCGCCGTGGACACCCCCCGCGTCATGCTGGCACCGCCGCAACTCAGCGGCGATGACTGGGGGCACGACCTCATCATCGGCTACGGTTTCATGCGGCATTACGTCGTCACATTCGACTATCCGCAGCGGCGTGTGACGCTAGAGCGGTGAGCCGGCGCCCTTCGCTGCGCTCAGGGCAGGCTTTCAGCGCCGGATTCGCACCCTCGAATCGGGCTTGGTGTACCAAGTCGCATGCGAGTAACCGTCGCCGTCGTCCCTCTGTTCGCCATGTCCCTGCTCGCCGTGGCATGTCGCCCGGGCGAATCGTCCTGGCAGATCCAGCCAGATCACGCCGGCGCGGTGCGGTTCGGGATGCCTGCCGCTGATGCCATGCGCGCGCTCGGCGACAGTACCACCGCCCTTTCCACCACCGGCTGCACCTATTGGCGACCCGCCAATGCGCCGCGCGGCGTGAGCTTCATGATCGAGAACGGCGTCGTTGTCCGTGCCGACATCGACAGCGCGGGCCCGGAGACCGCCGAGCGCATCGGCATCGGGAGCCCCGAGGACTCGATTCGCTCGGCGTACGGTGAGCACATCACGATCCAGCTGCACAAGTATCAGTGGGAAGCGGGGTGGCGGTACTTCATTTATTTGCCGCTCAATGACTCGCTGAACGCCACAGTCTTCGAAACCGATGGCAAAGCGGTGCGCAGCTTCCGCGTCGGGCGCCGGCCCCAGGTCCAGTACTTCGAGCGGTGCGGCTGACATCACAGGCGACTCGAGGTTCTCACGAAACATTAGGGAAAACGATTGGGAGCGGGTGGGGGTGCGGGCATAGGCGCCTCTGCGCGCTGGGCGCACGGCGCGCACGACGTTTCCATGTTTCGTGACTCGCGCGAGTCAGCGCGACCGAGCGCCCGCGCGCAGGAGCGCCGTAGCCCGCACCCCACCCGCTCCTAACAAGCATTCCAGGATCTCCGCACTGATCTGTACATCCCGCTGGTATGACTCCTGGGGCGCCCGGCCTTCCCAGCGGGTGACTCCCGGGCGATATCTAACGCGACCCATGCGCCAGCTCGCGCTCCTCGCCGTCGTCGCGCTCCTGTCGTGCAGCGATTCCCTCGGTCCCCTGACCGACGGCGAGCCGTACGCGCTCCGCGCCATCAACGGCGCGTCACTCCCGTGGTCGCCGCCCTTCCTGAGACCCACCACCCAAATCTCCGGGGGCTGGGTCAAAATCCTCGACGACTCGCGGGCCGAGCGGCATGAGCGCATCGAAGCCATCGACTCGCTCGGTGCGGTGATGGCGGTGGCGGAATGGACCCACGTCGGATCCTATCGGCTTGGGTTCGGAAGGCTCATCATCACCTATGAGGCATGGCAGTTCAGCACGTACGGTCCCAGTCATCCGGTCGATACGTTCTACGTCTCGGACAAAGGACTGCTGTTGCGCGAAACAGGGTTCATCGCACCGCTCGATACGCTCGTCCGCTACTACGCGCCGTAGCCTGGTGAACCATGAAGCCATGCGCTTGATCGTCGTCACCGCGCTCCCGCTGATACTCTCGCTCGTGGTTCCCGCGAGCGCGTTTTCGCAAGACCAGGCACCCTGCGCCTTCGACACCGCCGCCCGCATCCGCCCAGACACGTTGATCCTCGGCCTGGCACCCGCAAAGGAGGCTGCCTCGCGCGAGCT
>Ga0137432_1000407_pt1 | contig 24564 bp, 39 predicted proteins | sample EasRivERMZT820_2_FD_102337 | JGI IMG/M metagenome (GOLD analysis project Ga0137432, IMG submission 102337) | Soil microbial communities from meander-bound floodplain in the East River, Colorado, USA - East River MetaG ERMZT820_2 | ecosystem: Environmental > Terrestrial > Soil > Floodplain ... | reverse complement strand
CGCGTGACGCAGGACCGGGTCGGTCAGCGCGGCACGCTCGACGTCCTCCCAGGTGCCAGGGTCGTTCGCCTGCCGCCCGCGCTCAGCCACGGCGCCCACTCGAATCGCTCGCCGATCGCGAGCTCGCCGAAGGTGGGCCCTGGCCCGTGGTACGCCCAGGTGTTCAGCCCGCGCGTCGACGACGAGGTGTACAGAACCGCGCTTATGCGACATGGTGCTTTTGCTTGGGGTTTGCCGGGTGGTGTACCTCCGGATCCGGAAGTGTGGCCTTCGCCATCCGCATCAGCCGCGGCGTGCGAATGACCAATTGCTCACGCACGACCTGGTCGATCGCGGCGTAGTCCGGGTCCACATACCGCGCGGTCGTCGCGATGTTCCGGTGCCCGGCGAACACCTGGGCCGCGCGCAGGCCGGCGACGCGCTCCATGCGCGTGATGGCGGTGCGCCGCCCGCTATGCGACGAGGCCTCGAGGCAGCCGATTTCGCGGTAGCCCTCGCGAAAGAACGCCTGTACCGCGTGCGACCGAGTAACAGGGTCTCGTGAGTACTTGCGGAACTCGACGATGAACCGGTCCTGACGTTCGGGCCTCGCCGTTTCACGCAGGCGCTCGAGCGCCAGGCCGAGGCCGAGCGGATCAATGAGCAGCTTCCGCGCGCCGTAGCCGCCCTTCGTGGCGCGCTCGTGCAGCTGCAGCCTTGGCCGTAGCCGCCAGGTCGGGTCGAACGCCATCCACCATTCGACGCGCCCGATCTCAGTCGCGCGAAGCGCACACTCGAAACTGAGGCGCGCGATCACCTCGTTCCGCAGCGGATACGCGGTCGTCTCGACCCACGCGAGAAAGGCGCGCTGTTCGCGCGCGTCGAGACCGGCGGCTTGCCCGTGGCGCGTCATCACCGACTCTTCGTCAGCACGTACCGTCGATTGGCCGTCGAGCCTTCCGCGCGCACCAGTTTTCTGGCGACCAGGTCCTTGACCGCCACGCGCAGCGCGTATTTGGACGTCTTGGCTTCTGTCGCGAGCTCGCGCGGTGTGAGGGTGCCGCCGGCGTCCTTGAGCGCGCCGATGATCCGCCCGTCAAGGGCGCCTGGTGATGCCCAGCGCGGGGTCTTTCGACGTCGCGTCGGCGGCGACGACGGCCCGCCGTTCAATCCCTCGAGGAGCTCGCGGACGTCGCCGACCGTATCGGCTTCAATAGTGGCGCCCTGGTGGATCACGCGGTATGCCATTCACTGACTCGCTTTCAGGAGTGGGCGCGCGTCGACGGCCTGGCGGTCAGGTGGTGCGGCGCGGCGATGTTGCTCGGCGAGGCCGCTGCCGCCGCACGGCTCGCAGACGACGCCGCGAATGCGGGAGAACCAGCCGGTCCCTTTGCAGTCCGGACACGGCACGCCGAGACCGCTCCGGTGCACCGCGCACAGCCGTCCAGCGACGGCGACCGCGACACACCCGGGATGACTACAGGGCGGCATGGCTTGTGCTCCGTCCGTCCGTCCGTCCGTCCGTCCGTCCGTCCGTTTTCCATTGCCATTGCCTCGAATCTGCGGATTTCGTCATTTCCGTAGATGGCGTCAGATCAGGCCGGTTTTCAGGCGTGCTCATGACGTCATCCGGTGGCCATATGTGGAGCGGAGTGGAGCGGAGGTCACGGGTCGAACGTGAGTGCCGTGGAGGGACTGTGGGGTATGAGCCCGCAGGTCGCGCGGCCGCGCCACTCGCCCTCCGCCATCAGTTGTCAGGGGGCTCGCGAGGTCGTCCGCGAGCGACGACTCGTTCGCGAGCCACGGATCGACATTGGAGTCCCGGCGCGCTGGTGGTTGCCGGTCACTAGGCGCCATCGCGACCGGAGCAAGAGCATCGCTCTGACAGCCGGGACCCCAATCTTGATCTGCACACACGACGACGTGTAGCCGCCGCACGACGGCGAGCCGTTCCGCGCGGCGCTTCTCGCGGCGCACGAGGACGTACCGCCGCCACTGATCGAGCCAGCGCACGACGACGTAGAGCAGGGTGGCGAGCGCGAGGACGATGACGACGAAGAGGAAGGTGCTGATGGTGTCGAGCATGGCTAGTCCCTCGGATCGGGCGTGCCTGGCGCGAGCCGCGGCCCTGGCGCGCGCTCCACTGTGAAGGCGACCGGCCGAAACGCCTGGCACGTCGCGTCGCACGCGGTGCTCGCTTCGCCGTGACACTCATCCGGCCCGGAGTCGTCGGCTGCGAAGACGTGAGCGCTTTCCGTGTGCCCGCATTCGCAGATCGTCCCGTCGAAGGACGTCGCGGGCGGTGTCCAGCGCGAGATCAACCGGCGGCGTCATCGCCCCTGCTCCAGCTCCTGCCGGATGGCCGTGCATTCGTCCTCGATCGCTTGCTGAATCGCTTCCGCGGCGCGGCGCACGAGCCGGTCGTACTCGAACTCCCGCTCGCCGTCGGGGTCGAGTTCCTGCAGCAGGTCCTCCACAAAGGTCGCGGCGAGGTCATACGCGCGCGGGTCGACGTGGATGAAGGTGGCGCTCATCACTCACGCCCGCTTGAACAGGCCGCACGTGTCGTACCGCACGGACCACGGCGCCGCACTACTGGAGGCGACACAGTGAAACGTCGTCAGCGTGAGCGAATGCGACTGCGGCCGCGGCTGCGTGGCCGTGGCTCGCAGGTGCGCGCACTGCTCACAGCGGGTGTTGGCGGGACCGACGCCCGCGGGGAGGCGCATCTGATCCGCGTCGGCCGGAACGCGTGTGGTGTTGTTGGACGGTCGTGAAACTGCTACGCTCACGTCGTTGCTCCTTGCGCGCCCGCTGCCCGGCCTGCCGCCGCGCGTCTCCCACGCCTGCCGTTCGTCGTCGGAGAACGTCTTGCTCCCGCGAAAGGGGTCTTTCCCGTGCGCCACCGATGGCGCGGAGTCGGTCGGCAGCGTCACTGTCGCGCCATTCCCGAAGGTCGTCCGCAGGCGAATCACGCCCGGCACGCTCTGGCCCGTGACGCCGATGTACTCGCGCTTGCTCCTGAAGGTGAACGCTTTCCCCTTGATCGACACCCACTCGTCGTCCAGTTCGTAGCCGACGATTTCGGTCGGTTGATGCGGGGCATCGTCATCGACGAGGAAGCCGCCCACCATCGTCGGAAGCAGGTCTATCCACATCGCATCCCCCCCCCCTCAGTCGAACAACCGTCGCCACGGTGGCGGCGGCACGACCTGCCAGCGCTCATGGATGCGCTGAATTAACAACTCCCCGCAGAGCCCCGGCAGTAGTGGCGGATCCTCGCGACGCTCCGCGCGGCGTCGTCGCCAGTTATCAATCGCCAGCGCCAGTAGTTCACGCATAGCGGCTCGCCTCCGGGAGATCCGCGAGCGAGCGGCGCGGCGTCGGCACGCCGTCAGTCGACGCCGGTGGCGCGACGAGGCCGTCACGCACGCCGGTGCGCTGGCGCGCGATGTACGCATCGATGTCCTCGACCGTGAAGCGCAGGCGCGGCCGCACGCCCGATCCGAGCCGGACGCACGCCAGCTTCTGCTCACGCACGAGCGCATAGACCGTGTCCGCGGTGATCGAGAGCCGGAGCGCCGCCTCAGGCACGGTGAGGAGTGGCGTCATGGTCATCACTGCCACCCAGCCGGCCGCGACTGATCGGTCGCGCGTTTCAACTTGAACAACTCCTCGCGCGTCTCGGCCTCGCGTTGACGCGCGGGCTGGTCGGCCTGCTGTTGGTCGAAGCTCTGCGTGACGTGCATCAGTTCGTGCGCGAGCGTCGCTTCGAGCTCGGACATCGCGGCGTACCGCGCGTGCAGGTCGGAGACGTGAATCACGGTCGGGGCGTTCTCGTCGACCCACCCGGCCACGCCTCCAAAGGGCGCAGGCGTCTCGACACGGATGGCCGTCACGCGAGCGGCTTCTTGCGGGTAGTAGGCGGCGACGGTCGTCCACGCTTCGTCGACGCGCGGATGTCCGGACGTGACGGTGACGGACGTTAGTGGCCCGCCACACGTGATCGAGAACCCGGCGGTTTCACCGGGCGCGAGAGTGGACCCCTGCGGCGGCGGTGCGTCTGCCCAATTGCGGAGGCCTTGAATAGCTAGTAAGACCGAGACGCAGGCAATGGCAATGGTGGTTACCAACAGCGCGCGGTGTGTCTTGGTCCGCGCGCCGCGGGCTGGCTTGATGTTCGCTGTAGCCTTGCGCGTCACGACGCCACCTTCTGCGGCTCACGCCGACGAATCGACGTGGTGATCTCGACGACGTCGGCCTGACAGGATTCGAGCAGCGCTTGCGCGAGCGGGAATTGCAGCGCGCGGATCGTGAGCAGTTCTTCCCAGGGGATCGGTTCCAGGCCATCGAACCAGCGGCGGAGCGTCCGAGGATCGCGCTGCAGGAAGGCCGCCTGCTGCTTCAGCCGCGTGACGCGCATGATGAGGAACGCGTCATAGAGCACCGCCGCGAGCACCGCGCGACGCGCTGACCGCTCGTCCGCTTTCAGGACATCGAGGTCGAGCACGGGATCCGCTTTGCGGACATCGCTCGGCGAGAGCCCAGATCGCGATACACCCGCTTGTCGGATCTGCGCCTTGAGAGGCGAGCCCGCTCTCTCGGGTAGCCGCGACAGGGAGCGATCGGTAGAGTCGGCGCGTGGCTTCATGCGCTCACCGCCTCCGCGGCGGGAATGACGTACCGCCGCACGCTGTAGCCGAGGGCGCGGGCGAGCTTCTCAGCGGTCCGAGCGGTTTGGCTTTCGCCGCGCATGAATCGAGTCACCGTCATACTCGACACGCCGGCGGCACGAGCCAGATCGGTGTTGAGCCACCCCCTCATAGCCATGTCGCTGACGTAGCGCGCGAGGTCGTAACCGACCCGAATCTTATGTGTGCCCACGATGGGCACAGAGCCTACGCTCGCCGTGCCCGTTGTGTCAACACATTTATTAACGTAGAATCACCAACCTCGGATTGCGGCGCTATCGTAGGCACACCGGTGCCGCCATCCCCGCAACTAACAGCCCATAAATTTGGGAAATGGTTGGAGTTGCGGCGAGGGAAGTGGTCGCTGGAAACGATGGCTCGGAGGCTGCGCGACCACGTGAAGGACGTCGGACTGAAAGTGAATCGGTCTTCGATTAAAAAATGGGAGAAGGGCCAAATTCCGTCCTGGCCAGTGCTTTACGCGTATGCCGAGGTCTTCAACGTGCCTCCGCACGACATCGTGTCGCGGCTCTTTCTCGCGATTCAAATGCCGAACGGGCGTGACCTCGTGCGTCACGCGGCAGATCAAACCTCCGGATCTCACGAAGGAGGTGCCGATGTCCCAGCTTCGGCTCGTCGTCTCGCAGAAGTCGAATCCGAGCTCACCGCTCTCAGGGCTCGATTCAGTGAAGTGCAAGATGTTGCGCGCAGACTCTACAAGATTGCCATCGCTGGCGAAGAAGGCCGCACGGCTCCAGGCGCTGCGCCCGGTCGCGGCCGATCTACTGGAAAAGCTAGTTGACGATCTCCTCGCGGAGGTCTCGTTGGTGCTGTTGTTGCTCGCGGAGGTGTCGTGATGCTCACTCTACTGGCGTGCGTTGCCTCACTTATCCTCGCGCCGCTCGCGGCCGTCAAGGGACTCGGCTATCGAGGCGTGTATTTCGGCGGGGCCGTGCTGGCATTGTTTCTCGGGTTCTTTTTTCTCAGCATGGCTGTCGCGACGACTCCACCGCCCGCCACTGAGGCCGAAGTCCTGGGAGCAGAATTGCTCGACGCGGTTCTTCCAAGCCTTGGAGGATGGCTCATTGTCACGGCGGTCGCGTGCGTGATCGGTGCCTGCATGTTCCGACGCAAGGCTCAGGCGCGCACCGCCGACGCGGCCCGCGTCTAATTCGATCGGGGGTGTCGTGAGCGTCTACCGCTGGGGCGTGATGCGTGGGCTACCAGTCTCCCCACACCTCGATACATTCCACCTCTTTCAGCATGGTGGAGAGTTTAGCTATGTCAGCGAGGTGTGTTTTTGTATCCCCCGCCCAGCGTGGGCCCAGCAGAGGAATGACCGCGTCCTCCGTCGCTTGAAACACGCCGATCACGGAGTAATTGGAATAGGACCCAGTGGTCAGCACAACCGGCCTTAATGACGGCGCCTGGCTTCAGGTCTGCTTGTCGCACGCCGCCATGATCGCATGAGCGTCTACCGAGGCAAACGGCAGCGGACGTACCGCTACAAGTTCCGGTACCGCGGCAAGCTCTATCGCGGCAACACCGACTTCGAAGACCTGCAGCGCGCGAAGCTCTATGAGGCCAAAGAGAAGCTCAGGTTACGCGAGCGTCGCGCCGGGTTCGCGCCTCCCGGCCCGGCGCCGAGCTTCACGGCCTGGGCGGGTGTGTATTTCGCATGGGTCACGACACGCCGACGGCCCGCCGTGCGTCGGCCCGAGAAGATCGACGAGCTACTGCGTGTGGTGCTCCGGTTCTGGGGCGCGCGACCCGCGGACCCCGCGAAGGTGCCGGCCGGGGAGGAGTGCCCCTTTCACGATCTGACGCTGCAGGACCCGATCGACGAGCCGAGCTGGATCCTGGCGTTCGAAGAATGGATGGATCGCCGCGGCATCGCCGGCGGCACGCGCAATCACTACAAAACGACGATGCGGCAGCTGTACATGGTGGCGCTCCTCGCGGAGTACCGGCACCTCTCCGGCGGCCTGACGATGAACCCGTTCGAAGGCCGCCCGCGCGATCCGCGCGTCATTCGAAAAGTGGCCCTCACCCCAGCGCTCGTGCTCGCGTGGCTGGAGCAGATGTCCTATCATGCGCGTCTCGCCGTGGCGATCGCCGCGCTCGCCCCGAAGCTCCGCCTCCGCAACGTGCTCGATCTCGAGTGGGCGACGCACCTCGATCGGGAGCTGACGACGATCACGGTCTGGGCACACAAGAGCGTAGGCCGCACCGAGGCGCCGCTCGTGATTCCGGTGAGCGCGCAGCTGCGCACGATTCTCCAGGACGCGCGCGCGCGGCATCGATGGGCGCGCCATGTCGTCACGTATCGTGGGGCCCCGGTCGCGTCCATCCGGAGCGGGATCCGGGCCGCCGCGAAGGCCGCGCAGATTCCGTACGGGCGTCGATTGCCGGGCGGCGTCACCTTCCACACGTTGCGGCATACGGCGGCGACGATCCTCGCGCGACTCAACGTGAGCCCGTGGCTGCAGCGCGACGTGCTCGGGCATCAGGATCTCTCGACGACGGAAGGCTACACGCACCTGCTCGTCGAGGAGCAACGCGCCCCGCTCGAGCAGCTCTCGGCCGCGCTCCCGATTGCGTCGATCGTGACGCGAGCGGACACGCGCGCCAGTCGGAGCCACGCGGGGGCACCCCGATCAGGAAGCAGTCAGAATGCGCCAGAAATCAGCGGCCTCACGCGGCGTCCGCGACGGGCCACGGGCCGCCCGTTCACGCCTAAACCGCAAACCACTCAAGGAGTTAGAAGATGACATCGCAACGTACTCAGGAGCTAGTGGCCGCAAGGTCATCGGGGTTCGAGTCCCCGCTTCCGCACCAATCACTTACGGCGATCGGCGGGGGCACGACAGCTAGTGGCTCTCACAAGAACGGGGGCACTGACGTCCCTGTATCCCGCGGCCTCCGGCGCCACCGGACGGCGTTCCGACTGTTCCTCGCCCCGATCGTGATCGCCCTGGCGGTGGTCGCCTGGCTGTTCACCACGGACTGGCCCACCCCGCCGCATCAGCCGGCGGATTCCTTGACCGGTGTGCCGCCGCCCCACGTCTTCGCGGCGCCGCGCGACGTGGAGCAGCCGCCGTGGATGCCGTGCGGCGAGGGGCGCGTCGTCTGGTTTCGGCCGCTGGTGATGGGTGAGGCCTGCACGGCCGAGAACGAACGGGCGGCGATTGCCGCCGAACGGGTGCGCCCGCGATGAGGGGAAGGAGGTCGAACCGGCGGCGGGTACCGCGCCGCCGATCCGGTGCGTCAGCGCTTCTTCGCGGGCCGCGCCTTCGTCTTGCCGCCGGTCGGGCGGGCCGCGCTCTTGCGAGTTCCCATAGGGGATCTCCTCCTAACGCGCGAGTGTAACGCCGATTCGTCTGGTTGCAGCCGCGGAAGTGCGTCATCCTCGCGGGGCTCTTCGCGCGTCGGCCAGTCCGGACAGGGCGGCTTCATCGCCACGACTCGCGCTCACGGCCGCAGCTGCGCGGACGTGCGCTGCCGAATGTAGCGGCGGAGTTCGCCGACGGTCACGCACGCGAACTGCCGCTGATAGTGCCAGGGGTCGAGGAGGACGCAGACCTGCTCGTCGCTCGACAGCGTTTCGTGGAGGACGAGCGGCGGCGTGGGAGCCGTGGCCGGGGCCCGCGTCGCACTCGCGCACCCGACAAGGAGGACGATCGGGACGAGAAGCGCCGCGAGGCGTCGGGCGGCGCGCGGGAAGTTCTTGTTCGTGGCCGCGAAGTACACGAGCTCACCCCGCTCGTTGAGGCGAATCGCGAAGCCGCAGCCGTTACACAGTTCGGCGCCGCGGACGTGCTCACGCTGCTGCGGCGGCGCGTCACAGATCGGGCACGGGAACGGCGCGATCGGCGTCATCCTGCGCAAGACGTCCGAGAGATCTGGGCTGACCATCCCGTCGGCGTTCACGCGGCGACCTCGCTCACCGGCGGCGGGTTCTCAATGACGATCCAGATCTCGCCCGCGGCCCGCGCGATCAGCGGAAAGAGTGCTTCGAACGCGACCCGCGACTGCAACACGCGGCACGGCGCGCGGTCGCGGCCGACGAGGAGGCAGCCGGAGGTATCGCCGATCCCGTTGCCAGGGTGAATCCGGATCCCTTCGAACCCGGGCACGTCCACCAGGAGCGGCAGCGGCCGTTGAAACGGTAACAATATACTAGACGGACCAATGTTTGAATCAATGAAGGCGAGCGGGCCTTCGCAGATTTGCACGCGAGCCGGTGCGTGTTGGTGCCGCTCAGTTAAGAGTACCCTTTGGGATCTGAGAGTGGTAGGATTGCGCTCAGGGGAGTACTCCGCTAGCTCCAACGAGCTACTTCTTTCCACGGATCACCAGCCGCCAAGCCGATTTGCCGTAGGCTGAAGCATAGAGCCGCTTCCCATTCCGGAGGGTAATGTACTTGGTGTAGATCACCTCGTACCCCTCCGGAACTTCCGCGTCCTTCTTGGACATCCTAAACACCCCCCTTTCAGACGGCTGTGCGCGAATACATGGAGCGGATCAAGCGCGCCGCAAGCACCGAGGAGATCGTCAAAGCTCTTGAGCAGGGTGGATTCGATTTCAACGAGCAGGGCTGGGCCAAGGGGCATCGTCCTCGGATCCTGGCGATTGCGCTGGTGAAGAGCACGGCCGTGTTTCGTCGCGCTTCCAAACGGGATGTTTGGCTTGGAAGGCTGGTACGAGCCGCGTGCAAAGAAGGGACGAAATGGGGACTCGGAACCAGACAGCGAGAAAAAGCTGAGCGGGAAAGCCAAAGCCACGCGAAAGAAACGCTCCAAGAAATCATCCGCGCCAGTGTCGGCGGCGGAGCAAGGCTCAGGAGAAGGAGGCGCCTGATGACTAGGAGGGCGCTGGCTCTCGCGTCCGCCGCACGACCCCACCGACGCGAGGGCCAAAAAGAAGAAGGGCCATTCCCGCCCGCCTGATAACGAATGGGAATAGCCCGTGGTGGGCACCCTCCATAGAGAGCGTCCGCTCTACGCATTATCGGCTGCTTTCCTTGCGCCCAGCAAGGGCCGATAATGCGCCTATTTTTTGGTGCGACGGCGTGACAATCACGCGGTAGCGGCCTGCGGGAATCGCGGTCGCGCCGGGCACCTTCCACGCGCCGACCGGTTCGCCCGGCCGCTCACGGATCTCGTCTTCGAGTGTGAACGCGGCGAAGTGCCCGTCGACGAATAGGCAACCGAGCGTCGCGCCCTCCAGTGACGGTTCGCGAACAAGTCGGAGTCTCACGACGGCCTCCAGCGCCGCCAGAGGCCCCATAGGCAGAGGACGATCACCGTCCAACAGACCGCCTGAATCCCGCCGACGTCGAGGCTGAACGTCATGACGCCTTCCCGCCCATCAGCCCCGCGAAGAAGCCGCCGACGAGCCCGCCGATCGAGCCCCAGAGGCCGCCCAGCTTGGCGCCGCGGTTTTCGCGATCCTCGAGGATACCGACGCGTGTCTCGAGCTTGTAATGGTCGCCGGCGATCGCGTCGAGTTGGTCGCTCATCCGCTCACAGAGCCGATAGAGCTCGCCGAGGGTGACCTGATCGTCGGGCGACATGGTGAGGATCTGTGGCCGGTAAACACTTACTCAAACACTTACTCGGTCGAAATGAACGGCTCGCGCGCGCGAAGCTTCACGACGCAATCGAGAATCGCGCCACCAACGATCTGAGGGTGCGGGTTGTAGCCACGGACGTTCTCGTCACCCCAGAAGCGATCCCACCTCCAGCCGAATCGGATCGTCGCCCACCGTCCGCTGTAGGGAATGGCGATCGCGACATGCTGTCGCCCGTTCGGCCAGGTCTGCGTCTCGAACAACGCCCCGCCCGCCCACTGCTCGACGCGAATCTGCGGCGGCTCGGCGGACTTGAACGACTGCAGCCGCTGGATCAGCGCGAGCTGTGTGCCGAGCGCGCCAGGAATGCGCCGGTCGGTGCCCTGGTTCACGAACATTCGATCCGGCGGATAGTCCGCCCGTGGGTCGGTGGTATCGATCTCGTTCATCGGCGTCAGGCTCCTTCGCATCGAAACAACACATCCACCTCGTTCGCGCGCACGCGGACGTCGGTGACGTACCGCCATCCCTCCGCACGCATCGCCACGCGCAACGCGTCGACGTCCGGCCGCCGGGACCGTTTCACGAGCGGCGCATCTACGGCGTAATCAGTAGCGCCGTCGGTGCAGGCAGCGGCCCCGGCCGCCCGAAAGGGACCGGGTTCGACCAGGCGCCTTTCGTCGCGCCGTTCGCCGTGCGCGCATAGAGGTCGTATTCCTTGTCTGGCTCGACGCCGAACAGGAAGGCGCCCACGGTCGACAGCCGATAGCAGTCCGCCGTGCCCGCCACGAGCGACCACGACGCCTTCGTCACGCTGACACTCGCGACCGGCACCCCGGTCGAGGGCCCCGTGCCGCGCTCGACCACGAACAGCTCGGTCTCCGTCCACTTCGGCGCGCCGCCAAACGTCGCTGTGAAATCGGGGAAACTGCCGTGCACCGCGTGGTTCGTGCTGGTCAGCACGGTCAGCGCCGGCGGCGGCGGGGTGCACGGGTTCTGCGCCCACGTCGGCGCGGCGATACCGAGCGCGATCAATGTCCATACGAGACGAGCCATTGCGGAACCTCCACGAGTCGCCCAAGCCAGAAGGGCAGGCTGTAGCGTTGAATCTGATAGAACACCGTCAACACCGCGTCGGTGCAGAGCAGGCCGGCATCGCAGGCCGTGACCGTGAGCACGTTCTTGTCCGGCTGCAGCACGATCACCGGCACGAACCACGTCTCGAGGCCCTCGCACGAACCGGCGCCGCCGCGACTGTTCGACCAACTACACGTGACAACGGCGAGGTTGTCGCTCGCGGTGCCGGAGAGCGGCGCGAAGGGCGGCCCGAGGTTGGCGAACTCAGTGAAGTAGTTCGCGTCCGAGGTTGGCCCTGTGATCGTGATGATCGGCGCGGTGTTGCCTTCGATGAACTCGTAAGCGCCGGGATCGTAGGCGCCGCCTTGGGGCCGCACGGTGCCGACAATGTCGGGCGTCGCCTGCGTGAGCGTCGCGCCGTTATTGCGCGCCGGGCTCCCTGATTGGAGCCGGAAGTCGTCCGCGCCGGGGTTGACCAGGAGCGGATCGGCATTCGTCCACCCCCCAGCCGAGACCGGTGTGCCGTAGTTGTTCGTCTCACTCGCGAAGCTGGCGCCGCCCGGTCCTATGAGGCGGACCGTCGGCGTGGCTGCACAGACGTTGTTCCGCACCGTCAGATTCGTCGCGCCGCTATCGAACTGGACGCAATACGTGGCCGGGTTGTAGCAGGTATTGTTGATGACCGTCGCGGAGCTGCTGCCGATCACGAGGCAGCCCGAATTTGACGACTGTCCGCTGTTCGACGGGAAAATGTCCCAGATGACGTTGTTGACGATCAGGCCTGATGGCGCCGACGACGCATAGAGGATGCCGCAGCCGCGGCGCGATCCCGACAGTTGTAAGTTGTTGTGGACCTTGTTCCGCCGCGCCGTGTTGCTCCCGGCGGTCGGACCGCTCCCGCTGTAAACGTGAATCCCGCACGCCGAGAAGTTGTGTATGTCGTTGTCCTCCATCAGCACGTTGTCGTCAGCCGAATAGATCCCGTGGCTGAGGCCTTCATTTGTTCCGCCGTGATGGATCTCGCATCGCGTGATCTCGTGGAAGCCGGCGCCGTGATCGTTGAACTGGATCAGCGCGAACGGAACGCTCGTGTTGCCAGATATTTCGCAGTGGTTGAAGCGGATATGATGCGCGCCCCATCCGGTCGTGACAGGGCTGGTGCAAAAGTCGCCGTCGACATAGACGTAGTCGAACTCGATGAACGCGCGATTGATGCCAACCGCGAGGCACCAGGGCCTGTTGCCGTTGTCGGCGAGCGGGCGCAGCGTCCACACCGTGCCGGCCGGCCAGCCGCGAATCCAGATTTTGTTCGTCCAGCTCGTGCCGCTGCCGATGCCGCCGACGTTCGGCGCACCGCCAGAATCGTTCAGCCAGAAATTCTCGTTGTAGACCCCCGCGCCGACGCGAATCTCATCCCCCGCGGTGATCGTGCATTTGCCGACACCGTTGGTGCCGGAGAACGTGAGCTTGGGCGCGGTCGGGTTCCCCTGGCCGTCGACCTGCTGGGCCTGCGCACAGGTGTTGTTGTCGTTGCCGGTCTTCGAGACATGGAAGTTCGCGGCCTCGGCGGCGCTCGCCGCGCACAGCAAGAGGAGCGTCAGCAGCACGCGGACCATCAGCCGACCCCCAGTAAGGTCCGCTTCCCACGTGCCCCGCCGCCCGCGGCGGCTTCTGGATAAATCCCCATCGCGCAGATCGTGTCGACGCTGCTCCCGGTCGTGAACGGCCCCGTGTTCGAGCTGAACGCGGCGATCTGATGCTGCGCCATGTGTCCAACCCCGGAGCCTGCCGTATCGCGTGTCCAGCCAGAGCCCGCTGTCGTGGTCGGCGCGCCGCTGTAGATACATGTCGCCACGCCGAAACCCGTCGCGGTCAGGCCCGTGCTCGACGACGTGTGGCTCGTGCCGGTATCGCCGTTCGTGCCGGTCTGGACCATCGCCGAGTTGTCCGCGCCGTTCAATTCGTAGGCCCAGGCGGTCCAGTTGTCGCCGCCACTTGGTGCGTCGATGGCGACGTTGACGAACCCGCCAGTGATATTCCGAAAGTGCTTGATGACGACCAGGGTCGGCGAGCCGCCGATGACCGCCTGTGTATAGGCGCCGTTCGTCGCGTCAGAGATGCCATACGTGCCGCTGGCGCCGCCGTTGTGCATGAGCGCCACCACCACCGCGTTGCCGGTCTGCGTGTTCATGCCGAACGTGACGTTCGCGTCGCCGCTCTGCGTGTTGTTCGCCGTCTGGACGAGCGTGACCGCGGCCTCGGCGTCCGGCCCGGCGACGAGCAGCAGCGCGACGAGGAGGGTGAGGGGTAGCGTCCTCATGGCGCGTTCTGCTGCACGAAGGTGAGATAGCCACCGACGGCGATCGCTCCAGACAGCTCGATGCAAAACGCCTGGCCCGAGGGCACCTTGATCTGCACATGCCCCGCGTTGGTCCTCACGAAGCCGCGGCCGTTCGTCGCGTCCAGCGGATAGAGGCCGCTGATATTCGTCTCGCCCGTACCGCAACTGGAGCCGGTGCCGTACACGAACTGCAGATCGACGTCGCCGTCGGCCAGGATGTCGTAGCCGCAGATGTAAATGAGCGTCGTCCCGCTGAGCGCGACGATCTGGTTCTTCCCGGATGAGGAGATGGCAATCGGCGCGGTCGTGATCTTGTTCGCGTCGTTACAGATCGCCGGCGGACACGTCACGCTGTTGCACTTGGAGACGTCCACCTTCTCTTCAGTGAACTGCGCGGCCGCCATCGCGGCCTCGGCCTCCGCATACCGGTTGAGTGTGACCTCGGCTCGTGCGGCGGCGGCCGACGAGAGCGCGAGCGCAAGTGTGAGGAAGAGAAGGATCAGCAGTTTCTTCATGGCAGTCCTACGATGGTGACGACGACGTTGGACGCGCCGCCGAGCGTGATCGACACGCACCGGGAGCGCGTGTAGAGCGCGGGATAGGCGTCGCCGCCGGGCGCAAACTTCAGCGCGCCGTCGGCATCGCCGCCGGTGTTGCTGTGGGTGATGAGGATCGTCCAGTTGGCATTGTCGAGGCTCACCTCGTAGACGACGTTCCACGCCGTCGGCGCGGCCCCGGTGCCTTTGACCTGCAGACTGTGCCGCGCGAGCCCTGTGGTGGCGGCGTTGATGGCGGTGCCGGACGCCGCGCCGGTATAGGTGTCCTGCCGCGTCGCCATCACCGCGACCGCGCCGATGAGCGTCGTGAGTCGCTGCGCGATCCGCTGCAGGCGCCCGTTCAGGCCGCTTGAGGCGGTGTCGCTCGCCGGCGCCGTCTCCGTGAGCGACCCCAGCTTCGCGGCGATCGCGCCGTCGCTGCCGTCGTTCTCCGTGAGGCGGACGTGCTGCACGCCCTCGTCGCCGACGAAGGTCGCGCGGACCTTTTTCTCAGTGCTGAAGAAGTCTTTAAAGCTCCAGGACGCCACGGCGTTAGACCTCCGACTCCGGCGCTTCGGGTGCCGTCGGCGCCTCCAGCGGTTCCGCCGGCGCCTCGATCTTCGGGTGCATCAGCGCGTCGGCCGCCGCCTCGCTCAACTTGTCGCCAAACGTCTTCTGCTGCGCGTCGAACGGACGCAGCAGGAGCTGCTTGTGCTCGATGCCCTGGCCGACCTCCGGGTGATCGGTCACTTCCGTCATCCCGTCCGGTGGCGTCGCGCTCGCCGCGCCTTCCCCGTCGATCTCGAGGACCTCGTCCACCACGCCGCCGACCGTTCGCACGAAATAGCGCCGCATGGTTACCACCCCGTATCCACTTCGCCGCCGACCGTCGCGCTGCTACCGGTGGCCCCACGCGTGCCGGTGATCGTCGTGCTATTAGTGAGTGCTAAGCGGATCGACGTGGCGTCGAACGACGAGCCCTCCGCGCCTAAGTGCCGCAATTTGCTCTTGCCTGTGTCGACCGATGTGATCGTCGCGGTCTTCGACGACTCGCTCGTAAACGCGATGGTGAAGCGTTGAATGAGGCGGTCGACGCGCGCCCGCGCCCGTAGCGTAGACACCGGCATTACGTGACGACCTCCAGCACCGTGAGCCGCGCGCTGACGACGCTGGCCTGCGACGCCTTCCCCTGCACGAAGTCGTTCACCGCGAGTAGGCGGGGCGTGTCATCGAGGAGTGTTTCTTTCGAGACGAGCGTGTCGCCAAAGATCTCGTCCTCGGCCGACGACGTGTCGCCGGATTCAACGATCGTGATGTTCGGCGCCCGGTCGACCGTGTCGGTGTTGCAGAGCGTGTAATTGAGGAGGAGCGCGTGCTTCAGGCTCCCGGCGTTCGCCGTGTAGAGCGTCGAGTAAGACGTCCCGAGCGCGACGCCGTCGATCACCTTCAGCGTGAGCCCACCTGGCTGCGCCGCGTACTCGGTCACTTCCGCGCGCAGCGCGACGAGGTTCGTCGTGCCGGCCTTCCCGCGAATCGTGCCGGAGGCGCCGAGGAACCAGCCGCCGGTCGGCGCGAGGATGGCCGTCTCGCCCGCCTCCAGGGTGTCGTCGAAGATGCGCTCCGCGACGCCGGCCGATCCGGCGTTCGGCACGAGGTAGAGTTCCACCGCGAGCGCGGCCGAGTGGGTGTTCCGAAGCGTCAGCCCGTGCACGTGCGCGACTCCGCTCCCAGGCGCGGTGTATAGCGTCGTGACAGCGCCGGTGAGTAGCACGCCGGCGAGGCGCTTCGCGTCCACCGTCGTCACGGCGCTCTGGTCCTCGTCGAACATGGGGAACAGGAGCCGCCCGAGGATCGAAACGCGGTTGATCCGCTTCTCCTTGATCGTGTCGCCCGCGAGCCACAACGTACTCACTGGACGATCTCCAGTCCGATCCGCGCGCCGCGTGGCGCCGGCACGTGGTCGCCAGCCACCAGCCGACCGAGCGTGTCCTTCGCGAACCGCACGACGACGTCACACTCAGGACAGACGATCGGGCCGACGTACGGAGACCCATCCGGCAGCCGCAGGTCCCCCGGCATCACGGAGGCGCCGGCGGAGAACCCGCCCGTCCAGAGCGCGACCACCGCGCCGCAGGAGGAGTGGCGCACGTCGCGAAGCGGGTGACCGTTGACCACGACTCGCATCAGGCCACCGAGAGCGTGAGTTGCCACGTCCACCGCACGGCGATGCTGCCGGTCTTCGTGATCGGGCTGGAGAGGACGTAGCGCGCGAACAACGTGTTCGCCGCCGTGAAGAGACCCGCCTCGCGGAGCGTGTTGCCGTTGCCCTGGTTGGCGGCGAGGTAGTAGCTGAGCGTCACCGCGAGATCGGTTTTGACGCGGGCGGTGAGCTGGTCGCGGAGTAGTTCGGCGACCAGTTGCGTGTCGGTGCTCGCCGGCGCGGTCGCATCGGTGCCGATCGCGAAATGCGTGAGGCTGCCGGGCGCCTCGTTCGCCAGGAAGTCGCGCAAGAGGTTGAGGCCCGCGTTGACGGTCAGGTTGTGGCCGCGCTCACGGGAGAGCCGCCGGCCTGTACGCGCCTCCAGGACGTCGACGCAGACGTTCACCCCGAGACCGAGGCGCTCACGCCGCGTGCTACGGAGAAGGCGCGCGCCACTCATGCAGCGGCCTCCATCGGTACAATGGCGCTGCCGTTATGCCGAAGATTCCGCGTGTATGTATCCAATGCGACGCTGGGTTTGAAGTCTGGCCAACTGATTTAGACAATCTCGACGTCATCCTTGCCCCGTTGCGTCAAGCCACTTCGCTGTAACCGCACTCCGCAAATCCCACCCGACTCTCAACGCTGACGTTCTGCGTGTCGAGCACGTCGGCGATCTCCGCCCCGTCGACGCGCCGGCGGAGCAGCACGAGGACCTCGTTCTCGCGGATGACATAGTCGCGGCCCATCTCGGCGAGCTTCTGAAAGAAGGCCACCCAGCCGCCCTGGAAGTCGCCCTCGAGCGCGCGCACGCTGAACATCAGGTGCGGCTCGCCGTCGGCATCCGGCTCCGTCCACTCCGAGGCGCTGACCGACTCGATCAGGAATTGGTCGTTGAGCCCGAGCTTGGCGTTCGTGATGGTGACGAGCTGCCCGGCGCGGAACCCGGACGTCCTGGTCGTCGCGTCGATGACCCGCGTCACGCGGCCGAACCGCGCGAGCAGTTGGTCGGCGGTTTCGAGCGCCAGGTCGCCGGCGTCGATGTTCGGTCGATCCTCGACGTGTTCGTAGCGGCCACTGCCGCCGTCGAGGTTCGCGCGCGTCGCGATCTCGTTGTCGTCCTCGGCGCCCACGATCAGCGGCACCTGGCCTTGATAGGTCACCGCAAGGACGTCGGCCGTGCCGAGCACGGTGCCGGTGTCCGACTGCGCGATCTCGGTCTTACCCTTGTTCCAGTACCAGTCCTTATCGCTCTCGACGCCGAGGATGCCGACGATCTGGGCGAGGCCATTGATGGTGATGATCGGCTCGGTGCCCGCCGCAAACGCCAGATTGAAGACGCGCCGCGTGCCGTCCCCAATGAACGACTCCGTGCGCGGATCGGTGAGGTCGGTGCCGGCGCGCACGGTCTGCGCGTTGCGGTACTGGTCGACGCTCGACGACACGCGCATCGTGACGTGCGTGGTGTTCCCGATCGCTGCCGGCGCGAGGACGGAGGACCGCGCGCGCACGTGCAGGCGCTTGAACGGGTCGATCCACCAGGTCATCCCCGACAGCTCACTCAGCTCGTTGAACGCCTGATCGACGTAGAGGTAGTTGAAGACGGCCTTCACGATGGTCGGCCCGTCCTCGACGTCGCCGAGGGTGATCCCTTCGCCGAAGAGGAAGTTCGTCCGGATGTCGGCGACGATCGCGCCGACGGTCATCTGCTCGTAGCTGGCCGCGACGAGCCGTCGCTGCGGGATAGCGCTGTAGTCCTGCGCCTGAATGTCGTAGACGAGGAACTCGGAGTCGCCGTCTTGCTCGATCGCGACCTCGCTGACGATGCCCCCGAACATCAGGAGGCCGTCCTCCGCGAGCACGATCCGTGAGCCGACGGCGACCGGCGCCGGGGTCGTGTAGTGCGCGCGCACCTTGATCGCGAACGTGTCTCGGCTGTTGAGCGCGGTGTTCCACGACAGCGACCCATCGATCGGCGCGACGCCGATGCCGCTGATCAGGACGTCGATGCCCTCAGCGTCGACGATATCGTCCGAGGGGAAGAAGAGGACGATCGACATTACAGGCGCACTCCGTACTGCCGGAGCACCGAGGGGATCAGCGGCACGCAGGCGCGCGCGACCTGTTTGCCGTCGAGGTGGACAGGGATCTCAATAACGATGCGTTGCCCGCCGTAGGGCTCGCCGCGCGCGATGCGGTCGACGCCGGAACGCCCGCCCATCCGCGCGACTTCCACGCGCGACAGCATCCGCTCGCCGGTTTGCCCGATCAGCGGGACTTCGTCGGTCCACAGGCCGCGGTGCGCGCGTGGCCAGCCGCCGACCCAGCCGCCGCCGTGGAGGACTTCGCCGCGGGCCCGGGCCTCGTAGTAGTCGTTGAGTTCTTCGCGGGCCTCCGCCTTCGCGCGCGCGTCGCTGTAGTCGTTGGGATCCTTGGGCACATACGGCACGCCGGCTTCGCGCGCTTCGTCCTTCGTCAGATAGCCGTCGCCCTCGTCGTCCTCGTCGTCCTTCTTACTACCACCGCTATCGCCATCGCCCCCGCCGGAGGCCTTGAAGTCCAGTGGGATGACGACGCCTTCGCGCATCATGGCTTCCAAGTCGCCCCACGCCGCCCCCAGCCGGCCGAAGTCCACGACGCCCGTTTCGACGGCGACCCCGATCGCCTCCTGCAGCTCCTTGACGGCTGCGGTGTCGCCGAGAGACTCGTGCAGGCTCTCGACTTCGCGCAGGACGGTTTTCAGATCCAGCGTGCCGGATTTGCGGAAGTCCTCGAACGCGTCTTTCAGCGTGTCGATGGAGTCGAGGTTCTCGAGCTTCGCCTGCAGGATGTCGATCGGATCAGAGAGCGCGGCGAGCTCGCCCGCTGCCTTCTTGGCCGCCTCCGCGCCCTCGGCGAGAATCTTCTGATGCTCCAGCAGGATCGGGTTGATTTGCGCGAGGACGGCGGCGACGGCTTCCGGGCCTTGCTTCTCCGCTTGCCAGAGCGCATCCGCGATCGCAAGGGCTTCGGCTTCCGTCCTCCCGACCGCGAGATACGCGTCCCTGATCGCCACCACGGACGCCGCCCACTGGAAATTCCCGGTCGCCATCGCTTCCGCACGCTGGGATTCGCTCAGGCCGGCTTCAAGCCCTTTCCTGAACGACGCCGCGGTTTCGCGCCCCTGACGTTCTGCCTTTGACGGCCCGAACGCGCCATCGAACAACTTCGCGATTCCGCTAATCAGCGGTCCGGCTAAGGCCCCGATCCCTGGGAGGATTGAGTTGAACGCGCCCCCGATCGTTGCACCGAATATGCTGGCGATGCTTTTCTGCATCGCTTCACCGCCGAAGATGTTCTTGGTGAGCTGCCCGCCGAAGAGGCCGCTCACGCTTTTGACTACATCCCCGCCACCGGTCAGCGCGGCCATGATGGTTGGGCCGAGTTCCTTGCGGATGACCTCGCCCATTCCGCTGAACTTCCCTGACGCCTTCCCCGCTTCGTCGGCGATCGCGCGGATCGTGTGCTGGCCGATGATGGTCTGCTGAATCAGATCGCGAAGGTCTTCGTTGACCGGGAGGAGGCCCTGCTCGTCGAAACCACGCGCCTCGTTGTTCGCGAGGCGGATCTGCTCGCGCCAGAATCCCAGCGCGGTCGTCATGCCCAGCGTCGCCGCTTGCAAGTCGGTGGCTTTCTCGGCGGACGCCGCCACGTCGTTCCCCCATTCGTGCGCCCACTCTGTCTGCCATCCGGCGATGAGGAGTTGCATCTCCGCCTCAAGCTCACGCACGGCCGCCGCTTGCTCGTCGGTCGCTTTCGTCGCGGCCTTCGTGTTCTCGGTGACGAGGCGCAGCGCGCCCTCACTCAGGCCATACTTCGCGGTGAGTTCATCGGTGGCGACGCCGAGCGTTTTGGCGGCGTTGATCTCTTTGACTTGCTCGGATGTGAGGCCCGCGACCTCCGCTTTCATCTTGGCGAGCTGCTGCGTGTAGGTCTCCGCGGCTGGCGTCGCTTCCTGCCCGAAATGTTTGGCGAGTGCCGCGAGCTGACCCGTGTAATCCTCGGTCGAGGCGTTGAGGCGTTGCTGCGCCTGCTCGATCACCCCTGCGGTGGACTGGAAGATGCCGCCCTCGGCGATGACCTGGCGGAGGGCGTCCCCCCAGAGCACCGTCGTGCCCAAGAGGCTCCGGATATTCGCCGTCGTGTTCTGCTTGAACCTGTCCCAGGCGTCGCCCGCCGCGTCGAGCGCCTGCAGCTGCGCATCGGTTGAGATCTGCGCGCCTTCGGCGAGTTGGTGGTACCCCTCACCGACCGCCGCGGCGATTTCCTTGAAGCTCTTGCCGAACAGCAGCGCGCCGATCCGGTTCCGCTCCTGCTCGTTCTGCATTCGGCCAAGCGCGCCGACGACGATCTCGAATTGATCCTCCGGTTTCAGTTGCCGCAGTTCAGTGAACGAGAGGCCGAGCGCCGCGACGCCCTGCTGCACGCTGCCGCTGCCACCCGCGAGGGTGCGTCCGAGGTTGAACGACGCCAACGTGAACGCCTCGACCGAGGAACTTGTCTGCTCCGCCGCAAACTGCATTCGCTGGACGGCCGCGGTGCTCAGTCCAGTCGAGTTCGCCATATCGAGGGTGGCGCCCGCACTGCGGAAGGCTTCCTCGGTCCAGGACTTCAGCGTGGACACGCCACGCTGCAGCAGATCCGATGCGAGGTTTCCGGCGAACGAGGCCCGGAACGATTGCCCCCAGCCCGTATTCGCGCCGGTGCCTCGCTTCGTCTCATCCGTGATCCCGGCGATCCCTCTCCGCGCTTTATCGAATTCGGATTCGGATAAATTTTTGGCCCGGATGACGATCGAGATCTCGCGATCACCCACGGCGTCGCCCCTGTTGTTGTGCCCGGCGCTGCTGCCGCTCGCGCTGCGCCTCGGCGAGCACGGTGTTCGACACGTCGCGGAGGCAGTCGAGGGCCTGCATCAGGTACGCGTCCTGTTCGCCGAGACTGCCCGGCCCAGGCAGCGCGCTCCGGTGATAGAAGCCGTCCCGCACGTCATGTGTCCATTCAAACCACCGCTGTAGGTCCTCGACCTCGGGGGTGAACAAGAGCACCGGGCACGTCTTGAGCCGAACGCCGTCATCGCTCACCCACACGTCGTGCTCACGCTCGATGCCATCGCAGCTCCGCTCGTAACAGAGGGCGCGCCGTCGGCACTCGTCGCAGGAGGTGCCGGTCTCACTCCAGAGGCTTCCGGTCCCTCGGGTCCGTTGGAGGAAGGCAGAGAATCGGACGGCGAGGGTGAGTCGTTTTTTAGTGCAGGCCGGAACATGTTCTTGTCACGGATCGCTCGCAGCGTCGCCATTAGTACGTCGCGTCGCGCCCCCCACAGGGTGACGAGTTCACTACCCTCGGTGGCGTCGTGTGTCTGGCCCGTCGCGTGATCCGTCACCTCGATCTGGCCAGGCACCACGCGCACATACCGGCTGATCGAATTCCCGAGGAACGTGCGCCGAACGTCCTCCTCCTCGTCGTGTAAGCGTTCGTACTCCCCGCGCTGCGGGGCGGTCATCTCGACGAGGCGCCGGCGTCGGATCTCCGTATCCGGAATGACGAAGTCGCTGCGCTCGACGATCGAGGCCTTGTACGCGCCCAGGAGTGAGTGCAGGCGGTCGTCCTTATAAAGGTCGACGGCCTCACTGAACTCCACGAGCTGCTGCTCGTCGGTGAGCGCGGCCGGCCGCCGCTCCTGCTCCTCGCCGGGCAGGCGCATCGACACCAAGCGATCTGAATGCGCATCGAAGACGTGTCGAAGCCCCGCGATGAAGGCAGCGAAGTCGTCGAGCGTCATCCGCGTAATGAGCAGGTCGATCGCGTAGCCGTCGATCGGGACCGTCGCTGGGTGATACCCCGACGTGACTTTGAGTTTTGGGTTGCCTGACATGCACACACCTTTCTGACTCGCGGCGTGATTGCCGCGATGAACGACCCCGTCAGCAGCAGGTGCGCGCCAGGCTGGGCGGGCCCCGGGAGTCGGCAGGAACCCCGATCCAAAGGCCCGAGTGGCGAGCGAGAGTGCGAGAAACCGCCTACGCCAGTACCAGTGTCAGCTCGTTGTTCTGTCCCTCGGCTGACGCGAGGGCTGTGCCTTCAAACGCCCACGACACCGCTTCGTCGGGGTCGTCCGTCTCCGGCACGTCGAAATCCACCTTCGGGCTCCAGCACGCGATGATGCTGCCTTCGGTGCGTCCGGTCTGCTTCAGGATCGAGACCGGCGTGCCCGCATACGCGACGTCATGCAGGGTCGCCTGGTTCTCGACGAACGCCTCGAAGCTGATCATCACTTCGCGTTTGCCGTTGCGGTACACCTCGGTCGCGACCGCCTGGCCGTACTCCTGATTGCGCACCGCGAGGGTGTTTTTGAGCGAGGCCTCGTAGTGCTTGAACTTGTAGGCGGTGTCGTTCACGAGCAGCTCGCCGACCATGCCGGACGGCACGACGGTGCCGACGGTCGTGAACGTGCCGGGATCCGCCGGCACGCCGGTGGGCGACAACTGGGTCGCGGCCGGACCTGACAGTTCAAAGCGCGGCTCCTCGTTCGCGTCGAAGATCATGTTGAGGTCGTCGGCGCCGACGCCGAGGAGCAGGCGCTTGAAGTTGGCCAGGTAGTGCGCGATCGCCAGCGACAGCGCCAAGTTCGTCGTGCACTTGTAGGTGACGGCGCCCTTCAGCGACTCGCCCGCGGTCGGCGCGGTCGGCAGCGCGGGCGCCCATGTGAGGTCCGCCCCGGCCACGACCGTGAGGACGCGCACATACTTCACGCTGTTCCGTGTGATCAGCACCCCATCGCCCACCGCCAGCGTGCCCGCGCTCGCGACGGTGCCGGTGGTTGTCGTCGGCGTGCCCGAGAACGTGGTCGCCAGCGTCACGTTCGTCTTCGCGCCGAACGCGCACTCGAAGATCTCGTCGGCTTCAGGCAGCGTGTTGAGCGTGCCGGAGGGCCGAATCACCGCATTGAGCGAGCCGAGCGCGGCCGACAGACGCCGATCGAAGCGGGTCGCGAGGCCGGCGGCGGACGTCTTCTCCGGCGACGGCACCCGGTTGAACGGCTGGAACTCCATGCCGAGCTCCACATGGCGGAGCGCGTCGGTCGCCGAGAACGTGACGCCCGTGTCGGCGTATGCGCTTTCCTTCTTGACGTAGACGCGTCCAGTGCGGCCGAGATTCAGTGCCATCGGTTCGTTACTCCACGGAGGCCGCCGGCTCGATCGGGTCGAACCAGGCCTCGTCCATCACATCGCGCACGCGCAGCCCAGGCGCGACGAGCTGGTTCAGATCGACGGTCGCGCCGGGCCCGCACCGGAAGCTCCACCGGTCGCCGCTGGTGCCCGTCGGCCCGGTGGCGGTCGCCTCGACGCGCGATCGCCGCAGGTCCGTCGCCGGCACCCGCTCACGCGTTAGGCTGCCCATACGTCCGCCTGACCAAGATCTCGAGGTCCACAATGGCCCACAGCTCCGAGGCGCCCTGGACTTGCGGCGTGCGTCGCACGATGCGCGTTTCGTAGGCGTGCCCGCCCCGCGTCACATCCACCGCGATCGCTTGCTCGACATCCGCGCAGCCACGGAGAAACGTCCGCAGCAGTGCCGCGTCGTCGGTGGAATCGAAGTCGTGGATCCACCACACCGTGATCGGTAGCACGAGCACGATCCCGTTCGGCCGCTCCCTGTACTCCCAGGCGTCGTCCTTCCATTCCAGGAACAGGAACGGCCGCGGCCCGCCCGCCGGCGCGATGAGCGTCTCGGCGCCCTGATCCGGATTGAGCTTCACGGCCTCCGGTGCCACGTCGTAGTGATAGCCGGTCGCCTGCGCGATCGCTTGGAGCGCCGCCTGTAGGTGTTCGACGATCAGCCATTCATTCGGCTCCGCCACCACTCACCTGCGATCGCTGAAAGTCGAGCTCGTGATCGAAGTTCTTCTCGAACTGCTCTTGCACGCGCGCGAGGCCTTGCGGCCGATACTTCGCGAACACGCGCCCGAGCGAGGGGCCGTAGTGCTCCCGGATCGGCAACCGCTTCGCGCCAGGCTCACGGGTAAAGACGCCCGTGTGTCCACTGCGCATCGTGCGGATGAACGCCTGCGGCAACCGGCCGCGGCCGCCGCGCAGCTTGTAGCTGACGCCGCCGCGGGTGGTCTG
>Ga0137432_1000402_pt1 | contig 24706 bp, 20 predicted proteins | sample EasRivERMZT820_2_FD_102337 | JGI IMG/M metagenome (GOLD analysis project Ga0137432, IMG submission 102337) | Soil microbial communities from meander-bound floodplain in the East River, Colorado, USA - East River MetaG ERMZT820_2 | ecosystem: Environmental > Terrestrial > Soil > Floodplain ... | reverse complement strand
TCTTCTACGTGTGGGGCCGGCGCGTCGAGAAGCGCGCGACCGAGCAAAGCCAACGCCTCGTCCTGGCGGCCAAAGAAGAGCTCATGGCCGTGCGCGAAAACCTCCATAAAAGCCTCGACCAGAAGCTCGCGGGCGTGGACCGGCGCGATTCTGACCTGCACACGCTCGAGCGCCAGCTCGAGGAGCGCTCCCGAGCACTCGGCAAGCGCGAGCAGGAGATCGGCACGCGCCTGGAGCGGGTGGCCGGCCTGAGCGCCCAGGAGGCAAAGCAGGAGCTGATCGGCCGGATCGAGAACGAAGCCCGCGACGAAGCCGCCGCGCTGGTGCGCAGTATCACCGAGCAGGCCAAGAAAAACGCCGACCGGGAAGCGAAGAAGATCGTGGCCATGGCCATTCAGCGGATCGCCGCCGAGCAGACGGCCGAGTCGAGCGTATCGGCCGTGACGCTGCCGTCGGACGAGATGAAGGGCCGCATCATCGGCCGCGAAGGCCGCAACATCCGCGCGTTCGAGGCCGCGACCGGCGTCGACGTCATCATTGACGACACGCCGGACACGGTGGTCGTCTCCTGCTTCGAGCCGGTGCGTCGCGAAATCGGCCGCCTCGCCCTCGAGCGCTTGATTGCCGACGGGCGCATTCACCCCGGCCGGATCGAAGAAATCGTGAAGAAAGCCAAGGACGATGTGGACCGCGGCATCGTCGAAGCGGGCGAGCAGGCGGTATACGACATCGGCATTCGCGGGATGCACGCCGAGCTGGTGAAGCTCGTCGGCCGGATGCGCTACCGGACCTCATACGGCCAGAATATTCTCGAGCACTCCAAGGAAGTCGCGCACCTCGCCGGCATGATGGCGGCCGAGCTGAAGCTCGACGTCCACCTGACCAAGCGCGGCGCGCTGCTGCACGATGTCGGGAAAGTGCTCACGCATGAGCACGACGGCACCCACGTACAGCTCGGTGTCGAAATGGCGACCAAGTACGGCGAGCACCCGGTCGTGATCAACTGCATTGCGGCGCACCACGATGACGTGCCCCACGAATCACCGGTCAGCGTGATCGTGCAGGCGGCCGACGCGATCTCCGGTTCGCGCCCCGGCGCGCGGCGCGAAGCGTTCGAGACCTACGTGAAGCGACTCACGCAGCTCGAGACGCTCGCGTCGGAGTTCAAGGGTGTGGACAAGGTGTTCGCGATTCAGGCGGGACGAGAGGTGCGGGTCGTGGTGACACCGGACGCGGTCGACGATGCGGGAGCGCTGCGGCTCACCGACGAGATCGCGCGCAAAATCGAGCGCGAGCTCCAATACCCGGGACAGATCAAGGTGGTCGTGATTCGGGAGACGCGGGCGGTGGGCGTTGCACGCTGATCCGAAAACAGCGCACGAGACCGGCGCCACGCTGATCGACGGCAATGCGATTGGTGCGGAAATGCGGGCGGAATTGGCCGGCGACATCGCCGCCTTAAAGAAGAAGGGGATTACCCCGGGACTGGCGGTCGTGCTGGTGGGGGACAACCCGGCGTCACAGGTCTACGTCAGAATGAAGGGAAAGGCCTGCGACGATGCGGGATTGTACCACGAGACGATCAACCTGCCCAAGGACACGAGCGAAGCCGACCTCATGGGCCTGCTCGAGCGCCTGAATGCCAATCCCAAGATCCACGGCATTCTGGTGCAGTTGCCGCTCCCCAAGCACATCGATACCAACCGGGCGCTGCACCGCATCGATCCGCGCAAGGACGTCGACGGCTTTCATCCCGAGAACGTGGGAAGAGTCGCGGTGGGCGACCCCCGCGGCTTCCGCCCCGCGACGCCGTACGGCGTGCAGCAGCTCCTGATCCGGGCCGGCGTCGAGACCAAGGGTGCGCACGCGGTGGTGGTCGGGCGCTCCAACATCGTCGGCCGTCCCATGGCGTCGCTGCTGCTCCTGGACGGGCCCGGCGGCAACGCGACGGTGACCGTGTGCCACTCGCGCACGCGCCACATCGAGCAGCACACGCGCCAGGCCGACATTCTCATTGTGGCGATCGGCAAGCCCGAGTTCGTGAGCGGCGACATGGTCAAACCGGGCGCCGTGGTGATCGACGTCGGCGTCAATCGCGTCGACGATCCTTCGCGCAAGCAGGGCTACCGTCTGGTGGGCGATGTGAAATTCAACGAAGCGAGGCAGGTGGCTTCGGCCATCACGCCGGTCCCGGGTGGCGTGGGCCCGATGACCATCACCATGCTGCTCTTCAACACCGTACAGGCTGCCAGGCAGTGGGCCAACCCCTAGACCTGTTCGCTGCCGCCTCCGCGGAAGGCGCGTGGAGTGTCGGCGAAGTGACCAAGCGCGCCCGCGCAGTCATCGAAGCCGGCCTGCCGCCGCTCTGGGTGCGCGGCGAGATCACCGGGTTCAAGGCGTGGCGCAGCGGTCACTGGTATTTCTCCCTGCGCGACAAAACGGCGCAGCTCCGCTGCGTGATGTTCGCGAAGCAGAACTACATGCTTCCCACGCCGGTCGATGGGATGCAGGTGTTCGTGTTCGCGCGCCCCTCCATCTACGAAGAGAAGGGCGATTTCCAGCTCACGGTGATGGAGTTGCTGTCGACCGCCGAAGGCGGGCTGTGGAAGCTCGCGTTCGAGAAGGCGAAGGCGGCGCTGCTCAAGGACGGTTTGCTCGACCCCGCGCGCAAACGCCGGCTGCCCGCATTCCCGCGCCGCATTGCCGTTGTCACCAGTCCCGACGGAGCCGTGCTGCGCGATATCCAGTCGGTGGTCGGCAGGCGGTGGCCGCTCGCCGAGCTGATCGTCGTTCCCGCACAGGTGCAGGGTGCCAAGGCCGAAGCATCGGTGTGCTCGGCGCTGAATCGCATCAGCCGGTTGCCGGTGGACGTGCTGATTGTCGGCCGGGGCGGTGGCTCGGTCGAAGATCTTTGGGCATTCAATAGCGAGCGCGTCGCGCGTGCCGTGGCCGCGATGCCGATGCCGGTGATCTCGGCGATCGGTCACGAGACGGACGTGACGCTCTGTGATCTGGTGGCCGATTTCCGCGCGCCCACGCCGTCGGCGGCTGCCGAGGCCGCGACGCCTGATCGCGCTGAAGTACTCGCGCACTGCGGTGTGCTCGGTCAGCGGCTGGCCCGCGCGCTGCGGATTGCCTCGCGCCACGTGGTCGAACGACTCAATCGGACGGGCGATCGGCTGACTCGCGGTATGGACCATCGCCTGGAGCGGTCCCGCGCCCTGCTCACCGCGCACAGCGCCCGTTTGGACGCGCTCAGCCCGCTGCGCGTACTCGGCCGCGGATATGCGGTGGCAAGGGATGCCGACGGGAACGTTCTAAAGCGCGTTGCGCAGCTGCCCAGCGGCAAGGAGTTTCAGCTGCGGGTCAGCGATGGAGAGGTGAATGGCCGAGTTCAGTAAGCAGCTCGAGCGGCTCGAGGCCATCGTGCGCAAGCTCGAAGCCGAAGACCTCGACCTGGATGAAGCGCTGAGGCTGTTCGAAGAGGGTGTCGAGCGGCTGCGCGTCGCGCGCGAGCAGCTGGTCCAGGCCGAGCTCAAGGTCAAAAAAGTCCTCGAGATTGAAAGCCCTAGCTAGTTATCTCGCCGACGCCCGGGCCCGTGTCGATGCGGTGCTGGCGACGGTGGCCACGGAAGACGAAGTCGTCCGCTACAGCTTGCTGGGCGAAGGGAAGCGGCTGCGGCCGACGCTGGTCTTCGCGGCCCATGAGGCACTCAAAGGCGCATCGGCGGTTGGAGTCGCGGCACTGGCGGCCGCCGTCGAAGTCGTGCACGCCTACTCGCTGGTGCACGACGATCTCCCGTGCATGGACGACGATGACCTGCGGCGCGGGCGGCCGACGGCGCATCGGGCGTTCGACGTTCCGCGCGCGACGCGCGCCGGGTACGAGATGGTCGCGCTGGCCGCGCGCGTGCTCGAGCGCGGGCTGGCGACGCTCCGCCTGGCGGACGGACGCGATCGCGCGATCCGGCTCGAGCTGTTTCGCGCGGCGGGCGCCGGCGGCATGATCGGTGGCCAGGCGCTCGATCTCGAAGCGGAAGCGAAAGCGCTGCCCATCGATGCCCTCACCGAGGTGCACCGCCGCAAAACCGGCGCGCTGATTGCCGCGTCGTGTGTGATCGGCGGGCTCGCGGCGGACAGTGTGGGAAGCCAGATCGAAGGGCTGCGCGCGTACGGCGAGGCGATTGGCCTGGCGTTTCAGATCGCCGACGACGTACTTGATGCCACGGCGACGTCCGATCAGCTCGGCAAGACGGCCGCGAAAGACGCGGCCCATGCCAAAGCGACATTCGTGACGCTGCTGGGTGTGGGAGCCGCGCGGGCCGAGGCCGAGCGGCTGGCCGCCAAGGCCGTAGACCACCTGCGGGATGCCGGGTTAGTTTCTCCCATACTGATCGAGCTGGCTCACTACATCGTGACGAGGCCGAATTGATTCTCGAGTCGATCCGCGATCCCAGAGACGTCCAGGCGCTGGAGCCGGCGCAGCTGCAGCAGCTCGCCGACGAGGTCCGCCAGCGGCTCATCGACGTCGTCTCGCAGACCGGTGGCCACATCGGTGCCGGGCTCGGCGTCGTGGAGCTGACGGTCGCGCTGTGCGCCGCCTTCGATTCGCCGATCGACAAGATCGTCTGGGATGTCGGCCATCAGGGATATCCGTGGAAGATTCTCACCGGCCGCAACGACCGGCTCCACACGCTCCGGCAGCAGGGCGGCCTCTCCGGCTTCCTGCGTCGATCTGAGAGTGTGCATGACCAATTCGGAGCTGGCCATGCCGGTACGGCGTTATCTGCGGCTTACGGGATGGCGACCGCGCGCGACTTGAAGCGTGAGGAGTTCGAGGTGGTGGCGGTGGTGGGCGACGGCGCGATGACCTGCGGCCTGCCGTACGAGGCGCTGAACAATGCGGGCGACTCGGGCCGGAACATCATCGTCGTCCTGAACGACAACGGGATGTCGATCGCGCCCAACGTGGGCGCGCTCAACAAATACCTCGGCTCGATCGTGGCCGCGCCGATCACCGTGCGGATCCGCGAGAAGGTCAAGCACATGATCGAGCGCACCTCCCACATCGTGGGCGGCAAGAAGCTCGTCGATTTCGCCAAGAATGTCGAAGAGAGCATCAAGAATCTGTGGTCGCCCGGTATGCTGTTCGAGGAGCTGGGCTTCCGGTATTTCGGACCGATCGACGGCCACAACATCGCACAGATGCTGCACACGTTTGAGATCGTGAAAACGCTCGACGGCCCGCGGGTCGTGCACGTCATCACGGAGAAGGGAAAAGGCTTCCCGCTTCCCGAGCCTGATCTCGAGAAGTATCACGCGCGCGCGCCCTACGATCCCGTCACCGGCAAGCTCAGGCCCGTCAATCCTGGTCCGCCGCTGTGGACCAAGGTGTTCGGCGATGCGGTGACCCAGCTCGCCGCAGAGGACGAGGGTCTAGTCACGATTACCGCGGCGATGCCGTCCGGGACCGGGACCAACATCTTCCAGAAGAAGTGGCCCGAGCGCTTCTTCGACGTGGGAATTGCCGAAGGTCACGCGACCACGTTTGCGGCTGGTCTCGCGACGCAGGGCGTGCGGCCGGTCGTGGCGATCTACTCGACATTCCTGCAGCGCGCGTACGATTCGATCATCCACGACGTCGCGATTCAGAAACTGCCCGTGATTTTCGCGATGGACCGTGCCGGCATGGTCGGTGAGGACGGCCAGACGCACATGGGCTTGTACGACATCGCGTACATGCTCGCGGTGCCGCACATGACCGTGACCGCGCCCAAGGACGGCGCCGAGCTGATCGGGCTGCTCCGCACGGCACTGGCGCACAAGGACGGGCCGTTCTCGATCCGCTACCCGCGCGACAAGGCGCCCGGTGAGCCGCCCCCCGCGGCTGAAGTGCCGCCGATCCCGTACGGCACGTGGGAGTTGCTGCGCAAGGGGAAGGACTGCGCCATCGTCGCGGTCGGGGTGATGGTGCAACCGGCGCTCGCCGCGGCTGACCTGCTCGCGAGCGACGGGCTCGATGTGACGGTCGTGAACGCGCGCTTCCTCAAGCCGATGGACCGGGAGATGCTCGAGGCGTTGGCGCGCGATCACCGCCTGCTCGTCACCGTCGAGGACGGGACCGTGGTCAACGGCTTCGGGGCGGCGCTCGCGGCGCTCGTTCAGACCGCCGCGCCCGACGTGCGGATCGTGGCGCTCGGCGTGCCCGACCGCACCTATGAGCACGCGCCCCGCGCGCAGCAGCTCGCGGACGTAGGGCTCACGGGGGACGGGATCGCCAAGCGGATTCGCGCGCTCGCCGCGGAAGAGCTGCTCACATCCCGATGAACGTCGGGGTCGTCGGGAACCCCAACTATCCGGATCTCGGCGCTTTTCTCGCGACGCTCCAGCAGAAGGCGGCGAGCGTCGGGATCAATCTCTTTACCGAAGAACGCATCCAGTCGCTCTGGCCCCCCCCCGTGGGCAATGGTGGTCCGCCCGCACTGGATCAGGCGCCGGGTCCACTCGACTGCCTGATCACGCTCGGCGGTGACGGCACGCTGCTGCGCGGCGCGCGGCTGCTGAACGGCGCGAATACGCCGATTCTCGGGCTCAATTTGGGTCGCGTCGGATTCCTCACCACGGCGGGGCCTGATTCGCTCGACTGGGCGCTCGACGCCATCGTGCGCGGCGCCTACACGACCGAGCCACGGCTCGCGCTGCAGTCATCAATTACCGGCAAAGGCGCCAAGGGCGGCAGGGTTGAGCCTTTGGTGCTCAACGACATCGTGGTGCACAAGGGCGGGGTGGCGCGCGTCGTGCGCCTCAAGGTCTCGGTCGATGGCGATGAAGTCGCACAGTACTCGGCCGACGGGATCATCGTCAGCACGCCGACCGGCTCGACCGCCTACTCGATGTCGGCGGGCGGCCCCATCGTGGTGCCGACCGTCGATGCGATCGTGGTCACCGCGATCTGCCCCCACACGCTCGCCGTGCGTCCCCTCGTCCTCGCGGCGACGGCGGTCGTCACGGTTCAGCCGATCCCGCCCTGGAGTGACGAAGTGCTCGTGTCGTTCGACGGCCAGGTCGGGACGCCGATCCATGCGGGCGAGCGGCTCGAGGTGCGCCGCGCCGACCGGCCGATTCTGCTGATTCGGCTGGGCCCGGAGAGCTTCTTCAAGCGACTGCGGAAGAAGCTGCATTGGGGAGACTTGAGCGATCGGACGCGCAAGTAGTGTTGACTGAACTGCGCGTCCGCGACCTCGCTGTAATCGCTGACGTAACTCTACCCTTCCAACCCGGCCTCAACGTGCTCACCGGCGAAACCGGTGCGGGGAAGTCGATGGTCGTGGACGCCCTCGCGCTGCTGCTGGGCGAGCGCGCGTCGGCCGACGTCGTGCGCCCCGGCGCCGAGAAGACAGTCGTCGAGGGTGCGTTCGAGTTTGCTTCGGCGGTGCACCGCCATCTGTTGCCACCCTTCGCCGCCCTGGGGATCGAACTGGAAGACGGTCGACTCGTCCTGAAGCGCGAGGTGCTGCGCGAAGGGAAGTCGCGCGCCTGGGTGAACGGCTCTCCCACCACCATCGGCGTGCTCGCGGAAATCGGCGCACTGCTCGTGGATCTGCACGGCCAACACGAAACGCAGTCCTTACTGCGACCGGACGCGCAGCGCGACATGCTGGACGCATACGCGGATGCGGATGTCGAGCGGGTCGCCGTACGCGATGCGCACGTGCGCCTCAAGGAGCTGAGCCAGCGTGAGACCGAGCTGACCGAGCGTCAGGAGGACGTGCGCAAGAAAGCGGATTACCTCCGCCACGTGCTCCAGGAGATCGAGCGCGCCAAGCCCAAGGTGGGAGAAGATGATTCGCTCGAGATCGAGGCCAAGCGTCTCGCGCATGCCGAGGAGTTGGGCCGGCTCGCGGGCGAGCTCGAGTCGGTCCTGGACGCGACCGGGCTGAGCAAGGCGCATAAGATCCTAGCCAGTCTGACGAAGCTCGATCCGTCCACCGCGCGCTGGCAGGAGCTGCTCGATGCGGCAGCCACGAATGTGTCGGAGCTGGCGCAGGCGGCGCGCGAGTACGCGAGCGAGATCGAGGCCGATCCCGAGCGGCTCACGACCGTGGAGCAGCGGCGCGATCTCCTGTTCCGGCTCCAGCAGAAGCACGGCCCCACGATCGCCGACGTGCTCGCTGCCCGTGACAGCGCCGCGCGCGAGCTCGAGCTGCTCGACACCGCTGACCTCGACCTGCGCAACATCGGCGCCGAGCGGGCGAAAGCGTCCGAAGAGTTCGCCCACGCGTGTGCTGCGCTCACCGCGAAGCGAGCCACAGGCACCAAGAAACTGGCTCGCGCCATCAACAAGATCCTGCCCGCGCTCGGGATGCCGGGAGGCCGCTTTGGAGCGAACATCTCCCCTCTCCCTTCTCCCACCGGGTCCGGCGCGGAAACCGTCGTCTTCGAGATCGAGCTGAACCCCGGGTTGGGGCAGCGTCCCCTCGCCCGCGTGGCGTCCGGCGGCGAGCTCTCACGGTTGATGCTGGCGCTCAAGGTCGTGCTGGCCTCCCACGATGTCGTGCCAACGCTCGTCTTCGACGAGGTGGATCAGGGCATCGGGGGCGAGGTCGGCGGGCGCATCGGAGAAGCCTTAAAGGACGTCTCCAGCGAGGGCCGCCAGGCGCTCGTCATCACGCATCTGCCGCAGATCGCGGTCTACGCCGACCAGCACCTGGTGGTGGCCAAAGGGCAGAAAGGCGGCGTGGCGACGAGCGATGTGGAGGTGGTCGGGGGGGAGGCGAGGGTGAAAGAGGTCGCGCGGATGCTGGGCGATGCCGACATGGCGACCGCGCGGCGCCATGCCGTCGAGCTGCTCAGAACGGCCAGCGAGAAGTCCGCATCACCACCCGAAAGACTGTCGACACCGGCACCCACCCGCCCGCGCCGGTGACGGTCTGCTCGATCGACACGCTTCCCTCGAGACCTGGAGCCACGTAGGTCATCGCGGCGCCGAGCCGCGTCCAGCGCCACGCCGTCCCGGCGTCGAGCACCGAGGCTGAGACCGGCGCGCCCAGATTGGTGGCGACGTCGATCGAGTCCTGCGCGGAGCGGTAGGTGTAGCGATCGCGCTGCTGCGTGTAGTAGCCCACCGTGAACCCCACGCCAAAGTTCCTCGAAAACCGGTACATCGGCGCGACGTCGAACGCGGCGTAATCACCCGGATCCCAGTTGAGCCGCGCGAGCGCCGCATGCGGGAGCAGCAGCGAGTCTTGTGGTCCGACGCGGCGTTCGCGTTCGCCGGCGCGTTGCCGGACCAGCCGCACGGAGCCGTTCAGCCACAGCCGATTGAACAGCGTCAGCTCTTCTGCGATCCGAAGCTCGAGGTCGGTCTGATGATCACCGGTGGAAATGTCGAACAGCGTGTTCGGTGAATCCTGGTGCCCCGTCGGCAGGCGCACGATCAGCGCCCCGCTCAGCGCGAAGCTGGGTGACTCGATCATGCGGTACTTCGCTTCCAGCTCGAAGTCACCCGCGAAGTAGTTCAGGTGCCGGGGCGTGCTCCCGATCGGCGCGAAGGCGTAGCTCGGGTCGTCGAGCAAGGAGTCGAGCGCGCTCTTCCCTGCTGAATCGAGCGGGGCAGTGCCCGTCGAGTCCATCGCGTAGCTCTGCCGCGAGTGGACGCGCACCAGCGGGAAGCGCGCGCCGATGGAAATGCGATTCGTGATTCCAAAGTCGAGTCCCAGGGGAGTGATGCGCTGCTCGTTGTGCACGAACACGGTCGTCGGCAGTGACGCGCCGATGCGCTGCTCGCCGCTGGCCGTGAACTCGCGCTGCCACGTGGTGATCACCGGCTCGAACGAGACGCGCAGCGTGCCCGCGCGCGGTGTATCGGTGCGTGGGACGGCTTGCGCCCAGCCAACCCTGGGCGACAGCCCCAGGACCAGCACAGCGCAAACAGCGAGGAACCGAGGACCTGCGAAGAAGGGCGGCCTTTGCCGCCCTTCGCCGCCCTGCGCCGCCGTTTCTATTGCCGCCCTGTTTCTCAGGGAATCGGCGGGATCGCTGTCCCGTAATCCGAGTTGATCAACACCCGCAATGTGTCCGCAATGCGGCGGTGTGTGGAAGCGCTGGGGTGCACGCCGTCCCTCGAGAACGCACGCCCAAACGGACGTGTTGCAGCAGCGGAGTCCCCAGGCACCGGCGGCCCACCAGGAACTTTGGTCGGCAGAATCGGGAACGGCCGTACCTGCGCGGTGTCGGCGGCGAGGGCCGCGAACTTGGCGTTCGGATCGAGGTACGTCCAGCCCCTCGCGCTCGCAACAGCGGTGATCTTCGCATTGTATGCCGTGACCGCCCCAACAAGCGCGCGGAGCTCGGACGGAACCACGATCGGCGCGATTGTATCCGCGCAACTCAACGTGCGAGGAGCACCGGCGGCAGCTGCTTGTAAGAGAGGAATGCCGTAAACGAATGGCACCAGGGTCGTATCCCCACGCGCGCCTGGAATGCCGGTTACTGACGGGGCGCAGTTGTTGTCTACTGTAAACAAAAGCGGAAACGCTGCGCCTGGGACGAGGCCGTTCTTGATCGCCCAGTACGTCGAGCCGCGAGAGAAATATGGGATCAGCGTGACGTTGGCGACGCCCAGGAGCACCACTCCCGACGGGCTAACGGTGGCAATCGAGTCGGCGAGCGAGTCATAGCGTGCTTCGAACGTCGCGACCGGCGTGATCCGGAGCGTATCTCCCGCACTGTCCGCCCGCGTCGCCGCCCCCAGTACGTCGTTGTTGCCGATCCACACGGTCAGGAACGTTGGCTGCGCCCGACGCATCGCCTGCACCTGGGTGAGGCCGCCCAGAATAAACTGCGTCAGGGGATTTGGACTCGTTCCTGGACCGAGGTTCGCGTACGCGTCCCTGACCTTGGCTCCGGGAACCGCCACATTGCTGACGTATGGCGGCGGAGTCGCAGGAATCGCTCGCAGGTAGCACAGATCATCGCGAAAGGTGTTGTTGTACCTATGAGGTTTGCCGCGCGTCGGCGAGGTGCTCACCGTATCGATGACAAAGACGCTGTCGATCGGATTTGGGCAGCCAAATTTCTGCATCGACGGTACGAACACCGGGGAGTGCATCGCCTTGGCGAGCAGCACCGCATACGACTGCTGCTGCGTGCTGTCGAGAATCCCGGCCGACTGGAAGCCCGCCGTGATCGAGTTCCCCATCGACACGTAGCGATCGAACAGCGGATCGACCGGGATGAAGGAGAACGGCCGGTTCAGCTCGTCGTTCTGGCAGGCCGCGGCCGCCAGCAGAAACCCGAGGGCGGCGGCTGAAAAACGGTTCGGACGAATCATGAGTCTCGTAGCCCTCAGAAGGTGTAAGCCAGCCCGACCCCGAACAGATTGGCCGAGAACTGGTACAGGCCGGTATTACCATGGGCCGTGTTCACCGTGCCGCGGCGGTCGTTCTGCTTGATGAACTGATAGGCCAGGTCCACGTGCAGCTTCCGTGACATCTCGATCCCGGCGCCGATCGTAAACTCGTTGCGCGGGCCCTCGGGCAACAGCGGCGTCACGAAATTCGCGGGTGACGCCCCACCGTGATACAGGTACCCCCCCCGCAACTGGACCTTGGGCGAGTACTGGTACTCCGTGCCGAACCGGAATCCATGGGTGTCCGTGTTGCTGGGATGCAGCGCCAGGTCCGGCGTTGCCGGGTTCTCGAAGTCGATGTCGACGTCGCTGAACCAACCCCACACGACGTACTGCCAATCGGCCATGAAACTCCAGGTGTCGGTGATCTTGTAGGCAAAACCGAGCGTGCCCTGCGGCGGCATCACGATCGTCGTGGAGACAGGGCCGTCCTCCAACGCGCCGCCCGCGCCGAATTGGGGGCCCAGCACGGCGTCGACCGGCGTCCCGGCCGGGAGCGGGCCGATCGCCACGGGCAGAACCAGGTTCGTGGCCACCGGCTCGAACACCGCGTCACCGTCGTAGTTGATGTGTTTGCGCGTCAGCCAGTGTCCGCCGATGCTCAGATTGTCATTGACCTTGATGATCGCGCCGAAATTGACCGCGTACCCCGTGCCGCTCGCCTCGAGCGCCGCATCGGCGAAGTCGGTCAGGGTGGGCACGCCCACCATGCCGAACGTCGTACCGGCCGGCAGCCCCGCCGGCACTGCCAGCGCGGCCGGAATCGGGCGCGGCGAGAGGTCCTGACGCTGATGGAGCTCGAGGTGGCTGGTGATGTACGCGAACCCGATGCCGATCTTTAGCGTGGGGCTGACCTGATAGCCCAGCGTCGGCTGGATATAGATGGCGCGAAGGTCGGTGTTGTACGCCATGAACCGCCCCTCGAACTCCTCGAGCGGCCACTTGGTCTCGAGCCCGTACGGCGCGTACGCCCCAAGCCCGAGGGTCAGTTTCTCGTTGGCCTGGTACGTGAAGTACGCGTTGGGAACGGGGATGACGGGGTTGTCGAGGTCGGTGCGGTGGTTCAGGAAGTCGTCGGTGAACCCGCCTTTGGCGGCGATTGCCGTGACGCCGGCACTGAAGCGGGTGCCCGGGAGACCGGCGAGGCCGGCGGGGTTGAAGAAGATGGCCGAACCATCGGCGCAGGGACGGGCCGCCGTGACCCCGGCGCGGCCCATCGCGCAGGAGTTGTGCTCGTAGACGCCGAATCCCTGTGCTCCCAGCGTGCGGGGGGAGGCGGCGACAAGCGAGGAGGCTCCGGCGAGCAGCAACAGCGCAAACCGCCGCATACGTGTGATCTCCAGACCCGAATTGAGTAGATGGTGAATCCGGCCGCGATACGGTAGCATTGCGTGGAATCATTGTCAAACCCATGCCACGACCAGCGATAGACCTGTTTCACGAAATATTTGGGACAACACCCAGGTCGGCAGCGTCCGCCCCGGGTCGCGTCAACCTGATCGGCGAACACACCGACTACAACGGCGGTCCCGTACTGCCGATCGCGATCGCGCAACGCACGACCGCCGTCGTCGGCCCCGGTGCCGATGGTGAGGAAGGTGTACTCGAAGCGGTTTCGACGCGCGACCGGCAAGTCGTCCGCGTGAACTGGCAGGAAGCGTTGCCGGGCGGCTGGGCGGCGTACGTTGCGGGCGTGCTGCGTGAGCTGTGGGCGCTCGAAGTGATGCCGCCCAACGGCTCCGCGCGCGTCGCGGTGGCATCGACCGTGCCGATCGGCGCCGGCCTGTCGTCGTCAGCCGCGCTCACCGTCTCTGTTGCGCGTGCGTTGGCGCCGAACCTCACGCTGCGCCAAATCGCGGGCGTCGCGTTTCGCGCCGAGCACGACCATGTCGGCGTGCGCTGTGGCGTGATGGACCAGACGATCGCAGCGCTGGCGAAACGCGATCATGCGTTGCTGCTGGAGAGCGCCTCGCTCGAGATCAAACAGATTCCCTTCAACGCTCGGCTCGTGCTGGTCGATACCGGTGTGCGGCACGACCTCGCCGCGAGCAGCTTCAACACGCGGCGCGCCGAGTGCGAGGAGGCGGTGAAGCGGCTCAAGATCGAGCTGCCGGAGCTGGCCTGGCTTGCCAGCTGGCCGACCGAGTGGTTGCCGCGGCTCAAGCGGGCGCTCAAGGAGCCGCTGCGCGCGCGCGCGGTGCACGTGGTGAGTGAGACCGCGCGCACCCGCTTCGGCGCCCAGCTGCTCGAGCAGGGAAGGCTGAAGCAATTCGGCAAGCTGTTGTACGAATCGCACGAGTCCTGTCGCCGGCTGTACGATTGCAGTGCGCCGGAGCTCGACACGGTCGTGGGCGCGGCCAAACGCGCGGGCGCGCTTGGGGCCCGGCTCACGGGGGCAGGGTGGGGTGGCGCGGCGATCGTGCTCTTGAATAAGAGCGACAAGAAGACGATTCCTGCGATTCAGCGGTCGTTCGAGCGCGCGTACGGCCGCACGCCGCCAATCAGTGAAGTGGCTGCGTCATCAGGAGCGCACACGGAACGCCTATAGTTGATCATTGGACATTGATCATTGATCATTCCGCAGGCCCCGCTCGGGTGGCGAAACTGGTAAACGCAAGGGACTTAAAATCCCTCGGGGGCGACCCCTTGCAGGTTCGATTCCTGCCCCGAGCATCGTGGACGATGCGCCGCGCACGGTCCAGATTCCGTCAGAATCGTCTACGACGCGCGCGGCGCGACGCTGACCGGCGCCCGCGCGCCGCTCGGCGCGAGTGACATCCGCCTGCACGTTCTGCCTCCCAACACGCGGTTCAACCCGGCGACTCGCCGCGGTTTCTTTCCGAAATAGCTCCCTTGCCGTCTGCGGCCGGTTGTGGCAACGTGGGAAGACGCGCTCCCATTTTCCATGGAGGTCGGCTATGAACAAGCTCTCTCGTTGGATGTATCTCCCCCTCATACTCGCGGCGCTGGCGCCTCCGCCGTCTGCCGTGGCGCAAGGCGGAGGGACCGCGAGCGTCACCGGCCGCGTCGTAGACTCGGCGACGTCGCAGCCGGTTGCCGGGGCTCGTGTCTCGCTCGTCGGATCGTCGCAGGGAACGGCGACCGATCGCGACGGCCGCTACCTGCTGGCCAATCTCGCGGCGGGGCCGCACACCGTGCGCGTGCAACGCATCGGCTTCGCCCTCGCCGACGCGAACGTCACACTGGTCGACGGCGGCACAGTGACGCAGGACTTCGTACTCTCGCCGGCCGCTACCCTCCTCTCAGAAGTGGTGGTGACGGGGTACGGGACCAGCACGCGTGAAGAGATCAGTGGCGCCGTCGCGTCGGTACGCGGCGCGGATCTGCAGAATACGCCGCTCGCCGGCGTCGATGCGGCGATCCAGGGGCGTGCGGCGGGTGTGCAGGTGGTCCAAAACGCCGGCAACCCGGGCGCCGGCATCACCGTGCGTATTCGCGGCTCGGGATCGATCTCGGCCTCCAATCAGCCGCTGTATGTGATCGACGGTGTTCCCTTGATCCGCGACGACTTCTCGCAGCTCGACGTGGGTGGGCAGGACATCACCGGGGTCACCGGCCTCAATCCAGATGAAATCGAGAACATCGACATCCTGAAGGATGCGGCCTCCGCCGCGATCTACGGGTCCCGCGCATCGAACGGCGTCGTCATGATCACGACGAAGCGCGGTCGCTCCCAGCCCGCGCACGTCAGCCTCAACATGTATTACGGCGCGCAAAGCGTGCCGACCGGCAATCGCTGGGACCTGCTCAGCGGCAGCGAGTACGTCGAGTACATGAATGAAGCGGCGGAGAACGACGGGTACGGTCCGCAGTACTTCGGCGATCCGACCGATCCGACTCTGCCCAACACGGACTGGCAGGACGTCATGTTCCGGACTGCGCCGGTCACCAATATCAATGCGAGCGTCCAGGGCGGCAGCGATCGCGTGCAATACTTTGTTTCCGGGTCGCAGTTCAAGCAGGAAGGCGTCGTGTTCGGCTCAGGGTACGATCGCCAGGCGGCGCGCGTCAACGTCGACGTGAACGCGTCGGCGCGGCTGCGGCTTCGCACCTCGTTGAGCCTGAGCCGCGAGTCCCACAAGCGCGTCGAGAACGACGACACGATCAACGGCGTCGTCACGAACGCGATCGCCGGCACGCCGAACGTTCCCGTGCGGAATCTCGACGGCTCCTTCACCAGTATCGCCGACGGGCTCGCGTACTCGAATCCCCTCGCCATCGCGACGTACGACCAGGCGGAGTCGCGCGGCTACCGGGCGTTCGGCAATGTCGAAGCGGCGTACCAGGCGAGCAGCGTGCTGACGCTCAATGGGCGCGTCGGCATGGACGTGCTGAACCTGCGCGACCTGCGCTGGCTCTCTCCACTGGTGACCGGCACGTACTCGGCCGACGTGTTCGGTGAGTCGATCATCGGCAACACGACCGCGAACCGCTACGTCATCGAGGGCTTTGCGGATGTGAAGCCCCGCGTGGGGGACGCGTTGAAGCTCGGTCTCACCGGCGGGGCCAGCGTCGAGTGGAACGGCAGCGAGCTGGATTACCTCGATGGGATCGGGTTCTCAACCGACCAATTCCAGTATCCCGGCAACGCCGCCACGGTGACCGTGTACGACGGCGGCTGGACGGGACACAACCTCGTGTCCTTCTTCACCCGCGCCAACGCCACGTTAAAGGACAAGTATCTGCTCACCGCGAGCCTGCGGGCTGACGGGTCGTCGCGCTTCAGTGAGAGCAACCGCTACGGGGTGTTCCCCGCGCTGTCGCTGGGCTGGCAGCTCTCGCGTGAACCCTTCATGCAGGGGCTGTCGCGCCACGGTGATCTGAAGCTGCGCGCCAGCTACGGCGTAACCGGCAATCATGACATCGCGGACAACTTTGCACCGCTCGCCCGCTTCTCGAAGGCGAACTATGGCGGCGACCCCGGCCTGGGGCAGATCAGCTTCGGAAATCCCGATCTGCGCTGGGAGCAGACGCACGAGATGAACCTGGGCGTCGACATGCTGCTGCTGGACCAGCGGCTCACCATCGTGGGTGATTGGTACCGCAAAGAGACCCAGGATCTGTTGCTCAACCGTCCGATCAGCGCCACGAGCGGCCAGACGACGGTGCTGCAGAACATCGGCAGCATGGAGAACAAGGGCTTCGAGCTGCAGCTCGGCGCGCTGATTCTCAAGCCCAGCGGCAACGGGCTGCGCTGGAACGCGGACTTCAACATCGCGTGGAACCGCAACAAGGTGCTGTCGCTGTATCAGAATCAGCCGATCCCGGTCGGTGGCTACGATGCCGGCCGCATCGAGGTCGGTCATCCGATGGGTGCGTTCTATACGCTGCACTTCACCGGCGTCGATCCGGCCACGGGCGACGCGGTGTTCGAGGACGTCAACAACGACGGCAACATCAACGACGACGACCGCGTCTACGTGGGAAGCCCGCACCCCGACTACTGGGGTGGCCTCACCAACACGCTGACCTGGGGACGGTTCGAGCTGCGGGGATTCCTTCAGTTCGTGCAGGGCCAGGAGATCTTCAACGCGATCAGTGTGTTCGCGCTTGATGGCGGCTATTACTACGACAACAAGTTCAGCCGGGCGATGCGCCGCTGGCGGCAGCCCGGTGACCTCACCGACGAGCCGCGCGCGAGCTTCGACGGCACGTCCGGCGCGGACCTGATCTCCAGTCGCTATTTCGAGGACGGCTCGTACGTGCGTCTGCAGGACGTCACGCTGCGGTACAATCTGCCGGCGTCCATCGCCAACGTTGTGAAAATGCAGAATGCGAGCCTGTACTTCTCCGGCCGCAATCTGCACACCTGGACGAAGTACACCGGTTATTCGCCGGACGTGAACAGCGCCGGATCGAGCACCAATACGGAGCTGTCCACGGAATTCTACGCGTATCCATCGGCCCGGTCGTACATGATCGGCCTGTCGGGGGCATTCTGATGCGCGCCGCGAATCGGTGGTATACGGTGCAGTCGCTGCTGACACTGGTGCTGGCGGCGGGCTGCAGTGGTGTGCTCGACGTCCATCCGGTCAACGACGTCGATGAGAGTCAGGCCATTACGACGCCATTCGGCGCTCGCGCGGCGGTGGCAGGCCTCTACGACGGCTTGCAGGATGACTCCTATTACGGCGGCGAACTGTTCTTCTTCGGCGATTTGTCCAGCGACGACGTGGAACACACCGGTACCTTCACAACGTACCGGCAGATCGATCGGAACGACCTCACCGCCGATAATGGGTCGATCGAAGCGTTCTGGGACGCATTGTACACGACCATTGGCCGCACCAACATCGTGATCCAGAAGGTTCCGGGCGTCGTGGGATTGGATCCGGCCGAGCGTGATGTCATGCTGGGCGAGGCCCACTTCATCCGAGCCTTGACCTATCACAACCTCGTGAAGTTCTGGGGCGACACCGCTGCCGGAGGTATGGGCGTCCCAATCGTGCTGATTCCACCGGTCGACATTCCCTCGACCGGTCTGGTAACGCGCCAGACGACGGGAGAGGTCTACGCGCAGATTCTGGCCGACTTGACCGCTGCCGAGACGCTCCTCGCGGGATCATCGAGTGACGCGCATCACGCAAACCTCAACGCGGTGCACGCGCTGCGCGCCCGCGTCTTTCTGTATCAAAAGAATTGGGCAGGCGCAGAGACGGAGGCACGGGCTGTCGCCGCCGCAGGGTTTTCGTTGGACGGCCTCTACGGTCATCTCTTTACGGCCGACGGCGCCGATACGCCGGAAGACATTTTCCGGCTCAAGTTCGATGCGGTCGACTTCTGCTGGGAAGGCTATTACTACCTGTCCGACCTCGCGCAGGGGCGCCAGGAGATTTCCCCTGCGCCGGACCTGGCCCTGGCCTACGATTCGTCGTACGACGGGTCAACGCCGACAACGTACAACCCCACGGACCTGCGCGGTCAGTGGAACATCACCTTCGCGGACACGACGGACGCGGTGACGATGTACGGAGCGAAGTGGCGGACCGGGATCGGCGGCGAGGACATTCACGTATTTCGCTTCGCGGAGATCCTGCTGATTCTCGCTGAGGCCCAGGCACGGCAGAACAACCTCACCGGCGCCGACTCGACGCTCACCCTGATTCGCACGCGCGCCGGTCTCCCGGCCGCGGGGCTGGGCTCGATGTCGCAGGCCAATGCGATCGACGCGATCCTGCACGAGCGCCGGTTGGAGCTCGCGATGGAGGGCGACCGTTGGCCCGATTTGGTGCGGACGGGTCGCGTCCAGACCTTCTTGCCGACGGTCGCGCCGTTCCAAACACTGTATCCAATTCCACTCAACGAGCTGGATGTGGCCCCCGGGCTGGTGCAAAACCCGGGCTACTAAAGGCGTTTCTAGGGTTGGTGAAGGTCGGTGGAGGTGCTGGATGCACGGCACCTCCACCGATTTTTTAGCTACCTGAGGACGCAAACTCTTGCATGACGGACCCGGAATCCCCACCTTGTGGCCCGTCCACACTGAAGTCCGGATAGGCTGGGGTTGCGCCCCCTGCGCCAGGCCGGCGGGTGCTCTATGCGGTTCCGGCACACCATGTTGCTACTTGGCACCGGCATTGTACTGGTGTCTTGTGGATTTGCCGATCTTTTCCATTCCGGAAAGATCGGCGATGTCGCCATTGCATACTCCGGTCCCACCGTCGTCTCCGTTGGCGACACGGTCCCGATCTCCGTCACCGTGACGGCCGGCGGGACGCCGCTCACCGATGCGCTGCTTTGGATCACCTCGTCCGATACGAGCATCCTCGCCCTCTCGGCCCACAGCGACACGCTCTTTGCCAGGAGTAAGGGACTCGACACGCTGACCATCCGCGTGGTCACGTCGATCTTCACCGACTCGTTCCCGACGCTCTTGCAGCAGGTCCGGGTCCAACCGTGAAGTGCTTCCAGTGCGGCTCGATGGTGCCCGAAGGGACCCGCTTCTGCGGTCACTGCGGGTTGAAGATCATGGATCCCGATGCGGGGACGATGGTGCTCGAGATCGAGGAAGCCGACGCGCTGCTCGCGCGCGTCCGCCGCGTCTTCGCGGGGGAGTATGACGTCGAGCGTGAGCTGGCTCGTGGCGGCATGGCGATCGTATATCGGGCGACCGAGACCGCCCTGCAGCGGCCCATCGCGCTGAAGGTCCTGCGCCCCGACATCGGGCTGAGCGTGGCCGCGGCGGAGCGGTTCAAGCGGGAAGCACAGACCGTCGCGTCTCTCGACCACCCGAACATCATCCCGGTGTACAGGATCGGCCAGGTTGGAGGGATCTTTCACATCGCGATGAAGTTCGTTGAGGGTCGATCGCTCGATATCATTCTGGAAACCCAAGGCGCGCTGCCCGTGCCCGTGACCCTGACGGTGTTGCGGGAGGCGGCGCGCGGCCTCGCCTTCGCGAACGCACGTGGCATCGTCCATCGCGACGTGAAGGGCGGCAACATTCTGATCGATACCGACGGCCGCGTCGTGGTCTCCGATTTTGGTGTGGCTTTACGAGCCAGCGACGTCACATTGACGGCGGCGGGCACGTTGATCGGCACACCGGCGTACATGAGTCCCGAGCAGTGCTCGGGCCGTCGCGCCGGGCCCCAGAGCGACCAATACTCTCTTGCCGTCGTCGGCTTTCAGATGCTCGCCGGCTCGACGCCCTTCCACTCGGAGACGTTGGCGGGAATCATCCAGCATCACTTCTTCACGCCACCGCCCGATCTGCGCCTGGCGCGCCAAGACATCCCGGTGGCACTCGTCGAGATCATCACCCGCGCCCTCCACAAAGATGCGGATAAGCGCTTCGGATCGACCGGCGAGATGCTGGCAGCGCTCGAAGCGATTCCGTTCTCCGATGAAGATCGGCGCGCCAGCCAACGTGCGCTCCGCGACCTCGCGCGCGGGCGTGAGACGCCGCGCATCACCACCGGCTCCCTGCCTGCGTTGCCCGATATGCCCACGCTGGCGATCCCGCCCGCGTATGCGCCAAAGCCCTCGACCCGCAGAATCGCGAGTTATGCCGCCGGGGTAACGCTCGTGCTCGCAACGGCAGGCTGGCTGGTCAGCCGCAGCATGGGGGAGCCGTCGGCCGCCGTGTCGGCGGAGCCGTTGCGCGATTCCGCAGTCCTCGCGCCGCCCGTCGCGGTCCCGATGTCGCGGCCGGTCACGGTCGCGACGGGCAAACTCCGCATCCTCACCAACCCCCCGAGTGCCGAGATTCTCGTTGATGGACGGCGCGTGGGTGTGGGAGGTGTCGTGGACTTCCGCGTCCCGAGCGGCGCGCGCCGCGTCCGCGTGCAGGCGGCCGGCTACGTGCCCTGGGACACGACGATCACGGTGCGGACCGGCGTGACGCACACGCTCGGTCGCGTGATCCTCCGAGTCCCCGGCGAATGAGACGCCTGGTGGTGGCCGCCCTGTTGCTGGCGGCGCTGCCCGGGCGCGCCCACGGCCAGGACAGCACGGCGCTCGTGTTACAGCAAGCCCGTGACCTCTATGAGCGCGTCGAGCTGGAGCGCGCGCTGCCGCTCTATCGCGGCGTGCTGTCCTCCAGCTGGCGTTTCGAAGTCACACAAGCGCAGCGGGTCGAAGCCAATCTCTATCTCGGTGCTGCGCTGCTTCTCCTGGACGCGCGAGATTCGGCGCTCGTGCATTTCCGCGCGGCGCTGGAGCGCGATGCGTTCGCGGATCTCGACCCGTCTCGCTTCACACCAGCACAGCTCGAGGCGTTTCAAGCGGCGCGCCAATCCGTGTTCGCGATCGGATTGCGCCCGGTGAATGCCGTTCGGCTCGATCCGCGCGCCGGGAAGATGACGTTTGTGATTGCCACGACGCACGCCGCGGCCGTGCGCGGTGAGATCCGGCTGGCCGGTCAGGAAACGTCGTTCCCGGTGTTTGTCGGCGAGATTCAGGGCGGGGGACTGCGCGAGATCGAGTGGGATGGCGTGTTGCCGAGCGGCCAGCTCGCGCCTTCGGGCCGGTATGCGTTCGTGTTGCTGGCGCGCAGCCGGGTCGGGGCGCCGGGTGGTAGTACGCGCGTCACCGACTCGACGGCCGCGTACTTCGACGTCAAACAAGAGTATGCGGCCCTCGAAGACACCCTGGCCGATCTGAGCTCGGCCGACCTGCTTCCCGAGACGTATCGCGCCTCGCCGGCGGCCGGGGATCTCTTGAAAGGGTTGAGCGTTGCGGTGGGCGCGCTGCTCCTCGCCACCGTGGCGAGCGATCAGGATCTCGGCGGCGCGAAGGGAATGGCGACCGCGGTCGGGGCCCTCGGCGTTGCGGTCGGAGTCGCCAGCTTCGCGACGCGCGGCCGAGCTCGGCCTGAGAACGTCGCGGCAAACGAGCAGCGCCGCGCGGGGCGGTCCGCTGCCAATGCGGAGATCCGTCGTCGCAACGCCGAGCGCCTCGCGCAGACCGTGCTGCTGATCTCTCCAGCAGCCGGCAGGAGCAATTGATCGCCCGGCGTGCGGTCGTGCTGGCAGCACTCTTCCTTCTTCTCATCGGGCCGCGGCCTGCCCGGAGTCAGTCTCCCTGGCTGGTGAGCGGACGGCTCGCGCTCGTCGAAGAGCGCGTGGACGCGGGCTTCGATCTCGAGCGGTTCAGCGGCGTCGGACTGGGTCTCGAGGTTGAACGCCGCCTCGGCTCTCGATTCACGATCGGGCTAGGCGGGCAGGGGGCAACGCTGCAACCGGACGCCAGCGGCGATCTGGACCGCCGCATCGGTGAAGCGGCGTTGAACGCCCTGATGTCGATGACGCCGGCATGGGGCTTCTACGGCGGGCTGACAGTGCGCGCGATCGCCAATGACGCTGGACGGCAGCGTTGGTTGCTCGGCCGGATTGGCGCCGAGGTGCGCCCGGCCTTCACCGGCGATCGATTCCGCGCAATCGGGCGCCTCGGCGTGATCCCGATCAGCTCGGTCGATGGGCTCTCACCGTCATCGCTTGCATTCGATGGCGCGGCCGGTCTCGAGTACCAGCAGGATCGCTGGGCGCTCAAACTCGTGTACGGCCTCGAGCGCTTCGCGTTTACGTCCAGCACGGGCGCGCGGCGCGACGAGCAGTTCAGCACGCTGACGTTTCGAGGTGGAATCCGGCTTCGCTAGCAGCTCCGCTTCGGCTTGTCCGAAACCCGTCAACTCACCGATCCATGCAACCTTTCCCGCGATTGCAGCGTCTTACCCACTGAAGCCTGGAACCAATCAGTTGACTCTTGCTGGAGGTTGAAGATGCGCGGCCTGACCCTGTTGATCGCGACGATCCTGACATTCGGATACGGCTTCGCCGCCCAAGCCGCCATGACCGTTGATCGCGCGGAGACGTTCCGCCGCGTGGCTCGGGCGGTCGAGACCGGAGACCCGACGGTCGATGCCAACCATATCTGGTACGGGGGGATGCTGGCCCCCGTCACCGTCGAGGCCACGGCGCAGCCGAAATGCACCCTGACCTGACCCCGAAATGCTGGTTGTCACCCCACGCCCTGCCCGCTGTAGTCCAGGCGGGCAGTCGCGTTCAGGGGCGAAACTTGTAAGATTGAAGGAGCGTACCATCACCTAACCATGGACATCTCATTGGATCACTCCAGCCCGACCAAACGCTTCTGGCGCACGTGGCGGAAAGAAATCATCCGCGGCGGCGTGCTGTTCGGCTTGGTCCTGGGCGCCGGCCTGTTCTTCCTCAACGTCAAGCGCAACATCCACGTGCCCGAGTCGCTGGGCGCCCTGGGCTCTTTTGGCGACTTCAACTGGGGCGACGGCGAAGGGAGCGATCTCTTCGGCCGCGGCCGCACGGTCGGCGGTACCTGGGAGTATCGGGCGTATATCACACCCTCGCAGCAGGTCTGGATCCGCAATACCAACGGTCCGATCGACGTCGTGCCCGGGCGCTCCGATTCGCTTGTTGTCCGTGTGGAAAAGAGCTGGCGCAATTCCGATCCAGAGAGCGTTCAGATGGTCCCCGTGCTCAGCGAGGGCGGTGTGACGATCTGCGCGATGTGGGAAGCGCGTGAAATGCGCTGCCAGGAAGGCGGCGACTACCGGCTCAATGGCGTGAAGAAGAACGACGTTGCCGTGCGCATCGTCATCGAGCTGCCGCACAATGTGCCGGTCGACGCCTCGACGGTAAACGGCGGGCTCCAGATCAACGGCGTGAGTGCCCCGGTCGAAGCGACGACGGTCAACGGTAAGATCAGCGTGATCACGTCAACCGGTCCGGTCAACGCGACCACGGTGAACGGCAGCATCGAAGCAATCATGGAGTCCCTCAGCAGCGGCGACGTCCGGCTCACGACGGTGAACGGCTCGGTGACGGCCGGCCTGCCGCGGTCGATCAACGCCAACATTGATGCATCGACGGTGAATGGCCGCGTCGAGACCGACTTCCCGGTGAAGATCAGCGGCAAGATCAGCACGCGGCATCTGCGCGGCACGATCGGCACGGGTGGCCCGACCCTAAAGCTCGTGACCGTGAACGGCTCGATCGGTCTGCACGAGGCGGGCCTGATGGGCGAGCATCCGTCCAGGGACGGGCAGACGATCTGCGCGGAAGTGGATGGTCAAAAGCATTGCACCACCCTGACGCCCCGCCGCGGGTCGCGGGCGCCGCGGGCGCCGCGCGCGCCAGAAGCACCGCACAACCCGAACCCGAACCCGAACCCGTAATTCGTCAGCAGTTCGTTTACCCGCCGAGGTACTTTGCGACCTCGGCGGGAAATGCGCGCACATCGATCGGCTTCGTGATGTAGCCGTCGAAACCGGCCGCACTCGCCCGCGCGCGATCTTCCGGCAGTGCGTGCGCCGTGAGCGCGACCACCTTCCAGGTCCGCTCTGGCAATGTCTTCAGCTCCTCGAGCAGCGCGTACCCATCTCGGCCCGGCAGCTGAATGTCGAGCAGCACCAGGTCCGGTGTGGGCTGGTGGGTCCGTAGGACGTCGGCCAGGGTGTCGCCGGTCGCCAGTCCGATCACGCGATGCCCTTTGATCGTGAGCAGCGTGGTCAGCAGTTTGAGACTGTCCGGCTGATCTTCGACGACCACGATAGTGGCCACGGTCACCGTGCCTGTGGAAGCGTGAACCAGAACGTGCTGCCTTTGCCCATCTCACTCTCGACGCCGATTTCTCCGCCATGCATTTCCACCAGTCGCCGCGACAACGCGAGCCCGAGCCCGGTCCCTTCGTACTTGCGGCTCGCCGACGCGTCCAACTGCGCAAACTCCTGGAACAGCTTGGGCTGATCCTCGGCCGCGATGCCGATGCCGGTGTCGCTCACCGCGATCCGGGCCTCGGTGC
>Ga0137432_1000397_pt1 | contig 24978 bp, 19 predicted proteins | sample EasRivERMZT820_2_FD_102337 | JGI IMG/M metagenome (GOLD analysis project Ga0137432, IMG submission 102337) | Soil microbial communities from meander-bound floodplain in the East River, Colorado, USA - East River MetaG ERMZT820_2 | ecosystem: Environmental > Terrestrial > Soil > Floodplain ... | reverse complement strand
ATGGAATAATTAGGGCAATTGCCGCAAAAGCCGGACATCCGGACGCCCCGAGATGGAAGCCGTTCGAAAAGCTGGTGACAAAAGAGCGGGAGTTGAAAACAAAGGATCTTGAGGCGGTGTGGTACACTGGTCTAGACTGGTCTATCTAGCTGGGGACGGCAGCGAGGGATCCCATGAATCCGATCCGAAACACCGACACGGTCGGCGCCTTCGAGGCGAAAACCAATCTTGGACAACTCCTCGACCGCGTCGAACACGGCGAGGTCATCGTCATCACGCGGCACGACGTTCCCGTGGCGCGACTGGTCCCGTTCGAGCGCGATGTCGATCGCGTGCGCGTCCGCGCCGCCATCGACCGCCTGTCCCGCTTCAAGTCGGGGGTCAAACTTCCAACAGGAATGACCATCAAGGACTTGATCGATGAGGGTCGTCCATGACGGCCTTCGTTCTCGACGCATCGGTCGCCGTCCGCTGGTGCATCGACAGCCAACGAACCCCCTACTCCGACGCCGTCCTTGCCGCCCTCAAAGACGGACAGGCGCTCGTGCCGAGCGTGTTCCCGTTGGAGGTTCTCCAGGCGCTTCTTCGCGCCGAGCGCGATCTCGGTCTGGTCGAAGCGAAGACCCGTTCGTTCCTCGACGATCTGCTTCTCCTCCCGATCGAAGTCCGAAGCCACGACCTGGCCGTCGTCCTGGGTCCGATTCAGCTTTTCGCCCGGAAGGCTGCCATCAGCACCTACGACGCCTCCTACCTGGAGCTGGCGCAGCGGATGCGCTTCGCGATGGCGACCGAGGACGAGGTGCTGCGGAAGGCGGCTCGGAAGGTCGGCGTGTCGCTCTTCGACGCGGCGTGATCAGCGCGGCCTGCAACGCTGACGCGTTGAGCTACTATGTACGTCTCAGCTTCGATTCCTGGAGGTCGGCACCATGACGGGATTTCGGGTCGGTTCGAGATTGGTGGGTGCGGCAATCCTTGCGAACCTGTGCCTTGATTTCCCTGCCTACGGCCAGGACACGAAGCGAGTGAGCGTGGATGGTTCAGGCCTAGAGGCAAACAACACAAGCGGTGCGGCAAGCGTTTCACGAGATGGACGTTACGTGTCCTTTTCAAGTGATGCATCCAACTTGGTACTTGGCGATTTCAATCAGCACTTGGACGTGTTCTTGAAGGACATGTCCTCGGGTGGAGTTACGTTGATAAGCGTCGATAGTCTTGGGAACCAGGGGGATGGCGACAGCTATTCAAGCGTCGTAGCGTGCATTTCTGGCGACGGCGCAGTGGTCTGCTTTGATAGTGATTCGACGAATCTAGTTTCGGGGGATACGAACGGAAGCCTTGATGTCTTCGTGCGCGACACCGTAAGTGGTGTGACGTCTCGCGTATCGGCTGACGCAGCGGGGAATCAAGGAAACGGACTGTCGCTCGGTGGCGTCGTTTCCAGCGATGGGTTGGTTGTCGCATTCATGAGCGATGCGACTAATCTCGTGACATCGGACTTGAATGGGGTGAGAGATGTATTCGTTCACGATCTGGTTACAGGAGTGATTGAGCGCATTAGCGTTGACTCGCAAGGTGCCGAAGGAGATAAGGCGAGTGAGTGGCCTAGCCTTTCGTCCGACGGGCGGTTCGTGGCCTTCTCAAGCGAGGCGACTTCGCTCGTGACGAACGACTCGAACAACAAGCGAGATGTCTTTGTCAGAGATCGCGTACTTGGAACTACGACGCGGGTCAGCGTCGATAATGCGGGCAAGCAAGCTAATGGCCTGAGTGATAGACCGTCGACATCTGCCGACGGGCGCTTTATTAGTTTTCAGAGCGCTGCGACCAATCTTGTCTCGGGTGACAGTAACGGAAGTGTGGATGTATTTGTCATGGACCTGGCCAACGCCACTATCGTTCGATGCAGCGTTGACTCGCTCGGGAATGAGGGTAACGGGGCCTGCACGTCCAATTGCATTTCTTTGTCGGGGAGACTCGTTGCGTTTTCGAGCAACGCGTCAAACTTGGTGCCCGGCGATACAAATGGCCAATCGGACTGCTTTCTTGCAGACTTGAGTACCGGAGAGGTAGATTTAGCAAGCGTCGACTCCGCAGGCAGGATCGGCAATTCCGGCTCGCATGCTGTTAGCGTTTCTGGCAATGAGAGAGTGGTGGTGTTCGATAGCTTTTCATCGAACCTCGTTGTCGGCGACGGCAATGTTGTGTCGGATGTATTCGTACATGAGCGGTGCAGTAGTATTGCGAACTCGACAAACTACGGAACTGGGCTACCTGGGAGCCTCGGCGTTCCTTCGATTACTGCGAATCAGCCACCATCGCTTGGGACGACTCTCGACGTGACTGTCGGGAACTCCTATGGAGCTCCCACCGTCGGTATTGTGCTCGTCGGATTCCAGCAAGCGACCTTGCATACGAAATGCGGAGGAGATGTGCTGTTGATTCCAGCCTATTTGCTACCGATTACGTTTTCGTTCGGTGGGAGCGTGATTAGTGGTTCGATCTCGAATGACGTAGAGTACTGCGGGCTTGGGATCTATCTGCAAGTTGTCGAAGCAGATCCGGGCGCCGTGCTTGGCGTCTCGTTCTCGCAGGGGCTGTGGCTTTCTCTCGGTGCGTGAACTCTGTGGTGTGTAACGGTATTCGTGCACACATGACCCGGCCGTTCAGGAAGGCCCGACCTTCCCTGCGAGAAGCCCAGGATGGACCCGACCGGACCGGCGCACGCCGTCACTGCGCCGGAATCGTGATGAGGGGGAGCCCCTCCTTCTCGCCGGTGTCGGCCAGCGTGAACAGCATCAGCATGAAGGCGAACACGCGCTTCGACTTGAGGTCGCGGTCGTCGATCCAGTACCAGTGGTCGCGGTAGTGGATCGAGACGAAGGCGTCGTCGACCTTTTCCTTGGAGCTGTGGATCTCGATCATCCGCACCGGCTTCTCGCTGCCCTGCGCGCTCTCCCAGCCCGGCGTGGCGCGACGGTCGGCGAGGTCCTCGGGCGGCACCTCGACCAGCGCCGCCATCGTCGACAGCAGGTGCATCAGCGAGCGCGTGACGACGGCGACCTCCTTGTCGTCGGCCTGCGTCGAGCCGAAGGAGAGCTTGAACTCGCCCGCCTCCGGGTCGAGCCGCAGGAGCTTGCGCAGCTCCGCCGTGTCGGCCCGCGTCTCGTCGCTGATGTCCTGTTTGCGGATGGTGAGGATGTTCGTCTGCCGCTTCTGCGCGTCGACCTGGACGCGCAGTCCCACGCCGCCGGAGAGCTGGATCTTGCGCATCAGCTCGAGCACGCGCATGAACCCCGGGTCGGGAGGATTCACGCCGTTGATCGACGTCTCCTGGTTCTTCATGCCGTTGATCGAGGCGAGGCCGGCGAAGAGCATCCCGTCGGCCGGCCAGCCCGACTGGATCATGAAGAAGAGCGACTCGGGCGGCAGCGGCGTCATCAGCCCCTTGATGAACTTGTTCCCGGTGAGCGGCACGTAGGTGATCGTCGGCCGGTCGGTGTATTTGGCCGAGCCGCCGAGCGCCACGCTGTTGCCCTGGATCGCATCGATGCTCGAGAGCTGTCCGCCGGCGGTCACGCCGGTCTCGAGCGAGTAGCCGGCGACGATCTGGCCGATGTCGACGAAGATCGGCGGGTCGAGGTAGCGCAGCTTGACGATGTTGAGCAGGAGCTGGCGCTTCCACGAATCCGAGATCGAGCCGCTGTATTCGAAGCGGTCGCGCGGCACCGTGCCGGGGCCGATCGACTGGCAGGCGCTCGCCGCCAGCGCGAGAGCGAGCGCCACGCACGGGAACGAGGCTGGCAGGGAGTGGCGGTTCATCGTTCGAAACCCCTCGTCGTCGCATCGACGCCACGGACGACTGGCGCGATTGGGACGGGTGCTATCTTCTGCGAGGAAGCGCGGGTGAGAGCAGCCCAATCGGGGGAATCGAAGTGCTCCCACAACTCGAGGCCGGCGCCGTCGCGCCCGACGAGTCGACGCCTCGCCGCCTTCCCATGCGGGTCGACCGAGCCGCTTCCGATCGCATCGTCGAGGAGGCGCTCGCCTCGGCGGACATCCTGAACGAGTCGCAGAAGGCGAACGTCCGCCTCATGGCCGACGACCTTCTCGAAGGCCGGCGCGTCTGGAAGAGCGTCCCGTTCCGGCTGATCTTCGAGTTCAACCGGCGCTGCAACGTGCAGTGCGTCCATTGCGGCATCGACCGCGCGGGCAGCGGTGAGCAGCCGCTCTCCAACATCGCGCGGCTGCTCGACCAGATCGGCTGGGGCGTGATGGACGTGATGCCGTTCGCGGGCGGCGAGCCGACGCTCGCGCCGCTGCACGAGCTCGCGGCGCTCCTGCGGCCGCGCAACATCTGGCTCAACCTCGTCACGAACGGGCTGCTCTTCAGCGGCGACTACTTCCGGCCGATCGCCGACGTCACGGCGCGCGTCCAGTACTCGTTCCACGCGCACCGGCCCGACGCGTTCCACCGCATCATGCCGCAGGCCGACTATGCGAAGGTCGTGCGCAACCTCGCGGACGGCGTGCGCATCGCCGAGGGGACCGACACGCAGGTCGTCACCTGCATCGTGCTGATGCACGACGCGCTCGACCACCTCGAGAGCTACGTCCGCTTCGTCGCCGAGCTCGGCGTCCGGCGCGTCATCGTCCAGAAGCTCTATCCGACCACGACGCCCAACCTCGACGAGCTCGATCCCCACCGCGGCCGCAGCGGCGCGGAGATCGACGAGGTGTACGCCCGCACGCTCGCGACGGCCAAGCGGCTCGGCGTCTTCGTCGAGACCAACGTGCCGCAGCTCTTCGGCGACCCCGAGAACATGGCGCGCGTGCGCAGCCGGTTCGAGCTGCTGCAGGAGAACGCGCAGATCGTGGCGCTCTACCGCCCCGACTTCTGCATCTCGACGGCGATGCAGACGCTGGTCGAGTGGAACGGCAACGTGCTGCCCTGCTGCCGCGACCACATCGTGCTCGGCAACCTCGAATCGGACCCGTTCGAATCGTGCTGGAACGGGCCGCGCATGCAGGAGCTGCGGCGCACCCATTTCGAGCGCACCCCTTCGCCGATGTGCGCGCGCTGCCGCCGCTACTGGGTCGGCCATCCTTGACGCGGTCGCTGTTCGTGACCGGCGGCACGGGCCTGCTCGGGTCGGCGCTGCTCCGGGAACTCGCGCGGCGCGACGACCTCGCGCGACGCGAGGGTCCGGCGACGCGCGTGCGCGCGCTCGCGCGGCGCGCGCCGCCGGCGGGAGCGGGCGCTCCCAACGTCGAGTGGCGGACGGGCGACCTGCTCGAGCCCGGGTCGCTCGCGGGCGCGCTCGACGGCGTCGACGTCGTGATCCACTGCGCCGGAGCGATGCCGGCCGATGCGCGTGCGTGCGACGCGATCGTGCGCGGCGCGACGCAGCTCCTGCTCGACCTCGCGCTGCGTGCGGGGGTGCGGCGCTTCGTGCTCGTCTCGTCGGTCGCCGTCTACGGCGACGCGGAGCAGCGCCGGACCGCGGAGTCGGCACCGCGCGTCGCCGCGAACGGCTACGCCGCCGCGCGCATCGCGGCCGAGGATCTCGTGCTCGCCGCCGCGGCGGGCGGCGCCATCGAAGCCACGATCGTACGCCCCTGCCCGATCGTCGGCGCCGGCCACCTCGTGCGCGGCGCGCTCGAGCTGATGATGCAGCCGCGCGTGCCGCTGCCCGACGGCGGACGGGCGCCGCTGTCGCTCGTGGCGGCGGAGGACGCCGCCGCCGCGCTCGCGCGCGCCGGCCTCGACGACGAGCGCCACGACGGCGCCTTCAACGTCGCGGCCGAGGAGGCGCTCTCGCTGCGCGAGCTGCTCGAGACCGTCGCGGCCGCCGCCCCCGCGCGCGGCCGCGCGGAGTTCGAGGAGCTCCCGTGCGCGGAGGCGCTGGCGCGCAACGAGGCGGCGGCGCGCCGCGGCGAGCCGCCGCCCGTTCACCCCGCGCTCGTCGCGCTCTCGAAGGAGCACACGTTCGCCAGCCGGCGCGCGCGCGCCGAGCTCGGCTTCACCGAACGGGCGCCGCTGCGCGCGGCGCTCGCCGGCGCCGTCGCCGCGTGCCTGGCGTGATGCGATGAAGCCGCCGCCCGACGTCGCCGGGGCCGACCGCGTCGTCGACGAGGCGCTCGCGCACGACACGTTCTTCACGGCGGGACAGCGGCGCAACATCCGGCTCAAGGCGCGCGACCTCGCCGAAGAACGCACCGTCTGGGAGAGCGTCCCGTTCCGGCTCCAGTTCGAGCCCAACCGGCGCTGCAACGTGAAGTGCCTCCACTGCGACATCGAGCGCGGCGGGAGCGGCGAGCTCGACCTCGCGCTGATCGAACGCGCGCTCGACCAGATCGGGTGGGGCTGCACCGAGCTCCTCCCCTACGTCGGCGGCGATCCGACGCTCGCCGAGCTCGACCGCATCGCGCCGCTCGCGCGCAAGCACAGCGCCTGGCTCACGCTCACGACCAACGGCCATCTCTTCACGCGCCGCATGCACGAGAGCGTCGCCGACGTGACGGCGCGCCTCTGCTTCTCGTTCCACACGCACGACGCCGACGTCTTCCGGCGCGTGATGCCGTCGCTCGACTACGACACGGTCGTGCGCAACATCGCCGACGCGACGGCGCTCGCGCGCGTCCACGACACCGACGTGGTGACGGCGCTGGTCGTCCTCGACAGCAACCTCGAGACGCTCGACGAGTACGTCCGCTTCGTCCACCGGCTCGGCGTGCGGCGGATCGTCTTCCAGCGCCTCTTCCCCGAATCGAAGGTCTTCCCGAGCGAGGGGGTCGACGGCGACGGAGCGCGCCTCCCGCCGGAGACGGTGCGCGCCCACCTGCGGCGCGCGCTCGACGCCGCGATCGAGCTCGGCGTCTTCGTGGAGACCAACGTCGCCGCGATCCACGGCGATCCGCGCAACGTCCAGCGGCGCCGCACGCGCTTCGACGTCCTGAACGAGACGAGCGCGCTGGTCGACCTCTATTGTCCGCGCTTCTGTCGCCAGACGGCGACGACGCTGCTCGTCGAGTGGGACGGGACGGTGCTGCCGTGCTGCCGCGACCACATCGTGCTCGGCAACCTCCACGATCGGAGCCTGCCCGAGATCTGGAACGGCGCGGCGATGCAGGAGCTGCGCGAGAGCTTCTACGTCCCGCGCTGGCGGTCGCACTGCGCGCGCTGCTTCGAGTTCTGCAACGGCAAGCCGTGACGTCCGGGTCCGGCTTACTTGACGTACCCGAGCTTGCGCAGCCGCTCGAGGGTCGCCGGGTCGGCTTCGGCGATCCCGGCCTCGGTGAGGTGCTTGACGTCGACGCCGCTGTGACGCGCACGATTGCGCGCCCACCATTCGAGCACCATCGTCTCGAAACGCGCGACGCGCTCGGGCTCCGCCTCGGCGAGGTTCTTCTTCTCGGCGAAGTCCTGATCGAGGCGGTAGAGCTCGTGGCGCGGGCGCGGACGATTCATCGACGACTTGACGTTGAGGATGTACTTCCACGGCCCCTCGATGACCGACAGCATGTTCCCCTGCTCGGGGAGGAAGCGCTCGCTGCCCGGCATCGAATGGTTCTCCGCGAAGACCGGATGGCCGACCGCCTTGTCGTCGCCGCGACAGAACGCGGCGAAGCTCTGGCCCTGCAGGGCCGGCGGCGCCTCGATGCCGAGGAGCTCGAGCAGCGTCGGATAGAGGTCGAGCGACTGGACCGGCTCCTTCACGACGAGGCCGGCCGGCACGAGCCCCGGCGCGACCACGATCAGCGGCACGTGCAGCAGCTCGTTCCAGAGCGCGTAGGCGTGGCTGGTCCCGCCGTGCTCGAAGAACTCCTCGCCGTGGTCGGACGTCACGACCAGGATCCACTCCTCGAGCGGCTTCGTCTTGCGCAGCGCGTCGAACAGGGCCTCGATCTCGTCGTCGTTGGCGCAGATGTCGGCGTCGTAGAGCGCGAGCGCGGTCTCGATGAAAGGCTCGACCTTCACTTGCGCGCGGTCGAAATGCTCCTGCGTGGTCACGCTCCCGATCTTGCCCGGGTTCTTCCGGCGGATCTCGACGAGCTGCCTCCGGTACTCGCGCTCGCGCTCCGGCGTCGTGAAGCGGCGCAGATATTCCGGCTCGGGGGCGTACTGCTCGTGCGGGTCGATCGAGTGCACGTAGAGGAAGCAGGGCCACTTCTTGTTCTGCTGCAGCCACGGCAGCACCTTCTGGTTCAGCGCCCGTGCCGATCCGGTCGAGTGGCCGATCGCGTCGCCGCCCGGGATCACGTCGACGGCTTCGGTGAACTCGTCGAACCCCTGCTGGTAGTTCGACATCTTTCCCATCAACGGGTTGGCCGAGAACCCGGCGGTGTGCCAGCCGGCCTGCTGCAGCGCTTCGGGCAGCGTCACGAACGCGGCGTCGAGCTGGTCGAAGAACCGGTGCATCCCGGTCACGCTCGGGTAGCACGAGGTCAGGATCGCCGACATCGACGGCAGGGTCCACGGCGCCTGCGCGAAGCAGTGGTCGAAGCGGGCGCCCATCGCCGCGAGCTTCTCGAGGAACGGCGAGGTCTTGCGCGGACAGCCATAGGCGCTGAGCTGGTCGGCCCGGCAGGTGTCGATCAGATAGAAAACGACGTTGCGGCGCTTCGCGTCCTTCGTGGCGCCGGTCTGGGCGCCGGACGGGGCGGCGGGAGACGGCGCGGCGGCGGGTGGGGCGGCCTGCGCGACGAACGCGAACGCGAGCGCGACGAAGATCGACATCACCCAGTGCTCCCGCGTACGTGTTCTTCGCGGGCGCCCAGCCTAACGATGCCTCAGCGATAGACCTCGGCGCCCGCGAGGACGCCGCTTCCGCTCCAGTCGAGCAGGCCGCCGACGGCGAGGACGCCGCCGTCGGCGAGCACCACGGTCGCGCCGAACGCGCGGCGATCGTTGAGGCGCGCGGCGGGGCGGAAGGTCCCGGTCCGAGCGTCGTAGAGCTCCGCTCCGTCGAGGATGCCGCTGTTCTCGGCGAGCCGGCCGAAGTCGTAGCCACCGGCGACGAGGACGCGGCCGTCGGGGAGCAGCGCCGCCGCGTGGGCGTAGCGCGCCTCGTCCATCGTCCCGGCCGGCGAGAAGTTCCCGGCAACCGCGTCGTAGATCTCCGCGGTCGCAAGCACGGTGGCCGTGGACGCGCCGCCCACGATGAGCACGCGCCCGTCGCGCAGGAGCGTCGCGGAATGGCCCGTGCGCGGCGACGCGAGCGGGCCGGTCGGGGCCGACTGCCCCGTCGCCGGGTCGTAGAGCTCCGCGGTCGTCAGCGGATTGCCGTGGTCGGTCCCGCCGGCGACGAGGATCCTGCCGTCGGGCAGCCGCGTCGCCGAATGGCTCGCGCGCGCCTCGAGCAGGCTCCCTTCCGGGAAGAAGAGGCCGCTCGCCAGCTCGTAGCGCTCGACGTCGGCGACCTCGAATCCGACGTCGATGCCGCCCATGACGAGGACGTCGTCGTCGACTGCGGTCGCGGTCCCGTTGTAGTGGGCTTTGGCCGGGGCGTCGGTGGCGGTGAACACACCGGTGAGCGGATCGAAGAGTTCGGCGGTGACCGAAAGGGCTCCGCCGACGACGAGGACCTGACCATCCGGGAGCAGCGCCGCGACGTGGTAGCAGCGCGACGCGACCGGCGCGCCGGTCGACGCGAAGGTGCCGCTCTCCGGATCGTAGATCTCCGCCGACGCGGAGGCCGCGGGATCGTTGCTGCCGCCGACGACGAGGACGCGCCCGTCCGCGAGCCGCGTCGCGGTGAAGTCCATGCGCGGCTGCGTCATGCTCCCCGTGAACAGGAACTTGCCATCGGGCAGCGCCGCCGAGGAACCGCCGCCGCCGCCGCCACAGCCGGCGGCCGTGATCACCCCCGCGAGAACCGAGAAGCGCAGCGCCTTCGTCGATCGCATCGGCCGCCCTCCTGGCACGCGGGCGGTCCGTCGCCTCGCGCGCAGGATCGGGCGCACGGTCCATGCCCTGTGGGCGCCCCGGGAGGATTCACCCGTTTGCGGGTCGTGTGCGAGCGTTCACCGCGTTACCTGGGGAGACGTTCCCGTCGCGCCTAGTCCTTCTCCGCGACGTGCACGAACCGTCCGCGATTGCGCTCGGCCATGTTCCTCAGGACTTGGAGGTCGACGCCCTTCGAACCGAAGGCGATCACGTGCGTCCGGATCCGTGCGTAGCGATTGAGCGACGTGTACCACTCGAGCAGCGTGTCGGCGTCGGTGATCTCGCCCTCGGTCGGGACGCCGTCGGTCAGGAAGGTCAGCGTGTCGGGCGTGTCACGGAAGTCGGGCGACAGGTCGATCCCCTCGTCGAGGTTGAGCGCGGCGCGCAGGCCGCCGTAGTAGTTGGTCTGGCCGGCGGGCGGCAGCGATTTGAGCCAGCTCGTCGCCGCGCCCACGTTCTCCGGCGAGGCGGCGATCGGCTCCCGCTTGAAGGAGAGGATCCTCGTGCTGAACACGATGATCGAGAAGTGCGCGCGCGGATCGAGCTTCGACAGGGTCTGCGTGATCTCCTCCTTGCAGATGTCGAGCTTCGACGATCCGGCGTAGCTGCGCGTCAGCGAATTCACCTGCTTCGGATCCGGCTCGAACTTGCTGTCCATCGATCCCGACGTGTCGAGGACGAAGCCGACCCGGTTCGAATAGATCAGGATGCCGTAGTACGACGGCGCGGGGTTGGAGGCGTAGCGCGGGTCGGGCTTGACCTCCGGCGGCTTCTTCGGCCGCACCGGAAGGCCGTCCGGCGTCTGCGCCTTCACGCGATCCCACCACTTCCTCCAGTCGTTGGCGTAGGCGCCCTGGTCGAGGCGGCAGATCGCCTTCAAGGCGTCGTGGATCTCCTCGCGGACGTGGCCCGTCTCGAGCTCCATTCGTGCAACCAGGGGCTCGACGGCCTGCATGCTCCCGATGTCGCCCAGCGACTGGCAGGCGGCTACGCGGAGCTGCCATTTCGGGGACGACAGGTGCGCAGCGATGGCGGGGAGCGCCGGCACGGCGGCGTCGCCGAGGAGGGCGAGCGCGTCCATCGCGGCGAGCTGGGTCTTGTCGGCCGGATCGGAAGCGGCGAGCCGGGCGATCGAGTCAAACGCGTCGACGTCCTTCATCACGCCGCAGGCGATCGCTGCCTCGGCGCGCGCGAGCCAATGCTTGTCGCCGGCGACCATCGCCCGCAGCCCGGGAAGAGCGGCCTTGACCGCCAACTTCCCGCAGACGCGCGCCGCGTAGGCGCGCACGATCCCTTCGGCGTGCGCGATCCCGTAGGTCGCGAGGCGCTCGCGGCACGCGGGCGCCTTCATCTTGAGCAGCGACACCGTGACCGACTCGCGGACGAGGTCGCTGTTCTTGGCGTAGAGGTCGAGCAGGACGTTCACGGTCTCGGGATCGTCGACCGTCCCGAGCGCGCGGATGCGTGCCGCGAGCGCGGGGAGGTCCTCCTCGCTGCGCAGCGCCTTGCGTTCGCGCGCGGTCGGCGAGTCGTTCAGCGCGAGCTCGTCCTCGTCCGACTTCGGCGACATGGACTTGCGCTTCCCGGTCACGCGCTTGCGCCACCGCTCGTCGAAGATCTCGGGCGTGCACTGCAGGTGCAGCATGAAGGAGTCGCGCACCTCCTTCCCTCTCCGGAGATCGGCGAGCATCTTCACGAACGGCTCGCGCCACTCTCTCAGGCAGAGGTCGAGGTAGCTCCAGGCGCGCTGGTTGTCTTCGAGCGTGAGCTGGACGAGCGCCGTCTTCCCGAACAGCTTCTCGATCGAGTCGAGCCGGGGCCGATTCGCCATCTTCGCGCAGTCCTGCTCCCAGCCTTTGCCGTTTCCGTCCAGCGCCTTGCCCTCGTCGCTGCAGTAGGTCGCTTCGTCCTTGAAGCGCTCCTGGTGGCGCGAGAGCCAGTGGCCCACGCCCTCGAACAGCCAGCGCGGCAGCACGCGATTGGTGCCGTCGGCGACGACCCAGATCGAGATGAGCGCGTGCCCGATCATGTGGCGCATCGCGAAGTGCAGGCCTTCGTCGGGGCGGTACTTCTCTCCCGACAGGCAGAAACCGTTGGCGCACATGCCGCCGACGAAGTTCGTCGAGGTGGCCCCGCCGTAGAGCTGATTCGTCTTGGGCGAGCCCATGTAGGCGGTCTGGATCCTCTCGGCCGCGCCCTGTCGCTCGGGCAGGAAGATCGCGACCGGAGCCTTGATCACGAACTTGTCGCCGAAGTGCTCGACGAACTCCTTCCTGGCCATCTCGGCGCGCTCGAGCATCAGGTGGATGTACTCGTGCGCGGTGAACTCCCGGAACCCGCTCTTCATCCTCACCTTCGCGCCGCGGATGTCGCTGACGATGTAGAAGTGGCGGTTGTAGAGGACGATGAGCTCTTCCTCGTCGGCCAGCTTCGCCTCCGCCGCGAGCCTCTTCTGGACCGTCTCCTTCGCCGGCCGCCCCATGTCGTCCTTCGCGAGCGGACTCTCGGTGCCGAAGTCGCAGGCGGGACAGAACGCGCTGCGCGTGACCGGGCAGCACTTGTCGTTCTTCAGGCACTCGCTGCAGGCGATGTGCCAGGCGACCGAGTGGCGCTTCAGGTAACACGCCGTGCGCGGACTGTGGAAGCAGAGCGCGTTCATCCCCTTCGGGACGTCGTCCCCCGAGTGCGGCGTCCCCGTCCGGCACTTGTCGCAGTAGCAGGGCTCGGCGGTCAGGCCGTTCGGGACGGACAAGAAGTGCTGACAGGCCCCGAACCCCGACTCGCACGCGCAGTTCTCGCCGCCTGGTTCCGGGTCGAGGGTGGCCGACGCTGAAGGCGTGGTCGTCGCCGGTGCTTTCGGGAAGGCCGTCGCGGTCGGCCCGCGTGCGAGGACAGCGATCGGAAGGAGTATCAGCGCAGCGAGCAGGCTTCGTCGGGGGGAAGGCATCCCCGGATCATCCTGCCGCCGCCGAGAACCGGCAAGCGGGCGCGCCGCCCGGGCAGAGCAAGTACCTAGAAATCGAACCCGATCACGAGTTCGAGCCCTGCGGTCAGTGCGAGCTTTCCGACGGCGCCCGGATCGAATTCGACGCCTTGCAGGAAGAGCTCGGTGAAGCCGAGCGTGGGGTCGTCCGGGATCGATCCGGTGAAGACCAGGCCGCCGGCAGGCACGGTGACCGGCACGATCAACAGGGGATCGACCAGCAGCGTCGCACCCGACGGCAGGGCGATCGACGCCGAAGCGAATCCGACGATCAGGAGCCCGGGCGTGCTCACGCCGAGTGAATTGCTGAGGTCGAGCGCGCACGTCGTCCCGATTCCGGGATCGCTCTGGCTCGTGAGCGCCGGCACCCCGAGCGTGCCCGCCCAGCCCGAACCGTAGTTCTGCCACGACGCGGGGCAGCCGAGGTCGAGCTCCGCCGCGCCGATCGGGCCGCCCGCGGCCGGGTCGTCGAAGAGCGGATCGCCCAGGATGAAATCGGGGTGGCCGTCGCCGTTGAAGTCGTCGCTCGCGACGCTGAACCCCAAAGCAACATTGGAGGCCGCGCCGAACGTCGTCCCGAGGAAGTCGTAGATCAGCGCGCCGCTCGCGCCGGAATGGATGCGCGCCTCGCCGAGTCCGTGGCTGCCCGTGCCCGGGATGCCGGGAATGCCGACCACATAGTCGGGTGCGCCGTCTCCATCCAAGTCGCTGCAAGCGGCGACGGCGAGTCCCAACCACTCCCCGTCCGCGCCGCCGACCAACTGGTGCAGCGTCGTCCCGTCCTTTCCACTCAATACACGCAGCAGTCCCGCCTGGTTGCCACCCTGGCTCGAGACGTACGACGCGGCGATGAAGTCGGGAATCGCGTCGCCATCGACGTCGCCGAGCCGGGAGAGCGTGCGGCCGAGGTAGTCGTGGTCGGCGGTCCCGTCGACCGTGAAGAGCGGCGTCGCCGTGGCTCCGGAGCAGACCCAGACGCGCCCGCGACGCGGCTGGGTCGAGGAGACGTTGAACCACGATTGGCTCACGAGGAAGTCGGGCACGAGGTCGGCGTCGACGTCGTCGATGCCTGCGACCGCGTGACCGAAGAGCAGGCCGCCGCGCAGGTCGTGGAGGACGGCTCCGCCGGCGTCGACCACCCACGCGAAGTTGGCCGACGATCCCACCAGCGCTTCGGACCTCCCGTCGCCGTCGAGGTCGCCCGCCGTGTCGACGCAGACACCCACCTGCTGGAAGTCGTCGCTGCCGTGCACGGACCAGATCACGCTCCCGGTCTGTCCGCTGTAGACGACCGCGAGTCCCTCCTCGAAGTAGTTGCTCGAAGTATGTTGGGGCGCGCCGACCAGGACGTCGTCCGCTCCGTCGCCATCGACGTCGCCGGCACCGCGCACGGAGGCGCCGAGGCTGTCCCCCGCGCTCCCGACGTGCACGCGAATCAGCGTTCCGCTCGCGCCGCTGTAGAGCGAGACACGACCCTCGTGGCTCGCGCTCGAGGCGTTGTAGTTGGGCTCGCCGACCGCGTAATCGGCGATGCCGTCGAGATCGACGTCGCCGATTGCGGCGACGGTGCTCCCGAACTGCGCGTACGGCGCGCCGAAGATGCGCTCGCGCACGACCTGGCCGGCCGCGACGTTCGCGAGACCGACGATCGTCGCAAGCGCGATGGTGATCCGGATCATGGGTCCACTCCTCGAACGTCGCCGCCGTCACCCGTCGATCGCGTATCCGCGGTAGGTCTTCTCGAGCAGCGCCTTCGCCTTCTCGACCGCCGTCTTCGAGCTGCCCGATGAATCGACGACGACACGATAGTGGTCGAGGGCGGCCTTGCGATCCTTGCGCAGGTCGGCGATGCAGCCGAGGCGCAGGTGCGCCCAGCCGCGATGGAACGGGCCGCCGGCGCCGAGGCGCAACGCCTCGTTCAGCTCCTTTTCCGCCTCCTCGAGCTTGCCGAGCCGGAAGAGACAGCGGCCGAGTCCGGTGTGGGCCGCGCCCTCCTCGCCGCCTTCCAGGACCGAACGCGCGAGCAGTCCGCGCAGGTCGGCGATGGCGCGCGCGAGGACCTCGGGTCGCGATTCGCCGGAGCTGTTCGCGACCTTCATTGCGGACTCGAGCACCGTCTTGGCGTCCGAGTCGCCGAGGTCGCGCGCGACCAGGAGCTGCCAGTCGGGATCGACGACGACGGCCTCCGGCTCGGTGGGGGTCTTGAGTGAGAAGGCCGCTTCGGCCCCGGAGAGCTTGACTTCGGTTTCGAAGCGCTTGCCGCCGCACAACGCGACCAGCGGCACGGACATCACGAAGGGCTTGGCGACGCCCGACTGCGTGACGGTGCCGGTCACGCTGAAGCCGCTGCCCGACCGCTTCGCTTCGTGCTTCTCGCGGAGGTGGGGGATGCCGGGCGCTTCCCACTGCTCGACGATCGTCCGCGCCCCGGTTCCCGCGGCGCAGAGCGCGGCGCGCAGCTCCTTCCATCCGACCTTGCGCGCGCGCGCATCGGCGAAGAAGCGCGCGAGGAGTTGCGTCATCGCGTCGCGTCCGACGCTGCGCTCGACCATCGTGAGCAGGACCATCGCCTTGTTGTAGGCGTGCGCGTCGTACAGCTCCGGAGCGAGTCCGGCGCCCCAACCCTCGATCGACCCGAGCGCGATCTCCTTGCCGCCCGCCGCGGACGCGACCACGCGCTCGATCGCCTTGCGCCGCACCCGTCGCGCCGCGTCCTCGCCGTCGCTCGCCCGCACGAACCGGAGCATCGAGTACTCCGACAGGCTCTCGCTCGCGAAGTCGGAGAAGCGGCCCTCCATGCCCCACCACTGGTGCGCGGACTCGTGCGCCAGGAAGCCCTTCACCCAGTCCGCGTCCGCGCCGTCCTCGAAGGCCTGCGGGCCGAGCAGGAAGTAACCCGATTCGGAGTAGCCGCTGCCGGCGCCGAACTCCTTGGGCATCTCGATCAGCGCGAAGCGCGGGCGGGCGAGCGCACCGACGTCCTTCGCGTGGAATTCGAGCGTCTTGCGGGCCAGCGCGAGCAGGCCCGCGGCGCTCTTCTCGTGTTGCGGGAGCACGAGGGCGTCGAAGGTCGCCGACGTAACGACTTTCCACGATCCCGCGGCGAGGCCCACCCGCTCGATCGGAGCGCGCGCCGCGAACGTCCAGCGTGCGCGCTCACCGCGAGCGACCGGCGGCGCGAACTCTCCCGCCGAGCGGACCTGGCGACCGGCAGGCGCATCGACCGTGATCGAGTAGAGCGCCGGGTCGGCCGCGACGCGGGGATACCAGGCGACCTGGCTGCGGATGTAGGTCAGCTCGGGTCCGACGGTCGAGCGCACGAAGCCGCCGCGCGACTGGGAGAAGCGCTCCGACGGTGCTCCCTCGCAGCGCAGCGTCGCCACGAACTCGCCGTCGCCGGCGGCGAGCGATCCGAGATCGAGCGTCAGCGTCGAGCCGGCCGTGGTGAAAGGCAGGGGCGTCCCGTTCGAATCGGCCGAGACGACCTTCATCTCGGGCACGAGCTCGAGGCGCCACTCCTTCTTCGGCCGGGCGGTCGCATGCAACGAGGCTGAGACCGAAATGTCGGCGTCGCGGACGACGACCTCGAGCTCGTAGCGGACGACGTCGACGGGTTCGTCCGCAGACATGGCCGGCAGCGCCAGCCCGACCCCCAGCACGGTGGCCGCGAACAACATCCAGCCTCCCGACGCAGCCGCGCCGGCGACGACCTGCCGCCGCGACGACCGTGGAATCCTATCGAGCCGTCGCGAAGGGCGCCGTTCGCGCCGGTCCCTGCACGCTCGAACACGCGTGAAGCGGCGGGATCACCCGAGCGGAAAGGTCGCCGGCAAACGGCCGGCGCCGTCGAGCTGCGCGATGAGGCGATCGAGGAGGGCGACGAGGACGTCGTCGCCGTTCGCGTCGCCGGCGACGTCGACGCGCTGCTCCGGTGCGATCTCGGCGGGCGGCTCGTAGCGGCGCTTCGCCTGGTCGTAGACGGCGGCGTCGGCGTCGGAGAATTCGTTGCGCTCGTGCGCGCGCGCGGCGAGGCGCCGGCGCGTCTGCGCGTCGTCCGCCGAGCAGGCGAGCAGGACGAACGGGACGCCGAGCTCGCGCGCGAGGCCGGCGGCGCGCGCCCGCAGTGCGGCGGTCGGGAAGGTGGCGTCGAGGACGACGCGGCGACCGCGCTCGAGATCCCGGCGCGCCTCGTCGAAGAGCTGCGCATACGTCCGGCGCGTCATCTCTTCCGAGTAGACCTGCGCCCGCGCCTCTGGCGCCGTGGGTTCCGTCGGCGCGACGCCGGCGAGGCGCTTGCGCTCGAAGTCGCTCTGCAGGTGGACGGCGTCGAGCCGCGGCGCGAGGGCGCGCGCGACGAAGCTCTTCCCCGATCCCGGCAGTCCGGAGGTCGCGAGCAACAGCGGCGGCAGCGCGTAGCTCGCCGACTGCGCGAAGAAGCCGATCGCTTCGCTGCGCGAATGCGCGCGCACCGGCGCCTCCGCGCTGCCGGCGCCGCGCAGCGCGGCGACCTTGCCGCGGACGCACGCGAGATGCGCCTTGTAGAAGGGGACGAGCGCGAGGAGCGTCGGGTCGTGCGTGCGCTGCGAGTAGCGCAGCGCGAGGTCGCGGCCGAACGCCCGGAAGCCGAGGCGATCGAGGTCCATCAGGAGGAAGGCGAGGTCGGCGGCGACGTCGAGGCAGCGCAGCGCGCGCGAGAACTCGATGCAGTCGAAGGCGACCACCTCGTCTGGAAGGATGCAGAGGTTCCCGGTGTGCAGGTCGCCGTGGCCCTCGCAGATGCGCTTTTCAGTGATGCGCCGCTCGAAACGCGGTCGCTCGTCGGCGGTGAAGCGGGCGAATGCCCCTTCGAGGAAGCGGGCGAGCAGCGGCGAGAGGGAGGGCGCGGTCGCGCCGCACGCCTCGTCGAAGCGCTGCGCCGCCGCGCGCGACCCGGAGAGGTTCTCGAGGACGTTACGGGCGACGGCCTCGGGCGCGGCGAAGCGATCGATCTCCGGTCCGCGTTCGGCGTGCTCGTGGAAACCGGCGAGCCGCGCGACGATGCGATCGACGCACGCGCGATCGATCTCGCCGCGCGCGAGCTTCGCGTCGAGCATCTGCGCGGCCGGGAGGCGGACCATCTCAACGGCGTACTCGACCGGCGCCCCCGCGCCGCCGACGCGGACGGCGCCGCCGGGTCCGCGCACGATCGGACGGACGCCGAGATAGGTGTTCGCAGCGAGCCGCCGGTTGAGCCGGACCTCCTCGTCGCATGCGAACTTGCGCTGTTCGAGCGTCGAGAAGTCGACGAAGCCGAGGTCGACCGCCTTCTTCACCTTGAACACGCGCGCGCCGACGAAATAGAGACGCGAGAGGTGGGTCTCGATGATCTCGACGGCGCCCGCCTCCGACGTCGCGTCGTCGGTGCCCGCGTCCTGCGGAAACGCCGCCCGCGATTCGAGTTCGCGATGGAGCTCCGCGTTTCCGTATTCGCCTGCGCGCATCTACCAGAAGCCTTCGACGACGATGTGGCCGGGCTCGCGGCGGCGGTGTCGCATGAGCCCGCGATCGGTGAGGATCGCGAGCATGTCCTGGATCATCGCGGGATTGCCGCAGAGCAGCACGCGCGACGATTCGGGGGTGAGCGCGATGCCGGCCGCCCTTTCGAGGCGGCCGTCGACCAGCGCCGGGGGAATCCGGCCTTCGAGCGTGTCCGGTGCGCGCTCCCGACTGACGCACGCGACGCGGATCAGGCGCTTGCTGGTTTTCAGTTCGTCCAACAGCTTCGAGTAGGTGAGGTCGCGCGCGTGCCGGACGCCGTGGACGAGGACGACGCGACGGAAGCGGCGCCACGGCTCGTCGGTTTGCAGGATCGACAGGAACGGCGCGAGTCCCGTCCCGGTCGCGATCAGCCAGAGGCTCTCCGTGTCGCCCAATGACGAGAGGACCAGCGAGCCCGCCGCGAGATCGGAGACGAAGATCGAATCGCCGGGAGCGAGTCGCGCGAGGCTCGGCGTCAACGCTCCTTCGGGGACGAGCGTGCCGTAGAACTCGAGCGTCGCGTCGCCCGGCGGGTTCACGAAGGAGAACGGTCGCGCGATCCGCTCGCCGTCGACGTCGAGCGCGATGCGGACGAACTGCCCGGCCTCGAACTCGATCGGGCCGGCCTCGACGCGCAACGAGAAGAGCGAATCGGTCCAGCGCCGATTCTCGACGACACGACCTTCGAGCCACCGCTCCACGTTCAGCGGACCGCGCGATCGGGCAGGTGGCGGACCGGGTCGACCTTCTGGTCGAGCGTGGCGAGTCGGAGCAGCGCGAGCGCCTCGCCGGAGGCGCCGAGCATCAGGTCGACGCCGTGCTGCTCGCTCCGCGCGTCGTGCGTCGTCGTGCCGCGTTTCCACTTGGCGCCGGCGCCGTCCGCCTCCGCGGTGCGCACGAGGTAGTCGCCGGCGCGCCGCGCGAAGTCGGCGTACTCCTGCTTTCCGGTGGCGCGATGCAAATCGCAGAAGAAGTCGAGCACGCCCGCGACGCCGCAGCAGAACGCGGGCGGGAAGGACTGCATCGCGCCGCCGTCCTTGGCGTCCGCGGGCGCTTGCGCCATCACCCAACGGGCCGACGCGAGCGCGACGTCGAGGTAGCGCGGCTCGCCGGTCTGCGCGTGCAGGAGGAGGAAGAGGCGCGCGGTCCCGGGCGGTCCGTGACACCAGCCTCCCAACGTCGTCTTCGTGCTGGCGACCGCGGGCCACGCGAGGGTGTCGCCCTGCCGGATCTCCTGCTCGATCACCCAATCGGCACCATCACGCGCGGCCTGGGCGCATGCGGCGTCCTCGGTCGCCGCCGCCACGCGCGCGAGCGCATACGCGACGCCCGCCGTGCCGTGGCTGAAGTTGACGTAGGGACTGTCGCCGGCGAGCTGCCATTTCCAGTGGAGCAGGCGGCCCTTCGCGTCACCCTTCCTCGGCTCGTGGATCGCCTGCGCGATGAGCCAGCGCGCCGCCGAGTGCGCGGCCTCGAGGTAGCTCTCCTCCTTGCTCTCCTCGCCGAGCTCGAGCAGGAAGAGGATCGTGCCGGCGGCGCCGTAGATGACTTCGACCTGCCGGTCCCAAGAGAGCTGGTCGCCGTTCGTCTTGCCGCGCGCGACGATCGAATCGCCGACCTCCATCGCGACCGCGAGCGCGTCCTTGTCCTTGCGCAGCCGCGCCCGCGTCAGGAACGCATGCCCGATGCCGGCGTCACCAACGTAGAGGGAGGTGGCGCCCTCGCGCATGCCGTCCCGCATCCACGTGAGCTCGCCGGCGTTGGTCTGGCGCCGCGTCGCGAGCAGCCCCTTCGCCGTGGCGTCGGCGAGCCTGCGCGCGCGCGCGTCATCCAGGACGGCGGCGGCGTTCTCGAGGAAGAGGAGCACGCCCGCGCTCCCACCATAGATCTGCGGCTCCTGGCGCTGCGGCACCTCCGCCGCCTCGGGGAAGAGGACGGCGCCTTCGAGCTCCTTCTTGGAGACGGCCGGCACGGGCACGGCCTGGCGCTCGATCCAGTCGAGGGCGCGCACGACGGCGGCGCGGGCGGCGTCGGGCGCGGGCGCCGTCGAGTCTTGCGCGGAGAGCGGCGCGACAGAGGCGAATGCAACAACCACGAACTTCGAGAGGTTCCGGTACATCCGTCCACTCCCAGGACGTTGGGCCGCGTGTCGCGCGCTCAGGTCTGACCGATCCAGTCGGGCTTCGCAACCTTCTTCCAGCGCGCCCGGATCGATTCGGCGAGCTCCTTCTCGAGAGGCCCCGCCCGCATGAGATCGGCGTTCTGCTTCCAGCGCTCCGGCTTGGTGGTGCCGACGATCAGGGTGTGGACGCCCGGCTGCATCGCCGTGAAGCGCATCGCGATCCCCGCCGGCCCGTCGGCGTCCTCCCGCTTGCGCGCGTCGCCCGAGGCGAAGTCGTAGGCGAGCTCCTGCAGCCGCTTCCAGTAGACGTCGTGCGAACCTCTCCCGGGATCCGCGTCGTGGCGCCAGACCGCGTTCGCGATCGGCCGCTTCGCGACGACGCCCATCCCCTTCTCCTTCGCGAGCGGCAGGACGAGGTCGACGCACTCCTGGTCGCAGATGTTGACCGAGATCTGCAGCGCGTCGAACCGGCCGCTCTCGACGGCGAAGCGCGCCGCCTGCGAATCGCCGCTGTACCCGATGTAGCGCGTCTTGCCCTCTTTCTTCGCCTGCTCGAGCGCCTCGATGCACTCGCCCTTCTTCAGCTCCTCGAGCGAGCAGGAGTGGAGCTGGAGCAGGTCGACCACGTCGGTCTCGAGCCGCTTCAAGCTGCGCTCGACCGACCGCAGGATCCCGGCCTTCGACCAGTCGGACTGGCGGCCGCCGCCGTCCACGACGTGGCCGCACTTGGTGAAGAGGTAGTACTCCTTGCGCCGCGTCCCGATCGCCGCCGCGATCTGCACCTCCGAATCGATGTAGCACTCCGCCGTGTCGACGACGTTGAGCCCCGCGTCGAGCGCGCTGTTCAGGAGCTTCGCGACCGTCGCCGCATCGGTCTTCTCGTACCCGATCTCGGCCCCGCCGAACCCGAGGACCGCCACGTCCAGGTCGGTCTTGCCGAACTTCCGCCGCTCGAGCGCCGCCGCGGGTGCGGGCGCGGGCGCGTCCTGAGCGAACGCCACCCCGCGCCCCTTCGCAAACGCCGAGAACGCGACCGCGGCCGAAGCCGCCACCGTCGCACGGAGGAACTCGCGCCGGGAGGTGTCACGGTCACGCATGGTCGGCTCCTCGTTTCGAATCGACGGACAGTATCGAACCGCCGCTCTCTTCCACGCCGAGACGATCCGTCGTCGGTGACGCGTCCGGGATCCGGTCGAGGGCGCGGCGCCAGCGCCGTCTGCGATCGCCAAGCAGTTCGGAATGTCAGAGAAGAAGATTCGGCGATACGACGCCCTCCTCGACTTCCCAGCGCCGCTTCAGCAGGCTGTCGACAACGGCGAGCTTTCGATGGCCCACGCCACCGTACTTTCTCGCCATCCTGACATCGACATCATCGACTGGAAGAGAAAGGTACGAGCTGGAAACTGGTCCGCCGCCGAGCTCTCAAGTGCGCTCCGAAAGTCCCTCAAACTCCGCCGCGGTGGAAAGCGCCGCGAGTACATCCGCATCCAAGGAAACGAGGTGCGTGGTTACTCGTGGCGCCTCGATGGGAACTCGGATCCGGCTGAACTCGAAGCCGCGATTGCAGCGCACCAGCGATCTCTCGACGTACTGCTCAAACTTCGCGACGCCCCGCCGAGCGAAACAACTCCGCGACTGACTCGGCGCGCCGCTCGGTAATCTCGCTACTGCAAACACCTGCATTAGATGGAAGCGCAGACCAAGAACGCTGACCAACCAAACTCACTACGAACCTCGATCGCATATCAGTAACAGCCAGTCAATTACTAACCTATTGCTGAGGCCTGCAAACGCCCGACAACGGAATCCTGATCACTGGCCCCCCTTTTGGACCAACCTCGACCAGACACTGAAACACGCCAGACACCGATATCGGAAACTCTCCAACACTGATCTGAAGATCGACGCCGTTTTCCGTCGAAAGCCGTGTCGTTTTCACGACGAGGTATGGCCGCATCCTTCCATTAAATTCCCTGCCGGCAGAGCTAACGAGCCGAACCTCGGATTGATCGAACAACGCTTTTGAGTCGTGACACCTCACCTTGATCAGCCGAGAAACATCTTCTCCTGAATGTATGATTCCGAATGAAACGGTCTCGGGCTCACATGACACCACACCGCATATGCGTGCAGTTGCCAGTATCCGCACACTGCGTGGCGGGACGGGACGTCCAATCTCGCCGGCTACAAATTCGCCAGCTGCGGCCACTGCAACGCTGAAAGCCAGTGATCCGCGTTCGGCAGGAGACGAGACTCGCACCGCAAGACGCCAGCGCACCGCTGTTCCATCGTCACTCGGAGCAATCGGCGACAGCTTGTATCCAACTCCGTCGGGAACCGGGTCATTCAAAACCGTGGCGGTGAACGGCATACCGGACTTTTGAGCGATCTCGCAGTGCCGATCAATTCCATTTAACAGGTCTTCTGGACCGATACTTCCGAAGTCGATTGTCTGCGGTGACACATCAAACCACGACTCGATCAACGCCGTAACTCTTACCTCACAAGACTCCCGACCGTCTCCACAAGTCACCGTAACTACGCCGTCAACTTTCCCTCGCCTCCCTGTCGTTCTTAGATCGACCGCAAGCGACAGGGCCGTTCCAGCATCTATCGGGACTCCGATAGGACATGAGACCTCCTGGCCTGCGTGCATCACAGTAAGCTTGCCAGCCAGGCATCCGCAGCTCGAACGAACTTCACGAATTGTGACTGGTCTCGACCCAGACACCCTTAGCGAAAACACGTGCCGAAGAAGATCCCCTTCGTAGGCGTTCCCGAAGTCGTATCTTGAGTCAGCCGAAGTAAGTCCGCCAACGTCGACCGCAACCGGGCCCGTCCGGGAGACCATGCTCAAGACGCTGGCGACTAGCGCCGTCCGAAATGACATCGCTATGAAACTCAAGTTAACTCGTGGCCGCTCCCGACGGCATGCGCTCCGACTGTCACAGCCCCGTCTCTTCAAGTTGCTTTTTTTACTAGGAATGTCATTGGATTCAAGCACGCATTTTCTTATCTTCCGCTGCGTGTCGTGGTCGCATCCAAAGCCCGAAGGACACGATCGTGAAACACAGAAAAGGCGTACCCGTCCTGGCGCTTGGCCTGATACTGGCGCCGCCGGTCCTCGGATTCTTCAGCCCGTTTCGGTCACCAATAGCGCCCAAGCAACACAAGCTCACCTGCCACGTCTATGTGAGCATCCCCTCACTTTCTCTTGATCAGTACATCGCCGCCTCCACAGACATCGTGCGCGCGACCGTCGTCGGCCGACGTGCGGTGTTTCCCGACGACGGCATCGCGTATACGGAGGTAGACCTCACGGTTAATTGGGCCCTCAAGGGGACGGCTCAGGGCCTATTAACCATCCATATTCCTGGTGCAGAGGACGATACCCGTATAACAACTGCTGACCACTGTCCTTGCCTCACAATCGGTGATGACGTGTTTGTCGCTCTCGCCCTCGACGGAGAGTCCGGAATACTAGGTGTCATGGGACTCGATCAAGGAGTGTTCCATGTCGTCACAGACAGCGACCGCCAGGAGCATGTAGTGGGTGTTGACACCAACAACTCTACACCGACTGACTTCATCGCACGACTGGGCGGTCAGTGAGCGGCCAACATCACCAAACACTACGCAAGCGGAGAACGTCAAATGAAACTATGCACCGCAATCTGGGCAGCTCTCTTCCTTTCACCGTTTACGTTTTACGGTGGAAGCGTCCTTGCAGGCGACGTAGAACGCGATTGCTATGGTGGCGCTAGCGTTGCAGAAACATGGAGCATTACTAATCTGCCGTGGAGATTCTATCTCGGCAAACCGACAACTTGCTTGAATGACCTAACGCTAACACTCCGGATGATCTGGCCATCAGGACCGCGTTATGATACGGTGAACAATGTGGGGATTTGCCCGAGCGCCGCCAGTCTGAGCTCATCGTGGCCAGGTCTCAAGAGCATCTACAACGCAATTACAACTTGGAACAATGTCACCGAATGCTCGCTCAAGATTCAGACTCCGGGCACTCCGTTGGTCACCAACAATCCCGCAATACAGTACGACTTCGTCAACAAGATCTCGCTCTACGGACCTGCGGGCACTGCTGGCCTCGGGACCGCGATTGCGTGGACTCCAGTGACGTTGTCTCCCACTGTGAATGGTCAGATTGATGATGCAGATATTGTCATCAACTCAAATTCCGTGAACGGTGCTGGACAGCCGTGGTGGGCATTCCTCGAAGACTTCGGTAGCAACAACCCGTACCTTACAACTGGTTATAATCCCGTCTTAGCTGCCCGCTGAAAAAGTCCTGAACTCTCGTCCCCTTCTGCACCGTCTCAGTGCCGCAACGAATTCGAGGGAGGGACGCATGGCGCTGGGTCGACGAGTCGAGCAGCAGCGGCCGCTCTT
>Ga0137432_1000395_pt1 | contig 25053 bp, 19 predicted proteins | sample EasRivERMZT820_2_FD_102337 | JGI IMG/M metagenome (GOLD analysis project Ga0137432, IMG submission 102337) | Soil microbial communities from meander-bound floodplain in the East River, Colorado, USA - East River MetaG ERMZT820_2 | ecosystem: Environmental > Terrestrial > Soil > Floodplain ... | reverse complement strand
TTCGCCGGCGAAACCCGCGGCAAGTCCGCGGATCTCCTGAGCCTCCTCGGTGATCTCGCCGGGAAGTAAGGCCGGCCTCGCGCCCGTCTTCGCCCGCGTCCGCTCCGGCGCGCACTCGCCGCCGGGGCGGACGCCATGCGCTCGAGTTGAGCTAGCTTGAGTCCCGTGCAGGTGGAACCGTGAGTGTGCCGGCAAACCGAACCACGCACATGGGCGATCCGCTGGCCTGGGCCGGCGCGCTCGGCGTGTGCGCGCTGGGCGTGGCGCTGCTCGCGTGGTTCGCGCGGCACTGCGGGGTCGCCTCGCCGCTCTTCGCCTTCGAGTTCCACTTCGTGGGCATGGCTTGCGCGGTCTACATGGACAAGCTGCTCGCGCCGCGGCTGGACGGTCGGCGCTTCGAGGTCTCGCCGGGCGAGGTGCGCGTCTACCGGTGCCTGGGCGCGCTCGCGTTCATGAGGACGCTGCGTGCCGTCGGGTGGGAGGCGGCGCTGCGCGTCGGCAACCGTTTCGAGCTCAAGCGCGCCACGCTGCGCGACTACGAGCGCGCCACGCGCCAGGGCGAGAACGCCCACGCGATCCTGTTCGTGCTGACCGTCGTCGTCGCAGCAGCGACGCTCGCAAGCCAGACCGCCGCCGGGCCGTGGCTGCTGGGCTTGGGCGTGGTCTTCCACGTCTACCCCGTGATGATGCAGCGCTCGCAGCGCGCGCGCCTGCAACCGCTGCTCGCTCGCGTCGACGCCAGGCAGGGCTGAGGCGCAACGAACCTTCGCCGGAGACTGCGCTTGGGCTCCATCCCGCCAGAATCTGCCAGCGCGAGGGAGGGGGATGGGGCCGGCCAGTCCGGGTGCAACGAAACGTCGTCGAGCGGCCATACGCGTCCGATTCCAGAATCGGGCGGAGCGACGCGATGAGAACATGGGATCCGGAACGACTGATCGCCGAGGGCGCCTTCGTGCGCTCGTTGGCGCGCGCCCTCGTCGACGGCGGCGCTGACGCCGACGACCTCGTGCAGGAGACGTGGCTGCGCGCGCTCGTGCGACCGCCGCGCGTCGGATTCACGCTGCGGACGTGGCTCGCGGGACTCGTGCGAAACGTCGCGCGCGAGCGGCGCCGAGGGGACGAACGGCGCGAGCGGCATGAGCGCGCGGCCGTCGCAGTCGATCCGAGGCCTGCACCGTCCGTGGTCGACCCGTCCGACCCGTCCGAACTCGCCGCGCGCTTCGAGCTGATGCGCCGAGTGTTCCGATGGCTCGACGAGCTGCCCGCGCCGCAGCGGATCGCTTTGCTGCAGCGCTATCTCGACGACCTCGACCCGGTCGAGATCGCGCGGCGCCAAGGCGTGCCCGACGCGACGATCCGCAGCCGGATCCAGCGCGGCCTCGAGGCGTTGCGCGCGCGGCTCGACGCCGAGAGCGGGGGCGAGCGAGCGGGGTGGGTAGCGATGCTCGCGCCGTGGTCCGGTGGCGCGGGCGCTGCGGCGGCGGCCGCGCCGGCCGCTGCGCTCGCTACGAGTGGGCCGGTGTTCGGCGTCGCGGCGGCGGCGATCGTCCTGGTCGCCGCGACCGTCGCGGTCCGGACAGGGTGGATGGAGGAGGATGAGCCTCTCGACGCCGCCCGGATCGACGAGCCGTCGCTCACGTCGGGCGCGCTCACCCCGTCGCCGCCCTCCGGCATTGCCGAGGTCGAGGCACTGCCGGCGTCGCCCGTCGCGCACGCTTCGCGCGAGGCCGAGGCGGCGAGCCGGGCCGTCGACGCGCTGAACGCGACGCCGACCGCCCCCGTTCCCTCCGCATGGAAGCTCGAGGGCCGGCTGCGCGGGCTCGACCCGACGCTGCCGTGGACCGGCGAGTTCCGCGTCGCGCCGGCGGGGAACTCGCTGGTCGCCGGCGAGCAGACCCTGTTGCGCACCGCGGTCGACCACGAAGGCAGGTTCGAGCTCGTCCTCGCCGATTCGCATTCCGCGTTGGCTGCGCTCGGCGCAGTGCGCGGCCTGCGAGTCGAGGCCGTCGATCCCGCCTACGTCGACACCGAAGCCTTCGTCGAGACCCTCGACGAGCACGGTCGCGCGCGCCCAGCGCCATGGACCTTCGAGGTCGAACTCGTGACGAGGCCGTCCGCGCGCGTCCACGGGCGGGTCGTGGACCCGTCGGGACGGCCGGTTCCGAACGCGAACGTGCACTTCGAGCATTGGAACGACGGTGAGGGCGGGCGCATCGGCGCCACCGACTCCGCCGGTCGCTTCGCGGTCGAATCAATCGCGATCGGCGAGCGGACGTTGCGCATCGTTCCGCACGACCCATCGATCGAAGAGCGGGGACCCGGTGCGGCCGAGCTGCCCGCGTTCCTGCCTGCGGCCGTCGCGGTCGCGCTCCGCGCCGGCGTCGACCTGCCCGTGCCCGACGTCGTCGTCGCGCCGAGCTGCGAGATCGCCGGCGTCGCGGTCGACGCGGAGGGTCGAGTCCTCGCCGGAGCGTTCGTCGAGGCGAGCTTCGCGGCGCCTCCGAGCAATCTCGACGCCGCGTTCGTGCACCGACGTTCCACGCGCAGCGGCGACGACGGCGCCTTCGCCCTGGCCGGACTGCCGCCAGGGACGTGGAAGCTGCGGGTCCTCGGCGAGAGCGCGCTCCCCGTTCACCCCGTCGTCGTCAACGACGATTGGGCCGGAGCCGTCGAGGTCGATGCGCCGTGCCGCGACGTCGAGGTGATCTCCCGGCTCGCAACGGTCACCGTCCGGCTCGCGCTCGACGGGCAGCCGATCGTCGGTGCGCCGCTCTGGGTCCGCGGCACGGGGCCCGACGGCGATTCGTCGAACCTCGGCGGCCGGACTGACGAGCACGGCGATTTCCACTTCCTCGCGCTCCACGGCTGCACCTATCAGCTCCTCGTCGAGCACGCCGACGTCGAGCGCGCGACGGCGCCATTCGTCCTGCCGGTCGAGCAGGCGGCTCCGTTCGTCACCCTCGATCTCGAGCGCCGCCGCCCTCGCCCGTCGCTCGCTCTCGACCTGATCGTGCCGGCGGGCGAGCCGGTCGGCCGCGCCTGGTTCCAGGTCGTCCCGACGGACGGCCGCGCGCCGTGCCCGCAGGAGTTCGCGGAGCTCGTGCCCGAAGGCGACCGTTTCACGCTGCCGGAGCTCGACCCCGGCCGCTACCTCGTCCACGTGCGCGCGGGCGGCGGACGCTTCGGGTGCGGCGGCTTCTTCCAGGAGGATTGCTTCGAGGTCGAGCTCGACCGTCCCGAGGTCGTGACGCGATCGCTCACACTGCGCCCGACGGGTCGGCTGCGGCTCTTCGCCCGCGACACCGACGGTGCAGGCCTCCGTGCGCGTTGTCGGATCACCACGCCCGCGGGCGATCCCTTGAACGCCGGCTTCGTCTTCGAGACCGCCTCCTCGGCCGTCCACTCTCCGAGCAAGACGTTCGCCGACGGCCCCTGCTTCGTCGTCCCGCCCCGCCCGCCTGGCCGCTACGTCGTCGAGCTCTCGGCCGACGGCTTCGCGCCGCGCTCGATCGAGGTCGAGATCGTCCGCGGCGAGACGACCGACGTCTTGGCGACGCTCGAGCGGCGGTGATCGCGCGGCGGTGACGGTGATCGCCGCGCGCGGCTCCGGAGTGTCTCCCAGCGTCTGACATGATGGCCCGTCCGTCGCGCTCGCGAGACTTCCGCGCCGACCCGACCTACGATTCGCCCGCCCCGATCGGAGCGGACGAACCGGAGCTCCTCGTGCCGAACCGTCGCGACTTCCTGAGGCAGTTGTCGGCACTTGCCGGAGCATTCGCAGCGTCTCGGCTCGGCTTGGCGCAGCAGGCTGCGCCGCCTGCGAGCGGCGCGACGGCGAAGAGGTCGTCGAGGATCCTCTTCATCGGCGGCACCGACTTCCTCGGACCGCCCACCGTGCGTCGCGCGATCGAACGCGGCCACGTCGTGACCCTGTTCAACCGTGGCAGGACCCATCCGACGCTGTTCCAGCAGCTCGAGCGGATCAAGGGCGATCGCAACGTCGACGCGGACCTCCAGCAGCTCGCCGGCCGTGAGTTCGACGCCGTGGTCGACACCTGCGGCTACTTCCCGCGCCAGGTGCGCGAGTCGGCCGGCGTGCTCGCCGCGACGACGAGCCAATACGTCTTCGTGTCGACGATCGCGGTCTATCGGCTGCTCGACGCGCAAGGCGCCGGCGAAGATGCGCCGCTCGCGACGCTGCCGCCCGACGTCGATGCCGAGAAGCTGAAGACGACCGGGGACCGCAACCAACTCGGCGCCTTGAAGTCGCTGTGCGAGCAGGCGGCCGAGAAGGAGATGCCGGGCCAGGTCACGAATCTACGCCCCGGAGTCATCGTCGGCCCCGACGACGACGGCGATTGGGGCACCTACTGGCCGCTGCGCGTCGCCGAGGGTGGCGAGGTGCTCGCGCCGGGGACGCCGAAGGATCCGGTCCAGTTCATCGACGTGCGTGACCTGGGCGACTTCATCATCCATTGCATCGAGAACGCGACCGTCGGCGTGATGAATGCGACCGGCCCGCAAGGCGGCATGCCGATCGACGACCTGCTGCAGGCGTGCAAGTCGGCCGCGAGGAGCGATGCGCGCTTCACCTGGGTCTCCGATGAGTTCCTGAACGAGCAGAAGATCCGCGGCATGATCGATCTGCCTTGCTGGACCTCGCCGCGCGAGCCGGGCGGCGGCATCACCGCTGTGAGCGTCGCGAAGGCGGTCGCAGCCGGCCTCGCGTTCCGTCCCGCCGTCGAGACGGCGCGCGACACGATCGACTGGTTCCGCAAGACCCAGGGCAGGCGTGCGCTGCGCGCCGGCCTGGCGCGTGAGGCCGAGGCGAAGGCGCTCGCCGCGTGGCACGCGAAGAACCCGTGAGCGCCGCCGCGTCGCCGCGCTCCACCGCGCGGTACCGCGGCCTCACGGCGATTCGAGACGAACGCCCTCCGTCCCGCGCGGGCGAGATGCGTGGCCGCTGCGATGACGACAGCGTCGCAGGTCGACGGCGATACGCGCCTAGTTCACCATCGACTTCAGGTTCTTGAGCGCCAGCACACGGACTTTCTTCGAGGCCGGCTTCGCCTTGAAGATCATCTTCTCCTTGGTGAAGGGGTTGATGCCTTCACGCTCCTTCGTGGCGGGCTTCTTGACGACCTTCATCCTCAAGAGTCCCGGCAGCGTGAACATGCCGGCGCCACGCAGGCTCTTCTTGATGATGCCGCTGAGCGACTCGAATACGGCGGCCACCTGCTTGCGGGACAGTTCGGCGTCCTTGCAGAGCTGAGCGACGACTTCCGACTTCGACGGTGCGCGAGCGTTCGATGCCATTGACCCCACTCCTCGGTGAATTGTGCGACGGGACGAGACTCGTCGGGTGCAGTCGTTCAACCGCCCCCCCGATCACCGCATCGTGGCTGATTTCCCGGCCAAATCAAACGATCGGTCGCGAATCCTCCAAGTCCTCGGCGAGTGTCTCGCCCGCATGACCTGCCTCGGCGGTGGATCGCTCCCGAGACGATCCGATGCATGGCGTCGACCCGCTTCGCGGTGGCCTTCGCGAGGCATTGAAGCCGCGGGTCGAAGACCTTATTGGCGCGCAAATGACGCTCTACGGCCCACCCGAGATCTCAGCGCTGGCGCTCCGCCGGCGCCGCGCTCTCCGCCTTCGATAAGAGCGCCGAGACGTCCGCCCACAGCCGGGTGAACGCGTCCCGGTCCTCGGCCGGGAGCGACGCGAGCGCTGCACCGTCGCGGATGCAGTCCAGGTCGGCGTCGACCTGCCATTCGCGCAGCGCGTCCCGGACGGCCGCGCGGTCCGCGGGCGTGCCGGTGTCCAGTGTCTTGGCGCGCAGTTCCAGGTCGGCGCGCAACCAGTCGTGGGCCTGCTTGCGCAGGCGCGTGCGCTCGCGGTCGTCGAGTTGCGCAGCGTCCTTGCTGCGCTCTGCGCCGGCCAGTGCCGCACTGACTGCGGCGTAGTAGCGATACCGGGCGCCGAGATCGTCGGCGAGCCGAGGGTCGTTGGCGAATGCTCCCGAAATCAGCTCGACCACCGAGTGGTGGAGTCCTTTGATCGCGCAGATCTGGGCGTACTCGAGACGCTCCGCGTCGTCCACGGGCTCGATCCTGCCGGCGATCAGGTCCTCGAGCTTCTCTTCGAGCTCGACCCTCATCTCGGCCTGGCGGACCCGTTCCGCCGTCGGGTAGCGCCAGCCGGCGCGCTTCGAACCCAGCTCGTGTCCACGCCGGATGTACGGCACGGCTTCCGCGAACCGGCCCGTGTTCTGGAGACACATCGCCAGGTTGCAGTGGGCCTCGGCGTAGTCCGGGTCGAGCTCGAGGGCCTGCTGGTACGCGGCGATGGCCTCGTCCCACCGGCGCTTCGCCCCCAGCTCGACGCCCACGTTGTAGCTGGCGCAGGCGTTCTTCGGATCGAGCTCGGTCGTTCGCCGGAAGGCGTCGAGCGCCGCCTCGTGCTGCCCGAGCTCCTGCGCCGTCAGGGCGAGGTCGAACTGGTATGGCGCGCGCGAGGGCGCGAGCTCGGCGGCTCTCCGGTAGCTCGACAACGCTTCGGATGGACGACCGCGTTGGTGCGCCGCCGATCCCAGGCTGTGATGCGCGTCGGCGTGGTCCGGATCGATCTCGATCGCCTTGCGGAAGCACGCGATGGCGGCGTCGACCTGACGATCGGAATGAAGAGCGATGCCGAGCGCGACGTGGGCCGCCGCCATCGTCGGCGCGAGCTCCACGGCTTTTCGCGCCCAGGTCAGGGCCTCTGCCGTCTGGCCCTCCTTCCTGACCGCCTGGCTCAGGAGCAGGTACCCGACGACGTTCTTCGGGTCGAGCTCGACGGCTTTCCGGTAGCAGGCGATGGCTTCTTCCGTTCGACCTTGGGTCTTCAGCGCGTCGCCGAGGGTGCCGTAGGCGTTGTAGGCCGGGTCGAGCTCGAGGGCCTTCCGGAAGCAGGCGATCGCCTCGTCCGTCTGGCCGCGGTTCTTCAGCGCTTCGCCGAGCCTGCCCCGCAACCAGGCGGTCTTCGGGTCGAGCTCGACGGCTTTCCGGAGGTACGCGAGGCCTTCGTCCGCCTTGCCTTTCTTCAGGAGCGACTCGCCCAGGAAGAGGTACGGCGCCGCCCGATTCGGGTCGAGCTCGACGGACTTCCGGTAGGAGGCGATCGCCTCGTCCTCCTCGCCTTTGCTGCGCAGTGCGTCGCCGAGCACGGCATAGGCGTAGCCGTCCTTCGGGTCGAGCTCGATCGCCTTCCGGTAGCAGGCGATCCCCTCGTCCACGTGGCCCTGCGACGCCAGCGCTTCGCCCAGGTTGGAATGCGCGAGAGAATCCGTCGGGTCCAGCGCGATGGCCTTTCGGAACCAGGCGACCGACTCTGCGTGTCGGCCCTTGCCGCTCAGCGCGGCGCCCAGGTTGTTGTAGGCCACGGCATTCCCGGGGTCGATCTCGATCGCCTTCCGGTAGCAGGCGAGGCTCTTGTCCGTCGGGTCCGTTTCCGTGAGCGCCCACCCGAGGTTCGTGTAGGCGGCCGAGTTCATCGGGTCGGCGGCGATGGCGGCCTGCAGCCAGCGAATCCGTACTGGAGCCGCTTCTTTCGGATGGAGCGACGGCAGGCTCTGCAGCGTCATCAACAGGGCGATGTCCGAAGGCCTGCGGATCAACGCCGCCTGCAGCAGCTCGCGGCGCCGTTCCTCGGGGATCGCCGTGCTCTGGCCCAACGCGGTGGTGAATTCCGGGGGCTGCTCGAGCGCGGCAGGGTCTCGCGCCATCGCCTCCACCTTCTTGCGATCGCGCGCGAGGATCGCGTCGCGGAGTTCATCCCGATAAGGGTCGGCGTCCACCCATAGCAGCACGGCGCGCAGCCCGTCCACGTTCTCCCGCCAGAGCTGCCGGTCCATCGCCACCACGATCTGCCTGCGGATCGTCGACGCTTCCACGAGTGACGCCGCTTCCTCGACCGACGAGGTCTCGGGGTCGGCGCCGAATCTTCGCAGCGCTTCGCGGGTCCGCGTCGCGGCGACGTTCTCGTCCCCGAAGCGGTTCTGCGTCCAGGTCCAGCGGTACTGGTCGATCGCGTCCAGCTCCGTCGAGAGGTCGAGATCCGCGGCGAGCCGCGCGAGCCGCTCGGCATCACCGCCGGCGCCGCCATCGTCGGTGCGCTTGCGGGCTGCATCCAGCGCGACCTTCGCCTTGGACGCGTCGCCGGCGCGCAACGCGTCCTCGCACTGGCCGAGGAGCGCGGCGACCGCCTCGGCATTCCGACTGAGACGGGCTCTCTCGGCGGCCGACGCGTGCTCGTCCTGGACCTGACGCTCGAGCGCCGCCGACCGCGCAAGGCTCGTCTGCACCAGCCCCCACGACGTGGCGACGATCCCGGCCAGGAGCGCCGCCAGGACGACGGACGTCGCGATCACCTGCACGCGGTTGCGCCGGACGAACTTGCGCAGCCGGTAGGTCGAGCTCGGCGGCCCCGCGGTCACGGGCTCGTCGCCCAGGTGCCGCCGGATGTCCGCGGCGAGGCCGTTGGCCGTCTCGTACCGGCGCGTGCGATCCTTCTCCAGGCACTTCATCACGATCCAGTCGATGTCGCCGCGCAGGAGCAGGCTCAGCGTCTTCTGCTCCACCCGGCGCTGCTGCGCCGTGCGCGTGCCGGTGTCGCCGAGCTTCGAGACGCGCGTGCTCGGCTTGTGCGGCTCGTCCTCGCGGATCGCGCGCAGCAACTCGTCGAAGCCGCTCTCGAGCAGCGTCCGCGTGTCGAAGGGCGTCGTGCCGGTGAGCAATTCGTAGAGCAGGACGCCCAGCGAATAGACGTCGCTGCGCGTGTCGATGTCGAGTCCCGACATCTCGGCCTGCTCGGGCGACATGTAGGCCGGCGTGCCGATCATCTGGCGGTGCTCGGTGAACAGCGTCTTCGTCGTCAGCTCGCAGTTCGTCGCCTTGGCGACGCCGAAGTCGATCACCTTGGGCACCGGCACGCCGTCGTGCAGCGTCACCAGCACGTTCGACGGCTTGATGTCGCGGTGGATGATCCCCTTCTGGTGCGCGTGCTGGATCGCGTGGCACACGCTCGCGAAGAGTTCCAGTCGCGCCCGGGTGTCGACCTTCTCCTGATCGCAGTACTCGAGGATCGGGATCCCCCGGATGTACTCCATCACGAAGTAGGGCCGGCCCGTCTCGGTGGCGCCGGCGTCGAGCACCTTGGCGATGTTGGGATGGTCCATCATCGCCAGCGCCTGGCGCTCGGCCTCGAAGCGGGCGATCACCTGCTTGGTGTCCATGCCGAGCTTGATGATCTTCAGCGCCACCCGGCGCCGGACCGGCTCGCGCTGCTCGGCCATCCAGATCGTGCCCATGCCGCCTTCGCCGATCTTCTCGAGCAGCTTGTAACGGCCGATCTGCGTGCCGGCGGCTTCGCTCGACGTCATCGGGGATCCCCGATCAGGTCGGCGACGTCGAGCCACAATTCCTCGAGCGCGGCGTGATCGTCGTCCGGGAGCAGGTCCAGCTGCTCGGGGTCGCGGATGCAGGCGAGCTCGGCGTCCTCCCGCCACTTGCGCAGCGTGTCCTTCGTGGCCGCGCGTTCCTCGGGCTTGCCCGACTCCGATCGCTTGGCGTGAAGAGCCAGGTCGGCGCGCAGCCAGTCGATGGCCTGCCTGCGCAGGCGAGCCCGCTCGCGATCGTCGAGCTGCGCCGAGTCCTTGCCGAGCCCGGCGCTCGCGCGCGCCGCGCTGCACGCGGCGTCGTAGCGATGGCCGGCGGCGAGATCGTCGACGAGCGTGGGGTCGTTGGCGATGGCCTCCGAAAGCAGCTTGACCTCCGCGTGGAGGAGACCCTTCCTCCAGCACATCTGCGCGTACTCGAGACGCTCCGCGTTGTCGACGGGATCGATCTCGCCAGCGAGGAGCGCGGGGAGCTTCTCCTCGAGCGCGGCCTTGATCTCGGTCTGGCGGAGCCATTCGGCGGACGGGTGGGGCCAGTGGGGGCGCTTCGAACCCGCCTCATGGCCGCGACGCATGAACGGCAGGGCCTCGGCGAATCGGCCCACGCGAGCGATGCAGATCGCCAGATTGCAGTTCGCCTCGGCGTAGTCCGGATCGATCTCGATGGCCTTGCGGTAGCAGGCGATGGCCTCGTCCCACCGGCGCTGCTCCTGCAGGTGCCAGCCCATGGAGTATTGGGCGACCGCCAACCTCGGATCGAGCTCGACGGCTCGCTGGACGCACTCGAATGCCGCGTCGCGCTGTCCCGAGTTCAGCAGCGCCTGCGAGAGATCGTGCCAGTTCTCGGCGTTTTTCGGGTTGAGCTCGGCCGCCTTCCGGTAGCTCGCGACCGCTTCGGCAGGTCGACCGGCGTGGACCTGCGAGACACCGAGGTTGTGGTGGAACCTGAAGTCGCTGGGGTCGAGCTCGATGGCCTTCCGCGCGCACTCGATGGACTCGTCGAGCCGGCCCATGCCGTCGAGGATCGCGCCCAGGTCCATCCAGGCCACCGCATCCTTCGGGTCGCGCTCGACGGCCTTCCGAACCCAGGAGAGCGCCTCGTCCTTCTGGCCGACTGCGAGGAGCGTCTCGCCGAGGACGCGCATTCCGTCGGCGTTGTCGGGGCGCATCTCGACGGACTTGCGCATCAGCGCGATCGCCTCGTCCATCTGGCCCTTGAGCTTCAGCGTGACTCCCAGGCCGCCGTAGGCGTCGTACTCCGGGGCGATCTCGATCGCCTTGCGGAAGAGGGCGACCGCCTCGTCCAGCTGACCTTTCATTCTCAGGAGCCTGCCGAGACAGGCGTACACGTAGGCCGTCGGCTCGACCTCGATGCTCTTCCGGAACGACTGGATGGCGTCCTCCGTGCGGCCGAGGTCCGACTGCATTTCCCCCAGGCGTTTCCACGCCACCCCCGACTTCGGGTCGAGCTCGATCGCCTTGCGGTAGGTGACGACCGCCTCCTCCGACCGGCCGATCTTCCACAGGTCCTCGGCGAGGCGGACGTGGACCCGGGCGTACTTCGGGTCGAGCTCGATGGTCTTGCGCCAGCAAGCGATCGCCTCGACGGGTTCGTTCTGCCTGCTGAGCAACACACCCAGGTTGTAGTGGGCCGTCGCATCGTTCGGGTCGATCTCGAGGGCCTTGCGGTCGCAGGCGATCGCCTCGTCGAACTTCCCCTGCGCTTCGAGCACGACGCCCAGGTTGGCGAGGATCTGTGGCTGGACGCTCCGGGGCGCGATCTCGAGGGCCTTCCGGTCGCACGCGGCCGCCTCCTCCAGTCGCCGCGCGTCGAGCAGCGCGATGCCCAGGTTGATGTAGGCGGGGAAGTACTGCGGGTCGGCGGCGAGGACCGCCTGCAGCCAGCGGAGCCGTTCGTCCGCGGTCTGCGGCTCGCCGGTCCTGTACGTGCCCTGCAGCGCCATCGACAAGGCGAGGTCCGAAGGCCGGCGGAACGCGGACATCTCCATCAGCTCGCGCCGCAGCTCGACGGGGAGCACCGGGCTCTGGCCCAGGGCGGCGGTGAACTCCGACGGCTGCTCGAGCATGGCAGGGTCGCGCGCCAAGGCCGCGAGCTTCGGATCGTCGTGCTCGATCCGGGCTTTGCGGAAGGCATCCCGGAACGGGTCGGGGTCCACCTGCCCGAGCACGTCGAGCAGCGCCTCCGCGAGTTCCTTCGACTCACGCTCCCTCAAGAAGAGCCAGTTCACGACCAGGACGATCCGCCCGCGGATCGCCGACGATTCGATTCGTTTCGCGGCGTCGTCGACCGACACGGTCTCGGGGTCGGCGCCGTACCGGCGCAGCGCTTCGAGGTCCCGCGTCGCGGCGTCGGCCGGATTCGCGAAGCGGCCGTCGACCCAGGTCCACTTGAACTGGTCGATCGCATCGAGCTCGTTCAACAGGCCAAGATCCGCGGTGAGCCGCTGGAGCCGCCCGGCGTCATCCGTCGCACCGCCCTCCGCCGCGCGTTTGCTCGCCGCCTCGAGCGCGACCGTCGCCTTGGACGCGTCGCCGGAGCGCAGCGCGTCCTCGCACTGGCCGAGGAGCGCGGCGACCGCGTCGGCGTTGCGGCTGAGTCGAGCGTTCTCGACCGACGATCGTTTCTCGTCCTCGAGCTGCAGCAGGAGCTTCGCCGACCGGGCGCGGCTCGTCTGCACCAGTCCCCACGACGTGGCGACGAGCCCGATCAGCGACGCGCCGAGGATGAGGCCGCCCGCGACCACCTGCACGCGGTTGCGCCGGACGAACTTCCGCAGCCGGTGGCCGGCGCTCGGCGCGCCCGCGGTCACCGTCTCGTCGTTCAGGTGCCGCTCGAGGTCCGCCGCGATCCCGTTGGCCGTGTCGTAGCGGCGCGTGCGGTCCTTCTCGAGGCACTTCATCACGATCCAGTCGAGATCGCCGCGCAGCAGCGTGCTCAGCCGCTTGACGTCGCTGCGGCGCTGCTGCGCGGTGCGCGTGCCCGTGTCTCCGAGCGTCGAGATGCGCGTGCTCGGCTTGTGCGGCTCGACCTCGCGGATCGTGCGCATCATCTCGGCGAAGCCGCTCTCGAGCAGCGCCTTCATGTCGAACGGCGTCGTGCTGGTGAGCAGCTCGTAGAGCAGCACGCCGAGCGAGTAGACGTCGCTGCGCGTGTCGATGTCGAGTCCCGACATCTCCGCCTGCTCGGGCGACATGTAGGCCGGCGTGCCGATCATCTGGCGGTGCTCGGTGAACAGCGTCTTCGTCGTGAGCTCGCTGTTCGTGGCCTTCGCGACGCCGAAGTCGATCACCTTGGGCACCGGCGTGCCGTCGTGCAGCGTCACCAGCACGTTCGACGGCTTGATGTCGCGGTGGATGATCCCCTTGTGGTGGGCGTGCTGGATCGCGTGGCAGACGAGGATGAACAGCTCGAGCCGCGCCCGCGTGTCGACCTTCTCCTGGTCGCAGTATTCGAGGATCGGGATCCCCTTGATGTACTCCATCACGAAGTAGGGCCGCCCCGTCTCGGTGGCGCCGGCGTCGAACACCTTGGCGATGTTGGGGTGGTCCATCATCGCCAGCGCCTGGCGCTCGGCCTCGAAGCGGGCGATCACCTGCTTCGTGTCCATGCCGAGCTTGATGATCTTCAGCGCCACCCGGCGCCGGACCGGCTCGCGCTGCTCGGCCATCCAGATCGTGCCCATCCCGCCTTCGCCGATCTTCTCGAGCAGCTTGAAGCGGTCGATCTGCGCGCCGGCGTGCTCGCCCGCGGCGTCGGCGGCGGGCTCCGCGCCGGCCGGTGCCCTCGGCGCCGCCATGAAGCTGCCCGCCTCCGCGTCCGCCTTGAGGAGCGCCTCGACCTTCGCGCGCAGCGCCAGGTCCTTGCCGCAGGCGCCGACGAGGTAGGCGGTCCGCTTCGCGGCCGGCATCTCGCGGGCTTCGAGGAAGATCTCAGCGGCGTTGCGGCTCATCTGCGATCCTCTCCGTCGGGTCGCTCAGGTCGAGGTAGAGCGCGGCTCGCGCGTAGGTCCACAGGCGCGCCGCCGTCCGCGGCGAGACCTGCAGCGCCTTCGCCGCGTCCTCGACGTCGAGTCCTGCGTAGAACCGCAGGCGGACCAGGGCGGCCGCTTGAGGATCCTCTTCCTCCAAGCGCCGGATCGCCTCGTCGACTGCCAGGATCTCGTCGGCCCCCAGTCCAGCGAGCGCCGCCACGTCGCCCACCTCGAAGAGTCGCAGCTTCGCGCCGCCGCTCCGTCCGTGAGCCCGGGCGTGGTCGACCAGGATCCGGCGCATCGCCTCGGCCGCCGCGGCGTAGAAGTGGCCGCGTCCAGCCCAGGGAATCTCGCGCGGCCCGACCAACTTCAGGTAGGCCTCGTGGACGAGCCCCGTCGCCGAGAGCGTATGGCCCGAGCGCTCCCCCTCGAGCCGGCGCTGCGCCACCTTCCGCAGCTGGTCGTAGACGAGCGGCAACAACGCGTCGGCCGCCGCCTTGTCTCCCTCGGCCGCCGCGCTCAGGTACCGGGTCGCATCGTTGGGCTCTTGCAGCACATCCGGATGGTAGACCAGAGTGCGGTCCTCCGCACGGCGTCGCACCGCGACGAAACGATGCGTCGACGGATCCGAAGCGGGTTGATTCGACTGCGGCGCGTGACGGTGCGCCGGCGTTCGCTCATGACGCCCGAGGGTCGGGCCTTGATTGTGGTAGCGGGGGCAGTTGACGCGGATGCCGGACAACCGGGAGCGGAGTGGAACCCGGGAGAGGGACTGGCGACGTGGAAGCGAGATATGGGGGCGGAGGACCTGGAAGCGGTTCCGGATCTCGTAAGGGGAATGCGGCGGTCAGTCGCCTCCGAGGACGCAAGAATCCGTTGCGATCTCTGCCCGCAATTCCGCCTGGAGGGACGGCGTCGAGCTGCTCGTGGACTTGCAGCTCGAAAACGACGTTCGATCGACATGTCGACTATCTTGCGGCGACGGCACCACGGGTAGGGGCCGACGCCCGAAGGATCCTCGGAGCTTCGCGGAATCGTCTCCATGGCCTCGGAGCGACACGCCAATGGAGATGCGAGCCGCCGCTCCCTCGATGAGCGAGCGGTCGAAGTCTACGCGGAGTTCCTCTGTCGCCACGACGCCGACCGCGAGCCCAGTGAAAGGCAGTTCGCCGAGTTGCTCGACGAACACCCGGAGCTTCGAGAGGAGCTCATTCGGATTCGAGGCGGACTCGGTGTCTTCGAGTCGCTCGATCCGAAGCGCGTGCTCGAAGCGGTGCAGGGACAACACCGCGCGTCGAGCAGGACGATCTTCGTTCGCGTCGCGGCCGCAGCGCTCCTGGTCGTGACCATTTCGATTGCATGGCGATCGTGGGCTTCATCGCGCCGCGCCGCGCAGGTGTCCGCGGAGACGCGAGTCGCCTCGGAGCAGTTGTCGGCGGCGGTCGTCTCGCGTGGGATCCGGTGGCTCGAAGATTCGGTCAAATCGGAGAGTCCGCTCGATCGCCTCGCGCCTGTCGCCGCACTCGGTGCCAGTGGAGGCCGACCCGAGCCCGACTCGCTCCTGGAGGAGAGCTCCGCCGACGCCATCCAGGGCATGGCCGGCCTCTACCGGACCGTGGACGGCCTCGCGGTCGGCTCGTCCGCATCCGGCGATCCTGCCTCGACGTCACCGCTGGGAGCGGTCCGGTCGATCCTCGTCGACGCTGAACCAGGCAACTGGCGAAAGCAACTGCTCACCCGCATCGACGCGCGGAGAGACGACGCGCTGCCCGGAAAGCCGTTCCTCTTCGCACTCCAAGCCGATCCTCAGATCGGGGCGCTCATCGCGCGCGCGGCGGGTGACGAAGGCATGAGCGAGCGTCTCGCTCAGTTGGTCGCCCAGATCCGGACCAAGGCGGTCGTGCGCCTGCGCGCGGTGGACCTCGACGCGGGAGGCGCGGACGTCGCCGCATTCCGCGTCTTCGTCCAGCCGATCCTGCTTCCGTCGAACGACGTCGGCGAGCCGCGCGAACTGAGCGTCACGCCGCTTCGACCCTTCGAGCTCGACAGCGGCGATTGGCGGATCACCGTCGTCGACACGGAGGGCGCACGGCCGCGCCACTCCGAGTTGCGACTCCTCGCGCAGCCCGGCGAGGATCTCGGACTGCGCGTCGCCTTCCTGCGCCGAACGGAGGGCGTCCTCGCAGACATGGCGTATCGCGAGAGCACGACGATCCGCTTCGGTACGCCACCCTCGCGCGCGCCGCTCGGCTCCCTCGAGCTCCCGGAGACGTCCACACGCGTCGAGGAGCTGTGGATCGATCCGCATGAAGTCACGTGCGAGGCGTACGCGGCCTTCGTCCACGACGTGTTTTCCCATCCCGAGTGGTTCGACGGGGCGATCCCGATCCATCGGCCGCGCGTCCTCGCTCCCGACGGGACGTGTCCGCCGCACCTCCTGCAGCGACCGATCGTCGACGTGACGTGGAACGAGGCGGCGCTCTTCGCGAATTGGGCCGGCAAGCGACTCCCCACCGAGCGCGAGTGGGAACGCGTGGCGCGCGGGACCGAGCAGGAGAACCGTCGATATCCGTGGGGCAGCGAGTTCGATCCGAGGCGCGTGAACGGTCGTGCGTCGCTCGCCGCCCAGATCAAGAAGGGCGTGCCTCGGGACCCCACGACCGGCGCACTCCAACTCGCCTTTCAGCCTTACGAGTCACTGACCGGAGCGGAGGTCGAAGCGCTCGACTTCCTCGATGGCGCGACGCCCGATTCCGACGGCGATCGCGTCCTGCGCCTCGCCGACAACGTCTCGGAGTTCGTGGAGGACCTCTTCGTCGAGGGCATGTCCACGTCTTCTCCCTCGCTCGTCTCCGCGGGAGCGTTTTCGCGAGTCGCCAAGGGCGGCACGTGGCGCTTCGTCGACGAGCTGTCGTCCAGCACGTGGTCGCGAAGTTCTTTCGTCACGAGCGTCGGCTCGCGGCTCCTCGGATTCCGCTGCGTGAAGACGTCGAAGCCCGGCTTCGAAGTGAAATAAGCGACCGCTGACTTCCTGGTCCTGCGCAGCGCGCTATGTCGCGGCGCCGCGTCGCCATTGTTTTCGCACCCGGGAGCCAGTCTTGGTCAGTGAGATGATCGTCGCGCGTGGGAAAACCGCAAGGAAGCCGAAGCGGCTCAAGTACCCCAGGGCCTTCTGGATCGTTCCAGTGAAGCTCAATTCCAAAGTAGCGAGGCATGCTCACGTGCTCGGCCAGGCCGGGATCCCGCCGTGCCCGTACGGAACCGTGTTTTCCGGGAAGATCTCGATCGGGGGCATCAGCTTCTGCGTGTACGTCAAAGAGGGCGGCGCCGAGTTCCTGATCCAGTGTTGAGTCGAGCTCAGCTCGTCGGCCAAGGACGTTTCCGCTGCTCGTGCCGGTCGAGAAACTCCTGGCCGAGTCGCTGACCGATCCTCGCGAGCCCGCGCGCCAGGCGCATGCGAACCGTCGACTCGCCGAGGTCGAGCTCTCTCGCCACCGCGGCGATGCTCTCGCCTTCGAGCTTGATCCGTCGGACCGCATGCGCTTCATCCGCGGGGAGTCGTCGGATCGCCGCGGCGGCGCGCACGAAGACCTCGCGATCGCTCGCTGCGTCGGGGAGCGGGCGGCCCTTGGCTTCGATCGCGGACGACTCGCGGGCTTGCGGGTCATCTGAATCGACCTCGCTGAGCGAGATCAGGCGGCGAACGTCGCGCTTCTCGGCGCGGACGTGCTGGTCGTGCAGGTCGTGAATCACGTTCTGGACCACGCGGCGGGCCCATCGCCGGATCCCCGCATCGTCGACTGCGAGGAGGGGCGACGAGTTGGCCGCGATCCGGAGCAACGACTCCTGCACCACGTCGTCGAGCTCGGCCACTCGGTGGAGTTTCGCCCCTAGCTCGCGACGCGCGCTCGCGGCGAACGCGTCGCGAAGGCGGCGTGCGAGGTCCTCCCACGCGACGGGATCCCCGTGTCGCGCGGCACGCACGAGATCGCGCAGCGGCACCGCGTCGCCGCGGCCGCTCCCGTCCGGCGCCCAACGCGATTCGCCGGTCAATCCAGCCGACCCCCCTCTTCCGGAGCCTCCCCGGGAGCCCCCGGGGCCTGGGCCACTCTAATCGCGCCGGTGCGTTGCGGGTCGACGACGTCTTTCCGCCTGTGGAGATCGGGCGTCGCAGCGGGGTCACACGATCGCCGGCGGCGGGGGAGCCGATCGGATGGGAAGCGGACTTGCGTCGGAGGGCGAAGGCACCGAGTGGATCTCGGTCGCCTTTCATCCCGGGGTCGTTCGATTCGGGCGAGTCATCGGTCGGGAGGATCGCTCGCTCGTCGGCGAGTTCTCCAAGCTGCAGCGCCAGACGCTCGCGGTCGGCGCCGAAGTGAAGATCAGTGTCCGCCAGGGAGTCCCCGCAACGGCCCCGTCAGACGCCGCGCTGGTCGTCGAACGTTCCGATCGCTTTGCCTGTCGCCATTACCGTTTCCTCCCTTCGAGCGAACCTCCTGCCCCGTGGTCGCCGCCGGAAGCCCTCGAAACGTCGCCGTTCTCCTCGCCTCGCCTTCCTCGACCGCTTCCCGTCGCCCTGCGTTTTGGTCAGCTCGAATTCGCCGCGGAGATCATTTCAGCGGGTCACAGGGAGATCGAGATCGCCGTGACGCGAGCGGACGAATCCAGACTGCGACAGGCCGACGCCATGGAGCTTTCCGTCCCGGAGCAGGAAGAACGTCTCGAGATCCGCGTCGTCGGGTGGCTGGAGTACCGTCTCCTCCAAGGAGACTTCGTGCACTATGCCTATCGGATCGACGAGTCCTTGACCGACGACGGCGCAAGAGAGCACGCGCGACTTCGCGCGCTCGTGTCGCAGCGCGCGCGGCCGAACGGGTGAAATTCGACGTGCGCGCCGAGCGCGATCGCTGGACCGATTCCGCATCCTGCGCTACGGTCGCGGATCGTGATCGGAATCGACCTCATCCGCGACGCGGCCGGCCGGCTCGAGCCCCACCTGCACCGCACTCCGCTCCTGTCGGCGCGACAGCTCGGCGATCGGGCGGGCGTGCAACTCGCGATCAAGGCCGAGAGCTTCCAGAGGACCGGCTCGTTCAAGCCGCGCGGTGCGCTGAACATCGTGATGTCGCTGCCGGCGGAACGACGCCAGCGCGGGCTGGTGACCGTGTCGGCGGGGAACCACGCGCAAGCCGTCGCCTGGGCCGCGCGCATCGTGAAGGCGCCCTGCACGGTGGTGATGCCGGCCGGCGCGCCGAGATCCAAGATCGAAGCGGTGCACGGCTACGGCGCCGAAGTCGTCCTGCACGACGATCGCGCCACCCTGTTCGATCGGCTGCGTGAGGAAGAGGCGCGCACCGGCGCCTTCTTCGTCCATCCGTTCGATGATCCCGTCGGACTCGCGGGCGCGGGCACGCTCGGGCTCGAGGTCCTCGCCGAGTGCCCCGACGCCGAGGCGGTGATCGTGCCGATCGGCGGCGGCGGCCTGATCGCGGGCGTCGCGAGCGCCGTGAAGCAGCTCTCGCCCGGTTGCCGCGTGATCGGAGTGGAGTTGGAGGCCGGACCGGGCATGGGGCCCGCGCTCGCCGCGGGCAAGCCGGTACCCGTCGCGCGACCGAAGACTCTCGCCGACGGACTCACGCCGCCGTTCGTGGGCGCGATCCCCCTCGAGATCGCGCGCCGCTGCGTGGACGAGATCGTGACCGTCACCGAGGCGGAGATCGTCGAGGGGATGCGCTCGCTCATGGTCTTCGCGAAGCTCTACGTCGAGGGGGCGGGCGCGGCGGCCACCGCCGCGCTGCTCGCCAGGAAGCCGAAGCTCCCGAGCGGCGCTCGCGTCGTCTCGATCGTCTCGGGCGGCAACGTCGATCCCGAGCAGGTCCTGACGGCGGTGTCCGCCTGCCCCGCCGCAGCGGACCACGCATGAAACTACGCGTCCTCGGACCGCGCGAGGTCGAGCGGCTGCTCGACATGAAGCCCTGCATCGACCTGATGGAGGCGGCGCTGCGTGCCCTGTCGAGCGGGAACGCCGTGGTGCCGCTGCGACAGAAGGTGTCGTTGCCCGATCGCTCCGGCCTGCTCGGCCTGATGCCCGGATACCTCGGCGACCCGAGGAGCTTCGGACTCAAGGTCGTCACCGTCTTCCAGCGCAATCACGACGTCGGACGGCCGTCGCATCAGGGCGTCGTGATGCTGTTCGACGTCGAGAGCGGCGCGCCGCTCGGCCTCTTCGACGCGGGCGCCATCACTGCGATCCGCACGGCGGCGGCGAGTGGTGCGGCCACGCGCGTGCTCGCGCGCGCGGACGCTGGCGACCTCGCGCTGATGGGCAGCGGCGTGCAGGCGCGCACCCACCTCGAGGCGATGCGCTGCGTGCGTCCGTTGCGGCGCGTGCGCGTGTGGAGCCGGGACGACGCGCACGCGCGCGAATTCGCCGAGCGCGAGGCGCAACGGGCCGGAATCCCGATCGAGGTGACACGCAGCGCCGAGGCGGCGGTGAAGGGCGCCGACCTCATCTGCACCACCACGGCCGCGAGCGAGCCGATCCTCCAGGGCGAATGGCTTTCGCCCGGCGCGCACGTGAACGCGGTCGGCTCGAGCTTCGCCACCCACCGCGAGCTCGACGCGACGGCGGTGAAGCGCGCCCGCCTCTACACCGACTGCCGCGAGTCGGCGTCGAACGAGGCCGGCGATTTCCTGATCGCGAAGCGCGAAGGCGCGTTCGGCGACGAGCACCTGCTCGGGGAATTGGGCGAGGTGCTCCTCGGACGGGTCCCGGGCCGCCGTTCGCCCGACGACATCACGCTCTACAAGTCGCTCGGCGTGGCGGTCGAGGATCTCGCCGCCGCGAGCTTCCTGCTCCAGCGGGCGGCCGAAACGAACTGCGGCTCCCTGATCGATTGGGGCTCTTCGCCTTGACGTCCACTCTCGTGGCGCCGCCGCTCGCCGATCTCCGCGCGGCCCGGGAGCGCATCCGCGGCAACGCGTTGCGCACGCCCCTGCTGCGCCTCCACGCGCCGGAGTTCGCGGGCGAGCTGTGGGTCAAGCTCGAGTGCCTCCAACCGATCGGCTCGTTCAAGATCCGCGGCGCGACCAATGCGATGAAGCTCGCGCCGCGCGCGACGCTCGAGCGCGGCGTCTACACCGCGAGCGCCGGCAACATGGCGCAAGGAGTCGCGTGGTGCGCACGCGAGCTCGGAGTTCCGTGCCACGTCGTGGTGCCCGACCACGCTCCCGCCACCAAGCTCGCGGCGATCGAGCGCCTCGGGGCCGAAGTCATCCGCGAGCCGTTCGAACGCTGGTGGAGAGTCCTCGAGGAGCACCGCTACGCCGGGCTCGACGGCCTCTTCATCCATCCGGTGAGCGATCCGGCGGTCATCGCCGGCAATGGGACGATCGCGCTCGAGATCCTGGAGGATCTCGCCGACGTCGACAGCGTGCTCGTACCCTTCGGCGGCGGAGGGTTGAGCTCCGGCATCGCGGCCGGAGTCCGCGCGCTCGCTCCGCGAACGAAGGTATTCGCGTGCGAGGTCGAGACCGCGGCGCCGCTCGCCGCTGCCCTGGCGGCCGGCGCGCCGCAGCCCAGCGCCTACACGCCGAGCTTCGTCGACGGCATCGGCGGCCGCGGAGTGCTGGCGGAGATGTGGCCGCTCGTGTCGAGTCTGCTCGACGGATCGATCGTGGTGACGCTCGCCGGGATCGCAGGCGCGATCCGCCTGCTCGCCGAGCGGCAGCGCGTCATCGCGGAGGGCGCCGGCGCGGCGTCGCTCGCCGCCGCGCTGAGTGGCCGCGCCCCGGGTCGACGCATCGTCTGCATCGTCTCCGGCGGCAACATCGACGCCGCGAAGCTCGCGACCATCCTCGGCGGCGGCGTACCGTGAAGCGTCCGATTCCCCGCTGAAGCACCGTGCGATGAGCGCGAAGTCGAGGAAGACGGCTGCCCAGTACACCATGACACTCTCCGTTCGAACCGTGACGAGCAGCTCCGGCACCGCTGACGCCGCGCCTTCGTCGGTACCGATCCTCGAGCAGCTCCGGAAGCGTCTCACAGTCCGAGCTCGCGCGAGCCGTTGGCCGATCGGGAGGGCCGAACCAGTGAACGCGCAAATCCACCCGCCTTCTTGCGCTGCGTCGTTCCCGGTCGCCGGGCGCCGTCCTGGGAACGGGACTTGAGACGCCGCGGGCTCGTCGTCGCCGCCGCCCGTGGCGGCCGACGCGAGGGAGAGCCGACATGTTGCGTTCCCATGAGAAGTTGGCGAACGAGCCCGTCGATCGGGCGGAAGCCCCGCCGGATCACGCCGAGCGGAGCCTCGGCGAGCAGTCGAAGAAGATCCTGCGCGACGTCCGCGATCTCGGCGCCATCGCCGTCGAAAACGTCGGGCGAACCGTGAATCACCTGAAGGACCAGGGGCGCGGCGTCGTGAAGAAGGGACGCGAGCGTTCGATTCGCGTGCACGACAGGTTCGTGGATTACGTCGCCGACCACCCGACGAAGTCGCTCCTCATCGCCCTCGGTATCGGCACTCTCCTCGGCATCATCGTGCGCCGTCGCGCCGCTTCTCCGCGACCGGTCCAAGATGCCGTTTGAGCGACACGCGATCGCGGACGAGCCGCAGACGGAGCCGCACGAATTCGAGCTCCTGTTCGACCGGATCCGGGACGCGATCGAGACGTTCGCGCGGAGCGTCGCCGGAATCGCGGTCCTCGAGTGGCAGCGGTTCAAGCTGCGCGTCGTCGACGCCTGCATGGGCTTCATCGCGGTGCTGCTCCTGCTCGCGAGCCTGGTCGCGGTCGCGATCGCGGCCGGCGTCCTCCTGGTCACCGGCACGCGCGACGCGCTCGTCGCTTGGACGGGGACCCCCTGGATCGGGGAGATCGGCGCCGGCGCGCTGGTCCTGAGCGGGCTGCTGCTCGGCGGCGCGCTGTTCCGTCGCATCACGCGGCGAAGGCTCGTCGCGGCGGCCGTCCGTCCGCGGCCTGCCCGCGAGGCGACCACCGCTGCCGCCGAGGTCGGCTCGTCTTGAGACGGAGCGAAGGCGCCGACTCGATCCTCGATCGTCGTCGCGCCGAACTGACCGACGACGCCAGGCGCAGCGTCGCGGGGATCGGGCACGCTCTCGTCGACGCGACGAGCGCCTGCGCCCGGATCGCTCCCCAGCGAACGCTCGCGGTTGCCGGCGTGGTCGGCTTCGGACTCGGCCTGGCGGGCCCGCGCCTGCTGCGCTCGCTTCGCGGCGCGACGCGCTACGTCGTGACGGGAATCCCGCCGCTCGTGCGCCTCGGCTGGCGCCTCAGTCGGAAGCGCGCCGCCTCAACCTCGTGAGCGCCGCCCTCGCTGCGAAGAATCCGCAGAGCCCGTGGACGCCGGCGCCAGGAGGCGTCGAGCTCGAACAGAGGTAGAGACGTGGGTTCGGCGTGGTGTAGGGGACGAGACGCGCGACCGGACGCGTGAAGATCTGGCCGAGGTCGTTGGCGCCTCCGGCGATGTCGCCGCCGACGTAGTTTTCGTTGTCCCGTTCGAGATCGGCGGGAGCGCGGACGCTGCGCGCGAGGATCCGCTGGCGGAAGCCCGGCGCGAAGCGCTCGATCTGCGCTTCGATGCGATCGGTCATGTCGTACGCGCAGCCGTTCGGGACGTGGCAGTAGGCCCAGCCGGTCTGCTTGCCGTCGGGCGCGCGTGTGCGGTCGAACAGGCTCTGCTGCGCGACGAGGACGAAGGGACGCTCGGCCGGCGTGCCGCTCCAGCAGGCGCGCTCGGACGCGGCGATCTCCTCGAGCGTGCCGCCGACGTGGACGGTCGCGGCGCGCGCGCACGCGGGCGCGCGCCACGGGATCGGACCGTCGAGCGCCCAGTCGACCTTGAATGCGCCCGGCCCGGCGCGGAACTGCTCGAGCCGTCGGCGATATCCGGCGGGAAGTTCGTCGCCGGCGATGCGCGCGACCGCGCGCGGAGCGAGGTCGAAGAGGACCACGCTCGCCCGCGGAAGTTCGGTGAGGGACGCGACGCGTTCGCCCGTGATGATCTCCCCACCCGACGAGACGAGCCGCGCCACGAGCGCTTCGGTGATGCGGCGCGAGCCTCCGCGCGCGCACGGCCAGCCGACGGCGTGCGCGGCGACGCCGAGCGCGAGGCCGAACGCCGCGCTGCACGCCCGTTCGAGCGGAAGGAACGAGTGCGCCGCGCAACCGGCGAAGAGGCCGCGCGCCGCGTCGCCGCGGAACGCGTCCTTCGCGAGTGCCGCCGCGGAACGCAGCGCCGAAAGTCCGAAGCGAAGAAGCAGCAGCGGGCTGCGCGGCAGGCGAGGCGGGCCGAGGATCTCCGCGAAGAGTTCGTCCGAGCGCGCGGCCAGCGGCGCGAAAAGGCGGCGCCAGGCGCGGCCGTCGGCGCCGAGCGTCTCTTCCATCGCCGCGCCGTCGCGCTCGAGGAGCGCCGCCGTCCCGTCCGCGAGCGGATGAGCGAGCGGCGCCGGCGAGAAGGTCCATTCGAGTCCGTGCTCGTCGAGCCGCAGCTCGCGGAACCATGGCGAGAGGAGCGCCATCGGGTGGATCGCCGAGCAGACGTCGTGCACGAAGCCGGGAAGCGTCAGCTCTTCCGAGCGCGCGCCGCCGCCGACGGTCGGCCTCGCCTCGACGAGGAGCACCGAAAGCGATCGGCGCGCCAGGGCGATCGCCGCGGAGAGGCCGTTGGGTCCGGCGCCGACGACGATCGCGTCGTAGGTCGGACGCGCCGCGCGCGAGCGAAGCCGGTCGCTCATGTCGGCGGTGCTCGTCCTGCCACGAAGAATCGCGTTGGAGGATAGCCGCTCGCCTCGACGATGCGGCACATCGATTGCCCGCTTCGACGAACGTCCCAGTACCTCACATGCAACCATCGACCACGCTCGAGGAGTGCGCCGTGAACCGTCGCCTGCAGGGAAAAAAGTCGCGAGCCGCGCGCGTCGCGGGTCGTCCGTCGAAGTCGTCCGAAGCGGGGAATCGCGAGGCTCAGGAGAAACGGCGCGAGGAGTCCCAGGCGGACCTCGAACCGTCGGCGCCGTCGGCAAGCGAGACCGTGCAGAATCCCCCTTTCGGCAAGACTCCCCGATCCGGGGAAAACGAGCGCCGGACGGTGCAGGCGCAAGCCGCTCGGAAGCAGGCGGACGAGAAGAAGGCGAAACCGGGCGCGAGCAGCCTGTTGCGGCGAGAGCAGAACGACGAGGCCGAGTTCACGCTCCGCGAAGGCGACCATTCGCGTGCGCGAGCGCTTCGAAGCTTCGAGCTCGGCCACAAAGAGCATCCCTCGAGGACGCCCAATCAGACGCATGGCCACTCGGTGGACCGGAGTTGCCGGCGTCAGCCGCGCTCGACGGCGCCCAGGAACGCCCTTCCGCGATCGAGGACCGGAGCGGGTTCTCGCAGCGGCAACCGGCACTCGAGCCACTGATCGACGAAGCGGGCCCGCGACCGATTCCGGGCATTGCCGGAATACGTTCAACCATAAAGGCGAGGCACGAGGACGAGTTCGGGCGAGTGACCTGCCCCCGCTCTTTGGTCCACCTCGTATGAGAGTTTGGTCTTCGTCTGGGTCTTCGTCTTCTCAGGCAAGTTGAAGCCGTCTGCGTGCGTCAGCACCGTTGGGTCTGCATTCCACC